>Ga0302325_10005105_pt1 | contig 30052 bp, 27 predicted proteins | sample Palsa_T0_2_FD_201948 | JGI IMG/M metagenome (GOLD analysis project Ga0302325, IMG submission 201948) | Peat permafrost microbial communities from Stordalen Mire near Abisko, Sweden - Palsa_T0_2 | ecosystem: Environmental > Terrestrial > Soil > Palsa > Peat permafrost | place: Sweden: Abisko...
CCGTGAGTTATCGCCAGCCAGCTGAGATCCGAAGCTTCGCCTTCGGCGAGCCGGACGCGGATCTGATCGGGACGATGTCGGTGTGGGACGGCGGCTTCTGCTCCAGCTTCGGCGCGCCAGGGCGGGTGGAGGGCTCCGATCCGGGCGAGGAATGGCAGCTCGCCGGTCCGAGCTTCGAGCTGACGTTCGCGCCCGGGGGCGAGATCGCGGAGGTCGAGCTTGCGGACGCCGGCATCCGCAGCCTTCACCAGCTCGCCCACGTCCGTGGGACGGTCGTCGTCGACGGTGAGGAGCATGCGGTCGACTGCGCCGGACAGCGAAGCCGGCGCCTGGGTGCGCTCGACGCTAAACACTTCGATTCCCTTCGGGCGGTCTCCGCATGGTTCGGTGGCGAGGACGGGCTCGCCGTCCTCGCGGCGCGGCCTCGGCGAGCACGCGGTCACGACACCGAGCAACTGAGCGGTGTGCTACTCGAGGGCGGCGTCGCGATCCGGGTCACCGAGCCACGCTTATCGAGCACCTATACCGCCGGCGGAGTGGTCGCGCGCGTCGGTCTCGAGCTGTGGCTCGGAGAGGACGACGAGCAGTACGCGCGCCGCGCCGCAGGGGAGGCGATCGGACGGGGGGCAGTGTCGGACGATCCCGCGTTGCGCTCCGAGATGCTCAGCATGCGGATGCGCGGGCGCGAGGGGGTAGGCGTCTACGACCTGCTGCGCGCGCGATGACGGCGGTCGAGGCGATCATCAGTGACTTCGGCGGCGTGCTCACTTCGCCGCTGCTCGATGGCTTCACCGCGTTCGAGGAGAGTTCAGGTATCTCTGTCGAGCAGCTCGGTATCGCGATGGGGAAGCTCTGGGAGCGCGACGGCGCGCATCCGTTGTTCGAGCTCGAGACCGGCCGGATGACGGAGGCCGAGTTCCTCGGTGGTCTCGCCGAGCAGCTCACCGCGCAGCTCGGCCGCCCCATCGCGCTCGACGGGTTCGGCGAGACATACTTCCGGCACCTGCACCCGAACCAGCCCGTGATCGACTATATGCGCTCCCTCCAGGCTCGCGGCTACGGGATGGCGATCTGCACCAACAACGTGCGTGAATGGGAGTGGCGCTGGCGCGCCATGCTGCCGGTCGACGAGATCTTCAGCGTCGTCGTCGACTCGGCGTTCGTCGGGATGCGTAAGCCCGAGCCCGAGATTTACGCGCTGACCCTCGAACGCCTCGGCGTTGCGGCGCCCGCGGCGCTATTCGTGGACGACATCGAGATCAACTGCGACGCCGCCCGCGAGCTGGGCATGCGCGCCGTGTGGTTTCGCTCGACGGACCAGGCGATCGAGGAGATCGAGGCCGCGCTCTCGCAGGCGTGACGGCGGCGCGAGAGCCTGTGACGCCGGGCGAGAGCCTGCGCCAGCGCTAGCGCTAGTTGTCCGCGCCGAGCCGGTCCCAGCAGTACAGCTCGAGGCACTCGCTGGCAAGTTGAACGCAGCGTTCGTGTGAGAGCCACGGCAGCACGGTGTCGAATGCCTGCTCCTCCCCCACCCCGGCTTCGAACGCCTCCTCGCCGCGGAAGCCCGCCGCGATCTTGAGTGCCTCGCGCCGGTTCTCGCCAAGCGAAGGGAAGACGTTGACGAGGAACTCCTTGTTGGGGACGGGGTGGCCCAGCTCCAGCGACGCGTGCCATGCGGCGAGCAGCGAGAGGTCGTGCTCGTCGAGGTCGGCAACCGCTTTCGCGTAGTGTGAGTCCAGGTCCGGCTCGGGGATCTCGTCAACCCACGCGCGTACCACTTCGCCAAGGATCTGGCGGCGAGCCTCGCGTCCCACGGACTCGGCGATGACGCGGATCGCATTCTGAGGTTCGATGAAACAGAGCGACATTGGGACGCAGTCGGCCTTCCGTGTAGATGTGTTGCTGCGGAAGGTAGGCGGTGGGCCGGACGGCATCGGCGAGAAGGAGAACCGCGGCCGCCCCGGCTCGGCGCCCGCGCCCCCCGAGGGGTCGTGCTGAAAAATGCAGAACAGTTAGGCAAAACTCATCTCGGCCCCTGGGCGACCCCCCGCGCCCGGCCGAAACCTCAGAGGCCGTGGTCGAAAAGTGTTGACAGTCAACCAAAAGCGACCAACACCCCCGCCGCGCCCGGCCGCCCGGCGACCCCGCCGCGCCCGGCCGGCCGGCGACCCCGCCGCGCCCGGCCGCCCGGCGACCCCGCCGCGCCCGGCCGCCCGGCGACCCCGCCGCGCCCGGCCGGCCGCCTCGCCCGCCCCGGACTACAACCCCAACGCCGCCCGCGCCGACTCGAGCGCCACCGGGTCGGGCTCGGCGTCTGGCTCGAGGCCCATCATGCAGCGCGTGCCGTCGCCCCAGCTGTGTAGTCCGAGATCGAGCGCCTCGAGCGAAAGCGCGGCGGCTTCGGCGAGCTCGGCGGCTCGGCGCTCAAGCAGGAGGGTGTCGCCGATGCCGAGGGCGCGCTTGGCGGCGATCGTCATCTCGTTGGCGCCACCGAAGTGGAGCGATCCCGCGCGTAGGTCGTAGACGCCGAGCCGTCCGAGTGTGACGAGCAGGTCGAAGCGGGCATCGCGGTGCAGGCCCGGCAGGGCGAGCCGCTCGAACGCGCGCGCGAAGCGGCGCTCTGGCGTCCACGACGGCTCGCCGCCGAACGCCGCCGCCTGTGACCCGGCCCGCGCCGCCCACGCCCTGTAGGCGTCGAGCGTTTTCGTGCCGCGAGCGGGATCGTGTGCCGTGCGCGGGCCTAGCTGCACACCGTCGAGATCCGGCTCCTCGCCCGAGGACCAGGCCGTGTGCGCGGCGCGGATCCCCGCGAACGGATCGTCCCCGTTCACTGGGCACAGGTAGGCGATCAGGAACGCAAGCCAGGTGCGCTCCTCGAGATCCGCCGCCCCGGCCGTCCCGGCCCCGGCCGCCCCGGCCGCCCCGGCCGTCCCGGCCGCCCCGGCCCCGGCCGCCCCGGCCGCCCCGGCCCCAAGATCCGCTGCCGCCCCGGCCGCCCCGGCCCCGGCCGCCCCGGCCGCCCCAACCTCCGCGTAACACCCCGGCGGATCCATCTCGAGCCGCCGAAGACGTCCCGCGGCGAATGCGAGCTCCTCCGCCAGCCGGTCGGCATCCTCGCTCGACTTCACCCCCGGCACGAGCGGCGAGCGGAAGCCGTCGTCGGCGCCGCGCGCGAGCCGCCTGACCTGCATCCGCGGCGTTCGCGCCTGACCGCCGCCGCCGCCGCGACCGCCGCCCCCGCCGGCGCGTGACGAGGCGCCGGGCCGGGCCGGGCCGGACGGGGTTACGATCGCGCGCAGCTCGGCGGACTGCTCGCGCGCGCAGATCGGGCAGTTCTGAACGAATCGGTTATGTCGGCAGAAGCTTGGCACGTCCCCCTCCAGGATCGCACGTCAATGGCGCATTGCCCTTCGCAGTGAATCTGTCAGTAGCACGACCACCGCGACCGGGAGTACCCACCAGGCGGCAACCGAGGTGTCCGCGACCAGCGCCGTCACGGCGATTGCGACGGCGACGCCGATCGCCACGCGCCAGTCATCGCCGACCACGAAATCCCAGACCGCGAAGACCGCGAGCGCCGCGCGTTTCCGCGCACTCACGCGTGCACGCTTTCCGCGACGCCGGCACGTTCGGCGGCGCCGCGGCGCAGCAGCGCGACCGTCGCGAGCGACAGCACGGCCAGCGCGGGGATGATCGCGAGTAGCGCTGCGTCACCCCCCGGCCAGTGCGCGCCCGCGCCTTCGCCCCCCCAGAACGTCCCGAACGAGGTGAGCATGATCCCGACGGCGAACTTCAGGTTGTTCTCTGGCACGCGCGCAAGGGGTGCTCGCGCCGCGACGCCGGCGAGGACGACCACCGCGATCGCCGCGACCGCCGCGACCGCCGCGAGTCCCACATCGTGCTGGTTGGCGCCGAAGGTGAGCACGATGAACGCGACCTCGAGACCTTCGAGCAGCACGCCCTTGAATGCGATCGTGAACGAGTACCCGTCGAATGCCCCCTTCGCGCGCGCCGTGGCGCGCGCAGCCTCGGCTTCCTCGGCGAAGATCGCCTCTTCGTCGTGGACGGCTTTGAGCCCCGAGGCGCGCAGGATCGCCTTGCGCAGCCACTGCAGGCCGAAAACCAGCAGCAGCCCGCCGACCGCGACCCGCAGCACCCCGATCGGCAGAGCGGTCAGCGCCGGGCCGAGCGCAGCCACAATCGCCGCGAGGACGGCCGTCGCGGCGCCGACTCCCCACAGCGCGGATGACCAGCTGCGCGTCGCCCCGACCGCGAGCACGATCGTGAGCGCTTCGACCGCCTCGACGCCGCAGGCGAGGAAGACCGCTACCGCGAGGCCGAGCTGCTGGCCGCTCATCCGATCGGTTGGCGGTTGTCGTGCTGGTCGGTCACGGCCACGATTCTCACAGGAACGAATTCTCTCGGCGCTGCGAGGACCAACGCCCAGACGGGCGGCTTCACGGCGTGATGTATCCCTGCCAACGCCACCCGTTCAGTCCGCGAACAGCAGCCTCGCACCGCCCTGCTGGCCGTCGGCGAGAAACGTGCCGGTCGCTCGGCTGAGCCCGAATGCGACCGACTGGCCCTCCTCGGTCGCGACCATCACACGGCGCGCGTCGTAGTCGACGGCCGTCACCACGCCCTCGATCCGGACTGCGAGGTAGGCGACGGTGACGGGAGCACCCACATGGGGCATCGCTCGCGGGCGGGGCATTCTCGTCGCTCAGGCTATCCGGTGACCACAGCGCCTTCGTCGGTGGCCGGATCGTTGCCTCGTGCTTCGTCGGTGGCCGGATCGTTGCCTCGTGCCTCCTCGCGGCGATGAGCCTTGCCGCGCCGGATCACCTCACGGAAGCTCCGGAAGCGGAAGATGAACACGATCGCCGCGAATCCGAGTGCGCTCGAGAGCACTCCGGTCGCGATCTGCTGCCCGACCGAGAACGCCGCGACCGTGGAGGCTCCGGCGCTGCGCGCGAAGATCGTGACAAGCAGTGCCTGCTGCACGCCGGCACCGCCGGGGGTGAAAGGGAACAGCGAGGCGATCACTTGGACCGCGAGCACGAGCAGCGCGTTCGTAACCGACCCGCCGATGTGGAACGCATCGAGCAGCGCCCAGTAGGAAGCGAAGCGAGCGACCCAGCTAGCCGCCTGCCAGCTAGCCATCTCGCGCCGGTAGCGCCGCCGGTCGCGCAGGATCGTGAGGCCCTGACGGACGCGCTGCCAGAACGCCTTCACGCGAGCCGACAGCAGCGCGAACGCAACCAGGAAGATGACCGCCAGCGCGGTGAGCACGAACAGCGTGAAGCGCGGATTGGCGGCGAAGAAGCTGATGTCGAAGGCCGGCAGCTGCGAGAAGCTCGGCGGCTTCGGGAACACCCCCTGGGTGAAGGCGAAGCACATCACGAGCACGCCGATCGCCCAGTCGAACAGCACGCCGGTCGACAGCGCGGAGGCGAGCGCCGGATAGCTGGAGTTGTCGATCGAGACCCGTGTCAGGAACAGCTGCACGATGTTTCCGCCACCGAGCGGGAACACGTTGTTGACCGCGTAGCCGGCGACGTATCCGCCCCACACATCCCGCCACCGCACCCGCTCGTCGGGGTACGCGGCCTGGACCGCATTGAATAGCGCCCGCGAGCGCAGCCCGAGATAGATCGCGTAACAGAGGAGGCCGATCAGCAGCGGCACCACCCGTAGCGACGCGAGACTCGAGAAGAACTTTCCCGCCGAGCTCAGCAACTGGTCGATCGTCGAGCCGACCGAGGCGTGGTGGTGGACGGTGTGATGGACGACCGACGCGGTCGTGGCTACCGGCGCCATGAGGACACGTTGACAGACGGACCACACGGAGAGCCGAGGACCCGGAGAGCCGAGGATCCGGCGGTCGATCTAGCGGCGAGCCGAGGACCCGGCGGTCGATCTAGCGGAGAGCCGAGGACCCGGCGGTCGATTCACGAAAAGGACCGGGAGGCCCGGATCCATCCGAGCCCCCCGGCAGAGCCAGGGAAGTGGGGGCGCAGTTCCCTGACCGACAGGGGCGAGTTTCCCCGTCCCAGGTTTGGACGAAACACTTTACTGCCCCAAAATGTGCCCGCACGCTCTGCCAGGCACCCGGCTTACTCTAAAAGTAGCAGCCCAGACGACTAAACGGGGAAAAACTAAGCCTTAATCCTTCCGATACGGACCTGGCGGATCCGCTCGACTAGCGGCCCCGGGCACCCGGCCCGGTGAAGAACTCGTCTCCCGGCCGGACGTTGCCCGCGGCTTCGGCCTCGTGGCGCAGCGTCCGGTCCACCTCGCCGCTCCACGCGCCGACCGCCAGCATCTCGCGGTCGGCGTCCATCGGGCTGCCGCCGAGATCCTGGTTGACAACGCGAGCGCATTTGCGTCCCTCCGCGATCGCGGTGACGATCAGGGACTGCCCGATCCGGGCGTCGCCGCACGCGTAGACGCCGGACGCAGAGGTGCGGTAGGTCTGCCTCGTTTCGATGTTGTCGCGCTTGTCGAGCTTGAGGCCGAGCTGCTCGGCCATTCCTTCGTACTGGGGATGCGAGAAGCCGATCGCAATCAGGACGAGCTCGGCCTCGAGCACGAACTCGCTGCCGGGGACCGGCGTCAGATCCCGCGAGGACGTGCCCGTCACCTGGCGCGCGAATACGTGGGTGACCTTGCCGTCCTTGCCCATGAACCCGGTGACCTCGGTGCCCCATTTGCGCTCGCCGCCCTCGTCGAGCGCGTAGGTCGTCAGCGTCCGCTTCGGCGGGAGCGGCCACGGATGCAGTGCGTCGCGACCATCGGGCGCGAGCGCCTGGTAGACGTCGAGCATGATCGTGCTCTTCGCGCCTTCGCGCCGCGCGTTGGAGATGCAGTCCATCCCGGTGTCGCCGCCGCCGACGACGAGCACCCGCTTGCCGGCGGCGGTGATCTCGTGGCCCGGCTCGGGTGGGCGCGAAGGCCGGCCCTCCTGCGCGGCGACCCAGCGGTTGCGCTGGTAGAGGTAGTCCATCGCGAAGTGGATCCCGGCGAGGTCGCGGTTCGGGGCCTCGACGTCGCGGTGTACGCGGCAGCCGATCGCGATCACGATCGCGTCGTGCTCCTCGCGCACCCGCTCGGTCGGTAGCTCCGCCGAGCCGACGTCGGCGTCGTAGACGAACTTGATCCCCTCCTGCTCGAGCAGGGCGACACGCCGGTCGATGATCGACTTCTCGAGCTTCGCGTCCGGGACGCCGAAGCGCATCAGCCCGCCGGGGCCTTCGTCGCGCTCGTAGACGGTCACGTTGTGTCCGCACTGGTTCAGCTCCGCGGCGACCGCAAGGCCGGCGGGCCCGGCGCCGACGACGGCGACCTTGCGCCCGGTGCGCCGATCGGGCGGCTGCGCGACGACCCAGTCCTCATCGAATGCGCGCTCGACAATGGCAAGCTCGATCTGCTCGATCGTGACGGGATCGTCGTTGATCGCAAGCACGCAGGCGGACTCGCACGGGGCCGGGCAGATGCGCCCGGTGAACTCGGGGAAGTTGTTGGTCGCGTGGAGCTGGTCGATCGCCTCGCGCCACTTGTCCCTGTACACGAGATCATTCCAATCCGGGATCAGGTTCCCCAGCGGGCACCCCTCGTGGCAGAACGGCACGCCGCAGTCCATGCACCTGGCACCCTGGCGCCGAAGCTCCTCCTCGGGCTGCAGCGAGAAGTACTGCTTGTAGTCACGCACGCGGCGCTTCGGGTCGCGCTTGTCGAAGCCGACCCGGTGGATCTTCAGGAACGCGCCGAGCTCTCCCATGGGCCGAGAAGGCTATCGCAGCGAGGACCTAAGCCCGGGGGCGTGGACCGCCCCCGGCTGCTCAGCCATGCACGCGCGGCGCGACGCGGCCCCACCACAACCCCCAACCCCCACAGGGTTGTCAGACCCTGCACCAGCTCCTATCATTTAGGAACAGACTGACGTTCGAATCCAAATGATCATCGTGGGGTGATGTTCATAGAACGGCAAGCCGCACAACGCGAGCAGCGCGACCAGGCCCAGGCGCAGATGCGCCGGCTACCTGCAGAGCACCTTGATGCGCGGGTCCATGCTCTGACCCAGCTTCAGCGGACCATCGGCAATCGTGCTGTCGCCAGGCTCTTGTGTCGCGGGATCACGCCGGTCACGGCACGCACGATCCAGCGGGCGCATTGGGAATGGAACGGGTCGAAATGGACTGCCGTTGGCAATCCGAGCACTCCCCGGCCCACGTACAACGGAAAGACGGTCGGGCAAAGGGCCGGCGAAGAAGCCGATGCTCCCATCGCGGCCGCGAACGAGTATGACGCCGCAGAGACGCTGACAGATGGCACGACCGTTAACTGGCCGGCTCTCGTCGTGGTGATGACCGACGTGACCATTGGAACCGCGGTCGCACCTGGTGTGTGGCGGAAGATGCGTGAGAACTTGAGCAACGCTATCGCCCTGCCAAACAAGAGCCATCCGGCCCACGGAAGCAACTTCAACAAGAAGCAGCGACCCGAGCAGCAGATTGCCGATTGGGCGACACCTATGCAGGGCGAGCTGAAGCGGAAGCTGGCCGAATTCTTCAGCGCCAAGTACAACGTCGCCATCTGAGCAGCCGGTTCGGCAACGTCGCCCGGGCCGGTTCGGCAACGTCGCCCGGGCCGGTTCGGCAACGTCGCCCGGGCCGGTTCGGCAACGTCGCCCGGGCCGGTTCGGCAACGTCGCCCGGGTGAGTTCGGCAACGTCGTGCATGTTTACGTGCGGTCCACCTGCAGGAGTTGCAACGTTGGGTTCTCATCGGCCCGGCGTATCAGATCAGGCCCTGTCGCACCGCCTTGGCCACCGCCTGAGTGCGGGAGCGCGCGTTGAGCTTGGTCACGATATCGTGTAGCACGTTCTTGACCGTGCGCTCGGAGTAGTGCAGGCGCATCGCGACCTCGCGCGTGGCCAGTCCCTCCGCTACGCACGACAGGACCTGCTGCTCGCGCACGGTGAGCAGGGATAGTGAAAGTCCGCGCGGCTCGAGTAGGTCGCGCGATACCCGGCTCAGGCCCTCCATGAAGTCGCTGAGTAACTCTGGCGCGAGCACCCCGGACCCGCGCGCTGCGGCGATCGCCCCGTGGGCGAGCGCCTCCGGGGTGAGAGTCTCCTTCCACAGGTAGCCGCTGGCTCCCGCTTGGATGATGTCAAGCACCTCGGTGGGGTCACGGTTGACCGAACAGGCGATCACTCGCCCCGCGGTGGAATCCACTAGGCGGCGCACGAGCGGTGCCCCGCCGAATGGCCTAGGGTCAACGATGGTGACATCGGCCTCGGAGAGGGAAGGATGCGCGAACGCTTCGGGAGGCGTCTCGGCCTCGATCACCTCACTCACTTCGTCCACCTCGGAGAGGCAGGCTGCGACCCCGCGGCGATAGACACCGTGCGGGTCCAACACCATGATGACCATCGCGTCAGGCCTCCCGTCGGTTCCCTTCCCTGACTTCCCCTACATCCTCGTTCCCGACGCGCGGTAGGATACACCCCCCTCCAAGGCCAGCAAGCCACTTGCCCTTCCTCCTCACCACCAATGCTGTGATCGAATGTCCTCACGGAGGCGCAGTAACGCTGATCCCCAAGCAGACGGTGGTGAGCATCGACGGTGGCTTCGTGCTCCGCCTCGGCGATCTCGTAGGCGCCCCGATCGTGGGTTGCGCTCAGATCGGTCCGCTGATCAAGCCCTGCACAACGGTGCTCGCTCCGCTCCCGGGCACGTTCGCGCCGAACGTCCTCGCCGGTGGGCTGCCCGTCCACTTGCAGACGTTCACCGCCCTCACTGATGGCGTGCCGCCCGGGGCGGTCTTCGTCGTTTCACCCGGTCAGGTGCTCGTGCAGGCCTAACGCCGATCCCGGCCGGCGCGGGAGCTGTCAACCCACGCCAGCCCGGCCGGCGCGGGAGCTGTCAACCCACGCCAGCCCGGCCGGCGCGGGAGCTGTCAGCCCACGCCGGGCAGGGGCTGCCAGGCCGCGTCACCGACCCCGGTCGCGAGCAGCGACAGCGCACGCGGGTGCGCGGGATTGACGGTGTAGATCGACCCCAGAGCCGCCGAGCAATTGGCCGCGCTAGAGGTCTGCACCAGCACGTCCTGGCTATCGGCCCGCCATTGCACGCTACACGCCGGCGACGGCGCGGGAAAAACGTCCGCCTTCGTGAGCATGAGGTCCGAGGGCGCCACGAGCGCGAGCGAGAACGGAGCACCGAGGTCTTCGGCCAGAGCCAGCTGGGCGCCGTTGGGCGAGAATGCCGCCGCCCTGACTCCCGATCCGCCCATAGTGGGGGTCACCAGCCGTCTCGAGCCCCAGTCCTTGGCGCGGGTCGAGAACGGAGTCTTGCTAGTGAACTCCATGAGCCCGAATGTCGCCGGTGAGGAGGAACTGCTTGCGCCCACGAGCAGCTCGGTTCCGTTGGGCGACCACGCGATCTCGTCTCCGAGGCTCCAACCGGAGACGATGACGCAGCTCGCCCGCGGCTGCGACACCGTGAGCAGGCACAGCTCGTCCGCCACGCCACCCCGCACCCCGACAGCGGCGAGGACGTCGGGCGCGGTCGGGGTCGATGGGAAGGTGGGGAGCACGAAGGTAGCGTCCGAGCCGGTGAGCGCCTTGGGGCCCGCCGGCCCGTTGGCCGGAGTGAGCATGATCCGCCCGCTCGACACGTAGGCGATGTCCGTTCCCGACGGGGACCACGACGGCTCACTCGCCGTAGCCGCAAGCGGGCCTGAGACCACGTGGGTGACGATCTTGCCCGTCACCCCGTTGAGGGTGACGATGCCGTGGCCGTTGTCGGCTGCGATCTCGGGGTAGCCCGCCGAGATGACGAGTGTGATCGTCTTGCCCTTGGCCACCTTGGCGCCCGCCTTGGGCACGGTGCTCAGCAGTCGCCCGGCGGGCACCGTGGCGCTGACCGCGTACGTCGTGCGCGTCTTGTCGCCCACCTTGGCGATCGCGGCGGCGGCGGCGGCCGCGCTAGCGCCCGCGACCGAGGGCACGGGCTTGGCGGCCCCGGCCGCCGTCTTCGCTTTCTTCTTCTTGGCCTTCGACTTCTTCTTCGGCGGCGCCGCCAGGCTGAACGCGACATGGGTGCCGAACGGGACGACCGTGCCGGCGGCGGGGTTCGCGCGAACGACGACGTCGGCGGCGGAGGGATGGGCGGGGCTGAGCGCGCCCAGCCACATCCCCTTGGAGTGGAGAAGTCTGCGTGCCTGGAGGAGGTGCTGGCCCTTGACCTTGGGCACGGGGAGGCCGAGCTTGACATCCACCTCGGTGCCCGCCAGAACCGTCTTGTCGGCGATCGGAGCTTGGGTGGCGATGACGGGGGTGGCCCTCACCCAATGCGGTGCCTGTTGGCGGATCGAACCGAGGACAAGGCCGAGGCCCCTGAGCATCTGGTCAGCGGCAGCGGGCCCCTCGCCGACCAGGAGTGGGACGGCCGCGGCCTCCCCGAGCGTGACGTTGACGACCTTGGCCTGGGCCTGCCAGACCCTCCCGACCTTCTTCAGCCGGACGCGCTTGCCCAGCTTGATCGACTGTTGGACGATCACAAGTCCCTTGGACCACGGATCTGGCTTGACCGTGCCGATGGCAAACCCGCGACTGCTCAGGAGTTTTTCGGCCGGGACAGGGGTGAGGCCAAACAGGTCGGGCATCTTCGTGCGATGCGGATTCACGGCGGTGAGCAACAGCACCCTGTGGTTCCGCCAGATCTTGGTCTTAGGCTTCGGCATCTCCTCGAACACGCGGCCCCACTTGTCGTAGCCGTTCGTCGGAACCGCTGCGTGCTCGACACCGTCGAGGTGGGCCATTGAGACTTCGCTGCGGGCCAGCAAGATGAAATCGCCCTTCACGTTGGGCACCGCCTCCCGATGGATCCACTGCCAGGCGAAGTACGCGAGGACTGCGAGCGCTATCGCGGCCAGCACCGCCGTCCACCACGGCAGCGATGACCGCTGGCGGTACGTGCACGTGCAGGAGGGCGTCTTATCTTCGGCTTCGGCCTCCTGCGGTTGCGCGTCCGGCGCGGTCGCGCTCGCGCCCTTGACGGATGGCGCGGCGGGCGCCTTGAGGCCGAGCGCTTTCAGCGCCTCCGACGCCCCCTTGGGTGCCTTGGGCGCCTTGGGCGCCTGCTTCTTGGCCTGCTTGACCTCGGCGCCGGCCGCCTTCTTCAACGGCTTGCTCACGAGGGCGAACAGCTGCTGGTGGAGCGAGAAGGGGCCGGGCTGCGGCGGCACATCGCTGCCGGCTGGGAGTGCTTTCAACGTCAGGACATGGTCGACGGGACGCCCGACGGGATGCGGCTTCGCCTTTGCGGTCACCTTAGCCGTCTTCGTCCCCCCGGCGGGAACCACCAGCCCATTGGGTTCGAAGGTGAGCCGGCAGTCCTCGGCCTCGCTGCTACCGGTGAGCAGGACGCTGGTCGTGTCGTTACCGTCGTTGGTCACCGACAGCTCGAAATCGCCGCCGCGGCGCCCAATCGAGATGTGGGGCTCGACGGTGAGCTGCACCTCGGGGTAAGGCAGGACTTTCAGGTCGAGCGCCACCTCGGCGGCTACGTCCCCGGTTGCCTTCGAGGTGGCGGTGATACGGATCGGCCACTTCTTGGCCGTGGCCCGGGAGGTACGAGGCGGCTTCAGCGTCACCGTTGCCTCCTCTTCGTATGAGGAGCGGCGTCCGACGCCGAAGGGAAGCAGGTAGAGGTCCGGCGGCTGGATGTCCCACCACCCGTCATCCAACCCTACGACGGCGAGTATGAACTCGTCGACGATCTTGCTCTGGTTGCGCACCCGCACGTGGACCTTCACGCGCTCGCCTGCCTGAACCTCGATCGGCTCCTCCGGCCGCACGTCGTCACGTAGGCTGATCGCGGCCAGTCGGGTCTGGAGCTCGGGTTCGCCGTCGCTCGGCTTCAGGATGCCGCCGTGTTCCTGCCAAACGATGGTCGACTGGTCAGCGAATGCGACCGTGCCGTTCTCGCCGTTCTCGCCGTTCTCGCCGTGCTCGCCGTTGGAGCCCCGGGCCAGCTCGCGCGTCGGCTCCTCCTCGACGGTCCAGGCGAGGTAGGCGCCACACCTGGGACAGAAGTCTCGCCCGGCCGCGCCTTCGTGTCGGCATTCGGTCGTGCTGCTCATGGGCTCTTGTCCAGGGGGACCGAGAGGTCGCCTGTCCGCACCGTGAGGTCCACGTGGACGGGGAGCTGGCGTCTGATGACGCGCTCGAGTTGGGCCTGCCGGGCCCGATCCAGCGCTTCCCGGCAGCGCACGATCAGGCCGGCGTCGCCGTCGGGCTGATTAGACGGCTGCACGGGCCCCACCCCCCCGCTGTCGTGCAAGCGCAGGTGCAGACCGGGAAAGCAGCAATCCAGCGCGAGCTGCAGCCCGGCCAACGTCCCGCGTAGGCGGGCAAGCTCATTGGCGTGTTCGAGCATGGGGCGCGCGGCCCCTGCCGGCAGCTCCTCGGGCTCGAGGCCGAGCCAGCGCGCCATCTCGTACACCATGTTCTCGGGGGCAATGTCGCGCTCGATGTAAGAGACCTTCCCGTCGATGACCGCCACGCGCGGGTCGAGCACGCGTTCGAGTGCTTCCAGGAAGCGCATCGCGAACGGGTCGGGGGACTCCTGGTAGATCGTGGGGAGTCCACGCCGCAGCAGCGCGCGCGCCGACGCAGCCGGCGGGAAGTCACCGAGGGCCGGGGAGCTGAGTAGCGGCGCCGGCCGCGTCGCGGTCACGGCTGCGCCTCCTCGACCTTCACCCGGTGCTTGCCCGAGGCGATGAGCTGATCGTCGGCGAGGACGATGTCGCCCTCGTACGGCTTCGGGTCCTCGAGCCCGGTGCGCAGGTCGGTCTTGTAGACGCGCAGCAGCGTGATCATCTGCACGCCGTCGATCATCTGCACAAGGGGGTAGAGCTCTCCATGGCCGAGCGCTCGCCGAAACTCCCACCCCGAGCCCGACGATCCCCCCACCAGCGGGTTCAGATAGGTGTAGAGCTTGTCCTCGATCTGCCGCTCCAGGGCTGCCACGTCGGTGTAGGGCTCGGCCACAACCCTCACCACCGCCGTCACCCCGAAGTAGTCCGGCGGCCTCAGCTCCACCGTGACCCCGACAAGCCGACGCTGCTCGAGGTAGTCCGACAGCTTCGAGATCAGCCTGGGGTCGAGCGGATCGAGCTCATGCAGCTCCAACCTGCGAGACGGCTTGTCGATCCGGGGGACGATCAGAACCTGGACGACCCCGCCGCGTGCGCCGGGAAGGCACCGCGCCCTCGCCACCAGCTCGGGGGCACCGACGTGGCAGAGCTGCTCGAAGTCCCGCGCGGTGATCGCGCGATTGGCAGTTCGGAGCTCGATCGCCGTGCGTGCACGCGCGGACGCGAGGCTCTCGGCGTCGACGCCGCCTCTCGCCGGATCCGGATTGGTGACCGACCTTACCCCCGGGATCGGGCGGCGCAGGTGCGTGAGGGTGTCCTCCTTCACGTTCCCGAGCGCTCCTCCCCCTTGGCGATAGGCCTTGAAGCGGAGCTCGGCGCCGAGTGACGGCGTGGCGCCGTAGAAGCGAAAGGACCCGTCGGGCTGGCGCACCGCCGGGCCGAGCTCGACCTCGCCTCCCGACGCGTCGAGCCGGTAGTGGCGGTCCGCGGGCCCGCTGTCGGCGAAGGTCTCCACGTGCGTCCAGGGCACCGGTACCTTCCCCGGCTCGCGCACCTCGAGCCCCTCGCCTTCTCTGAGCGCGAGGATCGGTGCCCGCTGTAGCTTCAACACCTGACCCGGCGTGCCGTCGCTGCGTCCGAGCACCTCGCCCTCGATTCGCTCTGAGTGCTCGGCGGGGAGCAGTGCACCGATCGGACGGGCGCGCAAGCGGTAGATGAGCGGCGGCACGTTGTAGCCGTGCTTGCCTGACCCGGTGACCCGGCAGCGCAACCATTGCCGGCGAATGTGGGCGATCGTCTGCTCGGCCACCCGTGTCGGGAGCTGCAGCTCGATCACCCCTGTTCCCTCGTTGAACCCCTCCGTGGTGTCGCTGAGCTTCTCCACGGGGGCCCAATCGGTGTCGCGCCCGCCGCTCTCGCCGGTCGACGCTTCCCACACGAGCGGCGGGTCGGTGGGATCGACACCGACCCCGCGGGCGCGGGCGCACTCGACTTCGACGCGAACGACCAGCCGGTCCAGCGAGGCCCGAAAGCCGAGCAGGAGCGCATCGCTCTCGGCGGGTGGGCTGCTGAACGGACGCTGCTCGTCGCCGGCAGGCAAGGCCACGCCGTCGCTCACGTTCACCGGGACAACGTCGTTGCCTCGCTTGAGTAGGCACACGTCGAGCTCGAAGGGCTTGATGGTGAAGTCCTCGATCGTCTGGAAGACGATCGGATCGTGCCCGGGGACGCGCGTGGTGCTGACCTCGGTGCGCCCGCCCGCGATGGGGAGGTCGCGCTCCGGGGGCTGCTCGAGCCCGAAGCGCACAGCGGCAGTGGCCGCCGTCGGCGGGTAGAGATTAACGTCGAGCAGGGCGAGGAGCGCCACGTGGAGCTTCTCCGGGAGGCGGTTGATGCGGTAGCTGAGCTGGTCGGTCATCCACGCGAACAGCTCGATCAGGGTGATGCCAGGGTCTGAGACGTTGGCCTCTGTCCAATCTGGGCACAGCTCGTGCAGGCGCGCCCTAGCCTCGTTCACGAGCGGCTGGAAGCGCAGATCGTCGAGAGCGACGTCGGGGAGCGTCATGGCCCGTCTTCGGCGGGAATCAGGTAGAAGGGATAGACGAGGTTGCGGGTCGTGTTGGTGGCGCGCAGCCGGTAGCTGAGGCGCACGCCGAGCCTTCCTTCGTCGACTCGATCGAGGTCGAAGGTGACGGCCTCGACCTTGATGCGCGGCTCCCAGCGGTCGAGCGCGACACGTACCGCGTTCTCGACCTGGCCGAGGGTCAGCGCATCGATCGAGGCGAAGACGAGATCGTGGACGCCGCAGCCGAATTCTGGGCGCATCACGCGCTCACCGGGGGCGGTGCCGAGGATGATCCGGATCGCCTGCTCGACGTCCTCGTCGTCGCTCGCCATGGCTACGGCTCCATGGTGGTCCAGGGCGATCGGGAACGCCACGCCGGTGCCCAGGTGAAGGCTCATCCCAGCATCACCATGGCTCCCGAGATCTGAACGGTGCCGCTCGCCTGTACCGAGAGGCTCCCCTCGGACTGCACGGTGATCGACGCGCCCTTGATCGTCACGCTTCCGTCCGCCTGGACGCTGACTGTCGCTCCCTTGACCTGAAATTGGCTCTTCGCCTCCGCGGAGACGTTCTGACCCTGCAGGGTGAGATCTTCCGTAGCCGCGACCGTCGCCTTGCCGGTAGCGGTGACGCCCACATCGTGGTCGCTGGCCAGTGCGAACGAACCGTCGCTCTTGACCAGATCGCCCGGTTTCGCTTGCCCGTTCCACACCGCACCGAGCACGTAGGGCCGGCGCGGGTCTCCCTGCTCGAAGGCGAGCACGACCTCGTCGCCGGCGACCGGCATCATCAGCAGGCCGCGGCTGGCTCCAGCCGCCGGAGAAGCGATCCGCGCCCACCATCCCTCGGCGTCATCGCCGAGGGCGGGGTACTGAACCCGCACGCGACCGAGACCGTCGGGATCCTCGGTCTGTGTCACCACGCCGACCACCATGCTCGTCCCCCAGATCGGCGCCGGCGGCGTAACGTCGACGAGGTCCAACAGGGTCCGAGCCGAGCGCCCGGAGATCGTGAAGTGCGTCTGGTAGCCGTGGCCGCCGATGAGGACGTGCGTCGCCGCGGTGATCGTGTACTTCCCGCCGAAGCGCTCGCCGACGCCCGAGATCTGCACCTGGCAGCCCGCGCTCAGCCGGGGATCGCCGGCTGCGGTCCCCTCCGCCTCGATCCAGGCGTTCGCCGTCCTGGCCGCGAGGCTGCCCGCGAGCGCGTCGGCTTCATCCTGGCCGAGCACGGTGCGGTCGCCGACCGTCCAGGTCCCCGTTCCCGCGGCGGAGGCGATGGTCGATCGATCGAGCCCGGGAGTCGAGTCCGCGTTGGGCGGCGACTTGGTGGCAACGATCGCCTGTGCCTTGGCGGGATCCCAGCCCCGCACCTCGACGCTGTCGACCTGCTGTGCGCCGCTGACGCGGGGCCGAAAGGATATGAGCTGATCGGGAGCACGGAGAGGGATCGGCGACCCGGCGGTCAAGCCGGCAGGGCGAAAGTGCACACTGGACCCCTCGCCAACGACTTCATAGTCGATCGCTCCCGCGAGCCGCCACAGCAGCTGCCAGTCGGTCTCATCGTTCTGAAGCAGGAACGGATAGACCTCGCCGGCGGCCGCCGACGTTTGTACGTCGGCCGTGAGTCCTACTGATTTGATCACCGAACTGGCGATGTCGCCGGGGGTCATCTGCTGGAAGACCCGTGTGCGACGGTTCTGGTGCAATGCGAACGCGGGCTCGTATGCGGTGGCGGCGATGAACGCGCCCTCCCCCACCAGCTCGAGCTCGATCGATTGGATCTTGCCGTCGAACACGCTGGTCGGCGAGGTCGCGCCGGGGGCGGCGTAAAGCACTTCGAGTGAGAGCCCGACGGTGAGCAGCGTCTGATCAACCTGCTGGAGCAAGGGATCGGCGAGGCGAACGAAGGCCTGGTCGGGCAAACGCAAGCTGTCGCGCACGCGTACCTGCACGAGCCGCGCCGCAATCTCGGGCGCGAGCTCGTCGCCGTCGATGCGCACGACTGCGTAGGCGAGCAGCGGAAGGGAGCTCATCGACGTGCGATGTCCTGCACGGCCTCGGGAACGGTTAGTGCCTGGCCGCGACGCAGCCGCAAGGGATCGTCGATCGAGTTGGCCTCGGCGATCTCACGCCAGCGCGTCGGGTCCTTGTAGGCGTCGTAGGCGATCGAGGTGAGCGAGTCGCCCTCCTGGATCACGTGCACGCTGAGCCGACCGCTGGCCCGCGTGGTCGGATTCTGGGCCGCGGCGGCGCCGCTCCCCGAGCGGCTGTCGGCCTTCTCGACCTGCATGAGCGTGAGCGAGACGAAGGCGCGGATCGGAGTGCCGTCGGGACGGAAGAGCGTGTAGCTCACAGCCAGGTTGCGGCACACCGCGGTGAAGGTCACCGTCTGGCCCCAGCTGAACGTCACGGTCGGCGGGCGCGCGGAGTTTGTGTCGCCGCTCGCGGGCTGGGTCACCTCCATCATCAGGAACAGCTGGTCGGTGACCGTGCGCACATCGGTGGAGGAGCTGTCCGACGCGTCGAACAGGAGCTCGAGCGTGAGCTCGCGACCGAGCCCGCCGCCGAACTGCAGCGACGGGAGGCTCGCTCCGACCACCGGGGTCGCCCGCCACTCGTTGGCTTTCGAGATGGCGTATTGCTGCGGGTTGAACCAGCACGCGAGCGTTCCTTGCCCCTCGATCGCGAGCTGCGCCTTCTGGTAGCTGGTCTGGTCGGCCATCTAGGGGCGCACCAGTCCGGTATGGCCGATCTCGAGGGTCTCGGTCGCCACCTCAGCGGCCTCTTCGGCCAGCGTGGGCCCGCTCCAGCGGACCGGGAAGGCGCAGCTGAAGCCCCACGAGCGCACCGCGTTCATCTGCTCGTCGAGAAGCGAGATGGTGACCGTCGGCCGCTTACCGAGGTCCTGAAAGTCGAACAGCCAGTCCAGCAGGCCCGTCTCGGTCGTCACGCCACGGCTGAGGACGAGGTTGGCGTAACGGGTGGCGCCGCGCAGCTTGTGGACGAACCCATTCTCGCCGCCCTCGGCGTACTCGAGCACCTCATATTCGACCTGCAGCCCGGTGCAGCTCGCAAACACGCCGATGGTCACGCTCGGGATGTCGACCTGAAAGCAGCGCGCCGCCCGGATGGGTTGAGTCGCCGCCGATGCTGTGCCGTTCGCCACCGCGCTCACCCCGTCACAGCCCGTACAGGTTCCCCATGCGCTCCCGTTCCAGGAGCAACTCGCGGCGCAGGCGCCCGATCAGACCCTCATATAGCTCCTCGAGTTCGGCAGCGCCAAACCGCTGGGCGGGGGCCGGGGACGGCGCCGGCGCGGAGGCGGGCGGCCGCGCGGGCGCCGAGGACACGCTCCGGGCCAGAACCTGCGCTGGCATCACCGCCCGGAGGTGGCCCTCGGATGGAGCTCCGGCTGCCGGGCGAGCGGTCGTCGGTGCTAGCGCGGCGACCTCCTGCCGCGAATTCGGGGATGCTGCGAGGGCGGCAACCCGAGCGACCGCGGCAACAGGCAAGGCGTGGGCGAGGCGGCTGGCTTCCGGGGGACCGGGATTCGCGATGGCCCCCCGGGCAGGTGGCAGGCCCAGCGCCGGGTCCGCCGCCGGCGCGGGTGGCCGGGCCGACGCGGGTGCGGGCGGCCGGGCCGACGCGGGTGCGGACGGCCGGGCCGACACGGGCGGCCGGGCCGACGCGGGCGGGCGCGCTGGCGCGGGCGGCCGCGCCGGCGCGGGTGCCAGATGCGCCGCGAGCACCGGAGTCGGAGCGGGGACTTGACTCGGCACCCGAGCTCGTCGCGCCCCGAACGCCAGACGCGCCACAGGCCCGGGGGTCGGGGCCGAGGCCGCGGTCGGGACGGCGGCCGAGGTTGGGACAGCGGCCGCGGTCGAGACGGCAGCCGAGGTTGGGACGGCGGCCGAGGTCGGGACAGCGGCCGAGGTCGAGACGGCGGCCGCGGTCGAGACGGCAGCCGCGGTTGGGACAGCGGCCGAGGTCGAGACGGCAGCCGAGGTTGGGACAGCGGCCGCGGTCGGGACGGCGGCCGCGGTCGGGACAGCGGCCGCGGTCGAGACGGCGGCCGCGGTCGGCGGGGGCGCGGAACGTGCCACGAGCGCGCGGGTCTCCCCAGGGGTCTGACTTGGCCCGTTCGCTGCGATAGGCGCCAACGGCACCGCAAGCGGCGGATGCGGGGCCGGATCGACCGTTTGGACCAACGGCAGCGCCGGACTGCGCGCGACCTCCGGACTGCGCGCGACCTCCGGAGACGGCGCGGCGACTGGAGACGGCGCGGCGACCTCCGGACTGCGCGCGACCTCCGGAGACGGCGCGGCGACTGGAAACGGCGCGGCGACCTCCGGACTGCGCGCGACCTCCGGAGACGGCGCGGCGACTGGAAACGGCGCGGCGACTCCATGCCGCGCGACCTCGGGTGTCGGCGCCGCGACTTCGTGCCGCGCAACCTGCGGAGTCAGCGCCGCTGCCGGACCCGGCAACACAGGTGCATCCGGAGCGACCGGCGCACCCGGCGGCACCGCCGCAACCCGGGCGACCGGCCCATCCGGCGGCACCGCCGCAACCCGGGCGACCGGCCCATCCGGCGGCACCGCCGCAGCCCGGGCGACCGGCCCATCCGGCGGCACCGCCGCAGCCCGAGCGACCGGCGCACCCGGCGGCACCGCCGCAACCTCGGCGACCGGCGCACCCGGCGGCACCGCCGCAACCCGAGCGACCGGCACACCCGGCGGCACCGCCGCAACCCGGGCGACGGGCGCACCGGGCGGCACCGCCGCAGCCCGGGTGACCGCTGGCCGCAACGCCCCGCGCGAACTCGCAAAGCCGGGCCGCGCGGGTCCGCCCGGCCGACTCGCCGGGCCCCTCGGGCCTGATGCCACATTCGCCGCCGGGACTGGCGCCTGCGCTCGCGTCGGCACCGCCACCGGACTCCGTCCATCCGCCTCACGCGGCGCGACGGTCGGCGGCGACGGCAGCGCCTGACCGCGCGCCAGGGGCGACCCGGACATCTCCACCGATGTCCGCGCGACCGCCGATTCCGCGCTCACCGGCGAACTCGGCTCGCCCAGCGAACGTTGCCCGACCGCCGGCCGGGCCGCTAAATCCGAAGCCGGCACCGCCGCCGCACTACGCGCGACGGCGTGCCTAGGCGCATCCTCCACAGCCGGCGCATCCTCCACAGCCGGCGCCTCCGCCGCACCCCGGGTGTACCCCTGCGCAGCCGCAGCGTCCGGAGCCTGCGCAACCGCAGCCTCCGCAGCCTGCGCAGCCGGCATCCCAGCCGCGGTCCGGGCGTACCCCTGCGTAGCCGCAGCCTCCGCAGCCTCCGCGGCCGGCATCCCAGCCGCAGTCCGGGCAGCCCGCGGCCCAGCCGCAGTCCGGGCGGCCCCCGGCCCAGCCGCAGTCCGGGCAGCCCCCGGCCCAGCCGCAGTCCGGGCAGCCCGCGGCCCAGCCGCAGCCTCCCCAGCCGGAACCTCGGCAGCAGTCCGGGCGATGGCAGTTGTTGACGGTGCCGTCGTCGGGGCCCAAACGGCCGCCTTGCTGCGCGCGATCGAGGACGCTGATGTCGCGCTCCGTGTGATCGCGGGCGCGGACGTCACGGCGGCATCGGGTACCTGGCCCGGACCCGGCACGTCAGCGGGACCTGACCCGACTCCCGAATCGCGGGACGTCGCCTGCGGGCGGGCGGAAAGGCGCTGCAAGTGCGGCGTGGCGCGAGCCACCGGCATGAGATCGCCCGGCGGCGCGGCGTCCGACTGCGAAACCGGGTAGCTCGCAAGCGCGCGCGAGAGTGAACCCGCATCGCCGGCGGGCCCGGCGGGCCGCGCCGGCGGCACGGAGATGTCGACCGGCTCGGCAGCTGACGGCGCGCCGGCGTCCCGAGGGACGGAGCCGACCGCGTCGTGGGATCTCTGCGTCGACGGCGATGACGGCGCGGAAGTCGTGGGCTGCGCGGTTTTCCTCATCCCCGATCTTCTGCTGCCCCGCGCGGAGTCGACCTCGGGCTCGCGGCCGCGAGGGAGTCTGCCCATCGCGGCCTCCGGCGCGTGCACCTCCAGCACGGGCGTCGCCGGCACGGGAGTCGCCGGCACAGGCGTCACCAACATTGGCGTCACCGCAGGCGGGGTGACCGGCACCGGCGTCTCGGGCTGAGCCGCGTCCTGGTTCGCAGATCGCGCGACACTCGCAGCGGAATCGGCTGACGGCTCGGGCACCCGCGCGGTCCCACGCGTCGCGGCCGCCGCCGGAGGCCGCGGGCCGCCCTCGTCCCGGGTCTGAGATGCCGAGCCCGGCCCCGACTGCGTGGTCTCGCCTGAGGACGCGGTGGGCTCCCTCGTTCGCGCCGCGCTCGCTCGCACAACCGGGGGGCCGCCTGGCGAGGGATCAGCCGCCGGCCTAGCCGCAACCGCCGGACTGACCGCAGCTGAGGGCTCGGCCGTCGGGCGGGCGGGCGCGGGGTCCGCGTCCCGCGCCACCGCCGGGCGGGCGGGCGCGGGGTCCGCGTCCCGCGCCACCGTCGGGCGGGCGGGCGCGGGGTCCGCGTCCCGCGCCACCGTCGGGCGGGGCGGCCACGCAATCACACCCGTTGCCGGGTCCGACCGGGCGAGCACAGACTCGACGCCACGGATCGCGGCTTGCGGAGCGTCGGCGGATCCGGTCTGCGGCGCGGACGGTGCAGGCGCTTCACCGGCCTCCGCACGCCTCTCGATCGGGCCCTCCACCACCCGGCCTCGCCGGGGTGGCCCAGCCGTCTGCATCCTCTGGACCCGAGCGCGCTGACGTTCCTGGGCGCGCACCAGCTCGGCGGGCAGCGCGGGGGGATAGTCGGTACCCGCCGGCGGCGCGTCCCCCATCATCCATCGCATCGCGGCGTCGCTGACGCCCTCGAGGCCGCGGGGGCGCACGAGGGCCGGCGCGGGCAGCGGCGGTGGCGGCTCCGCCGCAGCCGAGGCGAGGTACGGGGAGGGCGGGACCTGACGGCGCGCCAGGCGGGTCGTGGCGGCAAGGCGCTTCGGCCGCCGGCGCTCGCTCACGAACCTCGACAGCGACCGGCCACCAACGCGGGTCACCCAGCCCACAGCGCCTCCGCCTCCCTCAGGAAGCGCCGACGGTCGCCGTGTTCGAGGTCGAGAACCGTGTCGAGCGACCAGTGCAGGTGATAGGCGAGGCGGGCCGTCTCCGCGTACAGCTCACGCGGCGACGGCCTCCTCATTTTGACAACCACGCATCCTCCACCGGCCGTAGATCGACGTCGATGTCGGCCGAGCAGCTCGGGCAGGTGACGGTGGCGACGGTATCCGGGTCGGAGTTGATCCGTTCGTAGAGGCGCTGGAGATGATCGAAATCCGCGGCGTAGAGACCCTCGACGACCGCCGGCGTCACCTGCTCGACGTCGCCGATCTGGGTGACGACGCGACTGAGCAGCAGGACCGTTAGGTACGCCTCGTTCTCGCGCACTTTGGGATCGCGCAGCGGCTCGATCTCGTCGCGCGCGGTGGCCAGACGCATCGTGCCCTCCCGGTGCACGTCCCCGTCGGCTCCCGCGACGCCCACAGGCAGGGTGAACTGGTACTCGGTCTGGAGCATCGCGCCGGCCTCAGCTCACGCGCTCGAGACCCTCGTGGGCGAGGTGCACCTCCTCGAGCAGCATTTCGTTGGTGTCCGGCACCATCGCGCCGACGACGTAGCTACACGGCCACGCGCTGACGAATTTCCACGTCGTCTTCGCGTTGCCCTGGACGTCGACGACATAGATCGTGCCGTCCTTCTTCTGACCGTCCACGCCCTGGGTGATGACGGTGTTACGCCACGTCCACAGCCCCATGTCCGTGTCGATGCCCTTCTTGAGCACGATGTTCTGCCAGCTCAGCTTCCCCGGCACCTTGACGTACATCGCCGCGCCCTTCTGGTTGACCTGGTGCTGGACGATGACGTCGTTCTCGGATCCGATGCCCGATATCTCGCGAACTGCCACGGTGGACAGTCCGGTGATCTCTACGTAGAAAAATGATGCGGCGAGGGCTTCGCCCTGCTCCACTGCAGCCATGTCTCGTTCCTCCTACGGTCGTGAAGTGAGCCGGCTAGGCCGCGGCGCCCTCGCCGGCGGTGTACTGGCTGATACGGAAGACGACGAACTCGGCGGGCTTGACCGGGGCGATCCCGACCTCTGTCGTCACCTGACCCGCCTCGATCATCTCGGGAGGGTTCGTCTCGCTGTCACACTTGACGTAGAAGGCGTCGTCGGGCTTCCCCCCGAACAAGGCGCCCTGGCGCCAAGCGATCGTCAGGAAGTTGGTGACCGCGATCCGCAGCTGCATCCATAGGCGCTGGTCGTTGGGCTCGAACACCGCCCACTGCGTTCCCTGCATGATCGAATCGGAGATGTAGATGAACAGGCGCCGAACGTTGACGTAGCGCCATTCGGGATCGCTCGAGATGGTCCGGGCGCCCCAAATCCGGATGCCCCGCCCCGAGAACGACCGAATGCAGTTCAGCCCCGAGCGGTTGAGGTCACCCTGCTCGGCGTCCGTGACCTGGAAGCCGAGCCCGGCGATGCCGAGGATGCCCTCGTTGGCCGGTGCCTTGTACACCCCGCGGGTCGAGTCGGTGCGTGCCCACACCCCCGCGACGTGACCGCACGGCGGCACGAGCGCCGGGAACCCGGTGAGCGGATCCATCACCTCGAGCCATGGGTAATAGAGCGTGGCCTGCTTGGAGTCGTAACCGGCGGTATTGAGTCGCCAGTCCAGCGCGTCGGCCGGCGACAGGTCGGGCGGAGTGTCGAGGATGGCCATGCGGTCACCCATGCCCTCGCAGTGCGCGATCACCTTCCCCTGCGCGTCGCGGAGCGCAAAGTCGTCGTCGCCCGCGATCGAGACGAGGTCGGGCACGCACACCATCGAGACGCCGGTGATGGCCGCCAGGCTCCCCAGCCCCTGCCGCCGCGCGACATCGCCCTCGAGATCGACTGGAGTTACGTCGCTGACCGGGATCGGCGGCACGCTGAGGCTGTACGTACCCGGTATGGGCGCCAACGCGCCGCCGTTCTCTCCAAGGCTCAGAGAGACGAAGTCGGACTGCAGGGTCGCCAGGTCAGCGGCGACCACGTGTGCGTGTTCCTCGTGCTGCCGTCCGGCGTGAATCAACACGGTATAGGTCGTCGGCGGCTTTGCTGGTGCGTCGCCGTTACCTGCGTCGCCCTTGCCGCCGTCCCCTGCCGCGTCCTTGGCGGCGGCGCCGTTCCCGGCACCGCTGCCGTTGGTGGCCGGATTCGCACCCAGCTGCGGCGGATCGATCGAGATATCGACACTGAGCTCGTCGTCGACGCCAGGCTTGGCGGTCACCTCGAGCGCCACCTGCTTTGGATTCTCTGCCGAGGGCAGCGTCGCGCGGGCCGGGCTGCCGTCGCCTTCGTGACCGACGCGCACCACCCAGCACAGCGTCCCACCGTTGGCGAAGAACCCGTTGACCGCGTGGGCTAGGTAGGCACCCTCCATGAAGGGGCCACTCTCGGGGTCGGTGGGGTCACTGTACGTACGCTCGAACTGTGCCCAGTTGGTCATCTGCCGGGGTATGTTGACCGGGCCACCTGGAGCCAGGCCGACGAACGCGGCCGTGGAGGTGCTCACGCCCTCGATCGGCTTGCTGCGCGCCGGTACCTCCTCTACGTAGACCCCTGGTGTCGCGTATGTCGGCATGTCACTCCTCGATCTGGATGGTGCGTGATTGGCTGGCGATCAGCTCGCGTCGTAGGTCGCTGGACCCACCGTCAGGGATCTCGCGGATCGCGGACCCTCCCGGGTCGATGATCTGCATTCCCTTCTCGTCTGCCGACCAGAGGATCACCGTCGTCCCGGGCGCGGCGATCCGGATGCGGTTACACAATGCGTGCGCTGCCGGCTCCAGCGCGAGTACGACCGCGTCGGGCGCAAGCTCGCGAGCGATCGCCTCGATCGCGAGGGGCCGGTCCTCCTGGCCGACGACGTCAACTCCGTATTCCGTGAGCATGCAGCGCATGCCCACGCTCGCAACCGGAGAGAGCCGCGCCAGCAGCACTCGCGGTCGACGTGTATCGGTCCTCACACGGTCAGGCTCGCGCTCGAACCTCATCGGCGCTAGGGCGCGGCGGGCAGCGATCCGGGCACGAGCCGCTGCCCAACCGGTCAGGCAGACGGCGCCGGGAGCGTGATGACGAGCATCTCGCCCGGGACCTCGAGGCTCGTCTCGACCTCGCGCCCGGACGGGTCGCGCGCCAGGACCGCGTGCGTCCCGGGCGGCACCGCGGTGAACGAGAAGTGCCCGAGCGCGTCGCTCTCACACATGCGGCCGAGGTCGCGAAGGTTCACCCACACCGCTGCCGCCGGCGTCCCGTCGGCCTCGACGACCGTCCCGGCCACACGCGCGCGCTCCTCCAGATCGGGCCGCCGGGTGACGGTATCGCCGACGCTGAGGCGCTGGACGTGCACGGGCGGCCCACGGTGCAGGACCGCCCCGGAGGGGAAGGGAACAGTGACGATGTAGTGGAAGGAGAGCTTGTATGGGCCTCCGACCGCCGTCCAGAAGTCGGGTGTGGCGTCGTGCCCGGGATCCCCGACGCGCGTGTGGATCGCGCCGCACTGCTGGCGTACCGCGGCCAGTGGCCCGGCCAGGACATCGTCGGGCAGATCCGGATGGGCCGACAGCGCCGTCAGCGCTTGGGAGAGCAGGCGGTGCTCGTCCTGGACCGCGCGGGAGAAGGCGGTCAGCGTGTAGGAGGCGTCGAGCCACAGGGGCGGCCGCGTCTCGGTCCGCCGCCCGTCTTCCGTGGCGCCGTCCCAGGTCGCGGCGCGGCGCTGGCGGTTCTCACGCAGGTCGTAGAGGAAGAGGTTCAGCGTCGGCTGGGTGAGCGCCTTGGCCCACTCGCGGTCGGGGGCATCGAAGGCAATGGCGACCCCCTCGAACCCGGTGCCCGAGAGCTCTCGCCGCAGCAGCATCTCCAATGCCTCGTCCAGATCCGCGAGCGCGGTGTTCGGCGCGACCGTCGTAACCAGGGCCATGCCGATACCTCATCACTGCGGGCCGGGGTGGATGGGCAGACGAAGGGGCAACCCTGCTGCCCCAACAGGACCGTCACGCAGAGGCCGACGGACGGACCGCCGCGTACAGGCGATCGAAGTCGGCCTCGAGCGTGAGCCGGCCGAGCTTGTCGTACTCGAGCGCGATCCCACGCGCGAGGTGATCCATCGTGATGCGCCCGCCGTCGCCGGCCGCAAGGAGGGCGGCGGCGAGGCTGACGTTGCGGATCGACCCTCCCGAGAGCTTGAAGCGCGCGGCGAGGAAGTCGACGTCGATGTCGCTTACCGGCGCCTTCGCGGGCAGCAGGCGGTGCCAGAGCCGCGCGCGCTCGCGCTCCTCGGGGAAGGGAAACTCGACGACGAGGTCGAGCCGGCGCAGGAACGCCGCGTCGATGTTCTGGCGCAGGTTGGTCGTCAGGATGACCGCGCCTTCGTAGCGCTCGATGCGCTGGAGCAGATAGGCGACCTCGACGTTGGCGTAGCGGTCGTGGGCGTCGTGCACTTCCGAGCGCTTGCCGAAGAGCGCGTCGGCCTCGTCGAACAGGAGGATTGCGTTCGAGCCCTCGGCTGCCCCGAACACGCGGTCGAGCTGCTTCTCGGTCTCGCCGATGAACCTGGAGACCACGGTGGCGAGATCGATCCGGAACAGGTCGAGGCCGAGGTCGCGGGCCACCACCCGTGCGGCCATCGTCTTCCCGGTTCCCGACTCCCCGGCGAACAGGATGGTTATCCCCGGCGTCGTTCCGACCTCGTCGGCGTACCCCCAGTCGCACAGCACGCGGTCACGGTGGCGCAGGAACGAGGAGATCATCGCGAGCGCGCGCGCTGCCCGATCGGAGACGATGAGGTCGTCCCAGGTGCAGTCGCCCACCTCGACGCGAGCAGCGAGCCCCTCGAGCCCGTGGCGCGAGGCGGCGCGCGCGCCGTAGTCGAGGTCCTCACCTCCCGGCACTCCCGCGCCGCGGACGCGCGCGCGGACCTGAGCGATCTCGGCCGCCTGCTCGATCTGCCGGGCCGACAGCCGGAACTTGACCGCAACCTCATCGACCGCCGCTCCCGGCACCTGAACCGCCCACGCGTCGCGTCGCTCGCCCGAGCCGAGCGCCCCCGTCCTGGCCACGAGCATAGGCCCTTGCCCGAGCACGACGCTCTCGTGGAACGAGTCCACGCACACCAGCGCTCGCTCGGTGCCTTGGTCGAGCGCTCGCCACACCGCGGCCCGGTCCTCGGGCGCCAGCTCGTGCAGGCCGGTGACCGCAAGCACCGCCCCCGCGAGCGTCGCGCGCAGGCGCGCGCCCGGCAGGGAACCCCCGTTCTCGAGCGCCCGTGCGCGGGCGAGGAGGACCGGCGTCCCGAGCGCCATCGCGAGGGCAGCGGGCGCATCGGCGCCGACCACGGCCACGGGCAGCGGGCTCTCGCTCGTCAGCAGCTCCCGCAGCTCGCGCAGCTTCACCTCGGCGGCGGCAGCGACCGCGGGCACCCCGACGAGCTCGGCAAGCGCCATGTCGGCGGCCGGCGCCGCGCCGGCGATGAGACGGGCAGCGATGGCCTCAGCACACTTCAGGGGCCGGTCGGCGAGCGGCAGGCGGGGCTCGTCAAGGAGCTCGATCGCGCCCCGACGGCGCAGAGTGGCGCCGGCATCGAGCCGGGCGAGCACGTCCTCGCCACCGATCTCCCCACCGGCGAGCAGGGCGGCGGCGAGGCGCGGCGAGGCGAGCTGGCGCGTGAGGTCATCGTGCAGGTAGCCGTACAGCCGCCCGTAGCGTGAGCTCAGCTCGGGCGCGGCGCACACGGCGAGCACCGCACGTTCCAGGGGATCTAGGCCTAGCAGAGCGGTGAGCTCGTCGAGGCGGTCCTCGACAACCGGCGGAGGGCTGCCGGCGGCGAGCGCGAGGGCCTGCTCGTCGCTGATGAAGAGGCCGCGAAAAGGATCGTTCGCATCCGTCTCGGCGCGGGCGACCTGCTCGACTCCGTCCCGGATTCGCGCGTCGAGCTCGGCGAAGCTGATCCCGGCGCGCTCAGTCCACGCCATCGGCGGTGCGGTCCGCCTCGCGCTCAAAGCGATCTCCAGGCTCGGTCACGGTCAGCGGGCCGCTCACGGGCGCGCCCCGCTGCTGCACAACATGGGTGAGTTCGTGAGCAAGCAGTTGGTCACCCCTCGCCGTCCCCGGCCGGTATTCGCCGCGCGCGAAGAACAGGTCGCGACCGGTGGTGAACGCCCGAGCCTGCACCGAGCGCGCGAGCGAGTCCGCGGCGGGGCCGTCGTGAACGCGAACGTCACCGAGAGAGTCGCCCACGAGCGGCTCGATGCGAGCTCGGGCCGCTGAGTGCAGGCTCGCCCCCGCGCCCCTGAGGCGACCGATCTGTGCCTCGACGACCGGGTGGACGCGGCCCCCCGGGAGCAGGCCCGATCCCTCCGTAGACGCCAGGCGCGACAGCCCCGCATTGCTCACACCATTGGCTATCGCGCCGGCAAGTGCCGCCGGCTCCTGGCCTGGCCGATCGGACGCCAAGCGGGAGCGTCCGCTCACCCGAGGCGAGAACTCACGCTGAGCCATGACTCTCAGGATACGGATCATGGGCGCACGATCCACACGTCCCGCCGTAAGCGGCGACGATCTGCCCGAACGGGCAAACCTGCGCGATGCGCTTGTCAGCGAACCGGGCTGGTCACTACGCTAGCCACGATCGCCGAGGCGAGAAAGCGGGTAATGGTGGTGGCATTTCTGCTGGAGAACGTGCCCACTGTTTGGCTCGGCCTAGGGCTGGTCGTGATCGCCGTTGGCCTGTCGCTGCTCGGGCTGATCGTCGTGCGCCGACACGTTAGGCCGAGCACCCTCAAGGCCAGTCACGACGTCGCCGGCTTCCTGATCGCCATAGTCGGGGTGATCTACGCCGTGCTGCTCGGATTCGTGGTAGTCGTCGTCTGGGAGCAGTTCGGGACTACCGACCGCGACACCAGCGACGAGGCTGCTGCCGTCGGCCTTCTTTACCGCGACGCAGTCGCCCTCGGGCGGGACGGTCGTCCACTCCGGGCAGCGATCACGCCATATGCCAACAGCGTCGTCAACGTCGAATGGAAGTACATGGCCGACCATCAGGAGGAAAGCCCAACGACAGGCATTTATCTCAACAAGGTCTGGCAGGCTGTAACGCACCTACGAGCCAGAAACGCGACCGAGGCAGACTTCGTCACCAACACGATCACCGATCTCTCGGCTGCTAACGAAGACCGCCGGACCCGGATAATCGACAGC
>Ga0302325_10005107_pt1 | contig 30045 bp, 25 predicted proteins | sample Palsa_T0_2_FD_201948 | JGI IMG/M metagenome (GOLD analysis project Ga0302325, IMG submission 201948) | Peat permafrost microbial communities from Stordalen Mire near Abisko, Sweden - Palsa_T0_2 | ecosystem: Environmental > Terrestrial > Soil > Palsa > Peat permafrost | place: Sweden: Abisko...
TTTTCCAGGTGCACGACAGGCTTTGCACACCGAGACGTGTCCGATCGCGCGGTCAGCTTCCTTGGCGGTACAAACCCAGTAGATCAGCTGCATATGTGCCTCCCGGCAACTTCTAGAAAGTTCAAGAATCGCTTTAATTGCTCGCCTCTAACGTCAGCGTCAGGCTCAGAATCCGGCTGGTTCCCTGCGTTGTGCCGGTGACCGTCAACGTGTACGTGCCGGCGGGGGTCCCCAGCGTCGGAGTGGGAGTGGTGGTGGGAACTGCCGATGCACCCGGAGAGGCTAACTAGCGCAACCGCCACCAACAACGTGCTGGCCGCGCGCAAAACTCGCCACTTCCGAGGCCTCCGCCTGCGCCAGCACCAAAGCGCTGTGGCGAGGACCAGAATTGTCCAAGCCAGTTGTGGGCCCCGCGACGTGCCCCGCCGGAAAACCACCCACCGCCGCCAGGGCGCATCGCGGCTACTGGAAAGGCTTCCGGCTTGGGTGGCGACGCTCACACCAAATGGCACCGCAGCCGCGCTCACGTCCAATGCCGAAGCGGGCACCGTGCATGTAGCCTTTGCCGGCGCCCCAGCGCACGCGATGGAAACGTTTCCGCTGAATCCATTTACCGGCGCCACCGAGAGGCTGTAGGTGGCCGTCTGCGATGCCGTCACCGAAGCGGACCCGGCGCTACCGTTCACAACGGTTATGGAGTAGTCGCTGCTCGCCCCAGCGAGCACGGTGGTGGCCGGGCTGCCCGTTCCCAGATAACTCAGGCTCAGACTTCCTACGCGCGATCTCCCGACGCGGCGGGCTGGAACTGCACGTTCACCATGCAGGAAGGTCCAGCCGCCAGGGTGGTGCTGCAACTGTTCGTCGCCTGAAAGTCTCCGGCGTTGGTTCCGCCAAAGGTAAGTTGCAACCCGGAAACCGGTACCGCAGACGTATTCGTAACCGTTGCGATCAGCGGAGTGCTTACCGTCCCAACCAACTGAGCGGGAAATGTGAGCGAAGCCGGCGCCAGCGTAAGCAGCGGTACCTGTCCGGTGCCGGATAGCCGCACGAATTGCGGACCGGGCACCGCGTCATCGGCAAACACCAGGGTTGCGGCCTGATTTCCCGCTACCGTCGGTTGCGCGCGCCCGCGTGCTCAGCGGCACACCGGAATGCCAGCGGCGTGGATTGTTTCCCCGAAAATAATTCGCGTGCGCCGGCAGCACGTCTTCCGCTCGCCACTTCAGATTGCTCCGGGTATGCAGCAACCGCAGTTCCAGCCCCCTGCCGTGCCCTGCGCGTGACCCTAACCTCCAGGCGATCCCACGGTCGGTCAACAGCACCGTCGCATCATTGGCGGCGGATGCGAATTGCACTCCAGGCTCTTCCTGTCCGCGATTCGCAGCGAGCACTCGTGGCAAAGAGTGCGGCGCGGCGTGTGGGAAGCTGTGCGGTACGGCACTAGGCAAGGCCTGTGGCGCGCGTGGGACGGCGAGCGGCAGGGCGAGTGGCGCAGCGCGATCGCGATCCATACGGGCCAGCGGATAAGGCCAACTTCGATCGAAGAAGGCCCAGCGCACCATCCGGCCGGCGCAACACGCGATGACCATAACGCTGCACAGAAATAGACGCTTTCTCAAGATGCCTCCGGCGAACCGGGCACACTGGCATAGATCGAAAGTCGCGACGCCATCTCGCCGGACCGTAAGATCGTGCTTTTCTCAGGTCCCGGATAAGGTTCCGCGCGGTTTCAGATTCGAAATCAGGGCGTTCATTGCCGCGGAGTGTAAGCGATTGTTTCCAACCAGTGAATTCGGAGAACTACGCAGTGGGCATCCGAGATTTTCCTTACGGGAGTGAGCTATCAGCAGAAAAACGCAGGATCGAGTTTTATTTGAACTTAGGCGGAAGCGATAGGCCAGGCGAAAACATCTTCGCCCAGAGGAATTTCGAGATATCCAGACGACGGCACTACATCCACCGGCAGGCCGTTCTTCCATACACTCACGCTAAGCTGCAGCGATTTCCGGTTTTCGGCCCCCAACAATTCCCGCGAAAAGCTAGCTTCGATGATCTTCCCCGCGGCCGCGGCCACTTTCCCCTCGGGGTTCTCGCCGTCATCGATGGATATCCCGGTCACCCGGATCCCCGCCAGCCGCACGGTAACGAGCTTCTCCCGCGCGTCCCAGAACGTAAATCGCAGCTCGCATTCTCCCGGCCCGGAGATATCCGCGCTCAACAGTTCGAGCCGAACGAAAAACCGATCTTTCGAAAACCCATACGACAGTCCCGAAAAGATTCCTGCGCCGGGATGCAGCGCGCCGCTGCGGTGATCGACGCTATAAGTCCCTGCCCCCAGCCATTCAAAATAGCTGGTCTCCCGCCCATCCACCTGGACGTCCAGGTAATGCGCCGGCGGCTCGCGCCTCCCGTTTTGCGGCGTCTTTTTGATCGGCTGGGCCAGCGCGTTCGGCGCTTCCCGGCCCAGCGCGGCGTAGACTTCAGAAAGATGCTTGCGATACAGCGAATCGAATTCCGGATCATTCGCGGTGCTGTGCTCCGGACCGTACCACCAATCCCAGTCGCTGCCCTCCGCCACTAATATCGATTCATATGCCCGCGCCAATTGTTCCGCGGATGGCGCGCCCGGGGTGTTGTCTTTCGCCTGCCGCGCCGCTTCTTCATATACTCGCCGCGCGTCCCCCAGCAATTCCCAGGCGCGGACGTCTTCCCCATCCCCAATCCACACGTCGAAATTCGCGTTGATCCACGAACCGGGGAAGATATGATCCAGCACCGGCATTTCGTCGGCTGCAGCGATCGCTTCGCTGGCCGTAAGCGCGCGGATGTCTGGGTCGTGCCGCACCAAATCGTAAAAGCGGCGCAGGAATTCCCTTCCGTTCTTGTCGTAATATTCCCACGCGTTTTCGCCGTCCAGAATCACCGCCAGCGTCACTGCTTTCTGCGCCGCGGTGCGCTCGCCCACCGCGCGCACCCGCCGGTGGAAATCCTCCGCGGCGCTTCGCGCATCCATGCGGCTGTAGACGAATCCGATCAGATCGGAAATGTAGTGGTCGCGAAAGAATCCCGCGATTTCGTCGCCGCCATAGCGGATTTTCCACGGGGTGTACAGCGCTTCCGCGTTCTGCGGAAAGCCGCTGTCGTCGCGCCCGAATCCCAGACCGCGACTGCGCCCCAGCACCCCTTCATCCGTGGCGAACCAACGAAACCCCATCTCCGCCGCCATCAGCACCACCGGATCCGAGACCGAGCCCTCCGAAGGCCACACACCCGCCGGCAATTGACCGAACGTCTTCTCGTGGAACGCGCGGGCCCGCATCAGTTGCTCCCGCGCGTCCTCCGGCCGTCGAAACGGCGGATACGGCAGCGGCGTGTGGGGATTGGATGTTCGCGCGATGTCGGTGTCGCACAACAACGGCAAGATGGGGTGGTAGAACGGTGTTGCCGATATTTCAATCTGCCCGCGCTTCGCCGCGCTGCCATATTCCGGCAAGACGCGCCCAAGCAACTCCATCTGCTTTTCGCGCAAGGCCTGTTTGTCGCCTTCCGTGTAGCCCTCGCCCTTGGCCGAAAGCGCGCTCACAACCGGATCGTGCGCCAGGTATTCTTCGTCCATCCACGCGATCTGCGAGAGCACCTGTAAATCCCGCCAGTCCTGCACGCCCAGTTGCGCGATCGACGCGTCCAGCCCGGAGGATTGGTAGCCGTCGAACAATTGCCCGAACCGCGGCCATCGTCGCACTAGATGCTCGAGATTGGCCTGAAAGGCGCGCAATAGAATTTCGCGCCGCTGCTCGCGCGTCAAATCGTTCGACGCCGTGAACGCCAGATCGAACCACGGCTCCCGGAAATTCCCGCTCGCGTATTCCTGAATCTGCGCGGCCAGCGACGGCACCATGTTGAAGGTCATGTGGACTTCCGGGAATTCCTCCAGGATCTTCACCATGCCCCAGTAATCCTTCAGTGCGTGCAGCCGCGTCCAGGGCAGGAAGTAGGTCCGCGTGGCGGGGTCTTTGTACTCCGGCTGGTGCATGTGCCAGATCAATACCAGGTTAACGGGATTCACGGGCCGATGCTCTCCAATCGAACTCCGGTGCTCGTGCTAGAATGGCCGTGCGCTACCATGCGCATCCTCGACCGATACATCTTTCGCGAAGTCCTTTCCCACACTGTGCTGGGCCTCGCCGTTTTTACGTTCGTATTTTTCATCCCGCAACTGGTGCGCCTGATGGACCTGATCGTGCGCCATGCGGGCGGCGCAGGCCGTATTACCCTGCTGTTCCTAAGTTCCCTGCCTCCGATACTGGTGTTTACGCTCCCGATGGCGGCTCTGGTCGGAGTCTTGATTGCTCTGGGGCGGCTCTCGGCGGATAGCGAAATCGTGGCGCTTCACGCGCTCGGTATCGGCATGCGGCGCCTGCTCTTGCCGGTCGGCGCGCTGGCGGCCATCGCGGCGGCTCTCACTTTGAGCATTACCATTTGGCTGGGGCCCGCGTCGCTGCGCACTCTCCATCGGCTCGAACTTCAGCTCCAGTCCTCGCAGGTTCCTTTTGCGGTGCAGCCCCGGGTGTTCGACGAGCGCTTTCCGAACACGGTCCTCTACGTCGAAGACGTTTCAGCCACCGCGGCCCATTGGCGCGGCGTTTTCCTCGCTGAAACCGGCTCCGCCACCGGCATGCGCATCACCCTGGCGGAGGACGCCATCGTGGTCAACGACCCGGCCAACAACCAATTCGAACTGCATCTGCGCGGCGGCAGCACCCACGAATTCGATCCGCACGACCCGCTTCGTTATAACGTTAGCACGTTCGGATCGAGCGACTTGCCGATTGCCATCAGCAGTTCCGAACGTGCAACGCCGTCCCTTTCCGATGCAGAACTGCCGGTGGCGGCACTGCTCAAAATTTACGGCCCTGGCTGGCGCGATTCGCGCATCGAATTCTACCGCCGCCTGGCCTTTCCCGCCGCCTGCCTGGTGTTCGCGATGCTCGGCGTTTCCGCTGGTATTCGACCCCGGCGCGGAGGCCGCGCCTCCGGCCTGGTGCTCACGCTGCTGCTCATCGCCGGCTATTACATGCTGCTGCTCGTCGGCATCCGCCTGGCCCAGCAAGGCCTGTTGCATCCGGCGGTGGGGGTGTGGGCCGCAAATATTATCACCACCATTTTTGCGATTACATTGTTTCGCCGGGTGGAGCACGGCGGCAAGCAGAGCTACATCTCGCGCATGTGGGAACAATTGGCCGCCAAGCGGAGCGTCGCCAAGTCTCGCGCCACGCCTCCCCCTGCGAATGACGGCGGAGGGATGGCCGCCACGGTGAGCATCCCGCTGGTGTCGTCGCTGGGCCGCCGAGCGGCGCAGAAAGCCGGAATGAATGGCTTTCCGCTGCTGGTGGACGTGTACGTGTTTCGCAGTTTCATTTCCTATTTCGCGCTGGTGCTGGCCGGCTTCGTCCTGGTGTTCGACGCGTTCACGCTGTTCGATCTGCTGGCCGACATTTCGAGGAACCATGTGCCGAGCTCGGTGGTGCTCTCCTATCTTGGCTATCTGGTGCCATTGCTCGTCTACCAACTCACACCGCTGGCGGCATTGGTGGCGGTGCTGGTAACGCTCGGGGTGATGGCCAAAAACAACGAAGTGGTGGCGTTCAAGGCCAGTGGCGTGAGCCTGTACCGGCTGAATCTCCCTTTGTTATTGACCGGTTTGCTGCTGGCGGTGGGCATGTTTGCCATGGACAACACTTACCTGCCCTATGCCAATCGCACCCAGGACGCTTTGCGCAATCAGATCAAGGGGCGGCCCGCGCAGACCTATTTTCAGCCCGCCCATCAGTGGATCTTCGGGCAAGGATCGAAGCTCTTCAACTACGACCTTTTCGATTCCGACCACGATTTGTTCGGGGGCTTGAGCGTCTTCGAGCTGGATCCCAAAACATTCCAATTGCGCCGCCGCATCTTCGCCGACCGCGCGGTGTGGGAGCCGAAACTGGGCGTCTGGATTCTGGAAAATGGCTGGGTGCGCGACTTCGACCACGAAAGAATCACCCGCTATCTTCCCTTCGAAGTGCTTTCGCTTTCCGAGATCACCGAGCCCCCTTCTTATTTTCGCCGTGAAGTGCGCCAGTACGATCAGATGAACTGGTCCGAGCTGCGCACGTATATTGCCGGCCTGCGCCAGGCGGGGTTCGACACATCGAGGCTGACGGTGCAGTGGCATATGAAATTCGCGTTTCCGATGATCGCGGTAATTATTATTTTCCTGAGCGCGCCGTTTGGATTCCTGGTGGGGACGCGCGGGGCGATCGGCGGGCTGGCGTTGGCGGTGGCCATCAGTGTAATTTACTGGTCAATGGCGCGGTTGTTCGAGGCCATGGGCGCGGTGGGCCAGTTGCCGCCGCTGCTGGCGGGATGGTCGCCGGATGCGATTTTCCTTTTTCTCGGCGCGTACTGCTTTTTGAAGATGCCGACGTAGAAGCGCGGGCGCAGCCGTGACGCCGGCACGCGCTGCGGACCGCGCGAATCGCCCGTCACCGCGCTTGCCACTTCGCGAACAGGAGCCTGAAAGCGACATGCCTGACCTCACCCACGAAAAGAAAGCCGCCGCGCACGCCGGCATTCACTACATCGAGTCCGGCATGGTGGTGGGCCTGGGCAGCGGCTCGACGGCTTCGGAATTTATCAAGCTGCTCGGAGAACGGGTGCAAGCCGGTCTGCAGATTCGCGGCATACCCACTTCCGCCAACTCGCATAGGCTGGCCACCAGCCTGGGCATCCCGTTGGTCACGTTCCGGGACGTCTCGCAAATCGACGTCAGCGTCGATGGCGCGGACGAAATCGATCCGCACCTGCGACTGATCAAGGGCCACGGGGGCGCGCTGCTGCGCGAGAAAATCGTCGCCACCGCTACCCGGCGGTTCGTGGTGATCGCCGATCACACCAAGCTGGTGACGGTGCTGGGCACGATGGCGCTGCCGGTGGAGGTGATCTCGTTCGCCGAACCGCTGTTGATTCGAAGAATTTCCGCGCTAGGCGCCGACGTAGCCCTGCGTTTGGAGCCCGACGGAAAACCCTTCATTACCGACGAAGGCAATCACATCCTCAATTGCGAATTTGGCGAAATCCGCGACCCTGAAAAGCTAGGGGCCGAACTCGACCACATTCCCGGAATCGTGGAGCATGGGCTGTTCGTGGGCCTGGCCACGGTGGCCCTGGTAGCGGACAACGATGAAGTGAGCGAGCACCTCCGCTAAACGCTGCGTATAAAAAAAACTTCGTACCCGCTGCAGCTCGACTCCTCTATGCCACTTAAAATAAAGAAGTTATGAGCTCCGATCTTTTAATTTATCTCGATTTGTAAGACTCGATTCAGATTTTGTATGACGCTCACAATAAAGAGCTTACAAGTTCTGAAGTACAAGTTTGACGTGAAGTGAAGGATGGCGTCCGTAGCCTGAAGTGGTTAGGGGCTCTTGATTCGGAGGTGTGGCTTTAACTTTAATTCTGGAGGGTTGATTACGACTTCAGACTTTACTTTCGTTTCTACTTTGTCGCGGTGCCTGGCTCGCTTACGTTGTCCCCGGTGCGGCTGCGGCCGCTCTGGGGGATCAGCGAGCGAATCTTCTGAATCACCAGGTCGGTTCCTACCTGGTTGTAGCCGCCTTCGGGGAGAATAATGTCCGCGTTCCGCTTGCTGGGCTCAACAAACTCTAAATGCATGGGCCGGACTGTTGCTAGGTACTGCTTCACCACCGACTCCATGGTGCGACCGCGATCCCGGATGTCCCGCCCCAAGCGGCGAATGAATCGCAGATCGGCATCGGTATCGACAAATATCTTGATGTCCATCAGTTCACACAGGCCGGTATTCTCGAATATCAGTATGCCTTCGAGGATAATCGCCGGGCGCGGCTCGAGCCGGACAGTTTTGGTTAGCCTGCGATATTCAGTGAAATCGTAGGATGGGCGGTCGATTCCGAGGCCCGAGCGCAGCCGCCGGACATGCTCGATCAGCAGCGGCGTATCGAATGCGTCGGGATGGTCGAAGTTTACTCGCTTGCGGTCTTCCAGCGAGAGTTCTGGGAAGTCTTTGTAGTAGTGGTCCTGCTGGAGGACCAGCACGCTGGACGGCGCGAACGCGTCGATGATTCGGTCGGTGATGGTGGTCTTGCCCGAACCGGTCCCACCGCAGATGCCGATAATCAGCGAGCTGGCCCGTCCCAATGCGCCCCCAGTAGTCAGCGGCTTTCTCTCTTGCCAGAAAATGCGCTACTTCTTGCGCCCCTTTTCTTCCAAAACCGCCTGCGCGGCGGCCAATCGGGCTACCGGCACGCGGAACGGGGACGCGCTCACGTAGTCCATTCCGACTTTGTGGCAGAAGCGCACACTTTCCGCGTCTCCGCCATGCTCCCCGCAAATGCCCACTTTGAGCTTGGGGCGCGTTTTTCTGCCGCGCTGGATGCCTATTTCGATCAGCTGGCCGACGCCTTCGACGTCCAAGCTCTGGAACGGGTCGCTCTTGAAGACCCCTGCCTTCTTCTCGTCCACGTAATCGGGCAAGAATCTTCCCGCGTCGTCGCGGGACAGGCCCATAGTGGTCTGGGTGAGGTCATTGGTGCCGAAGGAAAAGAACTCGGCCACTTCGGCAATCTTGTCTGCGGTGAGCGCGGCCCGTGGCAGCTCGATCATGGTGCCGACCAAATACTCAAGCTTCACCTTAGACTTGGCGATGATCGCATCGGCCACACGCCTTGTGGCTTGTTCAAGTATCTGCAATTCCTTACGATCGAGCACCAGCGGGATCATGATCTCCGGAAGCACTTTAACTTTAGCCTTCTGGCATTCGATCGCCGCGTCGATAATCGCTTGAACCTGCATCTCAAGTATTTCTGGATAGGTGATACACAGACGACAGCCGCGGTGACCCAACATCGGGTTCGATTCATGTAATTGTTCAACTCGCCGGGTGACCACCTCTACGGGAACCCCGATCTTGCGCGCCAGCTCCTTTTGTTTGTCCAGGTCGTGCGGCACGAACTCGTGCAGGGGCGGGTCGATCAACCGAATGGTGACCGGAAGGCCATTCATGGCCTTAAACAATCCGATGAAGTCTCGCCGCTGGAACGGGAGGAGCTTGGCCAACGCCGCGCGCCTGGCTTCGACGCTATCCGCCACGATCATCTCCTGAATAGCGAGCTGGCGATCAGCGCTCTTCTCCGGCTGCTCGAAATCCTTAAAGAACATATGTTCGGTGCGGCATAGCCCAATTCCCTCTGCGCCCATTTCGCGAGCGTTGCGGGCGTCTTGAGGTGTATCCGCGTTGGTGCGGACCCTCAGCCGGCGAATTCCGTCGGCCCATTCCAACAGTGTGTAGTAAGCCTTGGGATGGACCGGGGTGACCAGCTTGGCCTGTCCTTCATATACGTCGCCTTCATTGCCATCCAGGGTGACCCAATCGCCTTCCTTAATCACCTTGCCGCCGGCGCGCATTTCCTTCGCGCCTGCGTTGATGTCCATCTTTTCCGCGCCGACCACGCAGCATTTGCCCCAACCACGAGCTACCACCGCGGCGTGACTGGTCTTCCCCCCAGTCGCGGTGAGAATTCCCTGGGCGACGAACATTCCTCCCACGTCCTCCGGGCTGGTTTCCCGCCGGATGAGGATTACCTTCTCCCCACGCGCGGCCCAAGCCTCGGCTTCGTGCGCGGTGAAAACCGCCCTACCCACCGCCGCTCCGGGAACGGCGTTGATCCCGCTGCCCAGCTTTCGGCCTTGCAACTCCTTGGCAGACGCCGCATCGATTACCGGATAGAAAAGGCGCTCGATGTCCTCGGACTTGATGCGCATCAAGGCTTCGTCGCGGCTGATGAGTTTCTCGTTGGCCATCTCGACGGCCATGACGAAGGTGGCCTGGGGCGAGCGCTTGCCGGTGCGCGTCTGCAACATATACAACTTGCCGTCTTCGATGGTGAATTCGAGGTCCTGCATGTCGCGGTAGTGTTTTTCGAGGGTGTTGCGGACCCTTTCGAGCTGCGGATACACCTTGGGCATTTTCTTAGCTAATTCGGACAGGGGCATCGGGGTGCGGATCCCGGCAACGACGTCTTCTCCCTGCGCGTTCAGCAGGAATTCCCCGTAAAAGATCTTCTCTCCGCTGGATGGATCGCGGGTGAAGCAAACTCCGGTGCCCGAGTTGTCGCCGAGGTTGCCGAAAACCATCTGCATCACGTTCACCGCCGTCCCAATCAAGCCGGTAATCTTCTCGACTCGGCGGTACGTCACTGCTTTCTCAGCATTCCACGATTGGAACACTGCCCCGATCGCACCCCAGATTTGTTCGACCGGATCCTCAGGGAAATCATTGCCGGTTTTGGACTTAAAGTATTGCTTGTATTCCCTCACCAATTCGCGCCAGCCCGCACCGGTGACCTTGGTATCGTCGGTTACGCCCAAGCGAACCTTCAAGGATCGCAGGCGCTCTTCAAGTTCTTCCTTAGGCAGCCCAATCACCACGGAGGAGTACATTTGCACGAAGCGCCGATACGCGTCGAACGCGAATCTCTCATTGCCGGTGCGCTTCGCCAAGCCCTCTACCGACTTCTCGTTCAGCCCGAGGTTCAGAATTGTTTCCATCATCCCGGGCATGGATCGCGCCGAACCGGAGCGCACGCTGACTAATAGCGGGTCGTTCGCGTCGCCAAGCTTCTTTCCGGTCTGCTTTTCGAGTTTCTCGATCGCCTTGGAGACTTCTCCGGCGAGTTCCTTGGGGTATTTCTTATCGTTCTCGAGATAGTATTTGCAGGTCTGGGTGGTGATGGTGAACCCAGCCGGCACAGGGAGTCCGATGCGGGTCATCTCCGCCAGGCCCGCGCCCTTGCCTCCCAAAATGTCGCGCATCTCTCCGTCGCCTTCCGCCTTACCGCCTCCAAACGAATAAACGTATTTCACGCTTCCTCTCATTCGTCCGCCGCAGCGGACTTCAAGTATGCGTTGAGCTGTCGGCTCGCCGACGCATCAAGCAGTAGAACTTAAAGCAAAACCTTCGTGTGACAAAACGTGTCGGCTGAGATCAGCCGACTGGACATTTACTGCGCGTGTCAGCGACAAAATCCGGCCATTCAAGTAAAGCATTCACTCGAGCTTTAGATTTCCGACGTCACGATTTCCGAAAAGTCCGCGATGGTCGAGAATTCCTTTAATAAGCCGCCCAGCATGGTGAGCCGATTATTCCGGAGATCCTCGCGTTCAACCATCACCATCACGTCATCGAAGTATTTGTCTACGCTGGGCCGCAACTCAGCGATAGCTTCAAGTGCTTCTCGATATCGCCCTTGACGCTTCTCGGTGGTGGCTCGGTCACGCACCCGGATGACCGCCTGATGCAAATCCTTCTCCGCGCCGTCTTCCAGCAACTGCGACCGAACCGCTGAGAGCTTGCCGGTCATCCCCGGTCCGTTCGCGCCGGCCTTCTCTACAATCTTGCGGATGCGCTTGAAGGCGCTGGCCAACGGCTCGAAATTCCTGGTCTTGCGAATCGCCTGCACCGCCGCCAAGCGCTGCGCCGCGTCGACCAAGTCGTCGGCGCCCGCTGCGAAGACCGCATTCACTTCGTCGTAGGCGAACCCGCGCCGTTCGCGAAGTATATACTTGGCACGTTCCAGTAGGAACTCAATCACGGACTTCTCCACTTCGGAATCCACTTTGCGTTTTGGCGCTCGCTCTTCCAGCGCCTTGGCTGCCGCAGCCACGAGTTGGGCAAGTGAAAGTGGGAGTTGAAGCTCGAAAATGATCTTGGCCACACCCAGAGCGGCCCGCCGCAAAGCGAATGGATCACTTGAACCTGAAGGTATAGCTCCAATCGCGTAGCAGGCCACGATCGAATCGATCTTGTCCGCGAGGGATACTATGCAACCAGTGATGTTTCGCGGGATGGGATCTTCGAGACCCACCGGACGGTAGTGATCGTACACCGCGGAGGAGACCGCTTCCGGCTCTCCTTGCACCTGGGCGTAGAGTCCGCCGACGATTCCCTGCAGTTCGGTGAACTCCCGCACCATATCCGTCACCAAATCGCATTTGGCGAGCTCTGCGGAACGATCGGCGCCGGAAACATCCGCCTGGTGGTATCCGGAGCTGAACCACTGCTCGGCGATCCAGCGTGCGATCTGGCGCATGCGCTCCACTTTATCGCCATAGGTCCCCAGGCGGGATTCGTAGGTCACCGCGGCAAGTTTCGGCAAATATTCGGCGAGAGTATGCTTCTGGTCGGTCTCCCAGAAAAAGCGCGCATCCGCAAAGCGGGCCGCCAGCACCTTTTCATGCCCGGCGCGAACCAAATTCTTCGAGTCGTTCTCCAGATTGATCACCGCCAGGAAATGAGGCGCGAGATTCCCGTCCTTTTCTTCCACTCCAAAATACTTCTGATGGTCGCGCATGACGGTGAGCAGGATTTCGTCGGGCAACTCGAGATAGGAGGGGTTAAAGTCCCCCATGATTACGGTCGGAAATTCATTCAAGTAAGACGTGAGGTCGACCAGTCCCGGGTCCGCGTGCACATGAAGCTTCCTGGCGTGGGGAACGGACTGCAATTGCGACTCAATTCTCTTTCGGCGCTCCGCCGGATCGGCCATTACGAAGTTGGTGCGTAGCGCGGATAGGTAGTCGGCTGCGCCGTGCAACGGAATCGAACGCTTTCCGAGAAAGCGATGTCCGCTGGTGGTGTTACCGGAGTGGACGTCGGCCAAGATAAAAGGAACCACCTTGCCGTCGAGCAGCGCCACGATCCAGCGAATCGGGCGGGTAAACTTCGGGCCAGTCTTTAAGGTCCAATACATCGAGCGAGGAAACGCGAGTTCCTGGATCCAGTGCGGCAGGGATTCGCTAAAAATATCTGAAGTTACCCGGCCGACAATCTGCTGCTTGTAGGCAAGGTACTCACCCTTTGGCGTGGTGATGATTGAAATTTGTTCAAGTGATACGTTCTGTTTTTGCGCAAAACTTTCCGCGGCGCGAGTCGGCGCGCCGACTTTGTCGAAGCCGACCGACTTCGGCGGGCCTAGAATTTCTTTTACTGAATCCGCCTGACGCAAAAGCAAATCTTCAACGATCACTGCAATTCTTCGCGGCGCTCCTACTGCGCGAATCGTTGCGCCTTCGCGTAATCCCAGCTCGGCAAGATGCTTCTCAAGTATTTGTTGAATATCCTTGATCGCGCCCGGAAGCAATCCCGCCGGAATCTCCTCGCACCCAATCTCAAGTAAAAAATCAGATCGCGCCTTCACTTGCTCACCGCCACGGAAAACTCCGCTCGGAGCGGTGCCTGGTCCAGCCACAGAGCCGCTACCTGGCACGAGAGCTGCCTCACCCGCGCGATCATCGCGGCGCGCTCGGTGACCGAAATGGCGCCACGGGCATCCAGCACATTAAAGTTATGGGAGCACCTTAAGCACATCTCATACGCCGCAAGCAGTGGGAACCGGGCGCGCTCCTTACCCTCCGTCTTCGAGTAAAGCTTCACCAGGCGTGACGCTTCGGTTTCGCTTAGATCGAAAATCTTGCGGGTCATCGCGGGATCGGCCAACTCAAAGTTATACGTTGAGAATTGCTGCTCGTCGGCGAGCCGCACTACTCCATATGAAGTGTTATCCGACCATCGCAGATCGTAGACCTTAGTCACTCCTTGAAGGTACGTTGAGATCCGGTCCAGCCCATAAGTGATTTCGACCGGAACGGGCTCCAGGTCGATTCCACCACACTGCTGGAAATAGGTGAACTGGGTGATCTCCAAACCATCCAGTAACACTTGCCATCCCACGCCCCAGGCACCCAGCGTTGGCGCTTCCCAGTTGTCCTCTTCGAATCGAACGTCGTGATGCTTCAAGTCGATTCCAATAGCGGCCAGGCTCTCGAGGTAGAGGTCCTGAATATTCACCGGCGCGGGCTTGAGCAGCACTTGAAGTTGGAAATGTTTGTAGAGCCGGTTGGGATTTTCGCCATAGCGTCCGTCCGCCGGGCGCCGGCTGGGCTGCACATAAGCCACGTTGTAAGGATCGGGACCGAGGACGCGCAAGAAGGTCTCCGGATGCATGGTTCCCGCGCCTACCTCCAAGTCGTAGGGCTGCTGGAGGACGCATCCACGGTCGGCCCAATATGTTTCAAGTTTAAGTAGAAGGTTTTGAAACGTAAGGCTGTGCGCTGCACTCGCTGCGGCGGCAGGCGATGCCACTGCGGACGCGCTCACGGGCTTCTTTAAGTGCGTCGGCGAGGTGGCCCGCGCATGTTTCGAGGTTTGCCTCAAGCGTTTGACTCCAGCATGGATCGCGTTTTCAGTTTCTTTTCGAGCTGATGCTCGATGATGTCGAGCATGTAGTTGGTGAGTTGGGCCGCCGCACGGGGAGAGATCTCCGTTTCGTTCAATTTTTCCAGCTTTTCGACCTCAATCTTTCGCGCCGCAATTAGGGCAGCCGGCGAAAGAGCCTTCATGCCCGGGGCCCGGCACTTCTCACACGTCAAACCTAAGTGCGCCGGCGTGAAATACGCTGGCCCGGCTCCCAGTTCCCTGCCGCATTTCGCGCAGGCCTTCAGGGATGGCAGCCATCCCCCTAATCTTACCGACCAAAGAGCGAAATACGCCAGTGGCAATACGGCGCGCCCGGTCTTCTTGATCGATTGGGCGGCCAGGAGCAGCAGACGAAAGGCCGGATCGGAAGGCTCGCGGTCTGGCAGCACGCCTTCGGTGATCTCGCAGAAGAGCGCCAGAACGACGCTGGTGGGATAGTCAGAGTAGAGCGTCATGAAGGATTCGATCAATTCGCTCTGGGTGATGCGGACTAACTCGCGAGTTTCGCGTTCGAAGAACCAAATGCGGATGTAGGAGAGCGGCTCGAGGGTGGAACCGAATTTGGTTTTCGGTTTTCGGGCGCCGGCGGCTACTCCGCGCATGCGTCCTTCGCGCCGGCTGAGAAAACTCACCAGCCGATCGCCTTCGCCCATATTGTAACTCTGCAAGATGATGGCTTCAGATTCGCGGAGTGGCATCAATATGTCGGCACGCCGACATTCTCTTTTACTTGAACTTGCACGAAATCTTCAGCAGCATCCGTGCGGCAAGAAATATAAATGAGTGAATAAAATTTTTAACACAGCAAGGCCTTCGGCGCAATGTGTATCGGCGTTAGAGCATTCGGCTGCACCCTACGTTTCTACTTGAAGTTCGAGCCGCCCATCATCGCGGATTTACTTGAATTATTTTGACGAAATTGCTGATTGAATTCCACGTACCAATAGGTAAAGTAAATTTTGAACTCGCCGGTCGATGTGCGCATCCAATGTCCAGGATTCCTTGAGGCAAAATCTTGTGGAAATGGATGTATCGAATTCGAGGTCGCTCGGACCGCTCGCGTACGCGGCGCAACTTCAAGTTCCGCCGCACGCTTTCATGAGGTTTGGAGTGGAGCATACGGCCGTGGGACATCTAAGGGTTCAGCGCGCTGATGATATCTTTCGAAGTCTGGCGCGGCGTGCTCGCGCATGATTCCTCTGAGGAACCTAAGCCCGCGCTTGACCTTTCCGGCGACGACGTTACTTCTGATTATCGCCAACGTGCTCGTCTACACATATCAAGTTTCGCTTCCAGATCGAGCGGCTGAGGCATTCGTCAACCTCAATGGCATGGTCCCTGCCCGAGTCTCGATGGCGCTCGCCGGGCAGCATCACGTCACCCTAGCGCAAGCATTCATCCCGCTCTTTACCAGCATGTTCCTGCACGGAGGGCTGCTGCACATTCTCGGAAATATGTGGTTCCTGTGGATTTTCGGCGGGCAGGTGGAGGATCGGCTGGGGCACTTCACTTACTTAGTGTTTTACTTGATATGTGGGCTGGGCTCGGGGATCGCGCAACTGGCGTTCTCGTGGGGTTCGAAACTTCCGGGCATTGGCGCCAGCGGAGCGATTGCGGGCGTGCTGGGCGCTTACATCGTGTTCTTCCCTTCCTCGCGCATCCTGACTTTGGTTCCCCTTTTCATCATCTGGTTCACCGCGCAAATTCCGGCGCTGGTTTTCATTGGGCTATGGTTCGCGATCCAATTCCTCAGCGGAATTGGATCCCTGGGCGCAGCATCGATGGGCGGAGTAGCGTGGTGGGCCCACGTGGGGGGCTTCCTGTTAGGGGTGCTAATCGCGCAGCTATACCGGCGGTCTCCGCGGCCTGCGCAGTACGTCTACTAGGGATTTCCAGGGTGGATTGTGCGGTTTGGCTGGTTAAGCCGAAGGGCTAGCTTATTCAACTGGAACTTTAAGTACCGGGAGCGACCGGGATGGCTAATGGGTAGCGAGCTGCGAGGCTACCCATTGCCCGGTTTCGCGGGTGCCGAGGTTCCCGCCGAGGTCTGCTGGAATCTTCCCTTCGCGAATCGCGGCGCGCACCGCGGCATCGATTTGGACGGCCTCATCTTTAAGGCCCAGGTATTCCAGCATCATCGCCGCAGAAAGAATCGATCCCAACGGGTTGGCCAGATTCTTCCCGGCAATCGTGGGTGCCGATCCGTGGACTGGCTCAAACATCGAAACCCGCCCAGGATGAATATTCCCCGATGGCGCGAGCCCTAGCCCGCCGGCAATCTGGGCTCCCAAGTCGCTGGCGATGTCTCCAAAGACATTACAGGTGACGATCACATCGAACTGCGAAGGATCCCGCACCATCTGCATGAGCAAATTATCGATATACATGTGGGTGGAAACGATTTCCGGGTATTCCTTGCGGACTACATGGAAAACCCGCTGCCAGAGGTCGTGCGCGAAATTCAGGGCATTCGATTTATCGCTCATGCACACCCGCCGCAGGCCGCGGGCCTGAGCGTATTCGAAGGCGTAGCGAATGATCCGCTCGACGCCTTTGCGGGTGTTCACATCTTCCTGGGTGGCCACTTCGTCGGGAGTATCTTTCTTAAAAAAGCCGCCAATACCGGAATACAGGCCCTCGGTATTCTCCCGGAACACGATGAACTGGATGTCTTTCTCGGTGCGGTCCTTGAGCGGCGTCATCCGGCGGTCGAACAGGACGCAGGGTCGGGCATTCACGTAAAGGTCGAGCTTGAAGCGAAGGCCCAACAGAATATCCGCCGCGTGGATGTTCGAGGGCACTCGAGGGTCGCCGATGGCTCCGAGCAGAATCGCGTCGAAATCCTTGGAGAGCATTTCCGGCGCGGTTGCCGGCAGGGTGGTGCCGTCACGAAGGTAACGGTCGGCTCCCCAGTCGAGTTCCGTAAACTCGAGCTTGGAACCACACGCGGCTTCAAGTACCCGGCGAGCCTCGGGAATTACTTCCTTCCCGATGCCGTCGCCGGGGATCAGGGCGATGCGGCGTCTGCGTGCCGACGTCTCAGCGAAGGCTCTAAGTTTAGTTTCGGAGGTAGGAGCGTTAGTCATTTGGTGGGCGGCCGCTTCGATTCGAAGCTTTGCGATTCTTCATGGTTCTTGGTTCAAGGTTCGAGTGCCGACGGAAACTAGCACGCGCACTTTCCAGTGTCAACGAAGTCTCAAGCGCGAGGCACGAGTTCGGGACTGGGTGTGCGGGAGAGCCATTATTAACTGTGATGGGCTAAGGCTTAGAGAATCCCACGACCCCAAGGCGCGGACCAGCCGAGGATCGAGACTCAAGTCAAGTATCTACATGAGGTTGGTTTCGGCATGCTCCGAGGCACGCGATACGACAGAATGTGTCAACCTTGAACGATTGCATCATAGCCGTAAATTGACATACGAAGGTTCCACTGGAACTTTAGGCATGCCTCTAAACTACTTTAAGCTTTCGCGCTTTATGGTAAGGTTGTCGATCCGGTCGAGCCGCGGCGCATATCCAATTCCCGGCTTGGCTGACGCCCGAATCGTTCCATTCGGCGTTACTTCAACCTCCGGCTCGATGATGTCTTCCGCCCAATAGCGCTTGCTGGCTGAGACGTCGCCGGGAAGGATGTAGTTGGGCAGGGTGGAAATCGCGATGTTCTGGGCGCGGCCGATCCCCGATTCCAGCATTCCTCCGCACCACACCGGAATCCCCTTCTGCTGGCACAGATCGTGGATGCGCCGGGCTCCGGTAATGCCGCCTACGCGCCCCAGCTTGATGTTAATGATCTGGCACGCACCGATTTCGATGGCGGCGCGTGCGTGCTCGAGCGAGACGATGCATTCGTCCAGGCAAATGGGGGTGGCGAGCTGCCTTTGCAGGGTGGCGTGGTTGTAGATGTCGTCGTGGTCGAGCGGCTGCTCGATCATCATCAAGTGGAAAGCGTCGAGCTTTTTGAGGAGCGGTATGTCGGCTAGGGTATAGGCGGAGTTGGCGTCGGCCATCAGGCGGATTTGCGGGAAGCGCTCGCGCAGCGCGGCGACCGGCTCGACGTCTTTGCCGGGCTTAATTTTGATCTTGATGCGCTGGTAGCCGGCGCGGAGTTCGTTTTCGACCTTGGCGATGAGCTGTTCGATTGAGGGCTGAATGCCGATCGAAACACCGCACGGAATCTCGATGCGGGCGCCACCAATCAGCTTCCAGAGGGGCATATTCTTTTGTTTGGCTTCGGCGTCCCAGATGGCCGTTTCCACGCCGGCGCGGGCCATTTCGTGGCCGCGAATGCGCGCCAGCAGGTCGAACACCTCGGCCGCCGAAGCGAATTCCGCGTCGCGCAGGATCGGCCAGACATAGTCGGAAATGATGTGCTGCGCGGTGCCCACGGTCTCGTGGGAGTAGAAGGGGTTCTCGCCAGCGGTCACCTCGCCCCAGCCGCTGGTACCGTTGACATCGACTTCGACCAGGAGAATCTTGCGAAGCGAGGTGCTGCCAAAGCTGGTCTCAAACGGCGCCAGCAGGGGCAACTGAATTTCGCGTAACTCAATTTTGCGAACGCGCATAACGAGGGGCTTCCTTCACTTTTGATTTTTTGAGGCTCCAATATGCGCTCGCGCATCCCAGCCGGCAAGCCGGCGGGCCGGGTCAGCGCGCCTCGAAACCGGACTCGAGGACGTAGCTGACCTCTCGTGCGCCAACCTCGAGGGCCGTCACGGTATAGCCATCCACAAATAGTTTTTGGAATTTCTGGCGGATCCCGGTCTGAATTTTCGCGGCTGCGGCGCGATCCTGATTTTTGATCTCGCCAATATTCGCAGGCAAAGCGATGCGTTTCGCCGATTTTCCGGAGGCGACTTTCCGCGCTGTGCCGGCGATGATGGCCTTCACCCGCGGCGATTCCACCCACCACTCCGCCACCAGGCGGTCGGTGGGCAATCCCCCGTGCAGCGGACTTTCGGTGACCCCGTAACAATCGGGGATGAATCGCCGCATCACCGCGCCCAGCCGAACGATATTGAAGTAGGCGTTGCGAATCTCGAGCGGATCGAAGGTCCATTCGACTAACGGAATGGCGCGCGCGAGGGCGTCATCCCGCTGCGCCAATTTCAATTGGCGTCCGATGCCGCGATTCTGATATTCGGGGAGGACCGCGGTCATGTGGGAATGCAGGAATACCTGCTGGCCGCGGATTCCGGCAACTGCCATCAGAAAGCCGACTAGTTTTTCCGCAGCGCCCGGCGCAGGTTTCTCGAAGCCGCCTAGAATCTGGCCGCCCGTTTCGTGCGCCACAACAAACATCGCCGAGGGAATCACCAACTGCTCGCCCCAGGTGATATGTTCGAGCGCCACGCACTGCGCAAATTCGGCGAGAGTGCTGCAATGCCGAACGGAAATCGAGGAAATTTCCGGGATGTTTAAGAATTTTGAGGGCGTGATTGGCGTGGCATACAACACTGGCGCGCTAGAAGACTTCTTCTTGGCCCCCGACGGCGTTCCCAATCTGGCCCCGCCCTTCATTCTGAAGGCACCTTGCCGGTTTTAGTTTTCGATTCGTTCCATAGCTCTTCCATTCTCTCGCGGGGGAGGTCGGCCAGGGGCCGCCCCGCAGCCGCCGCTTGGCGCTCCATCCATCCAAAGCGTTCGCGAAATTTCCGGTTGGCCGATTTCAGGGCCACTTCGGCATCGAGCCCCAGGAAACGCGCCATATTCACCGCGGCAAACAGCAGATCGCCGACCTCTTCGTGGACGTGGGGGGTCTGCGAGTGCTTCTCCGATTTGGCCACTTCGCCGTTTGAATTCTGCTGGGCGCGCTGATCGTGAATGGCGGCGCGCAGCTCCATCGATTCCTCTTCGATCTTGTCGAAGATTCCTCCGGCATCGTTCCAATCGAATCCGATGTTCGCGGCCCGCCGGGTGATCTGGTGGGCCTCGAGGAGGGCCGGCAGCTTGCGCGGCACCGCCGACAGGATCGATTCGGCTTCGCTGGTCCTGGAGGGCCTTTCCGCTTTCCGCTCTTCCGCCTTAATTTCTTCCCAATTCTTCAGCACATGCGCGGACGTGGCGGCCTTCACCGTGCCGAATACGTGCGGATGGCGGCGGACCATTTTTGAATGGACTCCTTCAATCACGTCCGCGATCGTGAAGTTTCCCGCCTCCTGCGCGAGCATGGCATGAAAAATCACCTGCAGCAGCAGATCGCCTAGTTCGCCGGCAAACTTCTGCGGGTCGCCGGACTCGAGCGCGTCGAGGGCCTCGTAGGCTTCCTCGATCAGGAACGTCCGCAAGCTTTCGTGGGTCTGCTCGGCATCCCACGGACACCCGCCAGGGCCGCGTAGCCGCGCCTGCAGGGCCACCAACTTCTCGAAGCGCTGGCCCGCGAGCGTCGATGCCTGCGCCCGCACGGGGTTAGTCCGCGAACGAATACCGGTACTTTTCGCGCCGGTCTTCACGCCGGTTCTCGTACGCGTCTTCGTCGCGGTCGTGGCGGTCCGTCCCTTTGCGATTTTGTTGCGCTTCGCCTTCAAAAAACTCTCCCCAACCGACTCGCAACTTTACGGTACTAGCGGACAAATCACAACGGACGTTATGGCGTGGCAACTCAATACGGCCCACCGTGGCCAGCGGCACGGACCAGAACTCGACTAGTCTACTTTCAGTCTGAGAGGCTTCGTCGGGACAGCCGGCCGCGATGCCTTGTGGCTGCCAATGGCGGATGCTAAACTTGCGGTTGCTGCCGCCTAAACCTGATTATTTTGGGAGTCTTCTTTGAAAGAACAAAAGAGCGACGAATCATTCAAGGTTGTAGACCGCCGGCTCTTTAACGCCGAAGGAGAGCTTCGCCAGGAGGCCGTCGACCAGGAGCGCCGCGAGAGCGAAACCGCCGCGGCCGCGAAAGCTGCTGCGCCGCCAGCCCCCGAACTGTTTCGCGCCAAGCCCGGCCCAGGCATCGCCGCGCCGGGAATCGAAGGCGCCAGTAGCCCGGTCGAGTCCACTGGACCCTCGCGCGGATTCCAGATGCTGGTAGATTTCCTGGCGCGTAACGCCGCGGCCGTCCTGGGCGGAATGGCCGATCCGCGGACCGGCAAAGCGTTCGTGGACCTGGAAGGCGCTCGCGATTTGATCGACATGCTCGACGCGCTGCGGGAAAAGACCCAGGGCAACCTCGCGGCGGAGGACGAGCAACTGCTCGTCGAAATCCTCGGCAGCCTGAAGCTCACCTTCATGGAAGTGTCCCGAGCCGCTGCGGGGGCGGCGATGGGCGAAAAGGCCAAGGCCCGGCCATAGTTTGCACGCGGCTGCCTCGAGGCGATCGCTAAGGCAATTGAACGCCGCGCTCGTCGGCAGTGCCGCTTTCGGTCGTGTGCCGTTTCCCAGCTTCCGTGCCGGCCGCCATAATTTTTCTTCCGGAGATATCTTCTGCCTCCACTGAAATTGACCGTTCTCGGTTCCGGCACGTCCATGGGGGTTCCCACGATCGCGTGCGGCTGCGCGGTGTGCCGGTCGACGGATCCGCACGACCGCCGCACGCGTCCCTCGGTCTTATTCTCGTTCGGTGGCCACGAGGTGCTGGTGGATACCTCGCCGGACTTCCGCTACCAGGCGCTGCGGGCCGAACTTGAGCGTCTCGACGCGGTGCTTTTCACCCACGGCCACGCCGATCACATCCTGGGCCTCGACGATATTCGCGCGTTCAACATCAAGCAGCATGCTGCCGTGCCGATTTACGCTTCGGAAGCCACGTTGGCCACTCTGCGTCGAACTTTCGCTTATATCTTCGAAGGAACGGCTCCGGAAGGCAGTATTCTTCCCGGCGTTGAATTGCATCCCATTGACGGGCCGTTCGAATTGTTCGGCGCGCACGTGATTCCCGTCCCGGCGATGCACGGTCCGCTGCCGGTGCTGGGATATCGCATCGGGACCATCGGGTACCTCACCGACTTCAGCGGGGTAGGCGAAGAATCGAAAAAGCTTTTGCGCGGCCTCGATCACCTGGTGCTGGACGCGCTGCGATACAGACCCCATTCGATGCACTCGACGGTGGACCAATCGCTGGCGCTGGTCCGCGAGCTCACCCCGAAGCAAGCGTGGTTCACGCACATCTGCCACGATCTTTCGCATGAAGCGGCCAATGCCCGTTTGCCTGAAAATGTCCACCTGGCCTACGACGGCCTGAGTTTCCAGGGGACCTACTGATGCCCCTCGCCGTCCTGCACTCTGCGGAAGAATGGCGCGCGCATTTTGGCGGCGAGCTGCCGCGTTCGATCGTTTCCATTGGCAGCTTCGATGGAGTGCACATCGGCCACCAGAAAATTCTACGCGCGGTGGTGGCACGTGCGCGGCAAAGCGGCTCGCTGGCAGCGGTGCTCACCTTTGATCCGCATCCGCTGAAGGTTGTGCGGCCGCAGGATTCGCCGCCGCTGTTGATGACCACGGCTCAGCGCTTGGCGGCGTTTGAGGAGCTAGGCTTGGACGCGGCGCTAGTGCTGCGCTTCGATCGCGCGCTTTCCATGCTGACGCCGGAGGAATTCGCGCAGCGCATCCTGGTGGAAACGCTGGCGGTGCGCGGGGTGCTGGTCGGCGCAAATTTCCGGTTTGGCCGAGGACAGGCCGGCGACGTGCGCCGCCTGGAAGAGATTGGAAGGAACTGGGGATTCGAGGTGCAGACCGTCGCTCCGCTGTCTGCCGGAGGCGCGGTGGTATCCAGCACCGCGATTCGCACGGCGGTCGCTGCGGGAAATGTCGCCAAAGCAGAAAAGCTGCTGGGGCGCCCGTTTGCGCTGGAAGGCGAGATTCGCACCGGGACTGGGCAGGGGCGGCGCCTGATCGTGCCTACGCTGAACCTGGCCACGCAAAATGAATTGCTGCCGAAGGCAGGTGTGTACGTCACGCAGAGTCGCTGTACGGGAAATGTCTATGGCTCGGCGACGAATGTGGGCATGCGGCCGACGTTCAATGGCCTGGGTATCACGGTGGAGAGCCACCTGTTTGATTTTTCCGAGGAACTGAAACGCGGAGCGTTGGAAGTTTTGTTCCGCCGCCGGCTGCGCGACGAACAGAAATTCTCCGGCCCGGAAGAACTGAGAATTCAGGTGCTCAAGGACTTGAAGCGGGCGCGGGAGTTCTACTCGAAGTCGCGCACAGCATCGCGAGGGAAGAAACTCTCGCCGAAGAAGAAAACGACCACTAAGAAAACTTCAGCGCGGGCAGCGCCCCGCAAAAAGTCGTAAAAAACCACACGCGAACCAGATCATGTTGTACCACTCGGAGAAGACTGTCCGTTTGCGTGGGTCGCGCTCGCCTATTTGAGCGGAAGCACTCCTTAATGTCGATTCTCTTCCGCCACGAATGGCGGCGCGACGCACCCGTTTTGATTGCTAGTAGTGGTTGCATTTGTGATTAGGGGGATTTCGGGATGGGAATGCTTTCCGACATGATTGTCGGGGCTTGAGGCCAAGCCAAAAACGAGAGAACCCAGGTGTGAAATCGACACCTGGGGCACCCACTTCGCTTCGCTCAGCAACCCAACTCTCGATAAAATTGCTTGTATATCTAAGAGAGAATCTACAACTCGCGAGGGGCAGGCTGGGCCGAGGGCTAGGCGGAGCTGCGCGGCTTGGGTTGGCAATCGCCGCAGTAGCCGCCTACTTCGGTGCGGGTTACGGTGATGCTGATGCCGCAGTCGCGTTCGATCTGCTTCATTAGCTGCTCGTAGAGATGGCTCTCGAACTCGCGCACTTTGCCGCAGCGCAGACAAGCTACGTGGATGTGATCGCGCGGGCCGCGGCTTTCGTAGTAGTGCCCTTCCCCGCGCAGGTGCAGCAGGTCGAGCTCATCGATCAATCCGTGACGCTTGAGCAGGTCGATGGTGCGGTAAACGGTGACGCGAGTAACGTTGGGATCGATGCGGCGGGCGCGGCGCAGAATGTCGTTCGCCGCCAAGTGCTGGGTGGCCGTCTCCATTACCTGCAGCAGGGCGCGGCGCTGGCGGGTCAAGCGGATGCCCTTCTTGGCCAGGGCTTGTTGGAGGTGCCCCGAGGAGTCCGCCGCATTAATGCGTTCCCCGATGGATACCCGGTGCGAAGGAGTGGACGACGCCAGTGCCATAGTTAGTGGCTCTGAATGAGCCTCAGAATGTCACTATACATTACGAAAGCGAAGATGCCCAAGAGAAACACCAAGCCCACCTGGACGAAACGCTCCTTCACCGCGATGCTCAGATCGCGCTGCATCAAACCTTCGATGGCCAGCATCAGGATGTGACCGCCATCCAGAATCGGAATGGGCAGCAGGTTGAGCAGAGCCAGGTTCAAGCTGATCACCGCCATCACTTCGAGCAGACTGGTCAGACCTTGCTTGGCCGCCTGGCCCGAAACACGCGCGATGCCTACCACCCCCTGCAGCTCGCGGACTGAAACCCGCCCGGAAAACAGCCCGCCGAGGACTCCGCCGATCTCCTTGGCCACCGCCATCGTCCGGAGCCCCGCTTCGTGTGCGGAGTTGAAAAACCCCATGCGCTCGCGCATTTTGTCCACTCCGCGCGCCACACCGATCAGCCAAACTCGCTGGGCGTCCGGGGTGAGTCCCAAGACCGGCTTAAGGTCATAGGAGACGTCCTTGCCGTCGCGGCGCACGGTGACAATCAGCGGGTTGCCGTTGGATCCGCGCACGACTTCAACCAACTGCTCGAAGGCCACGATTGGCTTGCCGTTCATCGCGACGATCAGGTCGCCCTGCTTCAGTCCCGCTTTGCCAGCCGGAGACGCGGCATCGACGGTATCTACCAGAGGAGGCTCCGCAGGAAAACCCAGAATCGGCGTGGCGGGCTCAGCCAGCGGCACCGAAAGCGTTAGATCCTGTCCGGCTCGTCGCACCACGATCGACACGGGCGCGCCAGGCTTCAGGTTGCTGGCCTCTTCGTAGGCGCGTTCCCAGGTGGGAGTTGCTACGCCGTTGATTTTCTCAATCCGGTCCCCTGCCTGCACATCGGAGCCGGTGGCGCTCAGAGAAACCGCGGCGACGTCGGCCGGCTGTTTGAAGTAGGCCGGGTAAGACGCACCGTACAACCAGAAAATTCCCCAAAAGATGAAAAACGTCAGCAGCCCGTTCATCGCCGGCCCAGCCACCGCAATCACCACCCGCTGCCAGCGTGTCTTCGAGAGGAACTCGTCTTTCGCCCCGGTTCGCTCCTCGAGCGGATTGTCGCCGGCCATCTTGACGTAACCGCCGAACGGCAGCGCGCTCACCCGGTAGTCGGTATCCCCGCGCTTCCAGCCCCACAGCCGTGTGCCGAACCCGATGGAAAACGTCTCCACGCGTACGCCGAACAGCTTCGCAGCTATGAAGTGGCCCCATTCGTGGACCAGGATCATGATTCCCAGGACGATCGATACCGATACAATGGCGAATAAGAAACTTTGCATGAGTGTGTTAGTTCCTTCTCCGGTCAATTTCCAAGCGTGCAATTTCCAGGCGTGCCAGGCGCCTGGCTTCCCCGTCCGCGGCGAGAACCTCTTCGATAGAACCCATCGGCGCGGTAGGGGCTTTCTCCAGCGTCGCTTCGATCACCTCAGCGATACCCAGAAACCCGATCCGGCCATCCAGAAACGCCGCTACCGCCTCTTCGTCGGCGGCGTTGAGCACGCACGGCGCAGCGCCTCCCTGAGCCAAAGCTTCCTGCGCCAACCGCAGGCACGGAAACTTTCGCCGGGAAACTTTCTCGAACTCAAGCTTACGCAGGTTGGCCCATTCCAGTGCTATGCCGTTAGACGTTACCCGCAAAGGATAGGTTAACGCATATTGGATGGGCATGCGCATGTCAGTTGGTCCCAACTGCGCCAATATGGAACCATCGATATACTCGACCATGGAATGAATCGTCGATTGCGGGTGGATCACCACTTCGATCCGCTCTCGAGGAATCCCGAACAGCCAGCGGGCTTCGATTACTTCAAATCCCTTATTCATCATGGTGGCGGAATCGATTGTGATTCGCTGGCCCATCTTCCATTTGGGATGCGCCAAGGCCTGTTCGCGCGTCACCCCGGCCATATCCTTCAAAGGCGTTTTCCGGAAGGGGCCACCCGAGGCCGTCAGGATCAGCCGCTTCACTTCCCCGCGTTCGCCGGCGCGGAGGCACTGGTGGATGGCGTTGTGTTCGCTGTCGACAGGCAGTACGGCGACGCCTCGTTTTTGGCTCTCAGCCATCACCAATTCGCCGGCCGCGACCATCACCTCTTTATTGGCCAGAGCCACTAGCTTGCCTGCCTGAACTGCTTTGAAGGTGGCTGGCAGCCCGGCAATGCCGACCGCTGCGGACACAACGACGTCGGCGTCGGGAAGAGTGCCGATGGTTTCGATGCCTTCGGGACCAAAAACGATGTCGGGCCGGTGGCCGCCGTCGGTCGCCGCCAACCGCTCGGCCAACTCGCGCGCGCCTGCTTCGGTGGCCACGGAAACGACCTTTGGCTGAAATTTCGAGGCCTGCTCGGCCAGCAGTGCGATATTGCCGCCTGCAGCGAGGCCGACGACTTGCAGTTGATCCGATAGCGAAGTGACTACGTCGAGGGTCTGGCGCCCAATCGAGCCGGTCGAGCCCAAAATGGAGATTTTTTTCATCAGGAAGCTTAGCCGTGCGTGCGCAGCAGCCAATCCGAGATCCACCATACCGCCGGCGCCGCCAGGATCAAACTATCGATGCGATCGAGCATTCCTCCGTGGCCCGGAAGAATCGTTCCAGAATCTTTAATGCCTGCGCCGCGCTTGTAGGCTGACTCGATCAGATCGCCGAGCTGGCCGGCGATATTGCCGCAGGTAGCGATCACCAGGAGTTGGGTGGTTTCCACCTTCATCCAGCGCGCGAAGCACGCGGCGACGATTAGTGAGGCCGCCAAATTCGCCGCTGCTCCTTCCCAGGTCTTCTTAGGACTGAGAGCTGGCGACAACGGGATTCGCCCAGCAAACTTTCCCACCACGTAGGCCAACATGTCTCCGGCCCAAACCAGGCACAAGGTGAAAAGGGCGAGTTGCCGCCCGTAGCCATCAATGCCGGGAAACCGAATGATATAGCTGAACGGCAGAGCGACGAATAACAGCGCCGCCGAACTGGAGCAGATCGCGGGCAAAACTTCGGCGATGGCTTGGCGGCTGAAGATGCCGATGAGCGTCGCGCCCAGTACGAAAATCAACAGAACCGCCTCGATCGAGATGGTGACTCCGCCCAGGTTGCGCACCAGTTCCACGTTCCCGCCGAGATGCCGCGTTTCAACGGTATTTTCGGCCCACTGGGAGTAGATGAGCGCGAGGGCGCAGAGCATGGTCCAGAAACGATACCCGCGCATGGCCATGCGCTCGGCCAGGCGAAAGAATTCGTCCAGAGCGAGCAACAACACGAGAGCGGCCAGTGCGGCGATCACCGCGGAAGGAGTCCACAGGACTACGATTACGACGATGGGGATCAGGATGGCGGCGGTGAAAAGTCGCAGCAGCATGCGCGGGTCAGTCCTGTCCCGCGGCGGTTCGCCGCGCCGCGCCCAGCCCGCCGAATCGGCGCTCCCGCTTTTGGAAATCGACCAAGGCTTCCAGCAGGCGCTGGCGGGTGAAATCGGGCCAGAGGGTTTCGGTGACGTAAATTTCGGCGTAGGCAATCTGCCACAGCAGGAAATTGCTCACGCGCATTTCTCCGCTGGTGCGAATCAGCAAGTCCGGATCGGGTAGACCGGCGGTGTAGAGGTTTTCGGAGATGCTCTGCTCGTCGGCGCGGAAAGCAGCCAGACCATTGGCGCGGATGCGATCGAGCATGTTGTTGAAGGCGTCCACCAACTCGGCCCGGCCGCCGTAATTCAGGGCCACCGCCAATTTCATGCCGGTGTTGCGGGCGGTGGAGGCCATGGCCTTTTCGATATCCTTGCGCACGCCATCGGGCAATTCTTCGGAACGGCCAATCACCAGCAGGCGAATGTTATTTTTCTGGATGGAAGGAAGCTCGCGCTTGAGGTATTCGCGCAGCAGGCGCATTAGAAAATCGGTTTCGGCGCGGGGGCGCCGCCAGTTTTCCAGGGAGAAGGCATACAGGGTGAGCACCGGAACGTTGAGACGTGCGCAAGCCTCGATGGATTCGCGCGCCTTCATCACCCCGGCGCGATGGCCCGCCAGGCGCGGGAGATGACGGCGCTCGGCCCAGCGGCCGTTGCCATCCATAATGATGGCGACGTGCTGCGGCATGCGCTTGGGATCGATTTGCTCGAGCAGCTCGGCTTCCGCTTTGCTGGCCGGTTTAAACAATTCGATAGCTTTCACCCGGTCTCACTCGCAGGTAACGCGAAAAGTCGGGACATTATAGCGCATCGGAACGGCCAACCGCTGCGGAACGCGAGTAAAGGTTAATTAGGGAGTCAGGCAGTTCGGTAAATCTGGCCGCGCGGACCGCTGTCGGTAACGGTCAGCGTAGTGTCGTCAAATTGAAATAGCACCCTGTATTTGCCGACACGGGTTTTGCGCTCATCTATGCCAATAAGCGGACCGGAAAGACGGCTGTTCGTTGGGTCTCTAGCTATTTCTGCCACTCGGTTGAATATAGTGCGATTGAAAATTGAAATTACCGGTATGCCGGCAGGTACTTCCGCCTTCTTGATAAGCCTATCAAGAAATTCCTGCGGATCGCTTGTGGGGTCACAGACTGCGCCGTCGGATTGCCGGAAATTTTCCCATCCATCACCATGCGAACCTTTTGAAACATCGATTCCAGGCTATGGTTCGCCTTGCGAAGAGCTAGACTGAGACGCAGGACATTCCCCTTTTTTTGACAGCTACCGCTAGACGCGAAGCCGTAGACAGCACGCCGTAGAGCTTAGTATTCCATTCGTAGGTTTCAAAACTCTGAATGACGTTAGCTGCTGTCGCCATGACGAATCCACTAGGTTGGATTCACGGCGTATCGCAAGAGTTCGACAGGGGTCAATGGTACACGGCGACTAAAGAACACGTGCGATAGGTCGCAACGCCTCTCGTGGTGACGACACGAATTACCGGAAGGCCCGCTACGGAACATTCACCAGTGGATGGCGGGCAGCAGGCTGCCGACGGAGTCCCCTCCTGGGGTGGAGACCAGGAACCAGGCGAAAAGCATGGTGAGGACGATCATGGCGATGCTGAGCGCCCAGGCCAGGACGTTGAAGGCTTTTCCGTTTACGTATTGGCCCATCAGTTCGGGGCGATTGACGAGCAGCAGGACGAAGACCATCACGACTGGCAGCCACACTCCGTTGGCTACTTGCGACCACAGTAAAATTTTGTAGAGCGGGGCGCCTGGAATCAAAATCAGACCGGCGCCCACGGCGATCAAGCCGGTGTACAGGCCGTAAAAGATGGGCGCCTCTTTCCACTTGTGGTCGATGCCCGCTTCGAAGCCCAGGCCTTCGCAGACAACGTGAGCGGTGGAGAGCGGGAGGATGGAAGCTGCGAAGAGGGATGCGTTGAGCAATCCAAAGGCGAACAGGCCGCCCGCCCAGCGACCGGCGAGAGGGACTAGCGCCAAGGCGGCGTCCTTGGCTTCGGTGATGTTGGTCAGGCCGTGAGCGTGCAGCGTGGCTGCGGTGCAGACGATGATGAAGAAGACTATGATCATGCAGGTGACTGAACCGACCAGCACGTCCATGCGGGCGTGCTTATATTGGCGAGGGCCCACTTTCTTTTCAACGAAGCCCGCTTGCAGGTAG
>Ga0302325_10005114_pt1 | contig 30010 bp, 30 predicted proteins | sample Palsa_T0_2_FD_201948 | JGI IMG/M metagenome (GOLD analysis project Ga0302325, IMG submission 201948) | Peat permafrost microbial communities from Stordalen Mire near Abisko, Sweden - Palsa_T0_2 | ecosystem: Environmental > Terrestrial > Soil > Palsa > Peat permafrost | place: Sweden: Abisko...
ACCGAAGCGGGACGCGTCAGCTCAATCCGGTTGGGGAGAACCGCGAAATCACCGCGGCCCTCACCGGCAAGAACAAGCTCGGGTTTGCGTTCATTCCGCCCGACTGCCCGGCAATCAATGCCAAGGGGGAGCTTTGCGACCGATGGGGCACGCCGTATTTTTTCCATCAGCTGTCCGGACAGCGGATGGGCATCCGCTCGGCGGGACCGGATAAGGAGATGTGGACGGCGGACGATCAGGTTCTGACGCCCTAGATTGGCGGGAGAATGTCCGGGCTCGTCGGAGCTGACAAGGCCCGGATCGACCGCCGGACAGGGCGCCCAAAACCGCCGGCTCCTTGCGCCGGCCGGATTGACGCCCACGGAGGCGGTCGAGGAGTCAGCAACTCCTCGCCCAGACATTCTCCCGCCAATCTAGCCGGCTCAGTACCCGCTGTCCGGCCCGGGCTGAAGGGAAAACATGCTATGCGGTGGGTCCAAATCAGGGGTCGTAGGTTCGGGCCGCCCTCGACACGTTCGGTTGCCTTCTAGGGACACGCGACGTAGTATGCGCGAGTCCTCATGTCTTCGGATACTATTCCTGTCACCGTCCTCACCGGCTTCCTCGGAGCGGGCAAAACCACGCTCCTAAACCGGATCCTCACCGAACAGCACGGCCGAAAGCTAGCCGTCATCGAGAACGAATTCGGTGAGATCGGAATCGACCACCAATTGGTGGTCCAGAGTGACGAGGAGCTGTTTGAGATGAATAATGGCTGCATCTGCTGCTCGGTGCGCGGGGATCTCATCCGCATTCTCCAGCGACTCCTGAAGCGCAAGGACCGACTGGACGGCATCCTGATCGAGACCACCGGACTCGCGAATCCAGCCCCTGTTGCCCAGACTTTTTTCACCGACGAAGAGATGCGCGCGCGGTTCCGCCTCGACGCGATCATCACGGTGGTCGACGCCCGGAACGCGGGCCGCCACCTCGATGCTGGAGACGAATCGGTCAAGCAGGTGGCCTTTGCCGATGTGATCCTGCTTAATAAGACCGACCTGGTCGCCCCCGCCGAAGTCGATGCCCTCGAGAGCCGCATCCGCGCCATAAACGCCGTTGCCCATATTCACCGGACTCGGGAGTGTGACCTGCCGCTCAAAGAGGTCCTCGATGTCGGCGGCTTCAATCTCGAGCGGGCGAGCGAGATCGATCCGAAGTTCCTCGAACCGGAATATCCATTTGAGTGGGCTGGCGCGTATTCACTGCCGGCAGGAACCCATGAGCTTGTGATCGGCCACGGCGAGGGGGAGGAGGCTGGGCACGACCATGACCACAGCCACGATCACGACCATGCCCACCACCACCCCCACGGAAACGAGAACGAGTTAGAGCTCGTCGTGATGCGGGTTCAATCGACCGACGAGAAAGACTGGGCGCCGGCGCGGGACGCCGCCGTTCTCGTCTATTCCGACTGGGAGCAGCGGGTGGCCGTCGGCGAGCCGGTTGCTCCAGGCGCGACGCTGCACAGGCTGATGCTCAAGGAAAGCAGGGGCACCTATCCCCTGAAGATCGCGGAGGCGGGTCTCTATATGGTCTTCGAACAATGCGGCGGCGATCCGCTCCACATCCTGGTAGCCGGCGAAACCGTCAAACCGGACTGGCAGCGCGATTTTCACATCGCGCACGAGCACACCGAGGACGTCACCTCGGTGGGAATCCGCCAGCAGGGTGAGCTCGATCCAAAGAAACTGAACGAATGGGTCAGCGAATTGCTGCGGGTCCGGGGTGCCGACATCTACCGAATGAAGGGAGTCCTGAACGTTCGGGGCACCCCGAAGAGGCTGGTCTTTCAAGGCGTCCATATGCTTTTTGACGCGAAATTCGACCGCGAATGGGGTTCGGATTCACGGACCAGCTCCCTTGTCTTCATAGGAAAGAATCTCGACAGAACCGCGCTCACGGAGGCCTTCAAGGCCTGCCTATGCAGCTGACCAAGCATTGGGCTGGGGCGCTGGACGACTACGCGATCGATCTCGCGTGGTCTTCGGAGGGGTCGGTGCTCGCGGCGGCGTCCGCCTCAGGCCCTATCACCCTATTCACGGCCGCGGACGGGCAACGCCGGCACGAGTTGCCCGGTCACGAGGGAGGCGTCAATGCGCTCGCGTGGCGGAACAGCTCGGTGCTCGCCAGCGGCGGCCAGGACGGCCAGGTCAAATATTGGGATCCCCAGGCGGGCAGCCACGTCGCAACCACCTCGCTTGGACGGTCGTGGGTCGAGCATCTCGCATGGCGGCCCGGGGACACCGGTCCTGAATTAGCCGCTGCGGCCGGCCGCGCTCTGACTCTGATCGATGGCGAAGGCGCCATCCGCCACCGCTTTCCCGACGCGCCGAAGACGCTCTCAGCGATCGCCTGGCATCCAGGCGGGGGATGTCTGGCCTGTTCCTGTTTCGGCAAGGTGACGCTGTGGGATTCGGACGCTTACCTCGTGCAGAAGGAATTTCCCTACGCGAACGGCATTCTGGCTCTCGCGTGGTCCACCGACGGCCGCTGGCTCGTTTCAGGAAATCAGGATCCAAGCGTTCACCTCTGGGTTCCCGAGGAGGACATGGAACTGCAGATGAGCGGCTATGAGACGAAGGTCCGCCACCTCGATTTCGATCTCACCGGCCGCTGGCTCGCAACCGGAGGCGGCCGCGAAGCGTGCGTCTGGGACTGCGCAGGACCAGGTCCGGAAGGACGTGAACCCCGGATGCTTCCCCACGACGCACCCGTCTGCGCTCTGGCCTACCAGAATGCCCACGGCCTCCTCGCCACGGCCGCCGCCGACGGCGCCGTGATGCTCTGGAGTCCCGAACGCCAGCAGCCCTTGAGGGCCACGGTAAAGATGCCGGTGGCGGCGAGCCGGCTCGCATGGGCTCCGGACGATGGCCTGCTCGCCATCGGAACGGAAAAGGGCGCGGTGTATGTGCTTCGCTGCACGGCCTAAACCCATCTATTTGACAAATTTTGGCGGCCGTCCCTCCCTAACAAAATGATGAACTTTACCGGAGCACTTGGCGCTGTAGTGATCACCGCCTTCATAAGCCTGGCTCCAGCGCACGCGCAATCTGCCGGCGCCGGCCTGCGCATCACCTATCAGGGGCTCACGACCACGTTTTCCATAGAACAGATTGCCGCCCTGCCCCATCAGACGATCACGGCATTCGACGCGCATCAGAAAAAGAATCACGACTACTCCGGCGTGCCCGTTCAGGCCCTGCTCGCCAAGGTCGGGGTCGCGTTCGGAGAAAAGCTTCGTGGCGCCGCCATGCGTCAGGTCGTGGTCGTTCGCACCCATGATCACTACGACGTGGCGTTCGCCCTAGCCGAGTTCGATCCCGCCTTCCGACCGAACGCCATCCTGCTCGTCGACCGTGAAGACGGCGCCACGATGGGCGAAGGGGCCGGGCCCCTGCGATTGGTGGCTCCAGGCGATCTGCGACCTGCCCGCTGGGCCCGAATGATCGAATCAATCGATATTGTCAGCGTCGGGGAAGGCCGCTCGTGAGGCGCCAGGCGAAGGTCGCAGCTGGCGCGGCCCCGATCTCCCGAAAGGTTCTTGAGCGATTCGGCCACCGCGTGCCATAGTGGCCGCAATGGGGCCGCCCGCTGCGATAATTCTCGGTCTGCCGCCGGCTCTTTGGGAATCCCTGGGACTGACGCTGCGCCTGGCAGCCGCCGCGACCCTTGTGCTCGGCGTCCTCGGCCTTCCGCTAGCCCATTGGCTGAACCGTCGGCGCGGGCGCGTGGCTGCCGTCATTGAAACCCTCGTCACGCTTCCGATCGTACTCCCGCCGACGGTGCTCGGCTTCTACCTCCTCATTGTATTTTCGCCCGCGCGCGCCGCGGGCCGCTGGTGGATCGCCCTCACCGGACATCCCCTCGCCTTTTCCTTTGCCGGGCTCCTGGTGGGATCGGTGCTCTATTCGCTCCCGTTTGCCGTGCGCCCCTTTCAGGCGGCCCTAAGGAGCGTCTCGCGCGAACTGCTCGACGCCGGATCCGCGCATGGCGCTCCCCCTTGGCGGGTTTGGCTGCGTCTGCAGTTGCCACTCGCGGCGCCTGGGATCGGGGCGGGACTCACCCTGGCCTTCGCCCACACCCTTGGGGAATTCGGCGTCGTCCTCATGATCGGCGGAGCCATTCCGGGCGTCACCAAGGTCGCGAGCATCGCTCTCTACGACGAGGTGCAAATCCTCGATTTTGAACAGGCGCACCTGTTCGCCGGCGTGCTCCTCGCCCTTTCGTTCTCCCTCCTGTTCCTGGCGACCCTCCTCCAAAGGAGGATGCTGCACTCATGAGACCCGCGCGGGTCCTTGCGGTGTTCGCGCTCGCCGGCCTCGCGCCGCCGGCGGCCCGCGCCGCCGAGATCGTATCATCACCAGCCATACAGGCGCCGGAAATCCGCAGCGTGCCCTCGCCCGAAGCCCGGGCACCGTCGCGTCCCTCGCTCGCCCGAGGGGCGGACGGATTGGTGTGGCTCGCCTGGATAGAAGGGAGCGCCGCGGACCGCTTCTCCCTGCGCTGCGCGCCGCTGATCGCCCCGGGCGGAGCCTGGGGACCGGCGCTCACGATCGCGCCGGGAGCGGAAGCCGACGCGCAGTCGTCCATTGTCCTCGCCTCCCAGGATACTCGGAGGCTCGCCGCCGCCTGGTCCGCGGGGCCGCCCCAACACCGTCGGGTTCTCTCAAGCGAGTCTTCGGACGGGGGCGCCACATGGTCGGTCCCGTGCGTTCTGTCATCTCCCTCCGGAAATTCCGGCGGCCCTTCCCTGATTGCGCTCGCGCGCGGAGCGTTCCTTGCCACCTGGGTCGAACACCCCAACGCTTCAGATCGGTCCGCGCCCCTGCACGCGAGGCAGTTCGGCCATGGCGAACCCGGTCCAGATGCGGTGATCGACGGCCGAGGCGTCCCAAGCGGACTTTCGCCTGGCCTCGCTGCTTTTTCCGACGGAGGCGCCCTCGCGGCGGTCCCTGCCGACCTGCCGGGCGGCGTCTTTCTTGCGCGGCTCCGAGGCGATTCTTGGAGCGCCGCCGGCGCCCTTGGCGGGGGCCTCGCTCCTTCGTCGAATCTGCAGGCCGACGCACCTGTTTTGGCGGTCGACGGCGGCCGCGTCGCGGTCGCATGGACTACACGAGAAGGCTCCCGCGGCGTGATCCACGCTTCGTCATCACCGGACGCAGGCGAGCGCTTTCTCCTCGCGCAGACGATCGGCACCAGCGCTGTCGGCTCCGCAGCGCCCTCCATCGCGCTTCTTCACGACGGGGCCTTGCTCGTGTTCTGGAACGGTGCCGCTGCTGGCGGAGAGGGCTCGCAGGATTTATGTATGCGGCGCGTGACCCCAGACGCGGCCCTGGACCCGATAATCCACCTTCCGGCAGCAGTAGGAGGCGCTCCGGTATCGGCCGCATTGCTTCGCGATTACTCCGGAGGAACGGACTCGGCTTCCGTGGTCGTCGCAGCTTCCACCCAGGACGGCGGCGCCGTCCGCCTGCGCACCTGGATCATCACCATTCCCGAGTCGTCCCTCCTCGCGGCCGCCGACGACATCTGCCATTGCGCGCCGACGACAGCGGAGCTCATGGGATTCCCGATCCGAGGAACCATTATCGCCACCTCATCCGGCCCCGCTTCGTTGAGCCTGCGCCACGGCGAATTGCCCGGATTGATGGCCGCCGGCACGGACACCTTCCGGACGGCGCCGGAACTGGCGGCCAGCGCGCCCAAGGACGCCCGCTGTCTGGCCCGCATCGCACGGCGCGGCGCCGACTGGTGGATCTTTGACGTGCGGTTGCTAGGGACCCCCATCCGATAGCCGGACTCCAACGATCAGCCGGCTCGGCGGTTCGACCGGTCAGCGGGCGAGCGCGCGCCCCGCATGCCAGCCCGTCGTCCAAGCCGCCTGGAAGTTGTAGCCGCCGGTCACCCCATCGATGTCGAGGACCTCTCCGGCGAAGTGAAGGCCCGGACGCAGACGGCTCTCCATCGCCGAGAGATCGACCTCGCGAAGCCGGACGCCGCCGCAGGTGACAAACTCCTCCTTGTTGAGGCTCTTTCCCGCAATCGAGAAGGTGCCGCATGAGATCTGTTCGGCGAGTGCCCGGAGGCGCTCGTTGGAGACACCCGCCCAGAGCCCCTCATTGGCTATCCCCGCAGCCACACTCAGGCGCTCCCACAGACGGCCGGGAATCCCGAGGGCATTGCCGCCGCCCACGCGACGCCTCGGATGGGCGGCCCTCTCTCCGATCAGCGCCTGAAGAACGGCCTCCCGTGTGTGCGGAGCCGCCCAGTTGATTTCGAGTCCGGAACGGTAGCCACACTCGTGGAGCGGGCGCGCAGCCCAGGCGGACAGCCTGAGGATCGCCGGCCCGCTCAAGCCCCAATGCGTGACAAGCACGGGCCCTTGGGATTCCCAGTGCGTGCCAGGAAGCCGGACGCTCGCCTCAGCCACGGCAAGACCTTCCAAGCCACGCAGGCGGTCGTCGTCGATGTGAAAAGTGAAGAGGGAGGGAACCGGGGCTTCGACGGCGTGCCCAAACGCCCGGGCCATCGCAAGACCGCCCGCATCTCGGTTCCCACCGGTGGCAATCAACAGCCGGTCCGCCACCAGGTCTGCGCCCGCCGTCGTATGAAGCTTGTAGACGCCCTCGTCGGAGTCCCAGCCGGCCGAGGCGATGCCGCTGCGGAGCATGAGTCGGACACCCGCCGACGCCGCCGCTCCCTGCAGGGTATCGACGATCGTCGCTGAATCATCACTGACCGGAAACATCCGCCCATCCTCTTCGACCTTGAGCGCAACTCCCCGCCCCTCGAACCATTCGACCGTCTGGCGCGGTCCAAACCGGTGAAACGGACCAAGCAATTCCCGTCCGCCCCTGGGATAACGGGTCGCAAGGACCGCGGGATCGAAGCACGCATGCGTGACGTTGCAACGCCCGCCCCCGGAGATCTTCACCTTGGCCAGGACGTGAGCCGTCGCTTCGTGGATCACCACTTCGGCGGAAGGATCCGCTTCGGCCGCCGCAATGGCACCGAAATAGCCGGCCGCCCCCCCGCCGGCGACCACGATTCTGCGCCGCGTGCTCACGGGAGCCGGTCGAGCGGCACCGTCAGATGCTCGCGAATCAGACGGCGGAGAATCGGCCTCACCTGCCGCGCCAGCACCTGGTTGGCGTAGCCCGTCCACGCAACTGGAGTTGTGGTATCGAGGGGTGCCTGGATGGGTCCGCCCCCAGGATATTCAACCACCCCGCCGGCCTCTGTGAGCACCAGTGCCGTGCATAGGTCGTAAGGATGGCACGCAAGCGCGTGGCCCAGTCCGAGCTTCGCAAAAACGAGCGGGCGCAAGTCGCCCACCATGCGATCGTGCCCAACAAGCAATTCATACACCTGGCCGCCGCTGCTCAAATACTGGTCATCGAAGACAACCGGCGAACCTTGTGCGGTCTGGCCATGGAGCGCCGTCCACAACGCCTCCTCAATGTGCGCGGTGAGCGCCTTCCCGTCAGGGAAGAACTTCACGAGCGACGCAAAGCCGTGCCTGAATCCTCGCGCGCCCGATGGTCGCGGGACGAATCGTCTCCGTTTGCGAGAGGCAAGGTTCAGCGAGGTGGCCACCACTCCCTGCGGCCCCGCCCCGCGGATCGCGCTGAATTGATCCGCCCACCCCTGTTTGCTCGTGGGCAGCTCCGTCATAACGGCCACTTCGATGTCCTCGAGCGTTGTCCGGATTCCCCGCTGCGGTGCGAGCCCGGACAAGACCCACGCAGGACGCTTGTCATACATCAGGTTTCGGGTTCCGTCGATCGGATCGATGATGCATTTGAACCGTGTGCGCTCGACAGGGGTCCCTGCCGGGAAGACCGTCTCCTCATTCTCGAGACCCTCCATGACCAGTTCCACAGGCCACGCCGCCGGCCAATGGTGGGCGAACCAATCGAGGATCGCCTCCTCTCCGATGCGGTCGACTCCGTAGATCGTGTCGGCCGCCGTGACACCCGCTACCCTTGAGAATCCGCGCGCCCCCTTCCGGCGCGCCTCCAGCAGAGCCTCGCGGATCGCGTCCTGCAATCCGCAGAGCAGCCGCCTCGCCCGCCCTTTCTCTGCCCGCGTCAAGCTGCCTCCTCGGCTCCGAAAACTGCGGCCGCGTAACTCGACGCGTCAAATGGCTGGAGGTCCTCGGCTGCCTCGCCGAGCCCGACGAAATAGATCGGCAGGCGCAATTCGCGCCAAATTCCGACGATCGCTCCCCCTCGGCTTGTTCCATCGAGCTTCGTCACCACAAGCCCGGTAAGCCCGAAGTCACGGTGGAACGCTCTGGCCTGCTCGATGGAGTTGGCGCCCAACGAGCCGTCCACAACCAGCCAAGCGTGGTGGGGAGCCGCCACATCGAACTTCTGCATCACACGGCGAATCTTGGCGAGTTCGGCCATCAACGGAGCCTTGTTGTGCAGCCGTCCGGCCGTATCGACGATCACCCAGCTCCGGCCACGGCTGCGCGCTGCATGCAGCGCGTCAAAGGCCACCGCCGCCGCGTCCGAGCCGGGCTGGCTGGCCACCAGATCCACACCAATGCGATCGGTCCACGTCCGCAGTTGATCGATCGCGGCCGCCCGGAACGTATCACAAGCCGCCATCACTACCCCGCCCTCCGCCTTCAGCCTTGAAGCGAGCTTGGCCGCGGTGGTCGTCTTGCCCGAGCCGTTGACGCCGATCAGGGCGATGACGGTGGGCGGCTGGGCCGCGCGCTTGAGAACTCCCTCCGAGCCCACCAGAACCCGTCTCAGCACCGCCGCCCCGATCTCAGCGGCTTGCCGCCCCGACAACTCCGGATCCTTCCTATAGGCCTCCTTGATCTCCGCGAGAATCTCCCCCGTGGTCGCCACACCAAAATCGGCCGTGTAAAGCGCCTCCTCGAGCGTGGCTAGAGACGAGGCATCGATTCGGCGCCCGCCGAAGAGTCCCTGAGTCCGGGCCGCGATTGCGGCAACCGTCTTCGCGAGCCCGTCCTTAAATTTCCTGAAGAGTCCGAGCACCGAATTTCCCCGGGGTCGCAGAGTCCCTCGTCACCGGCCTCCAGCCCGCCGCGCGTCGCGCCCAAGCTGGTCCTTCAGCCGATCGAGAATTCCATTGATGAAGCGTTTGGCATCAGCGTTCGAGAACTGCTTCGACACATCGATCGCTTCATTGATGGAGACAACGGGGGGAATGTCCTGGCGGTGGATCATCTCGAAGACAGCGACCCTGAGGATTGCCAGGTCGATCTTGGCGATCCGGTCGAATTCCCAGTTCTGCGCCAGGGTGCGAATCCTTCCATCGATGTCGGTCGCATGCTCCAGCACCCCGTGGATAACCTCCTCCCCGTAGGCGTAGTGCTCCCTGGGCTTTTCCTGACTCTCGAAGAAAAGAACCAGATCGACAGAAAGGTCGACGGGCGGATTGATGCTCCAAGCATACAGGTACTGGACTGCGGCGACCCGTCCCTCCCTGCGCTGGGCGAATTGGGCGCGGCTCATCGGGAGAGTTCCCTTTTCAAGGCGGCCATGGCGATGGCCGTTCGGGCAAATTCGGCACCGCGCGCGACCGAACCCAGGCACCGCGCCTCGGCTTGGGCCGCGTTCTCGGCGACGATGATTCCATTGATGACGGGAACAAGGGTTTCGAGCGCCACCCGCTGCAGGCCATCCGAAGCGGCCGAGGCGATCAGCTCGTAATGGATCGTATCGCCGCGGATCAGAACGCCGAGTGCAATCGCCGCGTCCGGAAGTTTCCGCTTTGCCAAAAGTTTGATCGCATAAGGAACCTCGTTGGAACCCGGCACCCGAACAATGGTGAGATTGCGCTCTTTGACACCGGCCTTCCGAAGTTCCCGGACCACGGCCGCCAACAGGCCGTCAGCCAAGCGGCCGTTAAATTGCGCCGCGACAACGGCGAATTTGAAGGACGCGGCATTCCCGACGGGAATCGCGGGCGGATCGAGACTCATGGAAAGAAAACACAACAGGGCGGCCGCGGCCATTCGCAATCCGAAATGCTCAAGCCCCGATCGCCCCAAGAGAGGGCGCATAGACCACGGGGGCCTTCCCTCAGCCGTGAAAATCGATAACGTAGGACTCAACGGCATCGTCGCTCCCCTCGGCGAAGAGGCCGATATGCAGCTGGAATGAAAGCGGAGGACGGACCGTTTTGGGCGAACCGAGCGAGAGTCCGTCGCCGGAAGGCAGCAGCACGGTGCGTTCGTCATTGGGCTGATAATGAACGGACCATCGGAGGGCCGCCCTGGCGACATCGACCGGGATCGGCTTCTTCTTCGCGCTGTAGAATGAAAGCTTGAAGTGCCCGTCTTCGAGGGCGAGTCCGAGGAAGCCACCCTTCGCGCGCGCGATCTCGGTTCCGACGACGACCCCCGGAGCATCGTCTGCGGCCGCCAAGGCCGACACCCCCGAGCCAGCGTTCGCCGCGAGCGCACTGCCTCCAAGCGCCAAAACTGCCGAAAGGGCCGCGAGCGCGGCCAGTGAAAATGATTTCATCGAAAGGCGTATCATCTAAGCGTCACACGGGCGGTGGCCCCAAGCGACCACATCCGAAGCCTAGCCAGACTGCCCGCAGCCGCAAGGCTCTTCGCCCAGGCGTCCACCCACACACAGGGACCGATCAACCCGGCGCAACGGATTTAGGGTGGCTCGCTCGGCGGAGTTCCGCCCAGCGCGCCAGCCGTTCTGATATCATCGCTTCCGCACCGCTTTTCTTCGGCGTGTAAAGGGTCAGCGGACGCTCCAAGTAACTCTGCCCCGAGATGGATTCCTCGAATTCGTGCGCATAGGCGTAGCCCTTCCCGTGGCCGAGCCGCTTGCTGGCCTGTCCGCCCTTGTCGCGCAGATGCGCGGGCACCGCCTGCACCGGCTGCTCGCGAAGCGCTTGTTTCGCTTCCCCAAGGGCGATCGTCGCCGAATTGCTCTTCGGGGCGGTTGCGATGTACAGCGTTGCATGGGCGAGCGTCAACTCGGCCTCAGGCAGGCCGATAAAATCGACCGCATGGTGCGCAGCGACCGCCAGAGGGAGCGCATGAGGATCGGCGAGCCCAACATCCTCACTCGCCAGGATGACCAGTCTGCGGGCGACAAACCGCGGATCTTCGCCCCCTTCGAGCATCTTCGCCAGCCAGTAGAGCGCGGCGTCCGGATCTCCGCCCCGGCAGCTCTTGATGTAGGCGGAGATCGTATCGTAGTGCTCGTCCTCGTCCGCGTCGTAGCGTATTCGCCGCTCGCGCGCAAAAACTTCGATGTCTCCGGCTTCAATCACCCCTCCACCGCCCTTGCCCAAGACGATCACCTCAAGCGCGTTAAGCGCCCGCCGCAGGTCTCCGTCGCAGAGCACGGCCAAGTCCCGAAGAAGGTCCGGGGAGGCCGTCATGCCACTCGCTCCAAGACCACGTTCCGGATCGGCCAAAGCCCGCGCGAGCACAGAGGCGATCGCCTCGGGCGCCAACGGCTCCAGCCGGAACAGGTGGCTGCGAGACAAAAGCGGCGGATTGACGTAGAATCCGGGATTGTGGGTGGTCGCCCCGATCAGCCGCACATGGCCCTGCTCGACATCGGGAAGCAAAAGATCCTGCTGGGCCTTGTTGAAGCGGTGCAGTTCGTCGATAAAAAGAACCGTCGCCGCCTCGGGGCGGCGCCTCGCAGCAGCAAGCACGTCCCTCAATTCGGCGGCATTTGAGAGCACCGCGTTGATCCGCACGAAACGGCTCCCCGTCTCCCGCGCGATGGCCTCGGCAATGCTGGTTTTTCCCGTCCCAGGAGGGCCGTAGAAGAGAAGCGAACCGAAGCGATTCTGCGCCACGAGCCGCGGTAGGAGGGCATCCGCCCTCAACAAGTGCTGCTGGCCAACCACCTCGGAAAGCCTCCGCGGACGCATGCGGACCGCCAGAGGCCGAGTGTCAGGACCCTCGCTCGGCGCGGCCCGATCTCCCGTCGACAAGCCGCGGCCAGAATCTGCCGCAGGAGGAAAATCCTCTGGCAATCCGAACATTTCGCTCTGGCCGGCCGGGTTCATCGAAGGGAAGAAGCGGCAATATGAGCCATTTTCAGCGTGAACTCGAGCCGCGGATACCTGAAAATCAAGCCATGAAAAGCGCTTACGAACTGGCTATGGAACGGCTCGCCAAGACTGAGCCCCCGCCCGCCGGTCCACTCAACGCCGGGCAAAAGGCCCGCTTGGCTGAGATCGACCGGACCTACCAGGGCCGGCTTGCCGAACGAGAGATCTTCCTGAAACAAAGGCTCGATCAAGCGCTGGCCGCGCAACAGCCGGAAGAAGCCGTGAAAATCCGGCAACAACTCGCCTCGGAAAAAAGCCGGCTCGAAGAAGAGCGTGAAGAGGAGAAGGAGCGCGTCAGGAAACGCGCCTGATCGCTTCAGGAGACGAATTCGAAATCTGCCACCACGGCGTGGTGGTCCGAGGCCATCGTGGGCTCGATCCGATGGCTCACGCAGCGGAATGTCCCGTCGTAGAAAACGTGGTCCAAAACGTAGGGGCGGCGCCGCCATGTCGGCAGTGTGTCCTGGATCGTCGAAAATCCTTGGCCGGCAAATTGGGCCACCAAGGTCTCGTGCTCGCTCACGTTGAAATCACCGCCCAGAATCGTGGGTACAGCCCCGTCAGAAATCTGATCGGCAACCAAGTTGCGCTGCCAAGGAAACATCGTGCTGCTCGATCCGAGCATAAAAAATGCCAGCAGATGCACATTGAACACCCGAACGTCACGTCCATCGCACGTCGTCGTCGCACCGATCATGAGACGATCGGTCGGCGTCATCTTGCGGCCGCCGAACTCGAACTCAATAGGCGGAGACGGGATATCCACCTTGATATGATTGCGCAAAGGGGCGCGTGCCAGGATAGACAATCCTATCCCAAAGGGCAGTTCGCGAGGATCGGATTTGGGGTAGGAAAAAAAACCGTCGTATTCCGATAGGCCGCTGATCAGGCGCGAATAATTCGGTGGAGGCTCGACCTGACGTCCCTCCGCAAGCGCGTGCTCCACCTCCTGAAGCAGCACAATGTCAGCCTTGTGCTTTCGGATTTCCGCGATCGTCGCGTTTAGATCCGGCGCAACGTCATCGGGCTTCTCGTCATTCCAACCCATTCCGAACTGCATGTTGAACTGAAGAACTCGGAACATATTAGGCGGGAATCGCTATTTGTTGGCACAGGCAGGGATGCGGGCAACCCTTAATTCGAAGGGCGATTCGATTCCCAGGTGCCTTTGGAATAGGACTCGGGATCATTCGGGCTCCGCCATTCCCTCGACGATCCACTCTTTGGCCTCGGGAACGTGCGCATAGAATGCGGCCAGCGCCGCGGAGAGATGCTCCGCGTACCGGAAATGGGCGCCCATCCCGGTCCGCAACTCGGCCTCGTAAATGAACTTATCGGCGTGCGTGCTGTGCTCGAAAGGCGTCTGGGCCCCCAGAAGCAGGGAATAAACATACGCTTCGGAGCCCTGCTTCATCAGGGTCCGCGTCAGCTCCAATTGGCGTTCCAGCAGAGCTTCGTGGCCAGCGCGCGGCACCTCGGGTGGAAGATAGAATCCCGCCTGAACAAGCGGTGTCGTCCGGTACCCTGTGCGGTGGCGGTTGAGGTCCCGCAATTCGGCCAACGCGATGTTATTCCAGGAAAAAACGACCCGCATGCGCCGAGTGGCCTGCCCCTGCTGGCCATAGCGGTTCGCGCGGTGTCGCAGCGCATCCGACACGCCCGCCTCAGCGGGAAGCCACGGCGGAGCGGCTCGGTCGACATGGACCCAGACTTGATCGGCCAGGGAGGCTGCAGAGCCCAGCCGCAGACCCAGATTGAGACTTGCGCTCAATTCCTGCCGCGCCTGTTCCGCAAACGACGCGTCGGCATGGCTGTGCTTCATGAGCCGCGGCGACTGTTTGAGCAGTTCCTCCCGGATTAGGCCCGCTGCCTGGCGCGCTTCGGGATGCGGCAGCGAATCGAGGTGTTTCACGGTCTGCGCCCACATCCGCGAGGATTGGACGAGCCCTACGTTGGTCCGCGTCGCCAATGGGATGAAATAGCGAGCGCGGTCCAGCGCGTAGTTCTTTCTGAGCCGAGCTTCCACAGCCGGTTTGGCACCGACGGGCATCCGAACGCGGGCCGGTTCGGCGACGGCGAGAGCGTCTAGCCGCACATACTCCGCGTGGTACGCGGCGAACGCTTCAGCGATCACCTCCTTCCACTGCACGGCACAAGCCGGCGGGATGCCGAGCTCTTCGGCTGGAGGCACATTGCCCGCATCGAGTGTGATGTAGCGTGTGCTGGACTCCTGACCATCGGCCATTTGGGCGATCTCGAAGAGCTTATAGGCCAACCACATCGAGATGCCATCGAGAGCCACCGCCAATCCGCCCGTCAGGCCGCCGATCGACGCATGGCCGTAGTCGACGAACTTCAGGATCCGATCGATCGACGCGTCGGGGTTGGAGATATCCACCTTGGCCAGAATCGCATCCAGCCCCTCATTGCTTCTCGAATAGCGGGCAAGTACCGAGGCGAGCAATTCAGGCGTCACCCGAGGCATGTCTGCGGCGGTGGGCGGTGGGACCAGAGCTAGGCCAGTGACTCTCATGAGGCGATCGGCTCACTGAGGCAGTAATCCGAGCCGGAAACAAATGTGTTTTGCGACGGTCAAGGGAGGTGGCAAAGCATGAAGCGTAACATTTCGGCTGGCGGGGGCGTCATGAGTTGTGCACCGTAAAACCCTCCTATCTCTCTCTTATCCATGCAACTTAAACCTCTAAGAATTCTGGCTGTCGCTTGCGCGCTCCCGTTCGCTGCGCATGCCGACCTCAATATCGGAGTCCGCATTGGCGGCCCCGGTCCCGGCGGCGAATTCATCGTTCACGATGCGCCTCCCGCCGAGATATCCGAGCGCATACCTCCTGCGCCTGGACCAGGCTACGCCTGGATTCGCGGGCATTGGTCCTGGCACCGCGAGCGAGGGGCTTGGGTTTGGATTCACGGTCACTGGGATTATGTTTCCCAACCCGGCGCCGTGTGGTTCCCCGGACATTGGGACGCGCGCGGCGGTGGCTACGTCTGGGTCGAAGGGCACTGGGCGGTCCAATCCGCTCCTCCGCCTCCCCCGCCCCCGGTCGTTTACGCCCAACCGGCGCCTCCGCCCCCGCCTCCCCAAGTTGTCTACGAACAACCCGCTCCGCCCCCTCCGGGACCGGAGGTGATTATCGCCTACGACACGCCTCCGCCCCCGCGCGTTGAGCGCATTCCATCGGCTCCCGGGCCTGACTTCGTCTGGATCGGCGGTCATTGGATGTGGCAGGGACGCTGGGTGTGGGCCGGCGGTCACTTCGAACGTCACCCGCATTGGCACCATGGCGGCGGCTGGGAACCGGGCCATTGGGACCGCCGCGACGGGCACTATATCTGGATCGAAGGCCACTGGTTCTGACCTCCGTTCGGAATTTCCCAGAAGGAAGTTCCCAAAGAATGGGCGCCCGATAACTCGGGCGCCTTTTTTCCGAGCTCAGCGCCGATCCAGGAGGCGCCCCAGCGGCCCCTGATAGAAGCCGAGAGCCAAGGAGGTCAGAGCAAGCGTCGCGAGGGCAAGACCCGCCGGCCACTCGACCGCGGATCCTTCGGGCCGGGACGCGTCGGCCGCCGGTTCCGTGTCGAAGAATGCGGCCCGAATCCAGCCGAAATAATAATAGATCGAGATCACGACGCTCGTGATGGCGATCGCCAAAAGGCAGAAGAAATGAGCGCGGTAGGCCGCGATGAAAATGAAGAACTTCCCCATAAATCCCGCAAAAGGCGGGATGCCGGCGAGCGAACCAAGACCGATCGCAAGGACCGCTCCGAGGAAAGGGCTGCGGCGAGCGAGACCCGCATAATGGCTCAGCTCCTGATCGGAATCATCGGTGCCTGCCACGTGGGCCATGACGCCAAACACGGCGAACGAGGCGATGAGGTAGGCGTACAAATAGAAATAAACAGCGCCGATCGCCATGGGGACGGTCGCGGCCGCGGACACTCCGAGAAGGAGGAAGCCCGCGTGCGAGACGCCCGACAGCCCGATCAGCCGCTTCACATTGTTCTGGGTGAGCGCCGCGAGATTGCCGAAGAGCAATGTCGCTCCAGCCATTAGCGTGAGGACCGGAGTCACCAGCCATCCATAGGAGGCAAAGGTCTGAGTCGCCAGGACCAGAAGGACCCCAAAACCGGCCGCCTTGGAGGCCACCGCCAGGAACGCGGTCACCGGCGTCGGAGCTCCCTGATAAACATCGGGCACCCAAATTTGGAAGGGAAAAGCGCCGATCTTGAAGGCCACACCGGACAAAACCAGCGCAATGCCGGCCGAAGCCATGAAGTTGTGCGGGTTGGCGGCGAGGAAGGTGGCCAGGGCCGTGTAATCCATCGCATGGTCGGTATGCGCGGGAAGGAGTGGATTGCCGGCCACGCCATAAAGAAGCACGATGCCAAACAGGAGGAGCGCCGAGCTCAGGGCTCCCATGATCAGATATTTGAGGCCCGCCTCGAGGGTCCGTGTGCTCGTGCGGAAATAGCTCACCAGGATGTAGAGGCCGATCGTGACTGTCTCGAGCGCGACGAAGAGCATCACGAAGTGATGGCTCTGAACCAGGAGCATCATGGAGGCGGCCACGACCAGGACGATGTGGTAGAATTCGACCGCGGGCACGGACTGCCGGGCCAGGGTCACACGCGCCAGCAGGCACACCAGGATCGAGGCGAGAAGAAAGAAGAGCCTCAGCGCCTGCCCGCCCGAGGAGTGCAGCAGAAGGCCGTTGAAGGTCGCCACTCCGCGAAAGCTCGAATCGTAATTGATCACAAGGCCCGCGAGAATTCCGAGCTGCCCAACGATGGCCACAGCCGGAATGAGCCCGTGACTGCGTTTGGGCAGGATGATTTCCAAGACCAGGAGCAGGAGCGCGAGGCAGGCAACCAGCAGTTCGGGGAAGATCGCGTACCAGTCGTTCTGAGCCGCGGCCGATTGGAGGGAATGAAGATCCATGTGAGTGCCAGGGTGCGAGCCGGCTAGGGTTGGGCGAGCGCGGCCACTGGAGCCCCGGGCTTCGCCAAATCGATCGAATCGGTGACCGACTTGGGCCACAGACCGATCCACAGGAGCGCCACCAGGAGTATGAGCGCCGGGAGCCGCTCAGCCCACGCCAGGTCTCCCCGAGGATGCTTGGCGGCCACGCGTGCAAATTCCTCGGTGGGTTCGCCGAAGAAGATCCGAGCCGCGGCGCGGAGCCCATAGACCGCGGAGATCACGATGCCTGAAACAGCGATCACGGTGTATCCAGGCGAGAACTTCCACAGCGCGAAGAAGATCGTGAATTCACCCCAGAAATTGGCGAATCCCGGGAGCCCGATTCCGGCAAAGGTCGCAGCCACGAAAAAGGCGGCCAGAATGGGCGCCGTGCGGGCGAGACCGCCCATCTGCTCAAGATCGAAGGTCTGAGTGCGCTGATGAACGCTGGTCGACAGGAGGAACAACAGCGCCACCGAGAACCCATGGGCAATCATGAAGAGAACCACACCGCTCGCTCCGAGCACGGAGCCGCAGGCAATCCCCAGGAACGCATAGCCCATGTGCATCACAGAACTGTAGCCAACCATCTGCTTGAGGTCACGCTGGGCGATCGTCACGAAGCCAATCACGAGGATGTTGCCGAACGCGGCGAATCCGGCCAGGGAGTGCGCCCACGACAAGGCCCCGAGGGGCAAGAGCGGCAGCGCGATCTGGATCAGTCCATAGAGGCCAAATTTCTTGAGAACCCCGGCGTGCAGCATCGCCGCCGAACTCGGTGCGGCCCCATAACCAAGGGGAGCCCAGCTGTGAAATGGCCACAAGGAAACGAGGATGCCAAAGCCCAGAAGAAGGATCCCAAAGAGATGGCGCTGGACCAATCCGTCCAAGGGTTGGGCGGCCAGCGCATCGCGAAGCGCGAGCAAATCGAAGCTGCTCGCGCCGCTTCGCACATACAACGCGATCAGCCCAATCAGCGAGAGCATGGCGCCCAGCGTCAGATAGATCGTCATCTGCATCGCCGCATAGCTGCGATCACGTCCACCCCATACGCCCACCATGATGAACGTGGGGATCAGCGCGAGTTCATGGAAAAAATAGTAGTAGAAGACATCCACGCTCGCGAACACGCCCATCAGTCCGGCCACCATGACTAGAAGCAGCATCAAATAGATCTTGAGCCGTTCCGCCTGTGATTGGATTGCGTAGAGTCCCGCCGCAAGTCCCACGATTCCGGCCATCGCAAAAAGCGGCGCTGAAACGCCGTTCAGGCCGAGCTTGAGACCGATTCCCAGGCCGTCGAGGCCCGTTGAGTAGCGGGTCAGAAATGCGTATCCGTGGGCCTCCTTCGGCGCGCTTCCGAAATGGAACCACGCATGGAGGCCCATGAGGGCGGGGACAGCGAAGCCCACGTAGGAGAGCAGCACCGACCACCGCTTGGGAAGACCGAGCCCAATCGCGAGCGCGACGGCCAAGGGCGCCGCGATGGAGAGCAGGAGCGGGTCAAAAGAGGCTTCGGTCATCGCTGGAGGGAAAGAATTCCCGCGGCGAACGCCCAGAGGACGACGACACCGGCGAGGAACCAGTAGACGTACGTGCTGACGCGGCCTGTGTGGACCTTCCTCGCGCCCATGCCCGCCATTTCGGCGATTCCAGCCACCCCGCGGACGGCGATCCCGGAGATGCCGACAATATCGACATAGTTGAGCAATATCGCGAAGCGCTGTTGTATCTTCGCGACATAATACCCGTAGATCCGATCGAACGACTGCTGCCACACCACCAGCGCTCCAAACAGGCCGGGCGAGGCGCGCTCAAGGGAATCCTCGGAAATCCCGCTTGCCGGCGGGCGATAGAAAGCGAGCGCAGCGCCCGCTCCAATGATGACAATCAGGATGCTGGCGATCAGAAGGAAGGTTTGGAGGGAGCCTTCGGCCTCCGGCACTTCCGCAAGGACTCCGGCAAAAACATCGTGGGGATAGAGGCCCCGGTAACCGCCGAGAACGGCGAGCACCGCGAGCGCGAGCAGCGGAAGCACCAGGGCGATTCCGCCCTCATGCGCGTGCTTTGCCTGATCGCTTTGGCACGCACCTAGGAAGACGATCTTCCAGAGGCGAACCATATAGAAGCCTGTGAGCACCGCGGTGAGCGCTAGCAAGGCGAAGATCGCGCGGTTGTTCTCAAAGGCCAGCGCCAAGATCGCATCCTTGGAGAAGAATCCGGCAAGGCCCGGAAACCCGATGATCGCGGCGACGCCAATCGTGAAAGTCCAAAAAGTCAGCGGCATCCGGCTCCGCAAGCCGCCCATCTTGAAAATATCCTGTTCGTGGTGGCAGCCATAAATGACCGACCCCGCGCCCAGGAACAGAAGCGCCTTGAAGAAGGCGTGCGTGGTCAGGTGGAACATCGCCGCACCCTCGCCCGCACCCCCGCGGCCCAGGCCGAAGGCAGCGACCATATACCCGAGCTGGGAAACCGTGGAGTAAGCCAGGACCTTCTTGATGTCCCTCTGAGGGATCGCACAGACAGCCGCATAAAGGGCCGTGAAGGTTCCAACCCAGGCGATGACATTCAGCGCTTCCGGCACCATGAGCACGTGGATTCGGCAAAGCATGTAGATGCCCGCCGCCACCATGGTCGCAGCATGGATCAGGGCGGAGACGGGGCTCGGGCCCTCCATGGCGTCGGGGAGCCAGACTTGCAACGGCAGCTGCGCCGACTTGCCGACCGCGCCGCAGAATAACAGCAGGGGCACCGCCCGGCTGTAGATCAGGCTCCCGGCCGCAGCACGAGCAGCCAATTCGCCCAGGGAGACGGTGCCCTGAAGCCAGTAGCAGGCAACGATTCCCAGCAGAAATCCAAGGTCGCCGACCCGATTGACGATAAAGGCTTTCTTCGCGGCAGCGGCAGCGGCCGGGCGCTCGAACCAGTGGTTGATGAGCAGATAGGAGCTGAATCCAACCAGCTCCCAGAACACGAAAATCATGAAAAGATTCTCGGCCAGGACGATCCCGATCATCGAAAACATGAATACCGAGAGGCCCGCGAAATACCGGGCCTTCGCCGAATCGTCGGCCATGTACGTGAGCGAGAAGACGTGGACGCAAAGCCCCACGATTCCCACAATCGAAAGCATCAGCGCGGCCAGATCATCAAACCGGATCCCCAGAGAGATCGAGAACGACCCGAAGCGGAGCCACTCCACGGAAGCCTGGAAACGGCCCCCGGCGAGCGCGAGTTGGAGCGCACCCACGGCGACCGCCGCCGCGGCGAGCACGGAGATCGCGGCCGCGATGCCGCCTCGCCTGCGCAGAGCCAGTGCGATCACCGCCGCTGAAATCAGCGGGATCAGAAGAACGGCCACGGCGATCCGAGCGTCCGGCGAATCGATAGGAAGGGTTTTCAGGTCCATCTTCTCAGTTCTTCAAAGAATCCAGATCCGAGACCAGGATGGTCTGCTTGCGGCGAAAAAGCGCGACGATGATGGCCAGTCCAACCGCCACCTCGGCCGCGGCGACCGTAAGAATGAAGAAAACAAAAACATCCCCGTCGATCGTCCCGTTATATTGGGAGAACGCCACCAGCGCCAAGGTCGCCGCCACCAGCATGAGCTCCAGGCTCATATAGATGACCAGCGTGTTGCTCCTAAGCAGGACCCCGAAGAATCCGATCACGAAGAGCAGTGCGCTCAGAAGGACATAAGATTCCAGGCTCGGGTGCATCAGGCTTCCCCTTTCGCATCGAAGCGCTTGCTGAGCACGATCACGCCGAGCATCGCGATCAGGAGCAGGAAGCCGATCACCTGCACCGGAAGGAGGTAGGTGGTGAAGAGCTGATAGGCGTAGTTTTTGAGCGGGGCGCCGGCAGACACGACGGGCACCGGGGCCGGGAGCCGCCCGCGGACGGCAAGAAGGTTGAGCCCAGCGAGCAGAAGCCCTAATCCGACGAGGGCCGCCGCCAACTGAAGCCCCTGGAAGCGCCACGCCCTGCCGCCCTGGGTGTCGAGCAGCATGATGATGAACAGGAACAGCGCGACAACCGCCCCCGCGTAGACCAGCAGGAGCAGAAATGCGAGGAGGTAGGCGTGCAGCTGAACGAAGAGCCCCGCCACGCCCGCGAGGCATAGCAGCAGGCACATGGCCCCGTTGACGGCGTTCTTGCTCGCGACCACGCCGACCGCGCAAACCACGGTGAAAAGGGAGAAGAGCGTGAAAAGGATCTGGGACATCGGCCTGGGTGATCGAACGCGGAACCCTCAGTGGTGGGCAGAGGAGCCCTCCTCGGCGGCCTTTTTCTTGTCCCACTTGTGGTGGCTGTCGGGCAGAACGCCCCCGATCTCGTAGAGCCGGTCCTTATGATTGACCATTTCAGCACGCGTGTAACCGGACATCGAATACTGGTTCTGGAGGACGATTGCCTCCTCGGGGCAGACCTCCTCGCAGAGGCCGCAGTAGATGCAGCGGAGCATGTCGATGTCGAAGGCCAGAGGCTCCTTTTCGACGTGCTCGCGGCCGCTTCCCTCTGGAATCGAATGAGGGGTGATCCGGATCGCCTTGGGCGGACAGACGAACTCACAGAGCTGGCACGAGACGCACTTTTCGCGAAGATTCGGATCCTTGACCAAAGTGGGCACCCCGCGGTATTTCGGCGAGATGGCCGGCCGCTCTTCCGGGTACTCCATGGTGTCCTTCGGGCCGAGAAGGTGGCGAAAGGTGATTCTCAAGCCGTTGAGGACCTGCGGCAGGTAGGTGCGCTCGACGAAATTCAGCGGCTTGCGTTCAACGGGTATGACAGCCATGGCGGTGTGGGTTGGCCCTTCAGGTCTGCAGAAAGGCGATGCCGATCGCGTAGGCGATCAGGTTGGCGATCGAGAGCGGGAGAAGGATCTTCCAGCCTAGCCTCATCACCTGATCGTAGCGGAAGCGCGGGACCGTCCAGCGCACCCACATGAAGACAAAGATCAGGGTGAGGACCTTGCCCAGGAAGAAGAGAATCGAGACCGCTCCCAGCAGCACCGGATGGTCCGCCAGATGCGTCCATTCCGCAAAGGCCGAGAGCGGAATCCAGGGAAGCGGATTCCAGCCGCCAAGAAACAGCAGCGTGAACACTCCCGAGCCGATGATCATGTTCGAGTACTCGGCCACGAAGAAAAGCGACCACTTGAACGCGCCATATTCCGTGTGGAATCCACCGACCAGATCCGATTCGGACTCGGGCATGTCAAAGGGCTGGCGGTTGGTTTCGGCGAACAACGAGACCATGAAGATGAAGGCCGAGAGGGGCATCACGAAGAGAAACCAGGATCCACCCCAAAACCCGGGCTGGCTCTGAAACGCGACCACGCGGGCGAGACTGAGCGTTCCGGCGGATCCAGGGGCGTTGACCCACAGGAAGACGGGGAGCACGGCGAGTGTCATCGACAATTCGTAGGAGATCAGTTGCGCCGAAGCCCGGACGCCGCCTAGGAACGGATACTTCGAATTTGACGCCCAGCCCGCGAGGATCAGCGAATAGACGCTTAGGGACGAAATCGCGAAGACCGCCAGGATCCCGACGTCGACCGGCGCGAGCATCAAAGGAATCACCCTTCCCGTCGGGTCGAGAAACGCCCCGAAGGGAACCACCGTCACCGTCGTGAACGCCGGGACGATCGCAATCGCCGGGGCGAGGACAAAATAGAGGCGGTTGACGTGCCTTGGAACGGATTCCTCCTTGAAAAGAAATTTCAGCCCATCGGCCATCAGGTGAAAGACGCCGATCCGCTGGAGGAAAGGTCCGAGGATCGGGATCCACGCGAACCAAGGGGGGATGGCGCGATTGGGCCCTGGCCGGCCCTGAATCCAAGCCGAAACTTTCCGCTCCGCCATGGAGGAGGCGCCTGCGATCGGAAAGATCACGAGAATCACCGCCAAGCCCTTGAGAAGGCCTTGAAGGATGAGCGGAAGTGACTCGTAAAGGGCAACCATTGCGGCGAGGCGGTCTGGAATCAGGAAGGCGAGCCGGGCCGCGGTGGCATCGGCGACGCGGCCGAAGCGGGAGCCGATGGCGCGGAGGGAGGGAAGGGCGCAGCGGAAGCGGAGGCGGCCATCGACACGGCGGCAGCCGTGGGCTTTGCGGGCCGGTAGTGCAGCGTCTCGCCTTCAATATAAGACAGCGACGCCCAGGGACCGCCGTCCAGAAGGAGGCCGGTCTCGGGAATATTCCGGTACTGCATGGTTCCCAAAGCAGGCACTTCCGCGGCTAATGCGGCCCAAACCGAGTGGATGTCGCTGCCGGGTTGGGAGCCGCCGGCGGCCGCCACAAGACGCGAGAGAGCGAGCAGGTCATCCGTCGCCCCGGGTGCGGCCGGAACCGCCGGACCAAACTTCTGGATGCGGTACTGCTGATTGACGAAGGTTCCGCTGCGCTCAAACACCGTGAGGGTCGGAATGACGATCTTTGCAGCGGCGCTGGTCGCGTTTTGGTGGGTGCCAAGGTAGACGATGGACACTTTGGCCCGTTGCGCCGCGCTGATCCCCGCCGCAGCGAGATCCTCGCCCACGGAGACGATGGAGCGGACCGTTCCCGCGTCGATGCGCGCCCCTAACTCGGCCAAGGTAGCCGATGGCAGTTTGCCAATGAGACCGGTCAGCAAGGCGCCGCGGACATTCGGATTGCGGTCGGCCGAAACGAGAATGCGATCACCCTCCCCCACCCGGCTCACAAGATCGGCGGAGGCCCGAAGCGCGTCGGCCAATTTTTTCGTTAGGAATTGCTCCTCAACGGAGCTTCGGCCGGAACCCACCACGGCGACTCCGCCCGCGCGGAAAAGCGCCGACGCGGCATGGATGGCAAAATCGAGGGCGCTCTCGGCCCCGTCGACGCGCACAGACCCGAGACGGTTCTCGGCACGCACCTCCTTGTAAGCGGGCCGGCCGCTGTCGGCCATCCACGTGTCGTTCACCTCATCGTTGCGGCGCGGAGTGATCCGGTGGATCACGCCCTCGCGCGTCCAGACGACGGTGTTGGCGCCCACGCTCGATTCGGTGTCGATGCTGTTGGTCTGTTTCAGGAACCAGACCCGCATCTTGAAGCGGAAATCAGTGCTGGTGAGGGCGCCCACCGGGCAGATGTCGACCGTGTTGAGCGAGTAATTGTTCTCGAGACGGCGGCCCGGATAGCAGGTCAGCGTGCTGTAGCTGCCGCGGTCGATGAATCCGAGGACGTCATCTTTGGCGATTTCCTGGGAGAAGCGGATGCAGCGCGAACAGAGAATGCAGCGCTCGTCGTCGAGCGTCACTCGCGGCCCGAGTTGGGTCCGCTTCGGCTTCACGTTTTTCGATTCGATGTAACGGGAGTAGCCGCGGCCGTAATCGGTCGCCTGTTCCTGGAGCCGGCACTCACCGGCTTGATCGCAGATCGGGCAGTCCAACGGATGGTTCACCAGGAGGAATTCCATCACGCCCTCGCGGCACTCGCGCACCATCTGAGACGTGGTGCGAATGTGGAGGCCCGGCGACGCGTTGGTCGCGCAGCCGATCGTCGGGCGCGGCATCCAATTGATCTTCTGCTTGCCGGTCGCCGGATCCATGATCGGCGCCTTCGTGGCGGGATCGGCCGCGGGCATGCCCATTTCGACCAGGCACATCCGGCAGTTGCCCACCACGGAAAGCTTGGGATGGTAGCAGTAATGCGGGACGTCGACACCGACGCGTCGGGCGGCCTCGATGACATTGGTCCCCTTCGGAACGGCAATCTCGCGTCCGTCGATGTTGACCGTGACCAGATCGGGTTGGGCGGGCTGTATCATCGGGGAATTCTGGTTGTCAAACGAGCGTGAGCGGCTCGGCGGCCTTGGCCGCCTTCTTGGTTTCGCCGTACCCCTTGAACTCGTCCCCGAACTTCGCGATGAAGCTCTGGGTGGGCCACGCGCAGGCCTCGCCGAAGGCGCAGATTGTGCGGCCGGCAATCTGGTCGGCGACGCTCTTGAGAAGAACGCCGTCTTCGGAGCGCGCCGTCCCGTGGACCATGCGGCCCGTGATCTTCTTCATCCAGAGAGAACCCTCGCGGCAGGGGGTGCATTGGCCGCAGCTTTCATGCGCGTAGAACTCGTTGATGTTCCCCAGCGCCTCGACCATGCTCACGGAATCGTCCATCACGATGACTCCTCCGGAGCCGCCCATTGAGCCGATCATCGCGAGCGAGTCGAAATCCATCGGGACATCCTCGACCCCCCAATCGTAATCGACGAGATCGGCGCCCATCTTGCGCTTGCCCTTGTAGCGCTCGCCGAACCGGAGGATCTTCGCCGACGATCCTCCGGGTATGACCGCCTTGAACGTGCGGCCAGGAAGAGGGCCGCCGCACACTTCATTGAGGAGCTGGCCCATCGTGACCTTGCCCACCTCAAATTCGTAATAGCCCGGGCGCTGAACGTGGCCTGAAACGCAGAGAATGCGCGTGCCCGTGTTGTTGGGCGTGCCGATTTTCGAATAAGCCTCACCCCCCATGTCCACGATGTGCTTCACGTGGCAAAGCGTCTCCACGTTGTTGACGATCGTCGGACACTGATAAAGGCCCAGGACCGCGGGGAAGTAGGGAGGCTTGATCCGCGGGTAAGGGCGCTTGCCCTCAAGAGACTCGATCAGGCCGGTCTCCTCGCCACAGATGTAGGCGCCCGCGCCCCTGTGGACATAAATCTCGCAGCCGTAGGGTGTCCCCAGGATGTTCGGACCGACGAAATGGGCGGCGCGCGCCTCGGCGATCGCCTCCTCCAGGATGCGGGCCCCGTGCGGAAACTCTCCGCGGATGTAGATATAGGCCTGCTTCACGTTGTTCGCGAAGCAAGTGATCATGATCCCCTCGATCAGCTGATGGGGGTCCTGGTGCATGATATAACGATCCTTGAAAGTCCCCGGCTCCGACTCATCCGCGTTGACCACCAGATAGATGGGCTTGCCGCTCTTCCGGTCGACCAGCGTCCATTTCACCCCGCACGGGAAGCCGGCGCCGCCGCGTCCGCGGAGGCCGGATTTCTTGACCTCGTCGATGATTTGTTCCGGCTTGAGCTGGACGGCCTTCTTAAGGATCTCGTAGCCGCCGTTACGCGTATAGCAGTCGAGCCGGTTTGTGTAACCGGGCTCATCGATATGCTTGAATATCAGACGGCGTTGGTCGGGAGCGGGCATGGAGGCCGAAATGGTCAGGGAATGAAAATCAAGGGACGTCTTCGAGGACCACAATGATTCCACCGTGGAGTTTGGCGGCGCCGTTGTGGATGACGGCCGTGATCGCGCCAAAAAGGAAACCAACTACGGCGCAAAGAAAGGGAAACACATACGCCCCAAGACCGAGCATAAGCCGCGTCGGAAGTCCGGACGCTCGAATCGCGTCGCCGACGCCGAGGCCGGAAATGAGAAACAGACCGATGAAGACAATCGAAAGAACAAAATAGACCAGGGCGAGTGTCACGCCGAACCGGACGGGGCATATGAAGGTGAGGCGTTTCTTCATGGGATCGGGGGACGTTGGTCGAGGTTGGGCTGCTAAAACTTAGGCGCGGCTGGGAGCGGTCGCGGTTTCCCGGCGGATCTGGTCTGAGAGTTCCCGGGCGCGCGCGACATCGACCTTTTCGTGGAGCTCGTCGTCGATCATGACAACCGGTGCGGTGCCGCAGCTCGCGAGGCATTCGACGAATTCGACCGTGACTTCGCCGCCAGGGGACACCTCGCCCAACTCGGTGGAGAACTGCTTCTTGAATTCGCCACAGGTGCGGTAAGCGCCCATAAGCGCACACGAGAGCGTGCGGCATACCTTGATATGACGCTTCCCGATCGGCTCCTGCCGGAACATCGGGTAGAAGGTCACCAACTCATAGATGTTGATCGGCTGCAGCCCCAACTTCTCCGCGATCCACTCGATCGCCTGCGGGGAAATGTAACCCGCATCCTCCTGCACCAAGTGGAGCAGAGGCAGCGCGGCGCTCCGCTTCGACGGATAGTGCGGAATCACTTCGTCGATGCGTCGGAGGGTCTCAGGTCGGAGATTCACGGCAAAAAGGTCAGCGGTCGCACTCGCCCATCACGAAGTCGAGCGAGCCGAGGATCGAGACGACGTCGGAAATCATGGCGCCGACGCATAGCTTGGGCAGGATGGAAAGGTTGCAGAACGAAGGAGCGCGGATCTTCAGGCGCCACGGCACGCCGCCGCCCTTTGAGACAATAAAGAAGCCGAGGGCGCCCTTGGGATTCTCGGCCTCGAAGTAGACCTCGCCGGCCGGCATCTGCGGTCCCTCCGTCACCAGCATGAAGTTTTGGATCAGCTCCTCCATCGAGGTAAGAATCTTCTCCTTGCGGGGGCCAAATATTTTCTTCGCGTTCTCCGCGTACCAGGGACCGCCGGGAAATTTGGCGACCGCCTGCCGGACGATCCGCACCGACTGGCGCATCTCCTCGCCGCGAACCAAGTACCGGTCGTAGGCATCGCCCGTCGCTCCCACCGGAACGTCAAACTCGTACTGCTCGTAGCCCGAGTACGGCTTGTCCTTGCGCAGGTCCAAGGGGATCCCGGATCCCCTCAGGTTGGGACCAGTGACCCCGTAGGCGATCGCATCCTCCTTTGAGATGATGCCAACGCCCGCCGCGCGATCCATGAAGATCTTGTTGCGCGTGAGGAGCTGAAGAATCTCGTCCAAGATCGGAAGGAACTGATCGCAAAACGCGTTCACGCGCTCGAGCCAGCCCTCGGGCACGTCGCGAAACAGGCCGCCGATGCGGGAGTAACTCGTGGTGAAGCGGGCGCCGGTGAGCTCCTCGAAGAGCTTATAGAGCTTCTCGCGCTCGGTGAAGGAGTACAGGAATACCGTCCAGGCGCCGACATCGATGCCGAAGGCCCCGAGTCCCAGCAGGTGCGAAGAGATGCGCGCCAACTCCGCCGTGATGACGCGGATCGCCTGGCAACGCGGAGGAACCTCGAGCTTCGCCAGCTTCTCGACCGCGATCGCGTAAGCCATGTTGTTGGCCAAGGGCGCCAAGTAGTCCAACCGGTCCGTATAGGGGACGAACTGGTTGTAGGTCATGTTCTCGGCGATCTTCTCGTCGCCGCGGTGAAGGTAGCCGATGACCGGATCCGCCTTGGTCACGACCTCTCCATCGAGCTCGAGCTGAATGCGGAGCACGCCATGGGTCGACGGATGCGACGGCCCCATCGAGAGGGACATCTTCTCGGTTTCAAACTCGCCTGCGGCATTTTTCGCCGCCGTATCTGGAAAGACGTGTTCGGTGGCCATGGGTCAGATTGCTCCTGGCTGGCCCGGCTTCTCCCGCCGCTCGCTCCAGCTCTCATCCTTGGCGCGCGGCTCGGATTCGCCGAGGTTCATTCGCCCTGGCGTGGCGACAAACGGCCCCCCTGCCATGGGCGCCGGTTTGACCGAAGCATGAGTCTCGGCAACCACCTCGGGATCCGGAAGCGTGGCGTCGATGCCGGCCAGCGGGAATTCCTTCCGAAGCGGAAAGTGGGGGTAGCCATCCCACATGAGAATGCGCCGCAAATCCGGATGTCCCGCGAACCTGATCCCAAACATGTCGTAGACCTCCCGCTCGTGCCAATCAGCGGCGGGCCACAGGCCCGTTACGGTGGGCATTTCCGGAGCCGCATCGTCCGCGCAATCGGACGCGATGCGCACGTAGTCGTGAGCGGTCGTCGAATACAGATGGTAGATGACGGTGAAGCGCGGGCTGGCGGTCATCGACCCGTCGACCGCCGTCAGGTCGGCCAGGAAATCGAAGCCGAGCTCGGCACGGAGTGCGCCCAGGGCCGCCGGCACGTCGGCGGGCGGGAGATTCAAGGCGGGGTAGTCCAGGCTCGCGCGGTCCGATGCTTTCGGGAACCTCGACTTCAACGCAACCGTTGCGTCTGCGGACGCGGACATCAGGCGGAGTGGAGAAGTTTTCTCGCGGACGGTTCCCGCTTCACCTTGTTTTGCAGCAGAATTAGGGCGTCCAACAGCGCCTCCGGCCGTGGAGGGCACCCGCTCACGTAAACATCGACCGGGACAATCCGGTCCACCCCCTGAAGCACCGCGTAGCTGCGGTACATGCCGCCCGTGCTCGCACAGGCGCCCATGGCGATCACCCATTTGGGGTCGCCCATCTGATCATAGATGCGGCGAAGCGAGCTCGCCATCTTGTAGGTGACCGTTCCAGCGACGATCATGACATCGGATTGGCGCGGGGAAAAGCGCATCACCTCAGCGCCGAAGCGGGCGATATCGAAGCGGCTGGCCGCCGTCGCCATGAGCTCGATCGCGCAACAGGCCAGGCCCATGGGCATCGGCCACATCGAATTGGTGCGGACCCAGTTGATGACCGCATCGGCCCTGGAGACGATCACGTCGCCCTCGATCTTGCTGTTATAGGCCAACTCGGTGCTCGTAGAAACCATGGTGGAATTGGGACGTAAACCGGCGAACCGTACCACCCGGATTAGGCCGCGCAAGAAGCTTTTCCATAAACTCCCAGAGGCTGGCTTTACCGTTGACCAACCGGGGCGCGGAGCGGTTGAATAGAACTCTTGTCGCCTTGAAACAAGGGTCGTTTTAGCGGGTGAGTTGCGGTAGCCGCGCAAGTCCGCCGCCATCGTGCGACGCCAGCCAGAGCGCAGCCCAGAGGCGCCCGATGAGGCAGAACTCCTCCGCGGTACCCGCTCCCTCCAAATCGACCCAGTTTGGTGGCGGCTAAAGGACGGCCTTTACCGTTGACCTACCCTGCCCCTATGCGCTTGCCTTAACCCCTTGTGACCCAAGGGACGGTTCCCGTCCTACCTCCGGAGAGGTGGCAGAGTGGTCGAATGTGCGTGATTGGAAATCACGTGTACCCGCAAGGGTACCGAGGGTTCGAATCCCTCCCTCTCCGCCATCTCGCCAAAGGCGAGATGGCGGGT
>Ga0302325_10005116_pt1 | contig 30008 bp, 22 predicted proteins | sample Palsa_T0_2_FD_201948 | JGI IMG/M metagenome (GOLD analysis project Ga0302325, IMG submission 201948) | Peat permafrost microbial communities from Stordalen Mire near Abisko, Sweden - Palsa_T0_2 | ecosystem: Environmental > Terrestrial > Soil > Palsa > Peat permafrost | place: Sweden: Abisko...
GACCGCGAACTCCGTGTCGGACGTCTTGCCGCGGGCCGCGGACTCGACCTCGCTCGAAACCTTGAGGTGGCAGCCCCCGCATTTGCCGCCCCGGATGGGGACGACGGCGGGCATCCGGCGGCGGGCCGCCTGGTCGTAGGCCTCCAGGGCCGGCGCGGCCACGGGGGCGCGCGCCTCGGCGACGGCGGCCAGGGCCTCCTTGATCTCAAGGGCCAGGCTGGCATCGCGCTCCCGCATCGTGCGGATCCGCGCCTCGTGGCCCGCGATGTTCTGCCTGAGGGTTGCCTCGGCGGCGGCGAAGCGCTTCTTCGCCTCGTCGATTGCGAACATGGTTTCCAACTCGCGGCCCTCGAGCTCACCGATCTGGCGCTGCACATCGATGATCTGGTGGCCGAGCGCCTGGTATTCGTCGTTCTTTTTGACGGCCATCTGCTGCGTCTGGTACTTGCCCCTCTGGGTCTCGGCGGAGCCGATCTCCGTCTCCAGTAACTTCTTCTTTGACTCGAGCTCGCGGACCTCGGTCTTGGCAGCGTCGATCGCGGCCTTCTCGGAGGCGATGCGCTGCTCGACGGCCACAATCTCCTTCGGCACGGCCTTCTGCTGGGCCTCTATCCCGAGCCTCCTTGTGTCGCGGTCCTGCAGGATCAGGAGCTGTTCGATCGTCGGGCTCGGCATGGACCCCCCACTGTGCTCCCCGAAAAACGCCGGTCAATCCCATCCTCGAAAAATGTCCCCGCACGGCAAATGCCATTGAAAAAACGGCCACGGAGCGCCTCCATCCCCCACCTATGAGACTTGGAAAGAGGACACTGGCCATGGTCGGGATGGCCGCCGCCCTGTGCCTGGCGGCGATGGCGTTCGCCGACAGCCTCGATCGCCTGCCGAAGGTGATCTCCCAGGACGAGCCTGAGTACCCATTCTCGCTGCGCCTCCACGGCAACAAGGGCGACGTGCTCATCAGCTTCTACGTCGACACGGACGGCAGCGTCTTCAACCCCGAGGTCATCAAGTCCTCTCACCCCGACTTCGAGGCGCCCGCCGTCGAATCCGTCCTGAAATGGAAGTTCGAGCCCGGGATCAAGAACGGCCAGCCCGTGGTGACCCACATGGAGGTGCCGATTTTTTTCCAGCTTCGGTACGGGGTCGACAGCTCGGGCGGCGCGGATGTCTGGCGCATCCCGGATTCGGCGCCGCGGAGCCTGCCCGCGCAGTACCAGTACGACGAGGCCCCCAAGCCCCTGGTGACGAGCGCGCCCGTCTATCCGTTTGAGCTCCTGACGCAGAAGGTAAGGGGCGACGCCGTCGTCGCCTTCGGCATCGATCCGAACGGCCAGACCCATGTCATCAAGGTCGTGAGCGCCACGCTCCCGGAGTTCGGGGACGCCGCCGCGGCGATGATCGAGGCGTGGACGTTCGAGCCGGCCAGGAAGGACGGAAAGCCCAGCTGGGCCCTCCTCAAAAAGGAGCAGGTGTTCAGCGCGTATGGGGATGACTTTCCGGTCAATGACTCGGCCGAGAGGCTGCTCAAGGACCTGAAGCGGTCGCCCTGCCCGATCCTGAGATCCCCGGCAGACCTCGATGTGCCCCTGAAGGGCCGTTTCCGCCCGTCCCCGATCGTGCCCGCATCCGTATTGAAGGCGAAGGTCCACGCCGAGGCCGTCATCGAGTTCATCGTGGACCATGCCGGCCATGCCCAGCTACCCCGGATCGTTTCCTCCACAAACCCCGATTTTGGGTGGGCGGCGGCCACCGCGGTGGCCCGCTGGCAGTTCACGGTGCCCTCCCGCAAGGGCAAGCCAGCGGACGTGTTTGCCCGGGTCCCGATGGTCTATAACCCGGAAAATACCCCCCCGGCGGGGTTCTGACCCGGCAGGGGGATAGCGGTTCCCCGGGCGCGGCCCTTGGAGGGGGTTTAAAACGCCCAAAATAGGCTGATTTTTCGCAAAAAAACCCTCGCGTGAACAGGGTGCTTCGGAACAGAATTTCTCTCCCTTTTCTGTACCGAATAGACCCGTTCATGGCTGACACAATCGACCCCCAAACCCCCTCCAATTCCCAAGTCGGCGCCGACGCTTACGACGCCTCCAAGATCCAGAAACTCGAGGGCCTCGAGGGGGTGCGAAAGAGGCCGGACATGTACATCGGCGACACGAATGAGCGCGGCCTGCACCACTGCGTCTTCGAGGTCGTCGACAACTCGGTGGACGAGGCCCTCGCCGGGTTCGCCACCGTCATCAGGGTCACGATCCACCTCGACGGGTCCTGCTCCGTCGAGGACGACGGCCGCGGCATCCCGGTTGACCCCCACCCCATCTACAAGATCCCGGCCCTCGAGCTCGTCCTGACGAACCTCCACGCCGGCGGAAAATTCGGCAAGGGGGCATACCAGGTCTCGGGCGGTCTCCATGGCGTTGGCGCCAAGTGCGTGAACGCCGTGTCGGAATGGTTCGAGGCCGAGGTCCGCCGCGGCGGCAAGGTCTACCAGATGCGCTTCGCGCAGGGAAAGACCACCCAGAAGATGATGGTGATCGGCGACACGAGGAAGACCGGCACCAAGATCACGTTCAAGCCGGACCCCGAGATCTTCCTGACGACCCGCGAGTTCCAGTATGAGATCCTCGCCAAGCGCCTGCGCGAGCTGGCGTTCCTGAACCCCGGGATCAAGATCGAGCTCTCCGACGAGAGGTCCCAGAAGGGCGACGTGTTCTTCTTCAGGGACGGCATCACGGAGTTCGTCCGGTTCCTGAACCAGAACAAGAACGTCCTGCACGACAAGCCGATCACGTTCTCGGACTCCGTACCCAATGAGGACCCTACGAAGGCGTCCACGGTGGTCGACGTGTCGATGCAGTACAACGACTCCTACAACGACCAGGTCTTCGCGTACGCCAACTCCATCTACAACCTCGAGGGCGGCACGCACCTGTCCGGGTTCAAGACGGCGCTGACGCGTGTCATCAACAACTACGCGAGGTCGAGCAACCTCATCAAGGAGAAGGACCCGGCGATCACGGGGGACGACGTGCGCGAGGGCCTCGTCGCCGTCATCTCGGTCAAGGTCTCCGAGCCCCGGTTCGAGGGACAGACCAAGACCAAGCTCTCCAACTCGGAGGTGGACGGGATCGTGCAGAAGGTGGTCGGCGAGAAGCTCAGGCTCTTCCTCGAGACCAATACGGCCGTGGCGAAGCGCGTCATCGACAAGACGCTCAATGCGGCGCGGGCACGCGAGGCGGCGCGCAAGGCGCGCGAGACCGTGCGCAAGGGCGCCCTCTCCGGCGGCGGCCTTCCCGGCAAGCTCGCCGACTGCTCCGAGCGCGACCCGGCGCTCGGCGAACTCTACATCGTGGAGGGCGACTCGGCCGGCGGCTCGGCCAAGCAGGGCCGCGACCGCCGCTACCAGGCCATCCTTCCCCTGCGCGGCAAGCTCATCAACACGGAGAAGGCCCGCCTTGACAAGGTGCTCTCCAACGAGGAAATCCGCACGCTCATCACGGCCATAGGGACCGGGATCGGCGAGATCGAGGGCGAGGGCGCGTTCAACGTCGAGAAGGCGCGCTACCACAAGGTCATCATCATGACCGACGCCGACGTCGACGGCTCGCACATCAGGACGCTTCTCTTGACCTTCATCTACCGGCAGATGCGCGGCCTCCTGGACCGCGGCTACGTCTACATCGCCCAGCCGCCGCTCTACCGGATCAAGCGCAAGAAGCGCGAGCAGTACATCGACAACGACGAGCAGCTGAACCGCATCCTGCTCGAGCTCGGCTCGGAGGACGTGATCCTGACCCGCCTGGCCGACAGGCACGTCTTCTCGCCCCAGCAGATCGACCGGATCGTGGAGTCGCTCGCGGCCCTCGAGAAGCTCGGGGCCGGCATCACGCGCTACGGCGCGGACCTGGACGAGTACCTGGACCGCCACGACAAGGAGACGCACGCCCTGCCCCGCTACATCGCGAGGATCCGCGAGGGCAACAAGGAGTCCCACGCCTTCCTGCAGGACGAGGCGGCCCGCGCCAAGTACCTGCTGGACCAGGGCCTCGACGCGGACCTCTTCGAGCAGCCGGTGGGCGCCGCCCCCAAGGGGGACGGCAAGCCGGCCGCGGCCCCGAGGCGGGTGACGCTCCACGAGATCTTCGAGAGCACCGAGATGTCGAAGATCCTGAAGGCCGTCGCGGCGGCGGGCCTGGAGATCAACCGCTTCTCGGCAACCGAGGCGGCGCGCTACACCATCACCGAGAACGCGGGCCAGAAGAGCGAGTCGACGACGGGGCTCAAGGGCCCCCTCGACATCGTCGCGCAGATCCGGGCCAACGGGCGCAAGGGCCTCACGATCCAGCGCTACAAGGGACTGGGGGAAATGAACCCGAAGCAGCTCTTCGAGACCACGATGGACCCCGAGAACCGCCGCCTGCTCAAGGTCGCGATCCAGGACGCCGCGGCGGCGGATTCGCTGTTCACGCTCCTGATGGGCGACGAGGTCCCCCCGAGGCGGCAGTTCATCGAGGACAACGCACTGAACGTGCAGTTCCTCGACGTCTGAGCCCGTCGCAGTCCCCAACCCCTCTCCCGAAAATCCCTTGTACACCGGTTCCGAGAAACTCCTGTCGGCGAACATCACCGACATCATGCAGACGGCCTACATCGAGTACTCGATGTCGGTCATCATCGCCCGCGCCCTGCCGGACGCCCGCGACGGGCTCAAACCCGTCCAGCGCCGCATCCTCTACGCGATGCTCAGGGAGGGCCTGCTCCACAACCGGCCGTTCGACAAGTGCGCCGGCGTCGTCGGCGAGGTGCTGAAGAACTACCACCCCCATGGCGACGCGTCGGTCTACGACACGCTGGTGCGCCTGGCGCAGACCTGGGTCATGCGGTACCCGCTCATCGACCCGCAGGGCAATTTCGGCTCGGTCGACGGCGACCCGCCGGCGGCCTACCGCTACACGGAGTGCCGGCTGAACGCCGCGGCCGAGGAGCTCCTCAAGGACATCGAGGAGGACACGGTCGACTTCGCCCCCAACTACAAGGAGTCGACCACGGAGCCCACGGTCCTGCCCGCGGCGCTGCCGAACCTCCTGATGAACGGGTCGACGGGCATCGCGGTCGGCATGGCCACGAACATCCCGCCCCACAACCTGACCGAGATCATCGACGCGGCCTGCGCCATCATGGATAACCCGTCCATCAGCGTGGACGAGCTCTGCGGCATCGTCCAGGGACCGGACTTCCCCACGGGCGGCATCATTTCCGGGCGCGAGACGATCCTGAGCTACCTGAAGACCGGCAAGGGCATCGTCCGCATCCGCGGCAAGGCCCACTCCGAGGAGATGAAGGGCGGGATGGAGCAGATCGTCATCACCGAGATCCCCTACAACGTGAACCGGGCGAACCTGGTCACGCGCATCGCCGAGCTTGTCGGCGAGAAGCAGCTCGACGGCATCCGCGACCTGCGCGACGAGTCCGACGAGAACACGCGCATCGTCATCGAGCTCAAGCGCGGCGAGCAGGCGAAGGTCGTCATCAACCAGCTCTTCCAGAAGACGGCGCTCGAGTCGTCGTTCGGCGTCACGCTCCTCGCCCTCGACCGCAAGCGGCCGAAGCAGATGAACATCAAGGAGCTCATCGAGTGCTACATCGAGCACCGCAGGGACGTGGTCACGCGCCGCACTCGCTTCCGCCTGCGCGAGGCCGAGGACCGCGCCCACATCCTCGAGGGCTACATCATCGCCCTCGATAACCTGGACGACTTCGTGAAGATCATCCGCGCCTCCAGCAACCGGGACGAGGCGAAGGTGCGCCTGATGGCGAAGTACCCCCTCTCCGAGCGCCAGACGGACGCCATCCTCGAGCTCCGCCTCTACCAGCTCACGGGACTGGAGCGCGGCAAGATCGAGGCCGAGTACCTGGGCCTGATGAAGCTCATCGAGGAGCTGCGCGGGATCCTGGAGTCCGAGGCCAAGCTGCTCGCCCTCATCATGTCCGAGCTGCAGGAGATGAAGGCCAAGTACGCCTCGCCGCGCAGGACGGAGATCATCGCCGCCGCCGGGGAGTTCCGGATGGAGGACGTCATCCCGAACGAGGGCTGCGTCATCACGGTCTCGCACCTGGGCTTCATCAAGCGCACCCGCGTCTCCGACTACCGCTCCCAGAAGCGCGGAGGCAAGGGCATCATCGGGACCGAGACCTACGACGAGGATTTCGTCGAGCACCTGTTTACCGCGAGCACCCACGACTTCATCCTGTTCTTCACGAACACGGGCCAGTGCCACGCGAAGAAGGTCTACGACGTGCCGGAGGGCACGCGGGCCTCGAAGGGGAAGTCGGTCTCAAGCTTCCTGCGGCTGGCCGAGGGCGAGAAAATCGCGGCCATGCTCTGCGTGAAGGACTTCGAGGGGACCCTCCACATCGTCATGGCGACGAAGGGCGGCGTCACGAAGAAGACCAACCTGTCGGACTACACGAACGCGACCCGCGAGGGCGGCCTGCGCGGCATCAAGCTCGAGGAGGGCGACACGCTGGTCGGGTGCGTCCTGACCACCGGCCAGAACGAGATCGTCCTTGTCAGCTACAAGGGCCAGGCCGTGCGCTTCAACGAGGAGGACCTGCGCGACCAGGGCCGCGACACGGTCGGCGTCACCGGCATGCGCTTCAAGATCGAGGGCGACCACGTCAAGGCGATCGAGGTCTGCGACCCGCTTGACAGGCTTCTGATCGCCCGCGAGGACGGCATCGGCAAGCGCACGCCGTTCGAGGACTATCGGCTCATCAGCCGCGGCGGCACGGGCGTCATCGCCATCGACCTTCCCGAGGATGGCTCGGTCAACGTGGCGGGCGCCCTGAGCGTGCGCGACGGGGCCGAGGTCATGCTCCTGACGGCCAAGGGCCAGAGCATCCGCACCCGTGTCAGCGAGATCCGCGAGACCGGCCGCGGCGCAAAGGGCGTCAAGCTGCTCACGCTCGCCGACGGCGACAAGCTGCTCAGCATCGCGCGGATCGTCGAGACGGAGGAGGAGACCAATTCCCCCGTCGAGGCCGGCGCCCCCGAGAACACCGGCAAATAGCGCTCCCTACGGCAGCGTCTTGGCGGGAATCACCATGACGTTGCCCACGAACTTCACGCGCGGGCGGCCTCCGCGCTCGATCTCCATGAAGAAGCTGCCCATGGAGCCCGGCACGATGTGCACCGGGACGGGCTCCTTGGCCGCCCCCTCGTAGTCGCTCGAGTCGAGGACCTGCCATCGCTGGCCGTTGGAAAGCGTGAAGACGGTACCGACCTCGTAGCCGTCGTAGGGGAGCAGGATCGTGGAATCGAGCGTCGTGTAGCCGATCTCGGTGCCGGGCTTGAGCATCACCTTCATCCGGTCGATGAACCCCGCGGAGGCCTTCTTCTCCTCGGACTTCTGGTCCTCGGCCTGCACCCGGACGCGGACGGTGTTCTCGACCTCCTTCGCCGTCTCGTCCTTGGCCACCGCGACGGCGCCCGCCTGCCTGGCGTGGACGAGGGCGTCGAGCGCGTTGAGCTCGGCGGGGGTCAGCTTGTCCAGGCCCGCGGCCGAGAAGTCCTGCGGCGGGAGCGACTTCGTGAAGGACGCGTCGTCGCCAAGGGCGGTCGTCGCGCAGGAAAGGGCCAGGATGCAGGCGAGGCGGAGGGTCATTTCGGCAAGGACGGTCAACGCTTGCTTCGTTCGCGGCGCAACGAAAAAGTACCTGCCCTCACGCCGCATGATACGCGCCCTCATCTTTGACTTCGACGGGCTCATCCTCGACACCGAGACCGCGCTCATCGACGCATACGGGGACGTGCACGGCTCCCACGGCATGCCGTTCGACCGCCCGCTCTTCGCGCGCAGCGTCGGCCACGCCGACTACGCCTTCGACCCGTGGCGCGCCTTCGGTTCCGGGGCGGACCGCGAGCGCCTCGAGCTGGAGCGCCGCGCGTTCAACGCCGCGCGCAACGAGGCCCAGCCCATCCTCCCCGGGGTGGTCGGGCTCATCGAGGCGGGCAGGAAGGCGGGCCTGAAGATCGGCCTGGCGTCGAATTCCGGGCACCCGCACGTCGACGGGCACCTGGGTCGCCTCGGCCTCGCCGGCTCCTTCGACTTCATCGCCTGCCGCGGCGACGTGCCGTCTCCCAAGCCCGAGCCCGACCTGTACCGGCTCGTCCTCTCCCACTTCGGCCTGCGCCCGAGGGAGGCAATCGCGTTCGAGGATTCGCACACGGGCACCCTGGCGGCGAAGCGCGCGGGTGTCTGGGTCGTCGCCGTCCCGAACGTGTCCACGGGCCACCACGACTTCGACCATGTCGACCTGCGCGTCGCGTCCCTCGCGGATTGCCAGCTCGGGGAGCTCACCGCACGATTCGGCCCATGACCCCGAACGACGTCCCGCGCTACAACGTGCTGGGCGTGGGGGTGTCGGCCCTCACCTTCGACCAGGCCTGCCTCCTCCTGGTGGGCGCCAAGGGCGCGCGCGATCCCGGCTACGTGTGCCTCTGCACGGTCCATGGCGTCGACGAGGCGGCGCGGGACCCTGCCTACCGCTCCATCCTCAACCACTCGTGGCTGACTACGCCCGACGGGATGCCGATCGTGTGGATGGGGCCGGCATCCGTGGAGCGCGTCTATGGCCCGGACCTCCTGCTTGCGGTCTGCGATCGCGGCCGCGCGGCCGGACTGAGGCATTTCTTCTACGGGGGAAAGCCCGGCGTCGCCGCGGAACTCGCGGCGCGGCTTTCAGGGAGGTACCCCGGCCTCGAGGTCGCCGGTTCCCGCAGCCCGCCCTTCCGCGACCTGACCTCCGGCGAGCTGGATGCGCTGCGCACCGAGGTGGCGGCTGCGCGCGCCGACATCGTCTGGGTGGGCCTGGGCACGCCGAAGCAGGAGCGGTTCATGGCGGGCCCAGGCCTGACGCTCGCGGCCGGCCTCCTCGTCGGAGTCGGGGCCGCGTTCGATTTTCATTCGGGGCGCGTCCCGCAGGCGCCGCCTTGGATGCGGCGCTCGGGCCTTGAGTGGCTGTTTCGCCTGTTCACCGAGCCGCGGCGCCTGGCGGGCCGCTACCTGGTGTCAAACACGACCTTCATCCTGCGGCTCGCGGCCTCGAAGCTGGGCCTGCGCCGCTATACCGTCAGCTGAAGAGCTGGCGCTGAAGGATCGAGTCGCGCTTTTTCGGGTCCAGCGTGCTCAGGGCCAGGAGCTGCATCACGGACAGGGTGGAGAGCTGGGGATGGCGCGCCAGAGACGCCAGGAGCAGGGCGCCGGCGAGGGCGTCGTAGAGCGCCGCGTGGTAGCGCCTGCGCCCGGCCGGGCAGTGCTCGGCGGCGAGGGCGTCGAGCTCCGCCTGGAGGCCGCACGCGGTGACCACCGCCTCGAGTCGGCCCGATTCCAGCGCCGGGTAGAGTTGCGCGTAGATCCTTGCCGAGTCGATCCACGGGCCCCAGTCGATGACGCGTCCGCCCGGCCTCGCGAAGTCCGGGGAATTGCGCGGATACGGCCACGTCGCCCGCAGGAGGGAGTGCTCGGCGCCGGCGAAGTGGGCCGCAAGGGGCCCGCGCTCCCTCAGGTCGGCAAAGAGCTCCCATTCCGCCGAGAACGGCTGGCAGCGTCCGAGCTCCTCCTCGCGCAGGCCGTGGATCTCGGTGTCCTCCGGCCGCACGCGGCCTGTGGCGGCGCAGAGTCGCGTCAGGGTCGAGGAGACCTTTCCACCGAGGAGCGTCACGACGCCGTATTCGAGGATTCCCGAGGCGATGCTGCCCTCAAAGTCGATGAAATACACGGTCTGGTCCGTCCACGCCATCGGCGTAGTCTCGGGGAATTTGCGCCGGCTCCGAGCTCAATTTTTTTGTCTTTGGCCAAGATCACGGATTGATAGGGAGCGTGACCCTGGACCCCTACCGCCAATTCATGATCGAGCTCGCCGGCATGAGCGGCGCCTTCATCCGCCCGCACTACGGGAGCACCGACCTGAAGGTGGACCTGAAGGCCGACCACACGCCGGTGACGGTCGCGGACCGGGGCGCCGAGGAGCTCATGCGCGGGCACATCCGCAGGAGGTTCCCCGGGCACGGCGTCGTCGGCGAGGAGTTCGGAACGGACCGCGGCAACGCCGAGTTCGTCTGGGTCCTGGACCCGATCGACGGCACGAAGTCGTTCACGTCGGCGATCCCCCTCTTCGGGACCCTGATCGCGCTGCTCCACCAGGGCCAGCCGCTCCTCGGCTGCATCCACCAGCCGATCCTCGGCCAGCTCATGATTGGCGACGGCACGTCGACCACGCTCAACGGCAGCGCGGTGCGGACGCGCGCGGTCGCGCGCATCGAGGAGGCCACGCTCCTGACGACGTCGCCCTCCTCGCTTCTCAAGCTCCCCGGGGGCAGGGCCTACCAGGCGCTCATGGAGCGTGCTCGCCTCGCGCGGACGTGGGGCGACTGCTATGGCTACCTCATGGTCGCCTCGGGCCGGGCCGACGTGATGTACGACCCCATCATGAACCTCTGGGACATCGCGGCGCTTGTCCCGATCATCCGGGGAGCCGGCGGGGTCATCACGGATGCGAAGGGTGGCGCGGCGTACCCTGCGGCGAACACGGTCGCCTCCGCCAATGCGGACCTGCACCGCCAGGTGATCGAGGCGATGAACGCCTGAGGTCTACTTGGCGGGGGCGCCCGACGTCACCCAGGCCGCGATCACGGCGCGCTCCTCGTCCGTGATGTGGGTCGCGTTGCCGAGCGGCATGATCCGCGTGACGACGACCTGCTGGTAGATCCGCTGCGCGTTCTGCGTGATGCCGCTGTCGAGGGCCAGGATGACGCCGGCGGGCGGCGCGGTGATCCCGGGGAACGTGGGCGTCTGGGAATGGCACACAATGCAGCGCTGACCCACGATGCCCTTCACCCGGTCGAAGGTGACGGGGCCGGTGACCGGGGGCAGGGCCTGGATGTGGGGCGCCGTCCACACGGCCGTGACCCCGAGCAGGACCGCGGCGGCGACGAGGAACTGCCAGGCCTGGTAGCCCTTGTGCTTGCGGTTGAAATAGTGGCGGATCAGCACGCCCGCGCCGCCGATCAGGGCCAGCACCGCCCAGGCCTGCGGGTGGCCGTAGGTCGAGGAGTAGTGGTTGCTGATCATGATGAACACGACCGGCAGCGTGAAGTAGTTGTTGTGGACGCTGCGCTGCTTGCCGCGCGCCCCGTCGGCGGGATTGGGCTTCAGGCCCGCCCTCATCGCCTCGACCATCCGCTTCTGCCCGGGGATGATGACGAAGAAGACATTGGCGACCATGATCGTCCCGATCGAGGTGCCGACGTGGATGTAGGCCGCCCTGCCGCCGAGCGCGTGCGACAGCCCGTAGGCGAGCAGGGTCAGCAGGCCGAAGACGATGACGCCGAGCAAGGCGTTATGCCGGCCGAGCGGCGAGCGGCAGAGCAGGTCGTAGACGAACCACGAGACGATCATGCTCGCGATGCCGATGCCGACGGCCTGCGCCGCGGTCAGGTCGGAGATGGCCGGGTCGACCATCATCGACGCCGCCCGCATCCAGTAGACGACGATCAGGAGCGCCGTGCCGGAGAGCCATGTGACATAGGCCTCCCATTTGAACCAGTGGAGCTTCTCGGGCAGGGAGGCCGGAGCCACGGCGTACTTCTGGGGGTTGTAGAACCCTCCGCCGTGGATCGCCCAGAGCTCGCCGGAGACGCCCTTCTTCTCCTCGTCCGAGCCGGGCGCCGGCGGGTCGAGGCTGTTGTCGAGCCAGACAAAGTAGAAGGAAGAGCCGATCCATGCGATGCCGGCGATGACATGCAGCCATCGCAGCAGCATGCCGAGCATCTCGATGAGGTGCGCCTCCATGACCCCTAGGTGGCCGTCTCGGTGTACCTCGCCTCGCGGATCACGGTGATCTTGATGGTGCTCGGGTACTGGAGCTCGGCCTCGATCCGGCGCCTGAGCTCCTTGGCGATGTCCCGCGCGCGGTCATCCGTGACCTCCTGCGGCGACACGACGACCCGGATCTCGCGGCCGGCCTGGATCGCGAAGGCCTGCTGCACGCCCTCGATTGACATCGCGAGCTCCTCGAGGCGCTTGAGCCTCTGGATGTAGCTCTCCATCGACTCGGCGCGCGCCCCCGGCCGGGTCGCCGAGATCGTGTCGGCCAGGATAACGAGGCCCGCGTAGATGGTCTCCGGCTTCACCTCCTCGTGGTGCGCAGCCACCGCGTTCACGACGATCGGCGTCTCGCCGTGGCGCTTGATGAACTCGGCGCCGATTCCGGCGTGGCTGCCCTCGAGCTCGCCAGAGACGGCCTTGCCGATGTCGTGCAGGAGCCCGGCGCGCTTGGCCAGGTTCGGGTCGAGGCCGATCTCGCTCGCTATCAGCGAGGCGAGGAACGCCGTCTCGACCGAGTGGTCGAGCACGTTCTGGTTGTAGGAGAACCGGTAGCGCAGCTTGCCGAGGAGCTTGATGATCTCGGAGTGCAGGCCGTTGATGTTGAGCTTGTTCACGGCGTCCTCGCCGGCCTGGGTCGTCGAGAGGTCGATCTCCTCCTGGGCGCGCTTGACGTATTCCTCGATGCTCGCCGGGTGGATGCGGCCGTCCTTCACGAGGGCCTCCAGCGCGTTCCGGGCGATCTCGCGGCGGACGGGGTCGAAGGACGACAGGAGCACCAGCTGGGGCGACTCGTCGATGAGGAGGGTGACGCCGGTCGCGGCCTCGAAGGATTTGATGTTCCTGCCCTCGCGCCCGATCAGGCGCCCCTTCATCTCCTCGCTCGGCAGATGGACGAGGGAGGCCGTGAGGTCGGTGTTGGGCTTGCTCGCCAGGCGCTGCATCGAGGCGATGAGGATGCGGCGAGACTGGGTCTGCAGCTCCTGCTCGGACTTCTCGAGGGTCTCGCGGCGCATCGCGCGCAGCTCGTCCTGGCACTCGAGCAGGACCTCCTCGCGCAGCTGCTTGCGGACCTCCTCGCCGTCGAGCTGCGAGACGCCCTCCAGGCGTTTTCGGACGTTCTTGGAAAGATCGCGGATGGCGTCGCGGGCCTGCCTGATGGCGGAACTCTCGCGGTTCAGGCGCTCCTGGCGCTGCTCCAATTGGAAGTCGAGGAGGGCGAGGGACTCCTCGTGGGCCTTGATCTCGCGCAAGCGGACGTCGGACTCGATCTCTCGCCGGTCGAACTCGCGGTTGAGCTCCGAGCGCTTGTCCTGGATCTCGGACTCGGCCCGCTGCTTTGTCTCGCCGGCGGCCACCGCCGCCTCGCGGCGGGCCACCTCGATGAGCTCGGTCGCCTGCTCATGCGCCACCCTTCTTGAGTAACGGGTTACGAACCAGACTACGATGAATCCGACCAGTCCCCCGAGGAAGAGGGAGATGGGAAAGGCCGCGTCATTCAGGCCGCTTGGCTGGTAGGATGCTGTCTCGGATACGGTTGCTAATACCAAGGCTAGGGTTTGCTTTACATAGGGTTTGGTCTGCAAACCTCAAGTCTCTTTCCCCGCCCCCCGGCGGCGGTTTCTAGGCGTGCTTTTGGAAGGCCGGGAGCGTCCCGTCCAGGATCGTCTGGAGGCGAGCGAGGGCCGCCTGTTCCCCGTCTGAACTCCCTGTCTGGACAACGACATAGGCCCAGCGGTCGCTGCGGCCGTGGGCGATGCGGTCCCACGAATCCCTTCCCAATCGCTGCCAATGGGTGGCCACGGTGGCTTGCGACCCGACGAAATAGTAGGCGAAGAGCTGGGGCTCCTCCACCCTGCCCCTGGGCGTGATGAGTTCCTTCTCCACCCTCAAGACCGTGGCCGGGAACCCCTCGGGAGCACCCGGGTAGGCGAACTGGTGGGCAAAGGAGCTGCGGATCGTCCATCCCTGGCCGACGAGGCAAAGTTCCGGCCGGTGAATCGAGGTCCGGTCCCTGCCGCTCAGCACCACGGAGAGGAAGACCTGCTTCGTGGGATCGGACAATGAGACATAGACCTTGCGGGAATACCCGGTGTCCGGTGGGAGGACCTGCCTTTCGATCTGGGTCACCTCCGACCGGCGGGCGATCCAGTCATCCCCCAGGAAGGTCGGAAGGGAGACGGGATTGACGCCGTCCTCGGCCAGGACGATCCCCGAGCCCCCCGTCGCGGGCATACCGGCGGCGCGGACAAGCAGGCCGATCGCCACAGCCGACGCGACGACGACGGCGATCGCCGCGGGCCAGGGTCCCCGGCCGGAAGGTGTGGAGTATTCACGGGGTGTCACAACGGGGCCGCCCGGCGCTTGGACAACCCACGCAGGGCGCCACCGCGAGAGAACCTCCGCGATGCCGAGGACACCGCCCAGGACGATGGCGAAGACGACGAACCCCATGGCCTCGTGGACGCGGTCGCCCCAAGCCTGGCCACCCCTCTGCGCCGCGCCCACGATCGAGACGATCCGCACGACATTGCCAAGGTACACCAGCGGAAAACAGGCTGCGAACATCACGACCCAGAGCGCCTTGCGGTTGAAGCGCAGGTATCCCACGAGCAGCGACAGCGCCGAAAGGGCGACCAGCGACCGGACGCCGGAGCACGCGGCCGCAACGTCGTAGTCGTAGGTCCCGTCGGGGGACAGGAGCTGGGTTCCATTGACGAGCACGTGGATCCCGAGCGCGTGGAGGAATGCGCCGCTTGTGCCGACCACCCACATGCGCAGCCAGAATCCGGCGGAATCGAGCGCGTTGAGCGGGATCGCAAACACGAGGAAGAGAAGGGGGAAGGCCGAGGCGCGCGCCCACCTGCTGCCCCCCGCGAAGGCGAGGACGCCCCACATGAAGACAAGGAGGCCCGCGATCGACAGGCGCGCCTGCTCGGCCGTGAAGCCGAGCACGTGGAGCCCCAGGCCGAGGGCCATCGCGCACGCCGCGGGCAGGAAGGCCTCGCGCGAGGACGCTGCGTTTCCCGCGCCCTTCAGGTTGCGGTGGAGGAGAAAGGCGCTGATCCCGAGGATGAGGAATCCATGTTGGGTCTCGGAGGCGGGGTTCACCCACTGGAATCCCCACCAGTAGAAGAGCGAGTTGGACACGATGTACCCGTGCGTCGCGTTGCCCCAGAACTGAAAGATCGCGGCCCCTGCCAGCGCGCACAGTCCGGCCGGAAGGTAGCGCGTCGGGCTCAGGGGGGGCGTCATGGGGTGCCTGAGGCGAGGACGTTCAGGATCGCGCCGACGCGCTCCCGGGCCAGCCGGTCAAAGCTAAATTCCCGCGCGCGCGCGATGCCGACCGCGGTGAAGCGGGCCCTCAGCGCCGAATCCGTGCAAAGGGCGCGAAGGGCCTCGGTCGCGGAACCCGTGTTCGCGAAGTCCGTAAATTGGGCGCATTCTCCGGCCACCTCGCGCAGCACCGGCAAATCCTGGAGGGCGCTCGGGCAGCCGCAAGCCATCGCTTCCAGGACGCCCCGGCCAAAGGTCTCTTGCGATGTGGACAGGACGTGGGCGATCGCCCCGCGGTAAAGCCCCGGCAGCGCGTCGTCGGCCACCCAGCCGCGGAAGCTCACGTTCTTCTCGATCCCGAGGCGGCGCGCCTCGGCCTGCGCGAGCGACCGTCCACCGTCCCAGTCGCCCCCGACCAGCACGAACGGAAATTCCGAGCGGAGATGCTCGGGCAACCCGGCATAGGCCCTCAGCGCCAGCTCCGCACGCTTGTAAGGATAGAAGTTCGAGACCCAGAGAAAATACCTTCGGACGTCCCCTCCCCCGTCCCCCGGACCCTCGGCGGTGAACAGGTCGTGGCGGATTCCCTCGGGACTCACGAGGACCGGAGCCTCGCTTCTTCCCAACGCGGCACCCGCCCATGCGGAATTCGTAATGACGAGCGAGGCTTTCGCCAGCCCCCGGGCCACGGCCCAGCGCCTGTAGGCCCCACGCGCGCCACCCTGGCCCGGGTCGCCCGCGGCGAACACCTGCATCACCACAGGCAGGCCGGATGGGAGGACCGGATAAAGGCCCACGGTGACGAGCGCTGCGGCCCCGCGCCTCCTGGCCTCGGCGCCGACCCGGAAATGGTCCGCGAACAGGCGCACGCAGGGCCTCTCGTTGGACGGAAAATCCAGGCATACCCGGATCCCAGGATCGTCCTTCGCCTCAAATCCGCCCCGCCCGGCGAAGACGATCCAACCCACGTCGGGAAAAATCCTCCGGGCGTTGTGGACGAACTCGGGGAAGAGCGTGCTCAGGCCGGTCCTGCGATCGGGGTTTTCGCACAGAGTCGAAAGCGCAAGCGTGACGCGCATGGCGCCATTCCAGACGCCCGGGGCCTTTCGCCAAGCGAAATTGCCGCCGCCGGCCTCGCGCGAAGTATTGTCACCAGCCGACTTCGGCATCACCGTGGGCCGGCGTGGCCGCTCCGAATTCACCCAACGTAGTCCGCCGGGACCTTGCCATCCGGCAAACGATCGCGGCCTCGATTGGGGCGAAGGCGTTCTCGGTGGCGTGCACCTTTGTCCAGGTGCCGCTGGCCCTCCACTATCTCGGCACCGAGGCCTACGGGTTCTGGATCACGCTGGTGACCATCGTTACGATCCTCAATTTCGTGGATTTTGGGCTGGGGGTCGGCATGCAGCACACGATGGCGCGCTCCTATGGCGGCGACGACATGGGCACCATGAAGCGGGTGTTCTGGACCGGTGCCACGGTGCTGGGCGCCCTAGGCCTCGGGGTGCTGGCCGTGGGCCTGCCGGTGGCCTACCTCGTCCCATGGTCGAATGTCCTCCACCTCCAGGATCCGGCCCTCAGGGCCGTGACGGGGATGGCGCTGGCCGTGTCCATCGCCGCGTTCGTGGCGGCACTCCCGTTCAACGCCGTGGCCCGGCTCGCGGCCGCCGCGCAGCGCGGCTGGATCCACGCGGGCTGGATCGCGGTGGGCAGCGCGATCTCGCTCGGCCTCGTCGCCTGCGCGGCATTCGGGCACTGGGGCTTCCTCTGGTTCCTCGCCGCGAGCCTTTCCGTGCCCGTGCTCCAGGGAGCGGGCCTCTTTGTCCATCTCCTGCGGGTGCTCGGCTGGGACCTGCGCCCGTCGGCACTCGCGCCGGTGGCTGAGTTCAGGATGATGCTCAAGTCGAGCCTGCTGTTCGCGGTGCCGCAGATCGGACTCGCCCTCGTCCAGTCCGTTCCCGCGCTGGCGATCTCGATGGCCGCGGGTTCGGCGGCGGTGACCGGCTACACGATCATGATGCGCCTGTTCAGCCCGTTCCAGCAGGGGCAGATCCTCCTGCTTGCACCCGTGTGGCCGGCCTACACGGAGGCCCACACGCGCAATGACAATGCCTGGGTCAGCCGCACCTTCTGGCACACGATGGTCGCCCTCGCCCTCCTGGGCCTCGGGATCGTGGCGGTGTCGCTTGTAACGCCGCTGATCCTTCGGCTCTGGCTCGGATCGGCCGGAAACATCGTCGACAGCAAGCTCACGTACCTGTCGGCGGCGTGGAGCATCGCCCTGATGGCTCCCCAGCCCTTCATCTATTACCTGATAGGCGTCGGGAGGCTGCGCTCGCTGGCCGCCGCCGCGTCGCCGGGCCTCTTTCTCACCGCTCTGGCCCTCTTCTGGGGATTCGGCGCACGCACGGTCGACGGGGTGCTCGAGGCGGGCACCGTTTGCCTGGTCCTGTGCCTTCTGCCGCCCATGGCATGGGCGACCGCGGGCGCGTTCCGCCTCCTCGGGGCAAGGAGCGTGGCGGCATGAGGCTCGTCATCTTCAAGCTCAACAAGCTCGGGGACAATGTCGTCTTCGTTCCCGTCGTCCAGGCGCTCCGCCGGCGCTTTCCCGACTGGAGGATCACGCTCCTGACAACACCGTCCGAGGCGGAACTCTATGGCGGACCGCTCGCCCCTGACGAGGTGCTGGTCTTCCCCAAGCAGGCCTTCGACAAGGCGTACCGCAGGCCGTGGGTCCTCGCGCGCTGGTATCGGGAGGTCCGGGCCCGGCATCCCGACGCATGCCTCGTGCCCTTCGACCAGGGCCGCGTCGCCCATCTCCTGGCGAAACTCAGCGGCGCCCCGACCCGTGTCGGCGCAAAGCTGAACCCGCCGCGCATCAGCGGCTCACTCACGAAGGAGGTCCCCGTCCCGGGCGACGGCAGTGCCGTGACCTGGAGTTGGTCGATGGCCCGAGCCCTTGCGCAGGGCGCCGGCGCCGCGGACTGGGAGGGCGAACCGCAGCCACCGGACTTGGGCCACCTGCTCGCCAAGGAGGCGCGGCGCACGGGCACCCGGCGGCGGGTGGTTGTCCACGCCGGCGCAAGCGGTCCCCTGAACCAGTGGTCCGTAGAAAATTTTGCCGCGGTGGCCGAGTCGCTCGCGCACGATTGCGAGGTGGATTGGATCAGCCATGGCGGCGCAACGGGCCCGGCTCCCCGGGGTACGAACGACAGGCCCGTGGCCACAGTCCGCGAGCTTGCCCGGGCCATATCAGGGGCGGACCTTTTCCTGGGAAACAACTCCGGGCCGATGCATCTCGCCAACGCCCTCGGCTGCGCCGGGGTCGCCGTCACCGGCTCCTCGGCCCGCGGCTGGGACCCCTACTGGCACCGCGAGCGCTGGACCGTGCTACGCCACCCGAGCCTGGCCTGCGCGCCCTGCGAGGCGATCGACCGCAGGCCGGCGGCGTGCGCCAATCTGGGGAGCCCCATGGCGTGCATGACCTACTGGACGCCGGGAAACGTCGAGGCCGCATGCCGCGAGCGCCTGAAAATGAGGGATTCCATTCCGGCATGAGCCCCCGCGTCAGGCTCATCCTTTACCTCGCGGCTGGGATCGTCCTCGGCATCGCGATCGGCGCGGACATTGCGGACGAGAGCTTCGGCCTCGCGACGCTGGTGGCGATGGCGTGTGGCTGGCTTATCCTGCGGCGCGTGAGCGCCGCGGACCCCGACGCGTGGATGCTCGCCGTCGTCATCTTCGGCTACGTCGTGGGAAACCGCGGATTTGCCCAGCTCCAGCCAGCGAACCTGATACCCCTGCTCCCGGCCGAGGCCGTGCTCCTGGTCGCCGTTCCCGCGCTGGTGGTCCGGATGACCCTCAAGACGGATACCGGCTTCCGCCGCGACGCCCTCAACTACGCGATCCTCGTGTGGCTCGCGCTGGGCGCGATCCGCCTGCCGCTCGACATGGAGAATTACGGGGTTCTCGCGCTGCGCGACTTCGCGATGGTCTATTACGCCGTCTTTTTCTTCGTCGCTCAGGCGTTCGCCGCCCGCCCCCAGAACGTGCGGGTCCTGAGGGGCGCGATCACGCTGGGATACGTCTGCCTGATCCCTGTCGTCATCAGCATCCTGATCTGGCCGGACTTTCTCGTCGACAACCTGACCTGGCGGGGAATCCCGCTGATCTATCACAAGAGCGACCTGATCGCGACGTCGCTGGCCGCCGGCTTCTTCTGGCTGTGGACGCGGTGGGAAAGGGACAAGCGCCGGGTCTGGCTTGTCCTTGCCGCGGCCAGCCTGCTGCTTATCGGCAAGATGAGCTCGCCACGCGCGGCCATGGCCGCTGTCGCGGTCACGACCCTCCTTTGGCTGGCCATAGGCCGGTGGCGTGTTGCCGCGGCGCAGTTCGGGATCATCGCCGCGGCGGCCGTCGTCGGCGTCGGCGTCCTCACGTTCACGGGAGGCGACATACAGACCTCGGTGCCCTACTCGATGTACGAGCATGCAGTCTCGATCTTCGACCCCTACGGAAATGGAAACTACATCAACGGCGAAAGCGGCAATCCCGCGGACAACAACCGCTTCAGGCTCGTGTGGTGGAACGACGTCATCGGTGACACCATGGCGGAAAATCCCGTGTTCGGACTCGGGTTCGGGACCGACCTGGCCGCGCGCTTCGCGGCCGACTACGGCCTCACCACGGATGAGACATTCGCGGCGAGGAGCCCCCACAGCATGATCGTGACGACCTTTGGGCGCATGGGGTTCCTCGGCCTGGCGAGCTGGCTGCTGGTCTCCGCCCTCGCCGCGCGCACGGTGTGGCGGCTGTTTGCCGAGGGGGACCCCGACGCCCTCGGGTTCTGCTGCATTGTCACTGTCACCTGGATCAGCGCATGCGTCGGCGTCGTCCTCGAGTCGCCCATGGCCGCGGTGATCTTCTGGACTGCGCTCGGGCTGGCCCACGGTCGTCTCAGGAGGACCGAGCCGCCGCAGCCCCAAACGGGCCTCGCGGACAAGTCCGGCGACTGGCCGGTTGCAAAACCGGCAGCGGTCGATACTCAATCACTCCTTCGGTGAACCTCCGGCTGCCCGTCGACACTTTCAGCATCTTCAAGACCACCACCCGCGAAAGGTGGGACATGCTGACGCCGATAGCCATCGTCGGGCTGGGCGCCTTCAGCATAGCCTTCATCTACTCGGCCCAGCTCCCGATCCAGGGTCGCAGCTGGATGATCCAGCTCCTGTGGCTGGTGCTCGGGTCGGGGGTCTACGTCACGGTCTCCCTCATCGACTACCAGTTCTGGCTCGGGTTCGCCCACTGGATCTATGCCGTCTGCCTCGTCCCGCTCGTCCTGGTCCTCGTCCCCGGGATTGGCACGGAGGTCTACGGATCCCAGCGCTGGATCCGCCTCGGGGCGTTCCAATTCCAGCCCTCGGACACGGCCATCGTCGCGGTGCTCCTGATCACGGCCAGTCTTCTGGTGCGCAGCGAGATAGGCACGGTCAAGCAGTCGCTCGGGGTGCTCGGGAAATTGGCCCTTGCCGTGGGTGTTCCCATGCTCTTGATTCTGAGACAACCGGACCTGAAGTCCGCGATTGTTCTTCCGCCAATGGTGTTCTCGATGCTGTACGTGTCACGGCTCTCCGGGCGTTTCTTCGCCGGCGCGTTAGCGGCGTTTCTCCTGATAACGGGGCTAGTCGCTTGGGACACAGCGCGTTACATGCATTTCATGGACTCGAATGGGTTCTCCTACCAGAACGACCGGGGTATCTATGAGAAGCACAGCCTGCTGCCCCTCCATGACTACCAGCGCAACCGCATCTTGTCGTTCGTTGACCCCGACAAGATCGACCCGATGGGCATCGGCTGGAACCAGCGCCAGTCCCTGATCTCCGTCGGCAGCGGCGGCCTTTATGGGAAGGGATGGACCGAGGGGACCCAGGCGAGGCTCGGGTACCTGCCGCGCTCGGTGGCGCACAACGATTTTATATTCTCGGTCATTGCCGAGGAAAAAGGATTTCTGGGAAGCATTACGGTTCTCAGCCTGTTTGGTCTAATGCTGTTCAACGGCATCCGCATCGCCGGCCTCTCACGGGACCGGTTCGGCACGCTGCTCGCCCTAGGCGTCACCGTGCTCTTCATGGTGCATGTGTTCGTGAACATCGCTATGACCATCGGGCTCGTGCCCATCACGGGCATACCGCTTCCCTTTATAAGCTACGGTGGCACCTTCGTGCTCAGTTGCTGCTTGTTGCAAGGACTGGTCCAGAGCGTCTATCGCTTCCGGAAGGACTTCGCATGACCATGCGTCCGACCCGCGATAACGACCGTTCTGCCGGAATTTCCTGCGCCGCAACCCGCGCCCGAAGGGGTCCCGATTCCAACCAAGACAGAGTCCCCCATGAGCGAAACAACACGCCCCAACACCGACGCCACCCAGGACGTCGCCCAGAAGTATGACTCCGAACTCGCGAGTCCCCCACTCCAGAGAGAGGTCGCATCGGTAAGCCCGAGTGAGCTGAAGGCCGGAGCAGTCGAGCGCGCCCAGAACAGGCCCCTCCTCCAGAAGATCGTCGCCGCGTTCAAGAAGGAGAAGGGCTCCTACCGCGAACTCATCATCAATTCCGAGCCACTGGAGAAGCGCGTGGCGCTCCTGGTGGACGGCCGCCTCGAGAAGTACGAGATCGAGCGCGAGTCCGACGACCGCATGGTCGGCGGCATCTACAAAGGCAGGATCAAGAACCTCGACCCGGGCCTCAAGGCGGCGTTCGTCGACATCGGCTACGCCAAGAACGCCTTCCTCCATTACTGGGACATGCTTCCCGCGGCAGCCGACTCCTCGATCGAGGTCGTGCGCGTCAACAAGAAGCGCGACGCGGGCCCCAAGGGAGAGGTGACCGTCAAGGACATCCCCGGCCTGTACCCCCCGGGCTCGGACATCGTGATCCAGGTGACCAAGGGCCCCATCGGGACCAAGGGGCCCCGCACGACGACGAACCTCTCCGTTCCCGGCCGCTACCTGATCCTCACCCCCTTCAGCGACGGCTGCGGGATCTCACGCAAGATCGAGGATCCCCTCGAGCGCAAGCGCCTCAAGCAGCTCATCAACGAGCTCACCATCCCCGAGGGAATGGGCGTCATCGTGCGCACGGCCGGCGAGGGCAAGAAGCCGCGCTATTTCGTGCGCGACCTGCACCTGCTCCTCAAGAAGTGGGAGGAGATCTCCCGCAAGATGCAGAATGACCGCTCGCCGTGCAACCTCTACATGGAGCCCGACCTCGTCGAGCGGACGGTGCGCGACTTCCTCACCGAGGACGTGGACCGCGTCCTCATCGACAACAAGTCTGACTATGACCGCACACAGGACCTCGTGGGCCTGATCTCGAAGCGCTCGCGCTCAAAGATCGCGTTCTACACCGACAGCATCCCGATCTTCGAGCGATTCAACATCGAGAGGCAGATCGAGCAGACCGGCCAGAGGAAGGTCCCGCTCCCGAGCGGCGGAGAGATCGTCATTGACGAGACGGAGGCCCTGATTGCCATCGACGTGAACACCGGCTCGCACAAGAACCGGTCGGGCGACGAGAAGAACACGCTCTACGCCGTGAACCTCGAGGCGGCCCAGGAAGCGGCGCGCCAGATCCGCCTGCGCAACCTCGGCGGCCTTATCATCCTCGACTTCATCGACATGAAGGAGCGGCGCCACCGCAACGCCGTGTATGAGAAGATGGTCGAGCTCATGTCGGGCGACAAGGCGAAGAACCACATCCTCCCGATATCGCAGCTCGGGATCATGCAGATGACCCGCCAGCGCCAGCAGGAGTCCCTCTCGTCCAACCTCTACACCGACTGCCCCTACTGCCGGGGCCGCGGCATCGTCAAGTCGGACACCACCATGTCCGTCGAGCTCCAGCGCCGCCTCTCCTCGGTCGTCCGCCGCCTCCAGGCTCGCAAGGACGGCAAGATGTACTCGATCCGCGTGCTCGTCCACCCCGCCGTCCTCGAGCGCCTCAGGAGCGAGGACGCGGACCTCCTCGTCAGGATGGAGAAGAGCTTCGGCGTCCAGCTCGCGTTCCGGGCGGACCCGAACTACCACATCGAGAACTTCAAGATCATCAACGCGACGACGGGCGAGGAATACCGCTAAGCCGCCCACGCCGAGGGTCAACGCCGATGAGCGACCACGATCATTCCCACGACCACCACGAGGGGCGTGACCACGATCATGACCATGCCCATCACCACCATCACGGGCACGGCCACGGGCACTCCCACGCCCCGGCCAGCTTTGGGATGGCCTTTGGCGTCGGCGTCCTCCTCAACTCCGGGTTTGTGATCCTGGAGGTGGCATACGGGCTGATGGCGCACTCGCTCGCCCTCGTCGCCGACGCCGGGCACAACCTGAGCGACGTCTTCGGCCTGCTGCTCGCATGGGGGGCCATATCCTGGGCCAAGAGGCCGCCGACGGCGGTCCACACCTACGGGCTGAGGCGGTCGACCATCCTCGCCGCGTTCTGCAACGCGGTCTTCCTGCTCATCAGCGTGGGGATCATCGGCTGGGAGGCGGTCATCCGCCTGGCCCATCCGGCGCCCGTGGGGTCCCACATCATGATCTGGGTTTCGGCGGCGGGCATCGCGGTCAACTCGACGACCGCCCTGATGTTTATGGCAGGCCGCAAGGGCGACCTCAATGTGCGCGGAGCTTTCGCGCACATGGCGGCGGACGCCATCATCTCCGCGGGCGTCGTCGTCGCCGGAATCGTCATCAGCTTCACGGGTTGGCTGTGGCTCGATCCCGTCACCAGCCTCGTCCTCGTCGTCGTTATCATATCCGGCACCTGGGGCCTGCTCCGCGACTCGGTCAACCTGGCCCTGGACGCCGTCCCAACTGGAACGGATGTTCCGGGCATCCAATCCTACCTTCGCGGGCTGCCGGCCGTCGTCGACGTCCACCACATGCACGTCTGGGGCCTGAGCACGAGCGAGACCGCGATGTCGGCCCACCTCGTGGTCGCGGGCCACCTCGAGGACAATTCCCTCCTCGAGTCGATCAACCACGAGATGCATGAGCACTTCGGGATCGACCACGCGACGATCCAGTTCGAGGTTGCCGGCCAGCCTGTCTGCGCGAGCAAGGACTGCGACTGCTCGGCCGGGGACTGAGCCCGGGGTCCGGAGCACCCTCCATAAAAGCGCTCATCCAGAGGATCCTGCGCGGCCTCGGACTCTACGTCTGGTTCAAGGAGGAGTCTCTCCTCCAAGACGCGTACCGGCGCCTCAAGGATGGCCGGCCCATCTCCTGGCGGGGCCTCGAGGTCCGCTTCTACCGGGCCCTGCTCGGAGGCGGGCCTTCCGGGTTTCTCGTCTTTGACGTCGGAGCAAACCGGGGCCAGAGGACGGCGGTCTTCCTGAGGCTTGGCGCCCGTGTCCTCGCCCTGGAGCCCGACCCCCTCAACCAGCGCGTTCTCGCTCGCAAGTTCGGCGAGCCCGTCCAGACGGGGAGGCTGACAATCGTGGGCAAGGCCGTGAGCGACACCGCGCGCACCGGGACATTCTGGGTGAACTCGCCCGGCTCGGGCCTCAATACGCTGAGCGAGAAGTGGGTCGACACGCTGAAGGAAAACAGGAGCAAGTTCGGCATGACTGTCCCCTACTCCACGCAGCACGTGGTAGAGATGACGACGCTCGGGTCGCTTATCACCGCCCACGGCATTCCCCGCTATATCAAGATTGATGTCGAGGGCCACGAGGTGCACGTCCTGCGCGGCCTCCCGCAGCCCGTGCCCTTTGTGTCATTTGAGGCGATCCTGCCCGAATTCCTGACGGAAACGCGCGAATGCATGGAGATGCTCGGCCGCCTCTCGCCGCAGGGGCGCTTCAACTATGCCGTCAATTGCTACGCGGGCCTTGTCCTTGCCGCATGGCTCAGCGGGCCCGAGATGGGCGCGCTGCTGGAGGGGATCGGGGAGAAGACCGTCGAGGTCTTCTGGAAGAGCGTGTAGCGCTCAGGAATGCGCAGGCAGCGCGTCCTGCGCCGACCCGCTTGGGGCCGACGTGGGCGAAACCGGGCCGCCCGTGCCGTCCCACTTCCAGTTCCGCACCTCGGGCAGGTCGACGCCGTTCCGGTCTATGTATTGACGATGCTCGACAAGCTTGTCCTGCAGCTGCTGCTTCAGGTAGACCCCCCTTTCGCCGCAGTCCGGGACGCGGTCGATCGTATCCATCACGAGGTGGAAGCGGTCGAGCTCGTTGAGCACAGTCATGTCGAAAGGCGTCGTGATCGTCCCCTCCTCCTTGTATCCCCGGACGTGGATGTTGGGGTGGTTGGTGCGCCGGTAGGTAAGCCGGTGGATCAGCCAGGGATAGGCGTGGTAGGCGAAGATGACGGGTTTGTCTCTCGTGAAGAGCTCGTCGAAATCCGTGTCGCTCAGCCCGTGCGGGTGTTCGCTCTTGGGCTGCAGCTTCATCAGGTCGACGACGTTGACGACACGGATCCTCAGGTTCGGGAGGCTCCGCCGCATGATCGAGACGGCAGCCAGTGTCTCGAGCGTGGGAACGTCGCCGCAGCATGCCATGACGACGTCGGGCTCCGCCCCCTGGTCGCTGCTGGCCCACTGCCAGATCCCGATGCCCTGCGTGCAGTGGATAACGGCGGCGGCCATCGTCAGCCATTGGGGCGCCGGGTGCTTGCCCGCGACAATGACGTTCACGTAGTGCCGGCTGCGCAGGCAATGGTCCATGACCGAGAGCAGGCAGTTGGCATCAGGCGGCAGGTAGACGCGCACGATCTCGGCCTTCTTGTTCATCACGTGGTCGATGAAACCAGGGTCCTGGTGCGTGAATCCGTTGTGGTCCTGCCTCCATACGTGGGAGGACAGCAGGTAGTTCAGCGAGGCTATCTTCCTGCGCCAGGGCAGCCCCAGGGTCACCTTCAGCCACTTGGCGTGTTGGTTGAACATTGAGTCCACGATGTGGATGAACGCCTCGTAGCAGTTGAATATCCCGTGCCTGCCGGTGAGGAGGTAGCCCTCCAGCCAGCCCTCGCACTGGTGCTCGCTGAGCATCTCCATCACCCGGCCAGCGGGCGCAAGAAACTCGTCGTTGGGCTGGGTGGCGGCCTCCCACTGGCGGTTCGTCGCCTCGAAGACTGCCTCCAGGCCGTTGGAGAGCGTCTCGTCCGGGCCGAAGATCCTGAAATTGCGCTGCTCCGCGTTGGCCTTTTCCACGTCCCTGAGGAAACGGCCGAGGACGTGCGTGTCGCCCGGTCCGGGAGATCCCGGCGAAGGCACGGCAATGCCGTAGTCGCGGAAATCGGGCATGCGAAGGTCCCTCAGAAGGATTCCCCCGTTGGCGTTCGGGTTTGCTCCCATGCGCCTCACCCCAATGGGGGCGAGGCTGGCTATCTCCGACCTGAGTTTCCCGCCTACATCAAACAGCTCTGCGGGGCGATAGCTCCTCATCCACTCCTCAAGGAGGGCCAGGTGCGCCGGAGGTGAGCTGTCGGATATCAAGATCGGGACCTGATGCGCGCGAAAGGTTCCCTCAATCTGGAGCCCGTCGACGTACTTGGGACCCGTCCAGCCCTTGGGCGAACGCAGGACTATCATGGGCCAGCGTGGGCGCACGAGCTTCCCGCCGGTCCGCGCCTCCTTCTGGATCCTCCCAATTTCCTCGATCACCATGTCAAGAGTCGAGGCCATCGCCTCGTGCATCAGCGCGGGGTCGTCGCCCTCGACAAAGTGCGGGCTCCAGCCATAGCCCCGGAGCAGCTGCTCCAGCTCCTCGCGCGTGATCCGGGCCAGTATGGTGGGATTCGAGATCTTATAGCCGTTCAGGTGCAGGATCGGCAGGACGGCTCCGTCGGTCGCCGGATTGAGGAACTTGTTCGAGTGCCATGCGGTCGCCAGCGGTCCGGTCTCCGCCTCGCCGTCTCCCACGACGCAGGCGACAGTGAGCCGGGGATTGTCGAACACCGCCCCAAATGAGTGGCTGAGCGAGTACCCAAGCTCACCCCCCTCGTGTATGGAGCCCGGGCAGTCAGGGGAGGCGTGGCTCGGGATGCCGCCCGGGAAGGAGAACTGCTCGAAGAGTTTCCTCATCCCGGCCTCATCCTGGCTGATGTTCGGGTAGACCTCGCTATAGGTGCCCTCAAGGTAGGTGTTGCCGACCACGGCCGGTCCCCCGTGGCCCGGCCCCGCCACGTAGATCATGTCGAGGTCGTACTTCTTGATCACCCTGTTCAGATGGGCGTAGATGAAATTCTGCCCTGGAGTGGTGCCCCAATGGCCCAACACCATCTTCTTGATGTCCGACAGCGCCAGCGGTCTGGTGAGCAGCGGGTTTTCGCGCAGGTAGAGCTGGCCGACGGAGAGGTAGTTCGCAGCCCGCCAGTATTGGTCTATGTGGCTCAGCTGCTCGGGATTCAGTGTCGGATTTTTCATAAGGTTGTTCTTCCGCCGGGCCGAAGCCGCAGCACGTCCACGATCGACGACGCGATCACGCTTTCCTCGTCGGTCCTGATGACCCTCACGGTCACCCGGCTCCCGCGCGAAGATATCACCTTTGCGCCCCTGGAATTGCGCGCGCCGTCGATCCTTATTCCAAGGAAACCCAGTCCGGCGCATATTTGGCGGCGGACCGGCGCCGCGTTCTCGCCTATTCCGCCCGCAAAGACCAGGGTGTCGACCCCGCCAAGCACTGCGGCAAACGACCCGATCCATTTCTTGGCCTGGTAGCAGAAGAGTCCCACGGCCTCCGCCGCCCGCGGATCGCGCGATGCCCGAGCCAAGAGGTCCCGCATGTCGGGGCTCGTCCCTGAAACACCCAGAAGCCCCGACTCATGGTTCACCATCGTCGCCAGCCGCGCCTCGGTCAGCCCGCCCTGCCTCCCAAGATAGGAAAGGACCCCGGGATCCAGGTCGCCCGTGCGCGTGCTCATGACCAATCCGGACGCGGGTGTGAACCCCATGCTTGTGTCCACGCTCCTGCCGTTCAGCACCGCGGCGAGACTCGCGCCGTTTCCAAGGTGGGCAAGGATCACCCGACCCCTGAGCGCGGCAGGGTCGCCCAGCCGCCTGAGCTCCCCCAGCAGGAACTCGAACGACAATCCGTGGAAGCCGTAGCGCTCCACGCCGTCCCTTGCGTAGCGCCTTGGAATGGGGAGCAGGCGCGCCAGTGCCGGAAGGGTCCTGTGAAACGCCGTGTCGAAGCACGCGACCTGGGGCACAGATGGAAAATGGTGCCGGAAGGCCTTGATAAGTGCTATTTCCGCGGGCAGGTGGTCGGGGGCAAAGGGGATCAGGCCGCGAAGCTCGGTGAGCAGCCTCGACGTGACCCGCTCGGGCGATGAATGCCGCATCCCGTGCACGACACGGTGGCCGATACCAATGACGTCCGGGGCGGCCGGCTGCTTCCCGAGCCAGCGCAGGAAATTGCCGGCCGCCGCATCGTGGTCGTGGGCGTCAAACCTGACCGAACCCAGCGCCTTCCCGGCCCCGTCAAACGCCGTGAGGCGCGTACCGACGAGGCCGATGCGGTCGATCTTTCCCCGGAAGAGAGGCCGGGGCGGAGCTCCGGGATCATATGCGGCAAAGCGAATGCTCGACGAGCCCGCGTTGACCGTGAGGATGCAGGTCTCAGCGGCTTTCACGGTTTGAGGGCCTCAACATTTCGCAAGCCTGCCGGGAGCATGTGAAACTGGACGATCGCGAGCTTTGAGCTGCAAACCCAAATTATCGCACGCCCCGTTACGATTGAGAGCGCCGCGGGATGTGATGCCTTGAGTTGTTCGCGGGGCCCGCGACGGTCTGCGTGGCCGCCATGCGTCGGCGCATTGCAGCGTCCTTCGATGCCGGCTGGTTGGTGAAGTCATGAAGTTCCCTTAGTCTCAGTGTGATGACCGCGGGTTCCAGATTCGGGCTTTTATTGACCATTGGAGTTCTTGTTGGAGTAGCGGGTTGAAAGGTCACTGCTTTGACGTATTCAGGCCTGAAATGACAAGCGCGGCCGCTTTCCGGCGGCCGCGCTGTCGTAAGTTAGCTGTCTAACAATCAGCTCTTGATCGTCATGTTGTTCGTCACGGACTTCGCTCCGCGCACGTCCTGGGCAAGCTTCGTGACCAGCGCCTCTTCGGCGGATGATCCGGCCTCGCCGGTGATGACAACCGCGCCGTCCGTGGTCGTGACCTTGGTCGAAAGCGCGCTGGTCGCCTTGTGGCTGAGGAGCGCGAATTTGACCTGGCTGGTGATGGAGGCGTCGTCGATGGTCACGGAGGCGGTGTCGCCCATGGACGGCTTGTCATTGACGACAATGTTGTTCGTGACGGATTTCACACCCTGGACTTCCTTGGTATAGATCTCCGTGAGCTCCTTCTGCGCGGAGGTGTTGGCCGTGCCACCCAGGGTGGCCACACCGTCGAGCACTGCGACCGTGGTCGACGTCGCGCTCACGTTGCCCTTAACGAGCAGGAGGCTGCGGATCTTCAGGGCGACCCACTCGTCTGAATGCTCGGGGTAATCCGACTTGATCATGATGTCGTTCTTTACGCTGACGACACCGGGGATGTTGTTCACGGTGTCCTCGGCGAGCGCCTTCGCGTCGTTGTCCTGGACCGTGCCGGTAAGGGTGACGGCACCTTCAGTGGACTCGATGGACACCTTGTCATTGAGGACCGTCTTGAAATTATATGATGACGTCGCCGATTCCTCGATCTTGTGATCAGTGTCGGAAGAGGAAGAAGCGAAGAGGCCGATGGGGCTGGCCACGAGAATGAGGGCTACTAGCAGGTTTTGGTATTTCATGTGAGGCGCCACTATAGCCGCGCAACCGCATCGCCGATATGGGGCAAGAACCTACCGAAAGCCCCAT
>Ga0302325_10005117_pt1 | contig 29998 bp, 27 predicted proteins | sample Palsa_T0_2_FD_201948 | JGI IMG/M metagenome (GOLD analysis project Ga0302325, IMG submission 201948) | Peat permafrost microbial communities from Stordalen Mire near Abisko, Sweden - Palsa_T0_2 | ecosystem: Environmental > Terrestrial > Soil > Palsa > Peat permafrost | place: Sweden: Abisko...
TTGGCATAGACCGCGCCTTTGACGGCCTGTACGTCGATCAGCCGCCACGCGAGAAAGAGTGCGACGGCCAGGCACGCATAAAAAAAGAGTCTCGCCCGCATCGGCGCGACGCGTGCGAAGGTTCGCTGATGCATGCCCTCGGTCGTCGCTATTGCTGCGCTGGAGCGGCCGGTCTAAAGAAGCCGGCGAGCGACGAGAGCATTGGGAAGCGGGGCTGGACGCGCGCGACGCGCGGCGGCTCGAGCTTGACTACCGCGAGCATCTGCGGTTCGCGCATCCCCATCTTCGCCGCGAGCGCCGAAAGGCGGTCGTCGGAACGCAGCGCCGCGATCCGATCGTCGAGACGCATCGTTTCCTCTTGCAGGGCCTCACGCTGCGCGCGCGCGGTCGCGACGGCATAGCTGAGCCCGGTCAAGCTCGAAGTGAGCACGACGTACGCCATCAGCAGCGCCAGCACGCCGGTCAATACGACGAGGATGCGCGCCGTTCCGGTATAGCGGGCCTGGGACCTTCGCGAGATTCGCCGCTGCGTCGCCGCGCGGACGGTGCGCGGGTTGGCGATCCGCGGCGCACGTTCGAGAAAACGTGGCTGAACCATTAGCCCACCTTCCGTTCCGCCGCGCGCAGCTTCGCACTGCGCGACCGGCGGTTCGCCTCGACCTCGTCGTCGGCGGGAAGAATCGGCCGCTTTGTGAGAACGTCGAGTCGCTCGTCCTCGCGGAACGTTTGCTTCACGATTCGGTCTTCCAGCGAGTGAAAACTGATCGCCGCGATGCGGCCGCCGCCGCGCAGCCGCCCGATCGCGCCGGCCAAACCGTCGCGCAGCGCGTCGAGCTCGTCGTTCACCGCAATGCGCAGCGCCTGGAAGACGCGCGTCGCAGGATGCACGCGCTCGCGCCGCCCGGGGCGATGCACGATGCCCGCCACGAGCTGCGCAAACTCGGTCGTGGTACTCGGCAGCGTGCCGCGGGACCGGCGTGAGACGACCGCACGGGCGATGCGCCGCGCGGCTCGTTCCTCGCCATAATAGAAGAAGATATCCGCCAGCTCCGATTCACTCGCGGTCGAGAGGATCTCGTAGGCGCTGTGCCCGGCGCCGGGTTCCATGCGCATATCGAGCGCTGCCGGCCGGCCGAGCGTGAAGCCGCGTTCTGCGTCGTCAAGCTGCATGCTGGAGACTCCCAAATCGAAAAGAGCGCCGTCGACCGAACCGACTCCGATCCGATCGAGCGTGCGGGAGATGTGCCGAAAATTCGTCTGGAAGAAAGTGAAGCGCGAATCCGCAATCGCCGCGGCACGCGTCGCCGCTTCGGGATCCGCATCGAACGCGATCAAGCGTCCAGCGTCGAGACGCTCGAGGATCGCACGCGCGTGGCCGCCGTCGCCGTAGGTGGCGTCGACATAGATGCCGTTCGGACGAACCGCCAAAATCTCGACGGCCTCCCGCAGGAGCACCGGAACGTGATTCATGCGTTGCCCCCATCGGCAGCGCCCTACAGACCGAGCTCGGCCAAGAAGGCCGGGATCTCGCCCTCGGGCGGCGTCTGAAAGTCGTAGCGTTCCTTCGCCCAAATCTCGATGCGCGTGAGAAGACCGACGGAGACGACTTGCCGCTCGATGCCGGCGTATTGGCGAAGCAGCGCGGGGACGACGACGCGCCCCTGCGAGTCGCAGCCTACCTCTTCACTATGCGAAAAGAGATATCGCAGGTAGCGGCGATAGCGCTCGTCTTTGTTTTGCACCGCCTCGAGCCGGCCGCAGAATTCGATCCAGGTCGCCGTGGGGTAGAGGGCCAGACACGAGTCGGGCGGGGTGATCGTGAGGACGAATTGGGGACCTAGACGCTCCCGAAAGCGCGCGGGGACAATGAGCCTGCCCTTGTGGTCAAGGGCGTGCTGCTCCGAACCGGCAAAGCGCGGCAGTTCCGCGTGCACAAAGTCCTCCGGAAGGCACCACTAGGCACTACTTCCCACCACTATACGCCCCACCCAACGTTAAGGCAAGGTAAAAGGCGCGGCCTTTCGGCCGCTTAGCGCTCTCTTATTTGGAGTGCTAGCCGAAGCGCGCCCTGAGGTGACCCGGCGACGTCTCTCTCGACCGGATCGCCGGCGCGTCGTCCTTCAGGCGTTTGCCGCGCGTTCGCGTTCGATCATCGCGCGCTTTCGGCCGATCCCCCAACGGTAACCGCTGAGCTCGCCCGATTCGCGTATGACGCGATGACACGGAATGAGCACGGCCGTGGGGTTCGTCGCGCATGCACGCGCGACGGCACGCGCGGCGTTGGGATGTCCGATCGCCGACGCAACCTCCGAATACGACTCGACCGTTCCCGGCGGTATCGTCTGCAGATACTTCCAGACGCGCATCTGAAACGCGGTCGCGCGGATGTCGAGCGGGAGCTGCGGACACGGCGCATCGCCGGCGAGATGACGCACGATCGCCGACGTCCACAGACGAAACTGCGGATGATACGGCTCGCGCATCGGTTCGATTCGCGCGCGTGCGTACTCGCGATGCAGCCGCGCGACCAACTCGTCGCGCGACTCACCGAATCCGACGAAGCACACGCCGCGATCCGTCGCGCCGATCCCCATCAGTCCGAGCGGCGTTGCGAGCGTGGCATACGATATTACGACGCCATCGCCGCCGCGGCGATACTGCCGCGGCGTCATCCCGAGATGCGAGACCGCGCGTTGATAGATACCGCTCGCCGAGCCGTATCCCGCATCGAGGGCAGCCGTATCCACCCGCTTCGAACGGCCAAGACCGTCTTTGAGTTTCCGCAGCCGTACCGTCGCCAGATACTGCTTGGGCGTGAGGCCGACCACGCTCTTGAAGGTGCGCGCGAAATGAAAGCGACTCATCGAGGCACGTTTGGCTAACTCAGCCAGCGTCAAGGCTTCGTCGCTATGATCCTCCACGTACCGGCAGACGTCGCGTATGAGGTCGGCAGTGAGATTCGTTTTCAACATGAGTTTAACTCTAGCGGCGCTCGAGGGTGGAAACCATCGGAAAGTTGCGGTTTAGTGGCGGCCTGCCTGCCAGGCCTCGCCCCCGGGGGCAAAGAAAGGCGCGGGTGCGATGAGTCGATGGCTCGGAATTATTGGCTTGCTGGCCCTGCTGTACGGATGCAGTTCGGCGGGCTATTTGCCGTACTCGTCGCACGCCCTCGACCCCAGCACGATCGACGCGCTGGTTTCGGATGCGTCGCAGGGAAGCGGCGTGCCGGCGGGCCTCGTCCGTGCGGTGCTCATGGCCGAATCGGCGGGCAACCCCTCGGCTATCAGCATGGCCGGTGCCCAGGGGCTAATGCAGCTCATGCCGGGCACGTCGGCTGGCTGCGGCATCGCCAATCCGTTCGATCCCACGCAGAACGTGCACTGCGGAGCGGGCTACCTGCGTTCGCTGCTTCATCGATACCGCAACAACGTCGCGCTCGCGGTTGCCGCGTACAATGCGGGACCCGGAGCGGTCGACCGCTATCACGGAGTTCCCCCGTATCCGGAGACGCGCGCATATGTCGAGCGCGTCCTCGACGCGTACCGCAACTATTGAGGCTTAGCCTCTAGATGGCGACGCTAACCTACCAACAGCCGCTTCCGCGCGTCCGGGCTTCGCTCTTCCGCCTGCCGATTCTCGACAGCTATCTGCTGCGCGAGATGACGGTTCCGTTCTTTTTTGCGTTCGGGGCGTTCTTGCTCTTCTGGGCGCTCAACATCTTTTTTCTCGCCGCCGATTACATCATCAACCAGCACGCGCCGTTCTTTTTGGTGCTGCGGTTCGTAATCTTCCGCATCCCGCAAGCGATTCCGATGGCCTTCCCGTTCGGCTGCCTCTTCGCCGCACTGCTCGCGATGGGGCGCGTGATGGGCGACAACGAGGTAACCGCGATGCGTACGGCGGGCATCTCGGTTCTCCGCATCGTCGTCTCTCCGCTGCTCTTCGGCGTGGTGATGTTCGCGATCGCGTATGTGATGAACGAGTGGGTGGCACCGGCATCGGTCGATCTCTCGACGCGGACGTTCTATCAAATCATCTATCATACCGACGCGCTCCCGGTCGAGCCGCAGTTCTTCCGCAAGGATCCCGACACGGGCAACACGTTTTACGTCGGGCAGGTCGCGCCCGACAATCGCACGATGATGGACGTGCAGATCTTCAAGCCGGCCAAATACGGCCCGTGGAACGAGACGCTGCAGGCCAAGTCGGCCTCGGTACAAGGCAGCTCGCTGCTGCTGCACGATGTGATCGACACGCGGTATAACAACGACGGCTTCCTTACCAACCAGCAGCGCGTCAAGAGCGTCACCATCGGATTGCCGCTCGGCGAGACCGCGTCGCAGTTCGTCAGCCAGGTCAACAACGACCCGTGGACGATGAGCAGCAAGTCGCTGCGCGTCCAGGTCAACGCCCTGCAGGCCCAGGGCATCGGCGGCACCGCGATGGGCAACCTGCAGATCAACCTCGCCGACAAGCTGGCGTGGCCGTTCGCCTGCATCATCGGCGTTTTGGTGGCGGTCCCGCTGGCGCTTCGCTTCGGCAAACGGGGCAAGATGCTCGGCATCGCGCTCTCGATCGTCGCTTTCTTCGCCTATTACCTGATGGTGTCGGCCGCGTCGGCCTTCGGCCGGAACGGAGCGATGAATCCGTACGTGGCCGCGTGGCTGCCCAACGTCGTCATTGGAGTTGCCGGCGCCGTTCTGCTTTGGCTGGAAGAGCGCTGACGCGTGTCCTTCGGGCATCGCATAAATTGCGGCCTCGCCGCGATTGCGGCGCTCGCCGCGCTGGCGGGAGCCCTCGTCCCGGCCGCCGCGCCCGCGGCGGCTGACGACCGCGAGGCGCTCGCCCTCAATCTCATCAACACCCAGAGCTGCGCGCAGCACTATACCGACGACGGCGCGCAGACCGTCGCGCAGGCAACCTCGCAGCCGACGCTGACCCCGCCGCCGGCCCCGGTCTCAACCCCCGGCGTACCGAACGTGCCGCCGGGCGTCAGCAACGGCACTTACACGCTCAATCGGACGCCGCCGCCGGCACCCGGCGAGTCGCCGGGGGTTTCACCGCCGCCGGTGCCCAGCACCACGCCGAACCCGACCTCGTCGATCGAGCCCATTTTCTTAGTGCGGGGCGGGTCGACGCCGCCGCCGATTCCTCCGGCGGGTCAGGCGACTCCCGAGCCGACGCCCGAGCCGACCGGCGTTCCGACGCTCGCGCCGGGTTACATAGCAGTGATCTCCGATAAGTGGACCGGCAATCGCGAACGCGGACAACCCAGCGACGCGATCGGCAACGTGCACATCTATTATGCCGACGAAGAGATCGTGGGCGACCGCGCGCACTTCGACGGCGTGCGGACGATCACGATCACGGGCAATCCGTTTCTCGTCAATCACGAGCACAACTCGGTGCTGACGGCCGACGTGATCGAATTCGACACGGTCCGGCAGACGGCGAAGCTGGTCAACGGCAAAGGCGCGAGCGACGAAGGCGTCCAGCGCGGGCTCGTGCATTTCTCCGCCGACGACCTGCACACCGATCCCGACGGCACCGCCCACGGTCTCAATCCGTACATCACGACGTGCGAAAATCCGCGCGGCGGCTATCACATCACCGGCAAGCAGATGGACGTGGTTCCGGGCGATAAGATCGTTATACACAAAGCCGTTCTCTGGCTCGGAGCGGCGGCGGTGTTCTACTTGCCGCTGCTCGTGATTCCGCTGCGGAGCGTCGAAGGTCAGCGCGGGCGTCAGCGTTGGTTTCCGGAGGTCGGCTACGACTCGTACGAAGGCGCCTGGATCAAGATCCAGATTCCGTTCGGTAAAGACCAATATTATTACGGATACTACATCGTCAACTACTACACGAAGGAAGGTCTCGGTCTCGGCTACGTCGGCTTCTATTCGGCGAAGAACGGACGGCGCAGCGTCAGCGTCAACGTGTACACGATCAACAATCGTCTCGCAGGCGGAACGCAAACCAACGCTTCGCTCCAGGAGCAGGAGAACATCAACGCGCATCTGCGGAGCAACTTCCAGTTTTCGTACCAATCGAACTACGGGCCGCTGGTCAGCATTCCGCCCAACGAAGCGCTCAACGAGGCGATCGTTCATCAAACCGCGCAAACGTCGCAGAACTATAGTTTCACGCACACGTCGGTCGGGGGCCAGTCGAGCAGTGAAAGCTTCACGTTTACCGACACGCGCCAGTTCAATCAGAATCTCAACGAGACCGTTACCTACGATGTGAGCAACAGTAATGCGAGCTTCGGCGGCATCTCGTCGTTCAGCAATCAGTCCGAGTTCGATTATTTACTGCAATACACTACCGCCGGCGCGGATTATCAGATGGAGTGGGACAAGACGTACGCACTCGAGGCGACGGGCATCAATAAGATCCCGGAGTTCGAAGTGCGGCCGAGCGACTTTTTCCAGCATTTCATCTTTCCACTCTCGGCCGACTTGACGGTCGGCGAGTACAGCAACCCCGCGGGCGAAGGCTATCCCAACTCGCTTGCGACGTGGCGCGGTGACGCCAACCTCATCGCCGGCCCGGTCGAAGCCAAAGTACTCGGCAGCGACTTTCAAGGCACCGTGACGGTCGATCAATACGCGTACGGCACCGGCGACCTCAAGGCGGCCGTCGAGCAAGATCTCAGCCTCACGACGCCGATCAACCAGCACATCGTCAACACGCTGACCTACAACGAAGCCAACTATAACGGACCCGCACTCGTGCCCTTTCAATATCTCGATCAACAGCCGACGATGAACACCAAGAACGCGCAGGATATGATCCGCCTCTTCAACGACGACGTCTACGCGCTCTCGCTCGGCTGGTCGACGAACTTCAACGGCGTCGCGCAGCCGTTGAGCTATCAGCTCACTGCGCGACCGTCGCCCCGCTCGGTGGTGATGCTGAGCGGATCGTTCATTCCCGGCCCCGGCATGGGATTCGAAACCTCGAACCTCCAGCTCTCCACGCCGTTCGGACGCGACGCGTCGCTGCAGTTCGTCACGAACGTCAACTGGCGTCCGTCATTGGGGCTCGGACAGTTCTTCTCCGACAAGATCATCTATTACACGCGCACGATCGGCAACTGCTACCAGCTCCTCGTGCTCTACAACGAGTCGCAGGCGGCCATCAACGTCGGCCTCAACGTGCTCGCCTTCCCGTCGCAGACGGCGGTCTTCAACATCGGCCAACCGCAGCCGGTCGTCCCGACGACCTTCAACTTCTAGGTTCGCCCGAGATCGAGAATGTGAGGGCACCCTCCGCGCGAGGGCTCCAACTTTTTCGGGCATCACAGGATGTGATCTTCAAAGCTTTGCTCTCCCGAAAAAGTGGCGCAGCAGGAGGCCCACGTGGATGTGGGACGACGAGCGTCCGAGCAGGAGGGTGCCCTCACATTCTCGTTGGCCGGCGATGCGTTTAGGGCGTGTCGCACTCCGGATGGCCGCACGCGCAAGTCTCCGATTCGAGAGCTTGTTCGTCGGCGTTGCGGCAGAACGAACCGCAATACACGTCGCCGCCTTCAACGGGTCCGGTGACCGAGCAGTTGCAGATATCGCGATCGCATTCGAGCGGCGATTCGTGCATGGTGCGATCCTCGCGTTACGGGCAGGGCGTCGGCGACGCGGGGTTGTTCGCGATCTCGACGGTGACGATCTGCGCGGCCGGGTCGTTGGGCGTGAAATACGCGTAGTAGGTATTGTCGAACGGTTCGGTCATGCAGAGCTTCGGCGAGACGAACTGCGGATCGATCGGGCCGCCGGGTCCCATCGAATCCAGGAAGTACCAGTTGCCCCCATTACTCGCTTGCGCCACGAATGCGTTGAAGGTCCAGACGTCCGAGGGCGTGGCGCTCGGCGCCGGCGACGGCGCATAGTTGAACATGTTCTTCTGGGCCAGAATCGAGAACTCGGTGCCGGTGCCGTTGTTGTTGAGGTTATACGAAAACGTCTGCGGCGTCGTTCCGAGCCGCAGCCACGCCGGCGGAATATGGGGATTGCTGTTGCGAGCGAAGTAAATCGGCTGCGCGTAGGACGAGACGCCGTTTCCCAAGGCCATCAAGGCAAACGAGTATCCGTTCCAGTTCGTCTGCAGCGTATCGGTCGACGGCGTCGCGCCGTTGCCGCTGGTGTTCAAAACGACCATATATTGGTATTGGCTAAAGTTGAAGGCCGAGGCCGTGTCAAAGATGACCGCTATGTACCCCGGAGGAGCGCCGCCCGGCCCCAAGCCGAGCGGATTCGGCGTCACCTGACGACCGCACGCCGAAACGATGAACGCCGTTATTAGGACGACTACGAAACCGGAGCTCAGCTTGCGAATCATGGTCTCCTCTGATGCCAAGCGCGACGCGGGTATTGCGGTCGTTGCTGCTTTTGCATTGGCGGCGGCATTTCCAAAGATCGGCGCTGCATGGCTCGTGCCGTTCGGCACCGGCGCGCTCTTCTGGCTTTGGCAAGGTGCTTCCTGGAAGCGCGCCGCGCTTCTCGGCTGGCTTGCCGGCTTCGTTTTTTTTGCACTCGATTTTGCGTGGGTCGGGCACACGGTCGCTCATTACATCGGCATATTCGGGCCGTTTCTCGCATTCGGCCCCGCGCTGATCGAAGCGCCGTTCTTTGCGCTCGCCGGCGTGCTGGCGGCCGCCGCGTACGCGCGAATGCAACCGAACCTCGCCCCGCTTGGAGCGGCCGCCGCGTTCACGTGCTGCGAATGGATTCGCTCGATCGGCATTCTCGCCCAACCGTTCGACCAACTCGGCTATACGCAAGCGGATTGGCCGCTGCGCGCGATCGCGGCGTATGCCGGCACCTACGGCATCACGTTCGCGCTCTGCGCGCTCGGCGCGTATGGCGCCGACGCCCTCCGCCGGCGCACGTGGCGGCCGTTTACCGCCGCAGTCGTCGCCGTCGCAGCGACGACGATCGCCGCGTGGAGCTTTTGGCCGGCGCGCGCGCTGCCGCCGCCGACGATCCCGGTCGCGGCGATTCAAGGCAACATCGCGCAGTCGTTCAAATGGACGCCGCGCGCGCTCGGCGTTGCAGTCCATCGTTACACGTCCATGACGCGCGCCGCTGCGGGCGCGCATCCGCGGCTGGTCGTCTGGCCGGAGACCGTGATCACGACCGAGCTGGACGCGAATCCTGCGCTATTCGGCCGCTTTTCGGATCTGGCGCACAAAACGCGTGCGACGCTCGTTGTCGGCAGCCTCGCCGCGGGACCGGAGGGGTTGTACAACGCGCTCTACATTTTTGCGCCGCACGGCGGCTACGTTGTCTACGATAAGCGCCAGCTCGTGCCGTTTGCGGAGTGGTTTCCCGGGCATCGCTTTCTTTCGTGGGTCCCGTACGTCGGGGCGCTCAACGGCGGCTTGACGCCGGGGAGCGTCGACGGAGTCTATCCGACGAGCGCACTTTCGATCGCGCCGCTCATTTGCTGGGAATCGGCGTTCGCCGACCTCGCCTACGCGCAGGTGCGCAAAGGCGCGCAACTGCTCGTGGTGAGCACCGACGACGCGTGGTTCGGAAAGACGTCCGGACCGTACATGCACGCGCAGATCGCGCAGCTGCGTGCGATTGAAACCGGCGCCTACGTCGTGCGCGCCGCGGCGACGGGCATCAGCGGCATCATCGCGCCCGACGGGCGCTGGCAACACCGCAGCGGCCTCGGCGTCCGCGCCATCGTCCAGGGCGTGGTCGGCCCGCGCGTGGTCACCGTCTTTTCGAGGATCGGCCCGGCGCCGATCGGGTTCTTGTTAGCCGTGCTCTACATCACGCTCTTGGTTCCGGCGCATGCGGCCGCGCCGGATCCGGTGGAGTGGCCGGATGCTCGGTAAGGCGCCTTGGTGGAAACGCATCGCCGTCGGCGGCGGCATCGTTCTGGCAATCTACGTCGTCGTGGAGGTCGTCCTAGCCGGCGGCGGCGCGCCGCCGCCTCCTCCCAGCGAAGCGCCGATCGACCTCAAAGGCGGCCACGTGCTCAACAACCACATCAGCACCAAGTCGTGGAGCTTCGACTACGATCGCGCGCGGCTCGCGCCCGACGGCATGAGCGGGAGCGTGGACGGCGTGCGCAACGGCATCGTCTTTCGGAGAGGAAAGCCGTACCTGCGGATATCCGCCAAGCACGTGCAGCTCAACGTTCAAACGCTGGACTTCACCGCGGTCGGGAAGGTCCACATCGAACGAATCGACGACCCGGAGCATCGCTCGTTCGACACCGATTTGGTGACCTGGACGAACGACGCAAAGATGCTGCGCATGGCGCATCCTGCCTACGTTCACTCGGGAAATCAAACGCTGCGCATCGACGGGATCACCGTCAACTTCGACGACAACACCATTCACCTTGGAAAGGTGAGCGGTGGAGTCGACGTGTCGCACTGACGCGCTGACGCGCTAGCGTTTTTCTTCTTTGAGTTTTTTCTTGGCCTCGGCGATCAGCTTCTTGACCTTCTGGCCGCCTTTGTGCCCAATCTCTTCGTAGAAATCCGAGCCGTACTTTTCTTTGACGACTTTGCCGCCTTTTTGACCGATGGACTCGTAGAACTCGACACCGTGACGGTCGCGCGTCGCCTTGCCGCCCTTGCGGCCGATATCTTCGTAAAATGTCGAACCGTAGCGATCGCGGACCGTATCGCCGCCTTTCTTCCCCGCCTCACGCACCGACATTTCGCGCTTGGACGGGGGATCGTTCTTGTCAGCCATCGGTCTCTTCTACCCAAAAATGGGTACGATGGATGCTACGACGACGCTTTGCGCTTGGGGCGCTGGCCGCCCTTTTGGCCGATGACTTCGTAGAACGAAGGCCCGTACTTACTCTTCGTGGCCTCGCCGCCCTTACGACCGATTTCCTCGTAGAACTCGGAACCGTACTTTGCCTTCACGCGCTCGCCGCCGCGGCGGCCCGCCTCGCGAACGCTCATACCGCCGGCATTACCAGTCTCTTGTGCCATGATCGAATATCCTCATTTCGTTTCTTGAAAGCTCCATTGGTTCTATATCCCATACAAGCGCTCGCTAAACTAAGGATTTGCTGAGAATCGAGCGCTCTGGAGTTAATTCGACGTTGGACTTGCTACCAACGCCGCGTATACCGCGCGCGCCTGCGCTTCCAAATGCTCGACGTCGCGGTCGTTGTTTATGATAAAGTTAGCATTAAGACGCGCGCTGGACGGCTCGATCTGCGCCGCCACGCGCGCCCGAACGCGCGCCTCGTCGACCTTATCGCGCTCGACGACGCGTGCGATGCGCCGCTCGAGCGGCGCGACTACGAGCACCGACTGGTCGACGAGCCGATCGTAGCCCGTTTCGAAGAGCAGCGGCACGACGTGGACGAGAAGCTGGCCCGTTGCCGCGTGCGCTTCGCGCTCGAGGGCGATGCGACGAATGTGCGGATGGAGCAGTGCGTTGAGCCGTTCGCGCGCGCCGGGATCGCCGAAGACGATGTCGGCGAGTGCGCCACGGTCGAGCTCGCCGTTGCGAACGACGGCCGGCCAGACGCGAGCGATGTCGCGCAAACCGTCGCTATTGAGCGCGACGACTTCGCGCGCGATCGCGTCCGTGTCCACCACAAACGCACCGAGGCGCGCGAAGATCGCCGCGACTTCGCTTTTGCCCGCTCCGATGCCGCCGGTTAGACCAACGCGCACGGCTGCAGTGGGTTATCCCTGCGGAGCGGGCTCCGCAACCGCCTCAACGACGGGCTCGACGCCGATCTCCTCCTCGGCCGCGTACTGCTCGATCTCTTCGGGCGGTACGTCGGCGACGTGTTGGATCGAGGCGGTAATGCGCCGCGTCGCGTGGTTGATCGTGAGCAGGGTCACTTCGACTTCTTGGCCTGCGCTAAAGACCGCCGCCGCGTCGAACTCGCCCTTAGGAACCATCGCGAGGATACCCGGAATCACTTCGACCAGCAGATAGTTCGGCGTCACTTTGACGATCTGCGCGGCGAGCTTGTTCGTCTCGTAGAGCCGGTCCGCGTACTGATCCCACGGATCGGGGAGCGCGTGCTTGAGCGAGAGGCTCACTTTCTTGGCGTCCGGATCGAACTTCATGATCTCGACCTGCACGACGTCGCCGATCTTGACGACCTCCGACGGATGCTTGATGCGCGCGTAGGCGAGTTCGCTGTTGTGAATCAATCCGTCGATGCCGCCGAGGTCGACAAAGGCACCGAAATCCGCGAGCCGCACCACGACGCCTTCGCGAATCTGCCCCACTTCCAGCGTGTCGAGCAGCTCCTGCTTCTTCGCTTGCAGCTCTTCCTCGAGCACCAGCCGTTGCGAGAGCACCACGCGGTGACGCTTGTGATCGAGATCGATCACCTTCAAGCGCAGGTGCTGGCCGACGAGTTCGTCGAGATTGCCAACGGGCTGGCGGCGAATCTGCGAGGCGGGAACGAAGCCGCGCATGCCGAGGTCGACGAGTACGCCGCCCTTGACGACCTGCGTGACCGTCGCTTCGATGACTTCGTCGCGCTCGTGCGCCTCGATCACTTTCTCCCACGTTTTCAGCGCGCGAGCGCGGCGCTCGGAGAGAAAGAGCGTTCCGTCGATGTCGTCGATGCGATGGACCATGACTTCCACCGTGTCACCGACCCTCAGCAGTTTGGGATCGATCGCGAGCGAGAGCTCGCGGAAGGGAAGGACGCCTTCGGATTTTCCGCCGACGTCGACGAGCACTTCGTCCTTGTCTTTCTGGACGATCGTCCCCGTCAATACTTGACCCTCGTCGAGGACTTTGAGCGATTCTTCGTAGAGGCGCTGCTCGAGCGCGAGCTGGTCCTCTTCGTAATGAGCCGGAGCGATTTCAGTCGTAGAGATGTGTAGTTCCCACTTTCATTAATTTTATATTATCGTTGACAACGGCGACACCACCACGTTCCTCGTTGCGCGAGAACCGTTCGTACGATGCTCGCGCCGCAACGGGGGCATGGCCGGTCGTTTCTGCCGTAGACCGAGAGGTTGTTCTGGAAACCACCTTGCAGTCCGTCGGCATCCACGTAATCGTCGACGCTGGTTCCGCGCATTTCGATCGCACGGCTCAGCACGTCGATGATGGCACGACGTAAGCGGCGAATCGCCGGTCTCTTCAAGCTCCCGGCAGGACGGCTCGGTCGGGTCCGAGCCTCCCAGAGGGCCTCGCATGCATAGATATTACCTATGCCTGCGATGCGCCGTTGATCGAGGAGCAGCGCCTTGACCGGCGTCTTCCGCCCCGACAGCATACCGATAAAGCCCTCCTCTGTAAAGTCTGAGGAGAGCGGCTCAACGCCGAGCTCTTGGTCCCACGCGTCGCCCACGCCGACGAGGCGCATCCGTCCGAAGGTCCGCACGTCGGAGAATTGCAGCCGGCCGCCCTCCCGGAAGTGCAGCACGACGTGCGTGCCCGGCAGCTCGCTCCGCCCGTCGGGCGCCACAACGAGGCGACCGGTCATACGCAGACTCGTGACGAGCGACCGGCCCGAGGCCAGCTCGATCACCGCGTATTTTCCGCGCCGGCGCACGCGCACGATCCGTTCGCCGGCCACCGCGCGCGCGAATCGCACGCCCGGTTCCGCGACGGCAATGCGCGCGAGCCGAATCTCGGCGCGCGAAATGGTTTTCCCGACGATCTTGCCGGCGAGACCGCGCACGATCGTTTCGACTTCCGGCAGCTCGGGCACGATTACGCGGGCGCGGGCACTCCGTGGAGATCGAGCTTTACGCCGGGCGCGATGCCGTCGGGCGCGGCTTCGCCGGCGCGCAGCTCGATGACGTACTTCGCATCGCCGCTCTCGCGGGGGATCGCCTCATCGTCGGCCGAGCGCGCGACGACCGCCACGTTGGCGTAGACGCGACGGACCGTGCCGTCGGCGGCGACGAAGATCATGTCGAGCGGCTCGAGCGTATTCTTCATCCAAAACGCGACCGGCTCGTCGCGGTCGAAGACGAAGATCATGCCGGTATGCGGCGGCACCGTAGTGCGGTCCATCAGCCCGTGCTCGCGCTGCGCGTCGGTTCGCGCAACTTCTAGCGTAAGGGCCGCGTGCGGCGCGTGCACGACGACCGTCGGAAGCGCGGCGGCGAGCAGGGCGGCGGGCAGACTTATCATGGATCGACATTCTCCTCGTCCATCGGTGCGACGTCGTACCAGTTCGCACCGGACTTCAGCGTCACTTCCAGCGGGACGGCGAGCTCGATCGCGTTTTCCATGTGCGTCTTGACCAGGCTCGCGGTTTCGGCAAGCCGATCGCTGCGGACTTCGAAGATCAGCTCGTCGTGAATCTGCAGCAGCATGGTTGCATCGAGACCCGCTCGCTCGAGCGCACGATCGATGCGCACCATGGCTAACTTCATCAGGTCGGCGGCGCTGCCTTGGAGCGGCGCGTTCGTCGCCTCGCGTTCGGCCGCGGCGCGCAGCATATAGTTTCCGGAGACGAGCCCCGGCATGTATCGCCGCCGGCCCAGAATCGTCGATACGTAGCCCGTACGCCGGCCCTCCTCGATCGTCGCGTCGATGTAGGCGCGAACGTCGGGGAAACGCGCGAAGTACGCGGTCGTGATCTCCTTGGCTTCGGCGCGGCTGATCTCGAGCCGCTGCGCGAGTCCGAAATCCGACATACCGTAGAAGAGGCCGAAGTTCACGCTCTTGGCCATCCGCCGCTGATTCGGATCGACGGCGCTGCCCGGCGGAACGTTGAAAATTTGCCGCGCGGTGAAATCGTGGATGTCTTGCCCCTCGTCAAATGCTCGCCGCAGCGCGCGATCCCCGGAGAGGTGCGCCATCAAGCGCAGCTCGATCTGACTGTAATCGGCGGCGAGCAGCGCGTATTCGTCGCCGCGCGCGACGAACGCGCGGCGGATGCGCCGCCCCAGCTCGCCGCGCACCGGAATGTTCTGGAGGTTGGGGTTAGTGGACGAAAGACGGCCGGTCGCAGTCGCGGTTTGGTTGAACTCGGTGCGCAGCCGTCCGTCGCGCGGATCGACCAGCTGAGGAATCACGTCGACGTACGTGTTCTTGAGCTTGGTAACTTCGCGCCACTCCAAGACGAGCGCGCAGATCGGATACTCGCGCGCGAGTCCTTGCAGCACTTCGACGCCCGTCGCCCAACCGGTCTTGGTCTTCTTGCTGCCGGGAATCTCGAGCTTGCCGAAGAGCACCTTGCCGAGCTGCTGCGGCGAGCCGATATTGAACTCTTCGCCGGCGAAATCGTAGATCTGTCGTTGCAAGCGCGCTGCGGCGCGGTCGACTTCGGCGCCGATTGCGTGCAGCTCGCGCGCGTCGATCGTCACACCGGCCGATTCCATCCTCGCGAGAACCGGCGCGAGCGGTACTTCGACGTCTTCATAAAGGCCGAGCTGGCCGCGCGCGTCGAGTTCGGCGCGGGCTGCGGCGACCAGCCGCAGCGCGGCGTCGGCGTGCGCTGCCGGATCGGTGGGGACCTGTGCGCGGAGGAAGAGGCCGACGGCATCTTCGATGTCGGAGAACCCACGTGCCGGGTCGAGCAAGTGCGCGGCGATCATCGCGTCGTCGGCGAATCGCGCGTTCTCGACGCCGCCCGCGCGCAGCACGTGCAGCAGCCGCTTCGCATCGTACGCGCCGGCCGGCCGCCCGTCGTCGAAGGTCGCGCGCAGCGCGTCGCGCACGCCGTCGTGACGGAGCGCGGCGTGAGAGAACGCGAGCGCCTCGCCTTCGCGCGCGCTTACGCCGATCGCGTCGCCGAGCGACGCAAAGACGATGCGCTCGCCGCGCAGCGCGCGCAGCTCGTCGGCTAGCTGCGCGAACTCGGGCGGATCGACCGACGGAACGTAGCTGCGATACGTCCCGGCGATGCTCGCGCCGCTTTCGAAGAGCGGCAGATCGGCCGGCGGCTGCAGTTTGGCCAGCAGCGTCTTGAACTCGAGCTCGCCGTAGAGCGCGTAGAGATCGCGATCCGACGGCGCTTCGTACCGGCTCGCATCCCAATCCACGTGCAACGGCAGGTCGCGCCGAACCACCGAGACCGCGCGGCAGAGCTGCGCTTGCGCACCGTACTCTTCGATCAGTTTCTGCAGCTTCGGATTGCCGGCGAGCGACGGATCGGCTACGAGCGCGTCGAGCGATCCCGCCGCCTGCAAGAGTTTGCCGGCCGTCTTTTCGCCGACGCCCGGTACGCCGGGAAGGTTATCCGACGGATCGCCTTTGAGGCCGCGATAATCGGGCAGCTGCGACGGCTCCAAACCGAACCGCTCGCGCACCGCTGCGGAATCGTAGCGGCCGAGCTCGGTGATGCCGCGGCGCGTGGTGAGCACGGTCGTGCGGTCGTCCACGACCTGCAGCAGATCGAGATCTCCCGTCACGACGATCGTCTGCTCGCCGGCCTCCTCGGCTTGGCGCGCGAGCGTCGCGATCACGTCGTCGGCCTCCTGTCCCTCCATTTCGACGATCGGGATACGATAGGTATCCAGCACGCGGCGGACCAGCGCGAACTGGCTGCGCAGCTCGTCGGGCATCGCGCGGCGCTGCGCTTTGTATTGCGCGTACAGCGCGACGCGCTCCGCCGGCATGCCTTTATCGAAAGCGGCGAGCACGTGCGTCGGCTTCTCGTCGGCGATGAGCTTGTTGAGCATCATCGTGAATCCGTAGACGGCGTTGATCGGTACGCCGGCGCTCGTCGTCAATCCCGGCAGCGCGAAGAACGCGCGATACACGAGACCGTACGTATCGAGCAGCATCAACGCCATGGCGGCACCCGCGTCATCGCACGACGACCGTCGACGAGGCGGCGCTTACGCTGCCATCGTCGGCGATGCCGAGCACCGAGAGTTCGTACCGTCCACTGCGCGCCGGCAGCGGCACGCTGACGTGCTCGCCGTTCGCACGCGCGACCGACCACGAGAGCGCCTGCGTCTCGGCTTGCGCGAGCGCCAGCTCGGGCGGCGGCTGGGTGCGGCTGACGAAGCCGAGCACTTGGGCGCGGTCGCCCGTCGACAGCACCCACGGGTGCCACGTTACCATCGAGGGCGCGCTGTTCTGCGTGTTCGTCACGCCGATGACGAGCAGCGCCGGCGCGGAGGCAAAGACCGCGCTGCCCGACGGCGTTCCGTGACTGAGACGAACGACGAACGTGCCCGGCGTGCCGCCGGTGAAGACGCCGGTTGCCGTTTCGCCGGGCGCATACGTATCGGTGGCCAGCGACAGCTGCGCGGCGCGCGGCCGCCCGGGCGCCCTCAACGTGACCGGAATCGTGTTCCATTCGATCGCGCCGTCGCGCACGAAGGCCGCGCCGACGCGCAGCTCGCCGGCCGCATCGGCGGCGCGAAGCCGCGCCGAGGCGCGCCCTTCCGACGTACGCACCACGTGCGGTTCGACGCCGATCGCGCTCTCGAAGGTCACGAGCGCGTAACCCTGCGCGCCCGCAGCGGCGGCATCCACGCCGATCTCATCGTCCGGCCGATAACTCTCGCGATCGAGCGCGATCCGAACGTCGGCGTTTTCGCCCTCGCCGGACGCCGCCGAGGCCTGCGGATCGACCCGCACTTGCGCGGCATCCATCGCGCGTCCGCCGCGATCGACCCACGCGAGCAGAAAGTTCGTGCCGAGCTCGGGTGACGTAAATGTGCCGTGCGCGTGGCCGCGCCCGTCGAGCGCGAGCATTTGCTGCGCTCCCGTCGTTCCGTGGGTCAGCGAAATCGTAACCGGCGCGCCGGCAAGCGGCGCGCCGTCCAGGCGCGCACCGTAGACGTCGAACGCAAGCGGCGTGCCCAGACTCTGCTCGGTGCGCTCGACCGTCAGGCGTATCGCCGCATCGGCGGTCGGCACGGTGATCCGCGTGTCCGCCGTAGCCCCATTCGATTCGACGTGCACGCCGTAGGTGGAGGCAAAGTCGTCGGTCGGGTGAGGAATCTGGATCGTCGCGTTGCCGCTCTCGTCGGTTTGCACGGTGCCTTCAAACCAGCGCGCCGTCGCCCACGGCAGCGTCTCCGATGCGTTGCCGACGTCGAGATGCGGCGAGCGCACGACGGTGACGCGCACCGTCGTTCCGCCGCGCGATGCGTGGACGAAGAGGGGAACGTCGCGGCGCCAGTCGCACTCGCCGCCGCATTGGGCGCTTGCATCGAGCGAGAGTCCGCCGGCGTTGGCGTCCACGTCGAGGCTCGCGCCGCCGACGCCGCCGGCGGCTGCGGCAAGCACCGCGTACTCGCCCGACGCCGCATTCTCAGGCAACGCAAACGTCGTCGCGAACGCGCCCGCCGAGTCGAGCGGGACGCGCTGCTCGGCGATCGTCGTCGCGCCGTCGCGCAGCGAAACGGTCGCGATCCCATCGCTGGGCCGCAAGACGCCGCGCGAGCGCGTGCGCGCGAATCCAGCCACGTGCACGCTCTCGCCGGCATGCACCACCGCCGAATCGGTTCGCACACCGACGATCGTTGCCGGCAGCGGAGGCTGCGGCAAGAGGCTTAGGAACGCGTAGCTGCCGCCCCACTGTGCGAGCGCGAAGACGGGTCGCGGCGAGCGGTTCCACCGAACGAGCCCGTCGCCGTCGGTCAAGACGGTGACGAACTCGCGATTGACGACGAGTTGCACGCGCATCCGCCGCATCGGCATGCCGGTGCCGAGATCGGCCGCATAGATCGCCAAACCGCTCGGCGTCTCCTTCGATATCATGCCGACGCGCGAGCGATTGATCCATACTTGCTCGCCCATACTGCCGCGGCGAGCTTCGACGACGAAGAAACCTTCGCGGCTGCCAAGCGGAATGTTGACGACGCTCGATTGAAATTGGTAGCCGCCCGGCGGCGAGAAGGTAAACGACAGCGTCTTGCGGCGCCCAGATGTCACGATCGAGCGCGGGCTGAAATTCGAACCTGCCGTCAACACGTCGGCGGGATCGACTTCGTACACCGAAAAATCGACGGGCGCGCTCGAATAGGTATCCAAGCGAACCGTGGTCGGCTTCCACGGCACGCTCGAATCCGCCGCAAAGAGTTGGAAGTTTGCGTCCAGGCGATGCAAGTCGACGATCTGCCGCTCGGCACGTACGGGCCCTACCGCGGCCGTGAGTGCGATCGCAACGGTGACGAGCAGTTTACCAATTTTCAGTAAACGAGCGGAGCGCATGCGTCCCCGCTCTTTCGGCAGGTCGAAGTGGCGGGCCCGCGTAAAGCGCTTGACGTGGACGAACAGGCGGCAGGAGAGCGACCGACCTCAACGCGATGCCGTTTTTGCGGGTTCGAAGAGGGCGCGAGCGAAGGACGCAGCGTGCGCGAGAAAGGCCACTTCCAAGTCGTCGTGGCCTGCGGTTCGTGCGGGCATCCGTTTGCGGTGCTGTCGCGAAATTGAACGTGACGTTACGCGCTCGCTCGATCGTGATGCTCGCCGCGCTCGTCGCCGCCGGAGCCGCCCCGGCGCCGGCCACGCCGACGCCCAAGCCGACCGCGACCAGCGTAAAAATGCACCTGCCCGACTTTCCCCTGCATTCCGAAGTCGTCGTGGAGGTCAATAGCAAGGGGCAAGTCGTCCGCGTGAAGTCGACGAAGCCCTCGAAAGTTGCGTCGTTCAACCTGCAAACGTACGGCAACGCACTGCAGATGTGGATTCGACACCCCAACGGCACCGCACAAGTCGGCCTCTACCGCGTCACGTACGATTACAATCCGAAAAATCAGAGCGTGACGCGCAAAATCGCGATCATCTCGACGGGCGGGACGTGGGCGAACGATCCCGGCGCCGCCACCGTCATGATCCAGATGGCGCAGAAACAAGCCGCCGCGGCCGAAGCTGCGGAGGCTGCCGCGCAGCACAAGCAGCAAGAGCAGAGTTCCAAGCTTCCGTCACTGAACGAGATTCGCGGCGTGGCGACGCCGAAGCCGACGAACGCCCCCACCTTACCTCCGGCTTGAAGTTCGTAACGTACCGGGCGTCCGACGGACGGACGCGGCCGGGCGTACTAGAGGGCGCGGCGATTCGCACGATCGGAACGCCGACGCTGCTCGAGTACATCACACTCGCACCGCACGAACGTATCGCCTGGCACACGGGAGACGATCTCGTGCCGCTGCGCGAGGTAACGCTCGACGCACCCGTCTATCCGTCGCGCAACGTGTTTTGCGTCGGACGCAACTATATGGAGCACGCGCGCGAAGGCGCCCGCGCGCTCGGCCGCGAGCTGAAGCTTCCGGCCGTGCCGACGTTCTTCACCAAGGCGACGACCGCAATCGCGGCGCCGGGTGCCCCCCTCCACTTGGACGCGCGGCTCTCGAGCGAGTACGACTTCGAGGCCGAGCTTGCCGTCGTCATCGGCGCGCGGTGCAAAGACGTTTCCCAGAACGAGGCGCTCGACACGGTCTTTGGTTATACCGCTCTCAACGACGTCACCGCGCGCAACCTGCAGCGCGAGCACGGCCAATGGTTCAAGGGCAAGAGCTTGGATTCGAGCTGTCCGATCGGCCCGTGGATCGTTACGCCCGACGAAATCGGCGATCCGCAATCGCTCGAGATCACGTTCGAGCTCAACGGCGTGCAGAAGCAGCACGCGAACACGTCCGACATGATCTTTCCGATCCCGCGCCTGATCGCCGAGCTCTCCAAAGGGATGACGCTCCTTCCGGGCGACGTGATTGCGACGGGCACGCCGGCGGGTGTCGGCTTCGCGCGAAATCCTCCCGAGTTTATCGCCGACGGCGACTCACTCGACGTCTGGATCGAGAAGATCGGCCATTTGACGAACGCGGCGATCGTCGCGTAGAATCGCCGGGCTGCGGAGGGCCGCGTACGTCCTAAGCCGTATCAGCCGGGGCTATGATCGTTGCCGTTCCTCGCGAAGCTTCCGTAAAGGAGCGCCGGGTCGCGCTCGTGCCCGAAACGGTCGCACGATTTGCCAAATCGGGTGTCGGCGTTCGCGTCGCACGCGGGGCCGGCGATGCCGCCTCGTTTCCCGACGATCTCTACGAGGCGGCCGGCGCAACGTTCGCCGGCGACTCAGTTTCGCTCGTCGAAGGTGCCGACGCGGTCGTCACCGTCGGACGTCCGAGCGACGAGATTCTTGCGGCGCTGCGTCCCGGCACGGTGATCGCGGGGTTTCTCAACCCCCTCGGCGACCCCGCCTATCTGCAGCGCCTCGCGCAATCGAAGATCACGGCGCTGGCGATGGAGATGATTCCGCGCATCACGCGCGCCCAGTCGATGGACGCGCTCTCGTCGCAGAGCAACATCGCCGGTTATAAAGCGGTACTGCTCGCCGCATCCGCGCTTCCCAAATTCTTTCCGATGCTCACGACGGCCGCCGGGACGATCCGGCCGGCAAAGGTGCTCGTGCTCGGCGCCGGGGTCGCCGGATTGCAGGCGATCGCGACCGCACGACGGCTCGGCGCGGTCGTCAGCGGATACGACGTGCGCGCGGTCGTCAAAGAGCAAGTCATGTCGCTGGGCGCAACGTTCCTAGAGTTCGATCTCGGCAGCGATGCCGAAGGCAGCGGCGGATACGCCAAGGAGCTCACGCCCGAACAGCAAGAGCGTCAGCGCGCGTGGATGGTCGAGCAGATCGGTGCCAACGACGTCGTGATTACGACCGCGCTCGTTCCGGGTCGGCGCGCGCCGATCCTCATCAGCGAAGCGGCGGTTGCCGCGATGGCGCCGGGAAGCGTCGTTGTGGACCTCGCCGCGGAAGCCGGCGGAAACTGCGCGCTGACGGTGCCCGACGAGATCGTGACCACTCCCAACGGCGTGACGATCATCGGCACGACGAACCTGCCGGGCACGATGCCCGCCGACGCGAGCCGTCTCTACTCGCGCAACCTCTTCGCCTTACTTTCGCCGTGGATCAAAGATGGAACGCTGACCATCGATCCCGACGACGACGTCGCCAAGGGCGCAGTCGTCACGCGCGACGGAACCGTGCTGATCGGAGGAGCTTCGTGACGGATCCGGCTCACTACATCGAACTGCTTACCGTGCTCGTGTTGGCGATCTTCGTTGGTTTCGAGGTGATCTCGAAGGTGCCGACGACGCTGCATACGCCGCTGATGTCGGCAACGAACGCGATCCACGGCATCGTGCTCGCCGGCGCGATCGTGATCGTCGGGCGGCTCTTCGGCGGCGACGCGACGACCGGCCTGACGATTCTTGCCGTCGCCGCCGTGACGCTCGGCGCGATCAACGTCTTCGGCGGCTTCGCCGTCACCGAGCGCATGCTGCAAATGTTCAAGCGCAAGGAGCCGGGCAAGTGACGCCGACCGCAATCGGAAGCTCGCTGGCGGATCTGGTCGCGATCGCGCTCTTCATCTACGGTCTGCACGAGCTGAACTCGCCCGCCACCGCCCGACGCGGCAACCGCTTCGCCATGGTCGGCATGCTCGTCGCCCTCGTCTCGATTCTGGTGCAGACCGGCGCCGTCGGCTGGTGGGCGGTTGCAATTGGCGTGGTGATCGGCGGCGGCGTCGGCATCTACGCGGCACTCAAAGTCAAGATGACTGCGATGCCGCAGATGGTCGCCCTCTATAACGGCGCGGGCGGCGGCGCCGCCGCGCTTATCTCGACGGTGCAGTTCTTCATAGGGCCGCCCGGCGGCGGATTCGATGCCGTCGTGGCCGTCTCGCTCGTGCTCTCGGCAATCATCGGCGCGATCAGCATCGCCGGCTCGATCGTCGCCTTCCTCAAGCTGCAAGAAGTGATGACCGGGCGCCCGATCACGTATCCCGGGCAGCAGGTCGTCAACGCGCTCGTCCTGCTCGCCATCGTTGGGTTGGGGATCTGGTTCGTCTACAGCGCCGGAACGCTGCCCGCGTGGGGATTCCTCGCGCTGCTGCTCGCCGCGCTCCTGCTCGGCGTGCTCTTCGTGCTGCCGATCGGCGGCGCCGACATGCCGGTCGTCATCTCGCTGCTCAACTCGTTCACCGGCGTCGCCGTCGCGATCGCGGGCTTCGAGATCGACAGCACGCTGCTGATCATCTGCGGCGCCCTCGTCGGCGCGAGCGGCACGATTCTGACCGTGGCGATGAGCCGCGCGATGAATCGCCCGCTCACCAACGTGCTCTTCGGCGCGTTCGGTTCGGCGGGCGGCACCGAGGTCGCGAGCACCAGCGGCGGCCCGCAGCAGGTCCGCAGCACGAGCGCCGACGACGTCGGCGTGATGCTCGCGTACGCATCGAAGGTGATCTTCGTGCCCGGTTACGGCATGGCGGTCGCACAAGCCCAGCACAGCGTCAAAGCGCTGGCCGACCAGCTCGAAAAGCGCGGCGTGAAAGTGCTCTACGCGATCCATCCCGTCGCCGGCCGGATGCCCGGTCACATGAACGTCCTGCTCGCGGAAGCGAACGTGCCGTACAATCAGCTGCTCGACATGGACGATGCGAATCCGGAGTTCCCGACCGCCGACGTTGCGCTGGTGATCGGCGCGAACGACGTCACCAACCCGGCAGCCCGTAACGTTGCGAGCTCGCCGATCTACGGCATGCCGATCCTCGATGTGGACAAGGCCTCAAACGTGGTCGTGCTCAAGCGCTCGATGCGCTCCGGCTTCGCCGGGATCGAGAATCCGCTCTACGAGATGCCGAACTGCTCGATGCTGTTCGGCGATGCAAAAGCTTCGATCGACGCGCTGACCGCCGCCGTCAAGGCGTTGTAGAGGGAGCCGGCGTCTCCGGTTCCTTCTTGGGCTTCTTGCGCTCGGTCAGCTCGATCACGACGATGTAGAGGACCGGAACGATCGCGAGGTTCATCACCGTCGACACGAGCATGCCGCCGAGAACGGCGGTGCCGAGCGAAATGCGCGATTGCGCGCCGTCGCCGTGCGCGAAGGCGAGCGGAATGATGCCCAATATGAACGCGATCGAGGTCATCAAGATCGGCCGGAGTCGCGTCGCTGCGGCATGCGCGACCGCATCGATCGCCTCCATGCCTTCGGCGCGCAGTTGGTTGGCGAACTCCACGATGAGAATCGCATTCTTCGCCGCAAGCCCGATTAACATAACGTAGCCGATCTGCGCGTAGATGTCCGACGACGTCACCGGGATCGGAACCGGATGCCCGGCCATGATCGAATGGATGATCTGGCTCGCCAGCTCCGAGAGGCGGCGGACGTAAATCGCGCCGATCGCGCCGAGCAGCGCGACCGGGACGGCGAGCATGATGACCAACGGCGTCGAGAGGCTTTCGTACTGCGCGACCAAGACGAGGAACACGAAGAGCAGGCCCATCGCAAAGACCGCGACGGTCTGCGGGCCGCTCTGGACCTGCTGACGCGCGATGCCGCTCCAATCGTACCCCATCCCCTTCGGCAGATTGTCGACGACGTGCTTTTCGATCGCCGAAAGGGCTTGGCCCGAGCTGGCCCCCGAGCCGGGCGAACCGTCGATCTCGAGCGCGTTGTACTCGTTGAACCGCATGATCGAGACGTTGTCGGTCGCGTATTCGGTCTTGAGGAACTGGCTCGCCGGCATCATCGCGCCCGCACTGTTTGCCACGTAGATTCGCGAGAGATCGGACGGCGCCGTGCGCTGGCCGGCACGTGCCTGAACGACGACTTGATACGAGCGCGTGCCGTAGTCGAAGAAGTTGACGAACGTCGAGCCCGTCGTAGCGTTGATCGTATTGAAGAACGTCTGCGGCGTCACGCCGAACGCGAGCGCCTTCGAGCGATCGAACTTCGTGACGAGGTAGGTCCCGGTGAAGATCGTGGGCAGCCGGACTTGCGTGAGCGTCGGATCCTTCTTCGCGTCGGCGAGAATTGCGTCGCCGACTTTATTGAGTGCCGGCAGACCCAGGTTGTTGATGTCCTCGACTTCGATCGCGAACCCGCCGGTCGAGCCGAGCCCGGGAATCGCCGGCGGATTCGCCGGCAGCGCGGTGACGCCGGCAACGCTTTGGAAACGCCGGTAGAGATCGTACTGAATCGCGAGCGAAGAGTTTTGGACGCCGTGACGCTCCGAGAGCGGCTTGAGCTGGAGGAAGATCGTCGCCTGATTCGAGCTGTTGTTCGCAAAGCCGAATCCGATGCCCGACGTCGCCGCTTCGACTTGGGGCATCGCCAGCATGATGTTCTCGAGCTTCTTGACGGCAGCGCTGGTTTGATCCATCGACGCCTGAATCGGCAGCGTCACCAAAATGTAGAGCAAACTCTGATCTTCGTTGGGGAGAAATCCGGTGGGCGTGATCTTGAACATGACGCCGAGCAAGACGATCGCCCCGAGGAAGATCCCGATCATCGCCTTCTGATGCTTGACGAGCACCGGAACTCTGGCCTGATACCACGCGGTCAGCGCGTGCAGGCGGTCGTTGAACCAGAGCATGAAGCGATTGGTGGTCGGCTCGGCTCCATGAACGAGCTCGTAGGTCAAGACCGGCGCCAGCGTCATCGCCGTGAAGAGCGAGATGCCGATCGAGGCCGCCATCGTCAGCGCGAACTGCTGGAAGAGCAATCCCGTGGTACCGGGCAGGAAGGCGACCGGAATGAAGACCGACATGAGGACCAGCGACGTCGCGACGACGGCGCCGCCGATCTCGTTCATCGCCCGGACGGTGGCTTCGAACGAGCTGGTCTTGTCCTCGACGATGTGGCGCACGATGTTCTCGAGCACGACGATGGCGTCGTCGACCACGAGTCCCGTTGCCAGCGTCAATCCGAATAACGTCAGCGTATTGATCGAAAAGCCGAGCATCTTCATCGCCGCGAACGTACCGATCAGCGAAACCGGGATCGTGATCGCCGGAATCAGCGTGCTGTGCCAGCTCTGAAGGAAGATGAAGATCACCAAGACCACGAGCAGAATGGCGATCAGCAGCGTGACGACGACCTCTTTGATCGAGGCGCGCACGAAATCCGACGTGTCGAACGCAATCTTATAGCCGTAGCCGGTCGGCATCGTCTTGGCGATCTGCTCCATCGTCGAACGGACGCTTTTGGAGATCTGCAGCGAGTTCGCGGTCGGCTCGCCCTCGATCGCGAGCACCACCGCCGTTTGTCCGTTGTACCGCGCCGACGTGATGTAGTTTTGGGCTCCGAGCTCGACCTGCGCCACGTCGCCGAGGCGTAAGTAGCCGCCGTTGGGCTGAGCCTGAACGACGATTTGCTTGAACTCCTCCGGCGTTTGCAGCCGCCCGTTGATCGAGATTGGAATCTGGAAGGGCTGCGAGCCCGTCGTCGGCGGCTGACCGATCGCGCCGGGTGCGACGTCGGCATTGTTCTGCTTGATCACGTTGATCACGGTATCGAGCGAGATGTTGTTCGACTCGAGCTTGTGCGGATCGACCCAGATCCGCATGCCGTAGGTACGGTCGCCGAGCACCTCCACTTGACCGACGCCCGGAACGCGCTTGAGATTCTCGATCACGTTGAGGTCGGCGTAGTTGCTGACCGCGACGTCGGAAACGGCGGAGCTGGTGGAGAGCATCGCGACCGCGATCGTAATGTTGCCGGAGCTCTTCTCGACGCTGACGCCCTGATTCTGTACCGCCGTCGGGAGCTGCGCGAGCGTCAAATCTACGCCGTGCTGCACGTTGGTCTGGTCGGTCGTCGGATCGGTCCCCAGCGCGAAGGTACAGGTGATGACGCTGGTGCCGTTGGCGCTCGAATACGACTGCATGTACTGCAGGCCGTCGGCGCCGTTGATGTTGATCTCGAGCGGCGTCGTCACCGAGCGCATCACCATCGCCGCGGTGGCGCCCGGATACTGCGACGTGACGGTGACCGTGGGCGGCGAGATCTGCGGATACTGTGAGATGGGAAGCGCGGGTATCGTGATCAAACCGGCGAGCAGCACGATGAAGCTCATGACCGCAGCAAAGTGCGGCCGCCGCAAGAAAAATCCGATCATGAGGCAGCTTGGAAGAGAGCGCTCATTCCAGAACGAGCGTTCGGACGATACCGGGCGTAATTCCTACTTGAGCCGCCACTGGTAGGCATTCCACGTCGGTACGAACCCGTTGGGCGCGAACCCGTGCAGGCGCCGCCGATACGCGTAAATGTAGTCCGCATTGAATAAGTAGAGCACCGGAACTTGCGCCGCAACGATGCGCCCGATCTGCGCGTAGAGACGCTTGCGCGCGCTCGTCTCCGTCGCCGCGAGGGCGGCGCGCTCCAGCCGATCGACGCGCGGATCGCACCAGCGCATGTAGTTCGACGGCGCGCCGCACGCGAGAACCGCCGAATCGTCGGGATCGGCCCCCATCGTCCACGGAACGTACGCGAGGTCGAAGTTTCCGGTCGCGAGCACGCCGGTGCGCGGAAGAAAGAGCTGTGCGTTGCTCACGGCTTTGATCGTGACGTCGAGTCCGCGTTCGCGCAGCGACGCCTGCACGGCTGTGGCGACGCGAACGCCCGTCGCCGTCTCCGGAAACTGCACGTACGTCAGGTGCAACGGCGTTCCGCCGCGTTGCCGAAGCCCGTCGGGGCCGCGCCGCCAGCCGGCGTCGTCGAAGAGCCGGTCGGCACCGCGCGGGTCGTATCCGGGCTCGCGCACCGCGCGATCGAACGCCCACGAGAACTGCGGCTGAATCACGTTGGTGACGGGATAGAAACCCAGCGTAATCTTCGCCGAGATCGCGTTGCGATCGATCGACATCGCGAGCGCCCGGCGAACGCGCACGTCGTCGAGCGGCGGGCGCGACGTATTGAAGGCAAGCCCGGCGACCACAGAGGTGGGGACGGCTCGAAACGCGAGTTGCGGATCGCGGCGCACGACGGCAAACTGCGCCGGCGCGATGAGATTCCAATCGAGCGCGCCCGACTGCAGCATCAGCAGGTTCGTGGACGGATCGGAAATCGTTTGGATCGAGAGCTCGGCAACTGGCGGCGTTCCTCGCCAGTAGGCGGGATTGGCTCGATAGCGCAGCGATTCGCCGCGCTGCCACGAGACGAAGCGGAATGGTCCGTCGCCGACGGACGGCACCGCGTTGAACGCCGCCCGGGCCAGCGGCACTTGGGCGCGGAGCACGTGCGCCGGAAGCACGAATTGCGGCGAGAAGCCGTCCGAGAAGAACGTCGTCGCGGCCGGAGCCCACGGTCTCCTTAAGCGGAAGATCACCGTCCGCGCGTCGGGCGCGCGCGCGAGCGCGATGAGGTCGTACCCCTCGTGCGAGCGGACCGGATTGCGCGGATCGAGGATCGCCCGCAGCGTGAAAAGCACGTCCTGCGAGGTTACCGGGCGGCCGTCGCTCCAGCGCACGCCCGGACGCAGTCGATAACGAATCGTACGGCCGTCGGCGGAGACCCCGCCGTTGGCGCGCGATGGAATCTCCTGGAGGAGGACGGGCATCGGGCGCCCGCGCGCGTCGAGATCCACGAACGGCTCGAAAACCAAGCGAGCGATCTGCTGTTCGACCGAGGCGGCATCGGGATTCGAGAAGAGCGGATCGAGCGAGCGCGGGTCGGCCGCGAGATCGAAGCGCACGACGGCTGCGGGGGCGCCGGGACCCCCGCGGCTGCAGGCGGATCCCAGCACCGCAAGGAGCGTCAGAACGATTTCCAGGCGGCGGCTTGCGCCGAATGGATTTGTGGTGTTATTGTTGACAAGCCGAATATTCTTCGGCAAATAGCCTCCTATGTCGAATATGGTGATGATCAACGACGAGCTCGACGAGCTCGATCTCCAGCTCCTCGATGCGTTGCAGCGCAACGCTCGTTCGACCTTTACCGAGCTCGGCGTGGTCGTCGGCTTGAAGGCGCCGGCGGTACACGATCGCGTCAAGCGGCTCGAGCAGCGCGGCTACATTCGCGGTTACGCCGCCCATCTCGACACCGAGCGGCTCGGCCTTCACTTGACCGCCTTCGTCAGTTGCTACACGTCCCCCGACTGTAAATACGACGATTTCACGCGGCGGCTCAGCGAGATGCCGGAGATCTGCGAGGTTCATTCGGTCGCCGGTGAGGAGACGTTTCTTTGCAAAGTCGTCACGCGCTCGACGCAGCATCTCGACGAGCTGCTCGCGCGTCTCAAGGCGACGCCCGGCATGGCGCGCACGCGAACGACGGTGGTGCTCAGCATGCCGTTCGAGCGCGGCGGCGTCAGCGTCCGATGAGCGCGCCCTCGATCTCGCATCCGCTCGGCGCGCACCGCGTCGTCGAACCGGCGGGCGCGATGCCGCAGGACGCGTGGCGAATCGACAACACTCCCATCGCCGGAGCGAACGAGATCCTGTGCGAGGTCGACGCGCTCAACATCGACTCCGCTTCCTTCAAACAGATCGCCGATTCGTGCGGTGCCGATGCGGAGCGCATCGGCGAACGCGTCCGCGAGATCGTCGGCGAGCGCGGCAAGCAACATAATCCGGTCACCGGCAGCGGCGGCATGTTCGTCGGCCGGATCCTCGAGATCGGTGCGGCGCTCGCGAGCAAGCTGGATCTGCGCGCCGGCGATCGCATCGCTTCGCTCGTCTCATTGACGCTGACGCCGCTGCACATCGAACGTGTCGAGCGCGTCGACGTCGCGACCGGACGCATTTGGATCAGCGGCAAGGCGATTCTCTTCGAAAGCGGGCTCTGGGCCCGGCTGCCCGGCGATATCGACGAGGGCGTGGCGCTCGCCGTGCTCGACGTCGCCGGCGCGCCCGCGCAAGTGCGGCGTCTCTGCGCGCCGGGACAAACGGTCGCGATCGTCGGCGCCGACGGCAAGAGCGGACTGCTCTCGTGCGCGCAGGCGAAGAAACGCGTCGGACCCGACGGCCGCGTCATCGGCATCGTACCCAACGGGACGACGGCCGCTGCACGGCTGCTGGACCGCGAAGGACTCGTCGACGAGCTCGTCGTCGGCGACGCGCGCAACGCGCTGCAAACCAGCGAAGCGATCGCCGCGATCGCGCCCGAGCTCGCCGATCTCGTCGTGAACTGCGTCAACGTCCCGGGGACGGAGCTCGCATCCATTTTGTGCGCCCGCGACGGCGGGATCATCTACTTCTTTTCGATGTCCACGTCGTTCACGGCCGCGGCGCTCGGCGCCGAAGGCGTCGGCCGCGACGTCACCATGATAATCGGCAACGGCTACACCAAAGGCCACGCGGATCTCGCGCTGCAGACGCTGCGCGACCACCCCGCCCTG
>Ga0302325_10005121_pt1 | contig 29977 bp, 27 predicted proteins | sample Palsa_T0_2_FD_201948 | JGI IMG/M metagenome (GOLD analysis project Ga0302325, IMG submission 201948) | Peat permafrost microbial communities from Stordalen Mire near Abisko, Sweden - Palsa_T0_2 | ecosystem: Environmental > Terrestrial > Soil > Palsa > Peat permafrost | place: Sweden: Abisko...
CCGATAGTAAAGCAGAACCCCGGATATGCACCCTACCCAGAATCGGCTATGGCACCAGCGCACACTCACCTACATGCCGCAGACAGGGCCAGGCAGAGCTGTCGCGCCTCAGCGGGGTGCGGCAGCCGAGCATCAGCCAGTTCCTCTCAGGAAAAGTCCACCCGAGTGACGAGCAGCTCGACCGGCTGCTGTCGTGCATGGGGTACCAGCTCGAAGTCGTCCGGCGACAGGTGCGGCCCGAACTCACCCGCTCCGAGTGGCGCTCTTGGCGGCTGCACCGTCAGCTGTCGACGCATTTGACACGCTCGAGCCTTGAACGGTGGCGTCCGACGGTTGAGCGCAACCTGGAGCGTCTCCGAAGCTCCGTGCAAGGTCAGCCACACGTACGCAATCTCGACCGGTGGGAATCGCTACTGGATCACGGCGACATACCAGGGCTTCACCGGATCCTCACAGGTCTAGATCGCGACTCCATCGAAATGCGTGAAGTGTCTCCGTTTGGCGGCCTTCTGCCGAACGAGGAACGCTTGGCAGTACTCCAGGCGGCGGGCTGATGCGCCGCGATCAGTTGAAGCACGCCATCCGAACTGCGTGCGAGATTATCGGGCGACCGGAGGTGATCGTGGTCGGCTCTCAGGCGATCCTCGGCACCTTTGTCCGGAGTCTGCGGCCGCCACAGTGAGCATCTCGACGCCAGCATGAGCGCGGCGTGGCTGGCCATTGCGCGATATGCCAGTTGACGGCGTGCGCGGCGAGTGGGGTCGGGCGCTCGCCGCAGATGACGCGTAACGGCGGGCCGTCGCGTTATGCGGGTTCTGGCTGGTCTGGTTTCCATGGGTTGATCAGTTCGATCCCGGTTCCGGAGAAGTCATCGGTGTTTCGAGTGGCCAGCGTCGCTTCGGCGGTGCGGCAGATGGCCGCGATCTGGGCGTCGGCCACGCCGATGGGGAGCCCGAGCGTTTCCCTGCCGCACACGATGTCGGCGTACCGCGAGGCGCAGGGCTCATCGAAGGGCAAGACCCGGCCCCGGAAGTCCTCGCCGAGCAGCCCGCCGACCGCCGCCGCCAGTTCCGTCTTCCGGCGGCCGGCAGGCATCCGGGCGACATCGTAGAGCAGTTCGGCGGCGGTAACCGCGGTGGTGCCGACTTGGTCGGCTGACAGCGAGTCGAGCCACGAAACGACACCGGGCTCGGGGACCCGGCGGGTTAGTTCGGAGATGACATTGGTGTCCAGGATGATCACTGGTCGAACACCGCTGCCCGGGGCGGCTCGTCACTGCGGTCAGGAAGCTGCAGCTCACCTTCCAGGCCAGCAAAGCGCGCGTGGATCCGGCTGCCGAGACCGCGCTCGGCAGCGCCCGGGGCTAGGCGCTCGGTGAGGATGGCCCGTACTTCCGCCTCCATCGAACGCCCATGTCGTGCGGCCTCAATGCGCAGCCGCGCATGCGTCTCGGGATCAAGTCCCCTGACCGTCAGCGTCGCCATCGTCCTCACCCCGAGCAGCCTTGAAAGCAGTGTAAGCATTGCCTCTAATGCAAGCATACCCCCATACAAGGCTCCTGGTATCGACCAGCTTCATGTCACGATCTGGTAACGACCCGGTGTATATGCTCCGAGATTGGGGTCGCCCGAGGCGGTACACGGAATGAGATCCGGTCGTTCCGCGAGCGGCCAGGGCCGCGCACGACTACAGCGCCGATATCTCTGACAAGGTGCAGCGCGGTCGCAAGCGGTGTACGTGCATGGCCTGGTCCGACGGTCAGCCGCGTCCGGATCTGCCGAGATGAGTGTGCATTTATGCAACATGCACTGGGCCGGTTCTATTCGAGGTAGTTCGGAGGGCAGTCGTGCCGGAATGGTAACAGCCTGCCGTCTGACTGCCCGTAGGAGGAAAGCAGATTAATGACACCACAAGGACCATGCCCGCGCTACCCCGCCCATTTCCGCGCGCCGTGAGGCGCGGCGATCAAAGGACTTTGGCGGCCCCCTGCATCGCCGGGCAGCCTGCGCCGGTCTTGACCGGGCCGTGGTCTAAACCCGCGGGTTGAGGCGACGTCGGCGGGAAGACCAACCCGCGGGCTGGCGACGTATGGCGCCAGGAATCCGACACTGGCTATATGACAACTACTGATTACCTCATCAACATCGCCCTCGTAGCCCTCGTGATCCTGCAGATCAGGGGGAGCCGCCTGGACCTGAAGACCGCGCTGCGGCCGGTGATCCTCGTTGCCGCCGCAGCCCTGTACTACCTCCGCGGTGTCCCGGTCGCCGGGAACGACATCATCCTTTATGTCGTCCTCGGCTGCATCGGGCTCGTCCTCGGCGTCGGCTGCGCGGCGACGACGCGGGTGTGGCGGGCCGACGACGGCCACGGTTACGCGAAGGCCGGCGTCATCGCTGCGGTGCTGTGGATAATCGGCATCGGCAGCCGCCTCGGCTTCGAGGAGTTCTGGAGCCACGGCGGGACCCACGCCATCGTGAGTTTCTCCATCGCCCACGACATCACCAGCCAGAACGCGTGGGTCGCGGCGCTCGTGCTGATGGCGCTGGCCGAGGTGATCTCCCGGCTGGTCGTCATCAGGATCCGCGGGGCGCGGACCCGCGAGACCGGCGAGATCCTGGGCGCTGGCCGGCGCCAGACCGTGGCAGCCTGAGGTGCCCGCGGCAAGCGGCCGTCCCGGGCCGGGGTTCCCCGGCGGCCATAAACTTTCCTCATGAGCGACCGGGTGCAGGCGGCGCAGGCGGAAGCCCTGCGCCGCTTCCGCCGTGAGGGCCGGCAGCTCAACCCGTTGCGCTGGTGGGTCGTCGGCATCGTCGTGCTCGTGGCAGTGACGTCGAAGCCTGTGGTCGGGCTGTCCGGACGGCACCTGGCCCTGGCGATCTGCCTCGTCGTCTTCGTGGTCGAGATGCTAGGCTGGCCGGTCCTTCGCTCGGGCCAGGTCGCTGCTCGCGTCGGCGAGCTGGCGGTCCTGGGCGCGAGCGCGGTCGCGATCGCGGTGCTCCAGCCGAACGGGGTCTCGGAACTGCCCGGCAGCGCGGTCGTGTTCACCGCCGGGGTGGCGCTTTCCCCGCCGTTCGCCGTCGCCGTCGGCGCGGCAGTCACCGTCGGCGTCGCTGTCGCGCTCGGCTCGGCCGCACGTGCCGGTGCCGCGTCGATCGCCGCTTCGGCCCTGCTGTGCGCGGTGCTCGGCGTCACGGGCGCTCTGCTGCGGCGGTACCGGCTCAGCCAGGAGCGCACCGAACTGCTCCTCGCGCAGCTCGAGGAGGCCCGCGATGACCAGGCGCGGGCGGCCGCAGCGGAGGAGCGGGCCAGCATCGCCCGCGACCTGCATGACGTTCTGGCCCAGTCGCTGTCCGGGTTGTCGATCCAGCTCGAAATGGTACGCAAGCTCGCGGGCAAGGCGGAAGCGCCGGCCGGGCTGCGCGCCGCTATCGACGACGCGGCCGGCTTGGCCAAGCAGGGTCTGGCCGGAGCGCGCGACGCCGTCGGCGCGCTGCGCCGCGATGACCGGCTCGGCGTGGACCAGCTCCCCGAGCTCGTCGAGCGCTTCCGCCGGGACTTCGGCCTCTCGGTGGCCTACACCGTCCAGGGAACGCCGCGGCCCGTGGCCCCCGACCTCGGCGTGGCCCTGTACCGGGTAACCGGCGAGGCGCTCACGAACGTCGCGCGGCATGCCGCCGGGGCCAGCACGCGTGTCGAGCTCTCCTTCGGCGCGGACGAGGTCCGGCTCGTAGTGACCGACGACGGCGGAGAGCAGAGCGCGCTCGCGGCCGAGGGAAGCGGCTGGGGTCTGGCGGGCGTCCGTGAGCGGATCAAGCGGCTCGGCGGCGATTTCACCGCCGGGCCGTCGGGACCGGGATGGTCGGTCGTCGTGAGCGCGCCGGCATGACCGATGCCGTGACCCTGCGCGTGGTGATCGCCGATGACCAGCGGGCCGTCCGCGACGGTCTGGCCATGCTGGTCGGGCTCTGCGAGGGCATCGAGGTCGTCGGCACTGCGCCGGACGGGACGGCGGCCGTCGCGATGGTCGACGAGCTTGCCCCGGACGTCGTACTCATGGACCTCCGCATGCCGGAGATGGACGGCGTGCAGGCCACCCGGCAGATCGCCGGGCGCAGCGCCGCGCGTGTCGTCGTGCTCACCACGTACGCCGATGACGAATCGGTCTTCCCCGCGCTTCGCGCGGGTGCGGCCGGCTACCTCACCAAGGACGCCAGCGCCGAGGAGATCGAGGCTGCCATCCGCGCGGTCCACCGCGGGCAGACCTGGCTGGACCCGGTGGTACAGGCACGTCTGGTCAGCGCGCTCGGCGACGGCGTTCCGGGTGAGCCGGCCCGCCCGCTCCCCGGGCTGCCCGACAACCTCACCCCGCGGGAGGTCGAGGTGCTCACGCTGATCGGTGAAGGGCTGTCGAACCGGGAGATCGGCGAACGGCTCGTTCTCGGCCAGGCGACGGTCAAGACGCACGTGAACCGTATCTTCGCCAAGACCGGCGTGCAGAGCCGGGCCCAGGCGGTGCGGTATGCGATAGGCAACGGGCTGGCCGGGCCGGGCAGCGGCGCATAGGAGCGCTGCCCGCTGAGTTCGCCGCCCGGCCCGGCGGCAGACGGCGCCTAGCCCCGGACCGCGACCTTGACCGCCAGAACCTGGCCGTCAGCGGCCTTGGAGGCGGCGATCGCCTGGGCCAGCGTCCTGGCACCGTGGCACGTGATCTGGTCGAGCGCGGCGATCCCCGCCATCAGGCCGGTGATCTCGGTGCCGACCTCGCGGTTCAGCTCGGCGAAGGTACAAGTGGTGCAGGCGGTCGTGTCGTGCAGCAGCGCCGCACACAGCACCTGGTCGCTGGCGCCGAGCCGGCCAGGATCGTCGCGACGGCCAGCAGGTGGGTGATATACGGGTTGCCGCTAAAACGGGTCTGGCCGTAATGCCAGGCCGCCGCTACGTCATAGGCTCGCCCGATCAGGCCCAGATCGGCATCCGGCCGGATGGCCCGCAGGATCTCGCGCAGCCCGGCAGCGATCAGTCTGCACCGCCCGGCCGCCGCAGCACGACTCAGGCGTCATCGCGATACCGTTCGGCGATGCATGTCGCCTAATGGCTGGGCACCCAGTTTCCGAGGTGGCCACCACCTGGTGCCATGTCGAATCGCGTGATCCGTACGTCACCGTGCCCAAGTCCGGCGGTCGGTCGACGCCCGGATCTGCCGATGTGAGTGTTCACATGACTTTTACAAGTCACAATTACTGACGACGAGTCGATTCCGTGCAGTGCCCGCATCCGTGGTTCACTTCCACCGCTCGAGAACGATTGATGCTGGCCAATCGGGATCATGCGGTTCGACGATGACGCTGATCAGCATCTGTTCGACCCAGGCACGGTGTACCAGCTCTTCCACCTTACGTTCGCGGCCCCGGAACGAATGCTCCCGTCCGTCCATCGACAAGAGCATGAATCCCTCAAAGTCCCCGAAGCGATCGTAGCGGAGGCTGATCACCTTTCCGGTATGGCGGTGCTCACCATGCCCCTCGCCGCCGATCGGGGACGGCAGCTGATAGCCGTGTGGCGAAGGCGGAATCTTAGCGGGGTCGCCGCCCATCCCGATGATCCGGTCGGAAAGATAACTGATGTACCGCAGCAGCACGGGATACCAGCGATTTCCGGTCCCGATCAGGGTAAGCCGCCATTTCAGGATCGCGAGCAGGTTTTCGTCGGCCGGAAGAATCGTGTGCTCCCGCTGAACGGAAACTCTCGCCAGGAACGAGCCTGAAACATAACGCCACGACAGTTGATCTCCGACGGCGACCTCATCCGCACGGGCGGCCAGCGCGGGCTGGTCGCCGGGGCCTCTCGGTTCTACCACCTGCTTGGTGGTGATGCGCCGTACCAGCACGTCGAATTCATTCCCGTACCGGACCGAGGGGGGTAGATCGATCGTCATCAAGCCCGCGTAGCTGCCGCCCGTCCCGCTCGGAATGGGAATGTAGGTCACCGGGCTTCCCACCGTGCACTGGATGGTATGGGCGTCCGCCGCCGTGAGCGTCTGCGCGGGATAAAGTTGCCGGGCCAGTTTCACCACCGACGCGGCGCTCGCCTCGGGCCAGTAGATGCTGGCCACGCTGCCAGCCGGCGTCTGCCCCCAATCGATCATCATCTCATCCGGATAGCTCAGGATGCCGCGTCCGCTGGCGTACTGGCCGGGCGGGCTCGGCCGTACATCGATGGTTTGCGGAACACGGTGGGTGGCAGGGAACCCCGGATTCCCCGAGGTAGTCACCTGCAGGTTCCGCTGCGCCAGCTTGTCGGAGTTGTTCGGATTCTCAATCACTCCGGCAGCGTTCTCGATTGGCGCGAATTCATAGGCGATCTGCGCTACCAGGCAGTTATGCGCGCTGCCGGCCAGCCAGTATTGTACTGGGTGGCGGCCGAACGGGCTCGGTGGATCGCCGAATTCGTTCGCTGCGTCGTTGACATTGAGGAAGCATCCGAAGAACGCCCAGGTGTACTCTCCGCCGGGAATCGTCTGGTTGTTTACTCCCGGGGTATTGTAGTCGGTGGGATTGTTATCCAGATTGCCGGTGGCAAAGAACGGCAGCGAGCAGCCGTTGATTGCTCCGCTGCCGTCGGTTCCCGGCAGCGGGCTCGAGGGGTTCAAGAGGCTGCCGCTGGAAGAATAAGTAACGTTGGGGTCCGCGCTTGTTATACTGGCGGCGGAATTGATGAAATCCGTGTCGAAGGTCTGCGTGGTGAATAGCCGGAAGAAGACCTTCACATTCGCGGCAGGCGTTGAGCCCGCGGCGCTCTTCATGCGGACGCGGGCGATCGCATAGTTGTAGTTGGGGTTCGGTCCGGTAGACGGAGTGGCCGAAGAGTCGCCGTTCAGTGCGCCGTTCTGGTGCGGCAGCAGGGTGTCCAGGGGATCATAGACGTTGGTGTCGGGTGGCGTGAAGCCGGTATTCAGGTAGCCATAGTTGCTGTTGAGCCACGCGATCAGGTTCTGGATGTACGTATAGCCGGCGGCGGTATCGAGCACCGTCGGGCTGCCGCCCTGGAACGTGAATGGCACATTGATGAATGTCTGATTGTCCGCCGTTGGCGTGATCGTGAATACCCGAAGGTCCTGGCTGAGGTAGGGAACATTACCGGTACTGTCATTGATGTTCGTGAAGAACGGATCCTCGCCGTTCAGCAAGAAGAACTCAGCCGACAGGCTCTGGACGGCCTTCCCTTGTATGTTGATCGTGGCCTGGAGGGTAAAAGGCGCGGGCGGGTTTCCCGGCGCCGGGAACGGATCGTTTGCCAGCGGCCCGTTGAACGTGATCCCGTACTCGAAGCGAATCCGTTGGGTTACATTGGCGTCCGCTCCGGTACCGCCGATGTCGTAACTGATCTTGGGCCCGGAAATCTGCAGCCCCGGAATATTCATCGGGTTGAAACTACCGGAGAAGGTAATGGTGGGAGAGGCCCCTACCACGTTGGGTGTGCGTCCTTCAAGGAACAGGTAGAACGCCGCCGAGTAAGTGGGGTTGCCGGTGACTTCGTCGAGCCCGTAGTTATTCTTCCCCATGACGAAGTAGAATTTTCGTTCGGTCCAGGCGAGCCAGGTCGCCATGTTGACGTAGAACGCCGAGATTTCTTTCAGGTGGGCCTTGCCGGTCGCGGATGCGTTGAACCCTTGTTTCTTCACCGCGATGAGGCTGCACGGATCACCGAGCAGGTTCAGGTCGAGGAAGTGATGAAACGATGAGTCCGTGACGATTCGACCGACGTTCACCGCAGCGCCGTCGTAAGCGGCCAGCGTATTGTTGGTTCTGACGACGCAAGTGCTCCCATCAGCACTGAAGTTTTTATTCTCGCAGGCCAAGTCCTCCGGGTTCATCCCGCTTGGAACCTCTGTCACATGACCGGGCAGGCCGCCGCCCGAACCCGCGGAGCTTTGCGCCAGGATCTGCGGGATCTCCTGGAACGCGCCGATCGCGGGAAACTCCGTGAATCCCGGACCAGCGAAACTTAGAGTGGGGTCGGTGGCGGACGTCTGGGTGAGCTGCTCGCCGGCGGGAACGATGACCTCGCCTTCGTGCATGTGATCCGGATAGACCGTGAGAACGCCAGTGGCTCCCTGCATCACTGGATGCGAGGGAACCAGGACAGTCAATGGCTGGGGAATATCGTCGGACTGATCGTCAAAGAAGAATGTAGTGCCAGTATCCTGCGCGCCTCGCTGCAGAGTATCTTGCCTCGTAGTCCCGCCGCCGGGCCAGTTCGTGGCGGCCAGCGGCGATCTCCCCGGATTGGGGTCGTCTGGCGAGTACCATTTGCTCATAAACCGCACGCGTGGTATACGACCGGACATACCCGAACCCAGGCCGTCATGGTCACCGACGGCGAACAGGCCGCCGCCGGCCTGCATGAAATTCGTGAGCGCCGTCAGTTCGCTCTCCGTGAGGCCGCCATATTCTCCAGTCGCGGGATCAGGAGGACCAACTGGAAACCCATCATAGCCTTCCTCGCCGAATAGCCAGATCTCGTCGTAAACAGCGAGGTTGATGCTGGGATCGTCGAAATGAAATGGTCCTGCGATCGTAGCATCCGGATCGGGCACCGTATTCGTGATATTGTTCGCGAAGTTGTCGTCTGAGTTTGGGAAGTTGCCTGCTGCATTGAAACCACGGCTCGCCGTGTCGACGGTGAATGTCGGCGACGGGTTATTGCGCAGGGTGCTGATCAGATGCGACAGCGTAAACCATGCGTCGGGTCCGAAAGCTGTGTCGGTCTCGGGTCCGAAAGGTGCCACGGTCGGGTCGATGGGATAGCTGGTCGTGAGCGAGAAGATACCGTCGACGACGATCAGGACTCGAATATCAGACATAGTGCCTCCTTCAACGCTGCGCTGGCCGGATGCCCAGGCTGCCACGGACCAAAACGACCAGCCGTCTGCGTGGACCACCCCGCGGGCCTCCCTACCGATACGGAGCACGTCGCAGCCGTCTAGATACATCTAGCTGAAGCAACCGTCGCGAAACTGTGACAAGCGACAGATACCCTGCTCCGACACTGAACGTCCGCACATGCCGCTGTCCGGAACGACGAGTCAGGCCTCAGCCTGGCCCGCATTGTTATCCGGGACGGGGGGCGGGGGTTCGATCAGGCGCTCCATTGGCTGGCCGGTGAGCTCAGCGATGAGGTCGAAGTCCTGGTCGAGGTGCAATACGGTCAGCCCGGCGAGTTCAGCAGTCGCGGCGATGATCAGATCCGGTAGTGAAGGAGCACGATGCTGGCCCCGGTCTGCGAGCAGGGCCAGGATCTCCGCTGCCCGGTCCTCGATGGCGGGGGTCAGGTATTCAACGGGCATTGACGACAGCGGAGGTTGCCGGAGCGCTGTCCGCAATTCGGGGCCTGACCGGGCTGAATAGCCGGTTTCCAGGCGGGTGACGGTGGTGATCCGTACCAGTCCGCGTCCGATCCGCGCGGCCCACTCGGCCGCGTCCGGGCTGGCGGCCAGGCGGACCAGCGCGGACTTGTCGATCAGCCAGGTGGTCACGTCCAGGCCCGGGACATCACGTCCGGATCGGCCAGGTCAGCGAAGGTGCCGGCGAACCGCGCCAGGTCCTCCACGCTGACCGCAGAGCCAGGCGTGGCGGCATCGTGAGCGAGGCGGCGGCGCACGTACTCGCTGCGGGACAGGCCCAGCCGCGCGGCGTGGGCATCGAGTGCCGCGATGACATCCTCCGGCACATCACGGATCAGGACATCAGTCATTTCCGCCTCCATGTGATATCCCATGATAGCGCGATCACCGGACCTGCCCGGTCAGGCACGCTCTCATGGCCGCAGACAGGCCGCTGACACGCATCGTCATGATCGGCCACACGCCAGCAACGGTTTCCGCGGAGGCGTATCGTGAAGGATTTCACAAGCCGCGGGAAACGCGCCTCCGCCGACGCCGTCATCTCGGTCCTCCGTGTCGTGATCACCCAGCACCTGCACGCCATCCAGCTCCGCTCCGGGCCAGGCCTGCTGGTCAGCAACTCACGCTGGCTGCATGGCCGCGACCGCTACACTCCCCATCCTGGATGACCCCTCCCCGGCACTGGTATCCAGCCGGGCCAACGCCCGGCACACAGTCGGCACGAGCAGCATGACCATGGCTCTGTCACCACGCCACGCGGCGGATCGTCCTGGTCCAGACTGACGCTCCGGTTCAGGTAACAATCCGATGTATTTGCTCCGGGATCGGGGTCGTCGGGGGCGGTCCCTCCAATTTCGCCGGGCTGGCGGCGTCCGGATCTGCATGATGAGGAACTCCCACATTTGCATGATGACCCTGGCGAGCGGGTTTGCTAACTCTGGCGGAATGGCTTAGGAATTGTTCCGCGTACATCGATTCGATCGATCTCTTGAGGCGGGTTTGCCCGCGGGCCCGCCGACAACTGGGCCTCGCCCGCTTCTGTGTCGGGTATTACTGAGGTAACACGTTCCTGAGGGAAGCGTCGACCGCCGCCGGCGGGGCCAGTGGTAGATGGCGCGGCCGTGACCTTCGGGGTAAGCACCGGCGCGAGCATGCGTCAGAGCGGGCGCCTGGTCCGTCGCCTTTCTAGAGAAACTTCCCCATGCCTCCGCCGACGTCGATGGAGGCGCCGGCGATGTAGCTGGCACGGTCGCTGGCGAGGAAGGCAACGAGGCCGGCGACCTCTGCTGGCTCGCCGAACCGGCCCAGTGGGACCTCCGCCTTGACGAGCTGGCCGAAGAACTCTTCGGCGGGCATTTCGGGGGCGCGCCTGGCGTGGATGTTTTGCCATTGCGGGGTGGCGACGAAGCCGATGTTCACGCTGTTGACGAGGATTCCTTCGACGCCAAGCTCGATGGACAGGGCTTTGGACAGGCTGAGGCAGGAGGCGCGGTTGACGGATGACGCGAGGAAGGCGGGGTCCGGGTAGCGCGCGTACAGGGCGTTGATGTTGATGACCCGCGGCGCGGCGCTGGCCCGCAGGTGCGGCAGGGCGGCGCGGATGCAGCGGATCTGGGAAAACAGCTTCACCTCGATGTCGTCATGCCAGTCCTCGTCGGTCAGTGCTGCGAACCGGCCGGGCCGCGCCCCGCCCGCGTTATTGACCAGGATGTCAATCCCGCCCATGGCCGCGGCCGCGGCCGCGATGAAGTCGCTCACCTGAGCGGGGTCGGTCACGTCACAGGGCAGGCCAAGTAGTTGCTGCCCGGAGGCGGCATCCTTGGACAGGTCGGCGACGGTGTCCTGTAGCTCGCCGGCATGCCTGGAACAGGTAGTTACGGCGGCACCCTCGGCCAGCAGCTCGGCGGTGATGGCCTTGCCAAGACCCTTCGAGCCGCCGGTCACGATGGCCCGGCGCCCGGTCAGCCCGAGCTCCAACTATGCCTCGCCCGCCGGGTCGGTCTCGGCCTCGATACCCTCGGCATCCGCCGCGCTCTCCGCCGCCTGAGCTTCCGCGAGCCTTAGCAGGGTGCTGCGCGGCGGCGCGAACACGTCGACCTCCAGGCAGTGGCTGTCAGTGGTCCACCCCCCGTGGGGAACCCAGGACGGCACGACAGCGACGTCGCCCTTGCGCATCGTGCGCACGTCCCCGTCCAAGTCGAAGGTGAACTCGCCCTCGAGAACGATGACGATCTGCTCTTCCTCGTGGGCATGGCGGGGCGCCGTCGCTCCGGGCTGGTAGGTGACGAAGTTGGCCATGGCGTTGTGGCCAAGCACTGGCCGGAACTCGAGCCCTGGCAGGAACTCCGCGGCTGCTACCGCATCCACGCTGACGAACCGGCCGACGTTGACCGGAGTGCCGCCTGGCACCGTGCTGAAATGGCTAGCGGCATCGCCGAGCGAGCTGCCTTCGTCGGCCGATGGCTGGTGCGCCGTTTCGCTCATGTGTCCTCCCGGGCTGTCCGAAGTTGCCGTGCTGGGAATTACAGTGCAGCCTTGACGACCTCGGCGATGCGGCGGATGCCCTCGTCGATGAGATCGTCGGCGACCCGGCAGTAGGCGAGCCGGATCTGATTCGATCCGGCCCCGGCTTCCGGATAGAAGGGTCGGCCGGGCACGTAGGCGACCTTCTTGTCCCGGGTGGCGGCCGACAACGCCACCGTGTCAATGCCGTCCGGGCAGGTGAGCCAGACGTAAAATCCGCCGGTCGGCGTCATCCAGGTGGCGCCGTCCGGCATATGGGCGCCCAGCGCGCGGGTCGTTAGGGCAGCTCGCCGCTTGTATACCGCGCGGGACGCGGCGATCTGGCGCTCCAGATGGCCGCCTCGCCCGTATTCCTCGACCATCCGCTGGCCGAGCGCGCCGGCGCACTGGTCGGAGTTCTGCTTGGCGGCGACGAGCTGGGCGATGATCTGCGCGGGTCCTACGGCCCAGCCCATCCGGAATCCTGGCGAGAAGATCTTCGAGAACGTGCCCGCCTGGAGCAGGACATCGGGCGCCAGGGACCACAGGCTCGGCGGTGCCACGGCGTCGAATCCGAGCTCGCGGTACGCCACGTCCTCAAGGATCAGGAAGTCGTACCGGCGGGCGAGGTCGGCAAGCGCCTGCCGGCGCTCCGCGCTCATCGACAAGCCGGTGGGATTCTGGTAGTCGGGGATCACGTAGACGATCTTCGGCCGCAGCCCGCCGGCCAGCAGATCGGCGAGCGCGTCCACCCGCATCCCGTCCTCGTCCATTGGCACGCCGCGCACGTCCGCCTCGTAGCCGCGGAACGCCATGATCGCTCCCAGGTAGGTCGGCGACTCTACGACCACGACGTCGCCTGGGTCGATGTAGCTCTTGGCGAGCAACTCCATGCAGTCGATCCCGCCGCTGGTGATCAGTAGCTCGTCCGCGCCCGGCCTGCGCCCCTCCGCGGCCGCCAGCCGCTGGGAAACGTACTCGCGGGTCCCGGCTAGCCCCTCGGTGGCCGAATACTGGAGCGCTACCGCGGGGTCCGCGGCGATCAGCCGCGCGGCGATGTCCGCGAGCACGCCGGTTGAGAAAGTCCCCGTCTCGGGAAATCCGCCGGAGAACGTGATGATGTCGGTGGCCCCAGCGAGGGCCAAGATCGCGGTGATATCTGAGCCGCCAAGCGCCTCCGCGCGGCGCGCGAGCCGCCCGTCCCAGTCGCGGCGACCGCCAGCGTGATCCGTGTCGCCTCGACCCGGCCCCTGCTGACCCATGACTGCGGTCATCAGCTTTGGTACCTCTTCTCCGGCTAATCTCGTGACAGCTCTCCCGGCGCCGCCTGCTCGGGTCGGCGCGGCAGATTGACCTCGGCTTCACACTCTTTGCAAATGTAAGACCTTTAAAGGACAGGCTTTACGTTTATATGTCTCATCCCCTATTATAGCTTATATCACTCGGCTTGACGACAGGTGACTTTCCAAATGACAACGAACCCAACTCCGCTGGCCAGGCTTGCGGAAGTATCGCCGCCGTCCAGGCCCGAGGTCGAGGTGGACAACCTCGACCTGGCGCTCCTGCGGGCCCTGGCCACTGACGCCCGTCAGTCGCAGCGTGCCCTCGCCAGGCAGATCGACATGTCACCGCCGACGGTGGCTGACCGGCTGTCGCGGCTCGAGCGCAGCGGGGTCATCCGGGGATACCGGACCGATATTGACTGGGCCGCGCTGGGGCTGCCCGTCGTGGTGTACCTAGCGGTGACCGCCACCGCCGGCATGGACCTGAGCGAGATCATCCGCGAGATCCGCGAGATGCCTGAGGCCGAGACCATGAGCGTGGTCACCGGCGGCCTCGACCTGCTCGTGCGGCTGCGCGTCCGTGACCACACGCACCTGCGCCACCTGCTGCTCGACAAGGTCTTTCAAATCAGCGGTGTCCAGCACACCGAGACGTTCCTTTCGCTCGCCGACGTCGAACCCGACAACTTCATCGCCACGCTGCTCGAGGACATGATCAAGCAGCGCAGCACCTCGCCTGGGCGCTTAGCTCACGGACGCCTTCTTTCGAGCCCTACTGAGGACCGCAGGTGACCCTCCAGCACATTGTCTTGTTCAGCTTCCCCGGCACGCTCAGCGCGCAGGACGAGGCCGAGCTACGCGCGATGGCGGCGTCCTGGCCGCGAGAGATCGGCCTGATGACCAAGTGCCGGCTGGGCACCGATATCACCGGGGCCCGTACGCGCGGCTACTCGCACCTGCTCTACACCGAGTTCCCCGACTTCGACACGATGACCGCCTATCGCGACCATCTAGTCCACCAGGCATTCATGGCGTGGCTGAACGAGCGCGACTGCATGCCGATCGCCTTCGACTACCTGTTGGACGATCAGACAGTACTGATGCCGGAGTAGCGAGAGGGGGACTGGGTGGCCAATGCGCCTATTAGTCTGGCCGGTGCGGCGGGCACGGTGACGATCAGGCGGGACAAATACGGCGTCCCGCATGTGCGGGCCGCCGCGCCCGACGACGCCTGGTTCGGCATGGGTTACGCCGCCGCGCAGGACCGTATGTTTCAGATGGAGTACGACCGGCGCCGGGCCTGCGGACACTGGGCCGAAGTCGCCGGGCCGCCCGCGGTGGCCGGTGATGTCCTAGCCCGCCGGCTCGGCCTGATGACGGCCGCGCGCGCGGACGTCGCGATCATGTCGCCCGAGCTGCGCTCGGCGTTCGAGGCGTACGCACGCGGCGTCAACGCGGCCATTGGTGACGGCGCGCTTCCGCTGCCTGCCCGGTATCCGCTTGGACCGTGGGAGGCCTGGCACTCGGTCGCGGCGTTCAAAATCCGGCACGTGTTGCTGGGCCAGTGGCAGCAGAAGATCGCGCACGCGGTACTGCTCGCGCGGGTCGGCCCGGACGTCTTCGGCCAGCTTGAGACGCGCCCGCCGCTCGGCTCGCCGCTTACCGTCCCGCCGGAGGGCCGGCTGGCACGGCTGGTGGACGACGCGCTGGCGGACGTGACCGAGCACGTGGGATTCCTCGCCGAGGCCGAACCCGGCTCCAACGCCTGGGCGGTCAGCGGGCGGCGGACCACCCACGGCGGAGCAGTGATCTGCAACGATTCGCATCGCGCGCTCGATACCCCGAACACCTACTGGCAGTGCCACCTCACCTGCCCGGACTTCGACGTCACGGGAGCCACGTTCCCCGGGCTGCCTGGGTTCCCGCACTTCGGCTTCAATGGGGCGGTCGCCTGGGCGATTACCCACGCGGATGCCGATAACCAGGATCTCTACGTCGAACGCTTCGACGGCTCCCGGTATCTGACGCCGGACGGCTGGGCCGAGGCGGACGTGCGCCGGGAGCGGATCGAGGTCAGGGACGGGGCCCCGGTGGACATCACCGTGTGGCAGACCGGGCACGGTCCCGTCGTGCACGGCGACCCACGGCAGGGACTGGCGCTGACGCTGAAGCACACCTCCTTGCAGCGGCCCGACCGCGGCCTGGAGTGCATGCTGCCCATGCTCACGGCGCGCGACGTGCGCGAGCTCGCCGATGCGCAGGAGGGCTGGGTCGACCCGATCAACAACCTGGTCTGCGCCGATACCCGCGGCAGGATCGCCTACCAGGCCCGCGGGGAGCTGCCGGTCCGGTCGGGACCCGCGGGCCGCAGGCTGCCCGCGTCGGGCTGGGACGGCTCCTGCGAGTGGATCGGGACCGTGCCGTTCGGCCGGATGCCGCGCGCGGTCGATCCTGACGCGGGGTTCGTGATGAGCGCGAACAACACGCTCGTGGACGGCGACGAGCCGTATGTGTCGTACTCGTTCACCCAGCCGTTCCGCGCCGAGCGGCTGCGTTCGCACCTGGCGGGGACCGGCCGACTGTCCGTTGAGTACCTGGCGGGCATGCAGGCCGATACCGTGTCGTGGGCGGCGCGGGCGTGGGGCCGCCTCCTCGGCGGCCTGGATCCCGTCGATGGCCCCGCCGAGCAGGCACGGCGGATGCTCTCCGGGTGGGACGCGAACCTCACCAGAGACTCGGCGCCGGCCCTGCTCTACGGGTGCTTCCAGCGCTCCCTCGCCGAGGAGCTGTACCGGCCGGTCCTCGGCGCGGACACCTGGGAGTGGGCGATCTCTGGCGCTCTCGCGCCGACGATCGGTATGATCCGGCGCTGGCTCGGCAACGATACCTGGGAACTGCTCGGCGGTCCGGTGCCGGAACCGTCCGACGGCAAGCGCGGGGCACGGGTCATCGCCGCGCTCCCCGCCGCGCTCGCCGCGGCCTGGGATGTCGCCGTGGCGTGCGCCGGTCCTGACCCCTCCTTGTGGCGCTGGGGTGACGTTCACCAGGTGGCGCGTGTTCACCCGCTCGGTGATGTCGGCCCGCTGCCTCGGGTGCCGATGGGCGGCGACGCGGACACCATCCAGGCCGCCGGGTTCGGCTGGCGCCAGGGCGCGCCGTTCACGGTGCTGAACCTGTCGGTGTACCGGCAGGTGGTCGACCTGGCCGACCCGTCAAGCGCCGGTTACGTGGTCCCGGGCGGAAGCTCGGGCGACCCTGCAAACCCGCACTTCGCGGATCAGCTGGCGAAATGGGCCGAGCACCGGCTCGTTCCGATGAGCCTTGATTTTGACCTTGACGGGCGGACTTCCGGCAGTAGGTGACTGCGGACGCCGCGACGATCCCTGCCGTCAGAGCTCGTTCTTGAAGATCTGGCCGCCCTTCATGATGAGCTTGAGCGTGCGCTCCGGTGTGGTCAGGACCTTGATGTCGTCGAGCGGGTTGCCGTCGATGACGAGCAGGTCGGCCAGGGCGCCGGGGGCGATGACGCCAAGCTCGCCCTCGCGCCGTAGCAGCCGTGCGGCGGTGGTCGTGGCTGACCTGATCAGGTCGGCCGGGGGCTGGACCTCGGACCGGATCAGGAATTCCTTGAGCTGCCAGTCGTGCATGTCGGCGAACAGGTCGGTGCCGTAGACGATGGGCAGTCCGGCGCGGTGGGCCATCTCAAGCGCGCCGATCGCGCCGTGGATGACCTCCTCAAGCTTGCCCTCGACATCGGCGGGGAGCAGGCCTTCGCGCGCCCGGGCGGCGAGAGCGTGGTAGGTCACGATGGTGGGGACGTAGAAGGCACCGTATTCCTTGAACAGCGGAATGCTGCTTTCGTCCATCAGGTTGCCGTGCTCGATGCAGCGCACGCCGACCCGCAGGCCGCGGTTGATGGCGCGGGAGGTGTAGGCATGACCGGTCACGTAGATGTTCGCCGCGGTCGCCTCCTCGACGATGGCGGTGAGCTCCTCGATGGAGAACTGCAGGGAATCGACCCGATCACTTGGTGAGTCGACGGCACCGCTTAGGTATACCTTGATGTGATACGCGCCCCGGCGCACTTCCTCGCGGACAGCGCGCCGGCACTCGGTTACGCCGTCGCAGATGACCCCGAGCGAAGGCGAGTTATAGTTGCCGTCGTAGACCTGGCGGGTGGGTGAGCGCCAGTCACCCGCGCCGCCGGTCTGGCTCAGCTGCTTGCCGCCGTAGAACAGCCGGGGGCCGGGGAAGTAGCCCTCTTCGATCGCCCGCGCCAGGCCGATTTCCCCGGCGCCCACGTCGCGGATCGAGGTGAAGCCACGGGCGAGCATGCCCGCGACCGCCCTGCTGGCCCGCGCCGCCACGTAAACGGGCGACCACTCCGCCATGTCGAACAGTTCGTGATCCACGACGGCGGGATGAGTGTGGGCGTCGATGAGGCCGGGCATGACCGTCTGGCCGTGGATGTCAAGGATCACCGCGTCCTGCGGGGCGGTCAGGCCGGCGCCGACATCAGCGATGCGGCCGTCCTCGATGACCACCGACTGGTCGGCGTTTAGGCTGCCGTTCTCCGCGTCGAGCACCGACGCGTTCCGCAGCATCGCGATTGCCATTGATACCGTTCTCCTTCTTTGTCGCTTCCGGTTTCAGCTGCTTGAGGTGTCCCAGCAAAGGACGCGTCTGGTGTTGTTGATACCGAAGTGCATGAGCAGGTCACGGGAGCCCGCGAGGGTCTCGAACGTCTCCCCCACCGCGTCCAGGATGTGCGCGTACCCGTACCCGCCGTAGCTGGACATCTGCATCTTCATGCATACGTCGTGGCTGACGAAGATCTGGTCGGCGTACCCGTCCGCGGCCAGGCCGATGAGCGTGCGGGCCCGCTGGGTGTCGGTCGGCATGTCGAAGACCCAGCTCCGGTTCCATGCCGGGTAGCCAAACAGGTCAAGCTCGATGTTGACGCCCATGGACAGCGCGCGGCGGTGCACGGTGATGTCCTCAAGGCTGTAGTCCATATGGCAGATGCAGATGTTGTCGACCCTGCTGGCGTGCTTCTCCAGGAAGTCAAGGACCGGGTTGACCGGATCAAGCCCTGACACATGGATCCAGACCGGTGCGCCGGTCTCCTTGCTCGCCACGAGGGCCGCCTCGAGCACCTTCCACTCGTCCGGCTCCGGCTCCTTCGACATGCCGATCTCGCCGATCATGCCGCACCTGGTGCCGGCGGTGCCCTCGATCAGTTCGGTCACGAACTCCTCGGCAAGCTCACCGCCGGCCCGGCCGACGACGCGCCCGCGGTGGCCGTAGGAAAGGTAATAGCCGGTCGAGGCGATGATGTTGACGCCCGAGGCGTCGGCCATGGCGTGGTACCTGGCGAAGTCCCTGCCCATGCCGATCGGCGTGACGTCGACAAGCGTCCGCCCGCCGACGGCGGCGTACTTCTTCAGGTCAACGACGACCGCGGCATCGTCGTCGAGCAGCGCGTTCTCGGCCAGGGAGCGCGGCCACCGGCGGAGCTGGCCCAGCTTCTCTATCGAGATCCGCGCTTCCGGCGGGTACGGCCCCGCGACGACGTTCACGTCGGTCGTGTCGATTGTCAGGTGCTCGTGCGGCAGCGTGAAGCCGAGGTCGTCGCCTGAGACGAGGCCGTCGATGGTGACGGCGCGCGGGCCGGGTGAGATGTCGCTGGCGTCGCTCACGAGAGTGCCTCCGCTGGCTCGTTGGTGTGTCCCTGGGCGTGCTGCCCGGAGAAATGACAGGCCGACCAGTGACCCGGCTCGACCTCCCGCAGTTCGGGGGCCTCGGCGGCGCAGATGTCCTGCGCCATCCAGCACCTGGTGCGGAACCGGCAGCCGGACGGCGGATTCAGCGGGCTCGGCACGTCCCCGCGCAGGACGATGCGCTCGCGCCTGCCTTGTGCGCTGTCGTTTCGCGCGCTGTCATCGACGACCTCCGGGGTGGCCGACAGGAGCGCCTGGGTGTAGGGCATGAGCGGCCGGTTGTAGATGTCTGCGGCGGTGCCGAGCTCCACGATCTCGCCGAGGTACATGACGCCGACACGGTCGCTCATGTACTCGACGACCGACAGGTTGTGCGAGATGAAGATGTAGGACACGCCGAGGTCCTGCTGGAGGCCGACAAGCAGGTTGAGGATCTGCGACTGGACCGAGACGTCAAGCGCGGACACCGCCTCGTCCGCGATGACCAGCCGCGGGCTGCGGATGAGCGCCCGGGCGATGCCGATGCGCTGGAGCTGGCCGCCGCTGAACTCATGGGGATACCTGGACAGATACTCGGTGGACAGCCCGACCCGCTCGATGATCTCCGCAACCCGGTCCGCGCGGGCCTTGCGTGCGGGCCGACCGACGGCGCGGATACCTTCGCCGACGATCTCCGCGATGCGCATCTGCGGGTCGAGCGACCCGCGCGGGTCCTGGAAGACCATCTGGATCCCGGGGCGCACCCGGTCAAGGCGGCTGCCGCGGAGCTTGGCCAGGTCCTGTCCCTCGAACAGGATCCGTCCGCTTGTCGCCCGCTCCAGCTGCATGATCGTTCGGCCGAGCGTGGTCTTGCCGCAGCCGGATTCCCCGACGAGGCCTACGGTCTCGCCCGGTCCGACGGTGAGGGAGACTCCGTCCACGGCGTGCACGCGACGGGAGCCGTGGCCGAAGTAGGTCCGCACATCGTCGAGTTCGAGCAGCGGCGCGCCGTCGGGGGAGGTCCGCGGATTCTCGTCAGTTTTCATGGAGCCAGCACGCGATCTTCCGGCCGTCAGGGAGGGGCGAGTAGGGTGGCGCCGTCGCGCAACGGTCCATGACGTGATCGCAGCGGGTGGCGAACGGGCAGCCGGCCGGCATGGCGGACGGGTCGGGCACGGTTCCGGGGATGGCGGTCAGCGGCGTCCCCTTGCGCGTCCCGGTGGGGACGGAGCCGATCAGCCCGGCCGTGTACGGGTGCTTGGGGTTGCGCATGATCTGTGCGGTCGCGCCTCGCTCCATGATCCGGCCGCCGTACATAACGACCACGTCGGTGCACATCTGGCTGATGATGGCGACGTCGTGCGAGATGAGCAGGATCGCGCTGCCCGTCCGGTCCTGCACGTCACGGATCAGGCTGAGGATCTGCGCCTGAACGGTCGCGTCCAGTGCGGTCGTCGGCTCGTCGAGGACGAGCAGCTCCGGTTCGTTCGCCAGGGCCATCCCTATGAGCACGCGCTGGCGCATGCCCCCGCTGAGCTGGTGCGGGTAGGCGCCCGCCTGGGCCTCTGGGTCAGGCATCCCCATCTGTCGCAGCAGTTCCACGACCCGCTCCCTGGCCGCCGCCCGACCGATGCGCTGGTGCGCGTGGAGCGCCTCGCTGATCTGCTGGCCGACCTTGACGAGGGGATTCAGGGTTGTCATCGGGTCCTGCGGGATGAGTCCGATGTCGTTGCCGCGCACGGCGCGCAGTTCCTTCTCGCCGAGCTGCATCAGGTCCCGGCCGCGGAACCAGATGCTGCCGCCGGTGACCATCCCGTCCGTGTCGAGCAGCCGCATGATCGACATCGCGGTGACGGTCTTGCCCGACCCCGACTCGCCGACGATTCCCAGCCGGCCGCCCGGCTGGATGTCGAAGCTGATCCCGTCGACGGCCCGGACCGCGCCGCGCTTCGTCGTGAAGTGCACGCGCAGGTCCTCGACCGACAGCAGCTCACGGGGCGGGGCGCCGACCACCGCGCCGGGCACCTCAGCGCCCGGCGCGGACAGCTTGCGGTCACCGTGCGCCATGACCTACCCGCACGCGGCGGCCCGCCCAAAATGGTACCGGCACTGACATGGATGCGAACCCGCCGTCAGGAACCGAGCGAGGCGCCGACGAAGAGCTCCCAGCCGCCGCCCTCGTAGGCCACGCCGGTCAGGTTCTTGGCCATCAGCACCAGGTCCGCCTGCGGCCGCCCGGGGATCATCAGCGCCTGCTGCATGATGAGCTGCTGTGCCTGCAGATAGAGCCCCGCACGGACGCTGGTGTCATCGGTGACCTGAGCCTTGTTGAGCAAGTTCGCCAGGGTCGTGCTGTTGTACTTGCTCCAGGAGTAAAGGCCGCCGGGCTGGAACCAGACGGCAAGCGCGGACGGGTCGACTCCGACGTAGGACGTGGGAGTGATGTTGTACTCGCCCTTAGCCGCCGAGTTGATGTACGCAGACGGGCCTTCGAGGGTCACCGAGGCTTTCATCCCGTTGGCCTCCAGGCTGGACTGGATCGCCTGGGCGAACAGCGGGTACTCGGGTAGCTGCGAGAAGGCCGCGATGGTCAACGACAGCTGCTTGCCGTCTTTGGTCCAGACGCCCCCGACCTTAGTCCACCCGTCCGCCTGCAGGATCTGCGCGGCCTTCGCCGGGTCGTAGGGGTACTCGCCGGCGAGCGAGGGCGAGTAGCCGAGCATGCCCGGCAGGAGCGGCGCGTTCGATGGGGGGAAGGCACCGGAGTCTGCCAGCTGCACGACGGACTGCCTGTTGACCGAGTACAGGATCGCCTCGCGCACCGCCAGGTCGTTGGTCGGCGCCAATGTCGTGGTGAGCGTGGAGAAGAAGCCGAGCCCGGGAATCGGCACGGAAAGCGCAGTGTACTGCGACTTGAACTTCTCGAAGTCGATGCCGGCTACCTGCTGGATGAGCTGCGACTGGCCGCTCTCCAGCGATTCAAGCCGCGACTGCGGGCTCGGCACGATGTTGTAAACGAGCTTCGCGACCTTGGCCGGCCCCTGCACCCCAAGCGCCGGCGGCGCCCAGGTGTAGGCCGGGTTGCGCACGAGCACGATCTTCTGGTTCGAGACGTAGCTCTGGAGCGAGAACGCTCCGGTCCCCACCAGGTGGTTGGCGATGTTCTTGCCGTACTTCTGGATCGCAGCGGCCGATTGCATGCCCAGGTACGGTTCACTGAGCTGGTTGAGCAGCGGGGCGTACGGTGCGGTACAGCTCACGGTTACCACGCTCGCCGAGGTGGCCTGTGCGGTGAGGCAGGGCCCCAGGAGGCTGAGGGCCACCGTGGACTGTGTCGACTTGGCCGTGATGAAGTCCCAGTTCGCTACGACGGCCTGGGCGTTGAACGGCGTGCCGTCGGTGAACTTTACGCCGCTGCGCAAGTGGAACGTGTAAGTCTTGCCGTCGGGCGATATGGACCAACTGGTCGCGAGGTCGGGGGTGACCGTCCCTGCGGGCGTGAGCCATGTCAGCGTGTCGAAGATGTTCGCGTCGATGGGCGCGACATCCTGCTCGCTGGTGAGCGCGGGGTCGAGCGAGTCGGGGTTCTGCGCCCAGCCGATGGTTATGGTGCCGGAACCGGACGCGGACCCGCTTCCGGTTGTGCTCCCGCTGCTTGCGGCGGACGAACTACTGCACGCCGCGGCCATCAAGGTAAGCACCGCCACCGCGCCGAGCGCGACCGCGGATCTCTTGTTCTTCTTCGCAAACACGTACATTCCGTCTCCCTACAGGGTCTTATCGAAGTGGTCGCGCAGACCGTCGCCGATGAGGTTGGTGCCGATGACGAACAGAGCCAGGAAGATTCCGGGGAAGGTCGTTATCCACCAGGCAACGGATAGGTAGTCTTGGCCGCCGCTCAGCAAGGTGCCCCACTCCGGTGTGGGCGGCTGCACACCCAAGCCGATGAAGCCGAGCGCCGCGATCCATAGTGCCGACAGGCCGATCCACGATGAGGTCAGCACGAGCAGGTCATCACGGACGTTGGGCAGGACGTGCCTGGTGATCATGGTGAAGGGATTGACGCCGACCGAGGTCGCCGCGTCGATATAGGGCCGGTTGCGTATCTCGATCGTGGCGCCCTCGGCCACCCGAGCGTAGGCAGGCACCGCGATGATCGCGAGCGCGAGCACGCCGTTGGTCAGGCCGGAGCCGAGGATCGCCGCCGCCGTGAGGGCCAGCAGGAGGCCGGGGAACGCCAGCAGCAGGTCCATCAAGCGCATAATGACGAAGCCGAGGACGCCGCGGAAGTAGCCGGCGACGATCCCGAGGGCGATGCCGACCACCCCGCCGAGCAGCACGATCACGATCGCCGCCGTGATCGTGTACCGGCCGCCGGTCTCCACCCGGGAGAGCATGTCCCGGCCGAAGGAATCGGTGCCGAACGGATGGGCGGCCGACGGCGGGTCGAAGGCCGCGCCCGGGTTCACGGCGTCCGGGTTATGCGAGTTGAGGAACGGGCCGATGATGACCACGGCGAGCACGATCACGATCAGCGCCACGCCGATGGCCAGGCTCTTGTGCCGGAACGCCCCGGCCAGACGGGACCGGCCGCGAGGCGGCGTCACCCCCGCGCTTACGACTGCTGTGGTGTCCACTGTCCCGCCTACCTGGTCGCGGTCCGCGGATCGATGATCCGGTACGCCAAGTCGACAAGCAGCGTGACCACGCAGTAGGTGACCGCGATCAGCAGCACGACCGCCTGCACCGTCGGGTAGTCCTTCGAGAGGATCGAGTCCACGAGGAGCCGCCCGAGCCCGTTGCGCGAGAAGACCTCCTCGACGATCACCACGCCAGAGAGCAGGCTCCCGAACTGGAGACCGACAATGTTGATGACCGGCAGCAGCGAGTTGCGGATCACGTGCCCGAACAGGATGCGCCCGCGCGATACTCCCTTGGCGCGCGCGATCACCACGTGCGGCTGCTGAGCGGCCTCGATGACGCTCGACCGGACGAACCGGGCGGTCAGTCCGACGCCGCCGAGCGCCAGCGTCACGGCGGGCAGCGTGAGGCCCGCGAGGCCCGTGCCGCCCACCACGGGAAACAGGTGGACCTGCACGGCGAACACCTGTATCAGCAGCTGTCCCAGCCAGAAGCTCGGCAGGGAGAGAAACGTGACGCTGGCCGCCATCAGCGCGGTGTCCGTCAGCCGACCCCGGCGCAACGCCGCGCCGACGCCGATCAGCATGCCGAACACGACGGTGAGCACCATGCCTACGGCGATCAGTTCGAGGGTCGGCGGGATGTTCTGCGCGAGGAGCGAGGACACCGACTGCTTCTGGCTGTAGGAGTAGCCGAAGTTGCCCCGCAGCGCGTCGCCGACCCAGCTCAGGTACTGAATCACCAGCGGCCGGTTCAGGCCGAGCTGAGCGTTGAGCCGCGCCAGTTCCGCCTTGCTCGTTCCGCTCGTGCCGAGGATCGCCTGCGCCGGGCTGCCCGGGATCAGCCGCAGGATCGAGAAGGCGATGATGGAGATGCCGATGGCCAGGAAGATCAAGGCGCCTATCCGGCGCGCCGTGTAGCGCAGCATCCTCGGCTACTCTTCCCGCACATAGGGCACGCGGTCGGCCACCGGGCTGTAGTGCTGCGGGCGGCGGTCGGCGAGCAGGTTCACGCCGAAGAAGCTCTGGGTGCGCGCGCGCAGGACTTCCGCTTCCAGGTCGGCCGTGTGCAGGACAAGGCATTCCTCCTGCCCGGCCGCCGCCACCACCGTGCCGTGCGGGTCGACGATCTGGCTGTGGCCCCAGTAGCTGACGCCCGCGGAGTAGGCGTCGTCCTCGCAGTGATTCGCGGCCACCAGCCACATCCGGTTGAAGAACGCGCCTGCCCGGCAGCACAGGTCCATGGACGCGCCGTAATAGTCGTTGTCCGGATCCTTCCCCTTCATCGGCCAGGCCGTGGACATCAGGGCGACCGTGGCGCCACGCAGCGCGAAGACCCTCATCAGCTCGGGAAATGCCAGGTCGTAACAGATCAGGCTGGCCACCCGGCCGGCTGGGGTGTCGAAGACCGGGGTCTGCTCGCCCGCGCCGAAGAACAGCGACTCGGCCTGGTTGTGCACCTTGCGGTACACGCCGACGGCGCCGTCGGGCGAGATCAGCGCGGTGCTGTTGAAGATGAGGTTGCCGTCGAGCGCGCTCTCGGCCAAGCCCAGCTGGACGGTCATGCCGTACCTGGCGGCGCGCTCGGCGATGACGCTGGTCGCCGGGCCGGGGATCGGCTCCGCTTCGCGGAAGTAGTACTGCTTCTGCTCCGCGACGCCACTGTCGCCGATGCCGAAGGCGAAGTCGGCGTAGCCCTGAAGGCCCATCTCCGGCAGGACAAGCAGGCCCGCCCCGGCGGCACCCGCCTCATCGATCAGATCGAGGAAACGGCGCAAGTTCGCCGCCTTGTCGTGGTAGGCGATCCGCACGTTCGCGGCGGCCAGGGTTACCTCGGCCATCGCCAGCTGATCACCCCCACTGAGGCATATGAAAGGTTACATTGGTGTAAACTGAGACAGTTGCTAGAGTAAACTAGCACTTTGCCGTTCATACGGCAACCATTAGTCCTGCGTTTCCTAGCAGTTGGACGCAGCGGATGGTTCGGCTTCAGGCCCGAGACAGCGACGCAGGAACCGCACGTGCAAGGCAAGGAGTTGCTCGATCACCTCTGGTTGCCAGACCATGTGCGTGACGTTCGGGAGCAGGACCAGCTCGTGGCCCCGCCCCGCGGCAAGTAGCTCGCGGGCTAGCCGCAGGGAGTGCCGCGGGTGCACGTTGTCGTCCCTGAGCCCATGGACGAGTAGCAGGGGCCGGGTGAGCCCGCTGGCGAGCGGGAGCAGCGAGCTGCGCTCATAAGCGTCCGGGTACTCGTCCGGGTGCCCTAGATAACGCTCCGTAGCCACGGCGTCATACCAGCGCCACTCGGTTACCGGAGCGCCGACGATAGCGGCCGCAAACACATCGGGCCTGCGCAAGATCGCGAGGGCCGCGAGGTAACCGCCGAATGACCAGCCACGGATTGCGACGCGGCCACCGTCGAGCTCGCCGGGGTACTGGTCTACAACGTGCTCAAGCGCGGCCACCTGGTCATCGAGGGCGGCGGTCGCGAGATCGAGCCGAAACGCACGCTCCCAGCGGGGGCCGCGGCTAGGCGAACCGCGTCCGTCCGCCACGATTACGGCAAACCCCTGGTCGGCGAGCCATTGCGGTTCATAGAACAGCCGTCGTGCGCACATAACGCGCTGGGTCAGCGGCCCCCCGTAGGGATCCATCACGATTGGCAGCGGTCCCGGTGGCCGCACCTCGTCGCGGGGCAGGATGAGCGCCGTCCGCAGCTTGCGCTCGCCTGCGGAAAGCAGGGCCACGCCGAGCGCGAAGGCCGGCTGCGGATGTGACGCGATCGTCGCCATCACCTTGTCACGGTGGAGGATGCGTACGGTCACGCCGTCGGCGTCCAGCGTCTCCGATGAGATGGCGAGCATGGCGCCGACCACGGTCGCTCCGTGGACTCCAGGTTCGCCGGTCAGTCGCCTGATCTCCCCGCTGTCATGGTCGAAGGAGTACACGTGGCGCTCGGTCGGTTCCTGCGTCGCGCAGAAGATCGTCCGATTGCCCATGGATCCGGTCACGCTCAGAACCTGTAGTCCCGGGGGTGTCACCGGCTCGTCATCGACGATCAGCCGGTGGGTGTCTTCGGAGTGCCTGGCATGCAGCAGGCCACCGCCGGGCAGCCACCGCGGTGTCCCAGGGATGAGTTCCAGCCACGCCGGATCGGCGTCGGCATGCAGGAGATGCGTCGCCCCAGTGTGCGGGTCAACCGTCCGAATCTCGCTGCGCCTGTGATCGCGGGAGTGAAGCACCAGCAGCGGACGATTCCCCTGATCCCACCGTGCGTCCAGGAGATAGGGAAGCTCGCGGTACGGCAACTCGACGCTGATCGTGCGGCCATCGAGACCGGCCAGCAGCAGCTGGACATCTGCGCTAGCTGTGCCAGCGAACGGGTAACGCTGGCACACTGGCTCGGCTGCCGCGTCCGACGGATCGCTTAGCCACCAGGGCGCCACGTTATGCTCGCTAACCCGGGATACCAGCAACTGCCTGCTATCGGGACTCCACCAGTATCCGTGATGGCGCCCCATCTCCTCCGCAGCACCGAACTCTGCGGCGCCGAAGCTCACATCGGTGTCAGTGTCGGACAGTTCCAGGACGATCTGCCCGTCGAGGTGGCAGACCCGAAGGGCACACTCGCAGAGGTAGCCGATCGCGGTCCCGTCCGGACTCAACTGCGGGTCAACACACCTGCCGTCCGCCGGGACCGTGCGGGTCAGGCCAGTCTCGACCTCGCACACAAATAGCCGGCCAGACAGCGCGAACGCGACGAACCGACCGTCAGCCGAGGTGGAATACGCCACAATGCCGCGCGCGGACTCGCGCAGCCGCTCCCTGCGGCTGAGCTCTTCGGCCGGTATCTCTTCTGGTGCGCCAGCAAGCAGTTGCCGAGGGTCGGCAAGCAGCCGTTCGCGCCCAGTCTCGATGTTCAGCGACCAGAGGCCTGTCACCGGGTCGTCGGCAGCGAGCGAGCGCACGAACAGCAGCCTCGCGGGATCGGGAGCGAACCCCAGGTTGCGTGGCCTGCCGAGAAGGAACCTGCGGCTTCGCGCGAACAGCCTTAGGTGATCGTCAGCGCCTGCTGTGAACTCCGGGTGTCCGCTCATGGCCGGGCAGCAGGATCGACCGCTTCCCAGCCGGCGTCTTCGCGGTCGGCGTCCGCGAGGATGGGCAGTGGCGTCATCTGTCGAATAACCAACTAAAGCCCCTCGAGGATGCCACTCACGCCACCCATAGTCAGGTATTGTGGTTACGAATGTAAGGCTCACAGACTCTCAACTCTTACATTTAGAAAGCTCTAATGTCAAGCCGCCGACCGTGGTGCAGCGAGCGAACTTCCTTGTTGATCGCGCTGCCCGGACCACCTGGGACACGTGCGCAGTGCCGCCGGCACGGTCTCTTTCAGGCTCCCGAGTTCGTCGGCAGCTATCAGCCGGAACGCTCACCCATTGCGCCAGTCCCGAACGGCCAGGTTCCGCTGCCGCCTGCCCAGACCAGGTCCTATTTTCGGGTTAGCCCCTGATGCCGCTGCGCGCGGCGCCGTACCGGCGTGAAAATAGCCAGCGGGACCGCCCGTGACGTCGTTTTCTCTATGGTCGCGGTTGAGGCCGCGGGTTAGCCTGACGCCGGGAACCGGAACCTGAGGGGCCGTTCACTGTCGCTTCGAGCACGCGGGTCAGTTTCCGCCGACGCCCCCGGTTCCCCGGGCGGTCCCTGCTCGCAGGCTAGCGCCGGGCGCGCTGGCCGTCCAGGAGGAAGGCAGGGACGATGGAGGAAGTGACCGACGAGCCGCTGTACCGGGACCGGGTGTGCGGCATCGACATCGGCAAGGCGCAGCTGTACGCGACGATCCGGGTGCCGTCGGACGGCAACCCGGCGCGGCGGGCCTCGGAGACCCGCAGCTTCGCCACTACTAAGCGGGGGGTGCTGGCGCTGGCAGACTGGCTGCGGTCCTGGCAGGTCCCGGCCGTGGTGATGGAGGCCACCGGGGATTACTGGAAAGGGCCCTTCTACCGGCTGGAAGCCGAGGGGTTCGACTGCGTGCTCGCCGACGCCAAGCAGGTCAAGAACCTGCCCGGCCGGCCCGAGCGGGACCCGTCGGACTCCCGCTGGCTGGCGGCGTGCTTCGAGCGCGGCGCGGTCCGGCCGTGCTTCGTGCCCGACCCGGAGTTCCGGATCATCCGGCTGCACACCCGCTACCGCCGCGACCTGATCGAGGAGCGGACCCGGGAGAAGAACCGCACCGAGAAGCTGCTGGAATCGGCCGCGATCAAGCTATCGTCCGTCGTCACCGACCTGCACGGGGTCACCGGCCGGGACATCATGGACCACCTCATCGCCGGGGAGCGCAGCCCGAAGGTGCTGGCTCAGCTGGCCCGCGGCCGCGCGCGCCGCAAGATCAGCGAGCTGGAGCAGGCCCTGGAAGGGGCGGAGTTCTTCACTGACCACCACGCCGGCCTGCTCAAGACCATGCTCGCCCGCATCGACCAGATCGACGCGGAGATCACCCCCCTCTCGGAGGTGATCGAACAACTGCTGGCCCCCTGGGAAGAACAGCTGCAGCAGGCCGAGTCACAGCCAGGCTGGGGCCGCCGCTCCGCCGAGGACGTGCTCGCCGAGACCGGCCCGGACATGACCAAGTTCCCCACCGGCGGCCACCTGGTCTCCTGGGCCGGGCGCGCCCCGCTGGACCACCAGTCCGGCAAGCGCCAGGGCCGCTTCCGGCACAAGAAAGGCAACAAGTACGTGGCCGCCGCCACCGGCGAGACTGCCATCTCAGCCGGCAAGACCAGCACCCGCGAAGGCGCCCGCTACCGCAAGCTCGCCCGCAGCCGCGGCAAGGCCAAAGCCTGCGTCGCCCTCGGCAACACCCAGCTGAAGGTGTACCACAAGCTCCTGTCCAACCCCGGCATGCGGTACCAGGACCTCGGACCTGACTACTACCAGCGCCGCGCCCAGACCCGCCGCAAGATCGCTTACCACGTCCGCGAACTCGAGGAACTCGGCCTGGAAGTCACCCTCTGCCGCCCCGGCCCAGCCCAGGACGACCCGGAACCCACCCAGGCCCCCCTGACCCCATAACCCCAGGAGGACCCTGCCAGCCCCTGACCGGCCCGCTATGGTCACGGTCCGCTGCCGCGCGCCCAGCTAAGGTCCTATTTTCGGGTCAGCGCCTTGTGCACGATTTCACAAGCCGTTTCCGCGGAAACGTGTATCTGCCCGCAGGCAGGGGCTCGCCCCTGGGGCAATCCGCCTGTGCCACCGATTCACTCACATGCCGCTGCGGGAGTGCGGTTTGTTTTTGAATCTGGGGTCGGTCAGAACGGCGTGTGCTGGAGCCAGTGGGTGAGCAGTTCCTGCTCGCCGAGGATTGCGATGGCGGGGCTGGAGGGCGGTAGCCGACGGGTCAGGATGAGCAGCAGGCTGGCTGCGGGCCCGCGGACGGCGACGTCGGCT
>Ga0302325_10005122_pt1 | contig 29977 bp, 22 predicted proteins | sample Palsa_T0_2_FD_201948 | JGI IMG/M metagenome (GOLD analysis project Ga0302325, IMG submission 201948) | Peat permafrost microbial communities from Stordalen Mire near Abisko, Sweden - Palsa_T0_2 | ecosystem: Environmental > Terrestrial > Soil > Palsa > Peat permafrost | place: Sweden: Abisko...
GCGATCTCCAAACGGCGCTTCATGCCGCCTGAATAGGCGGAAACGACGGAATCCTTGCGGTCCTGCAGGTTCACCATCTCAAGCACCTGCTTGAGCCTCGGCGCCAGCTGCTGGCGGGGGACGCCGTAGAGGTCGGCGTGGAAGCGCAGGTTCTGCTCGCCGGTGAGGTAGCTGTCCAGGGTGGTGTCCTGGAAGACCAGGCCGATGTTCCTTCTGACGTCGTCGCGCTGCTTGGCGACGTCAAAGCCCGCGACCCTCGCGGACCCCGAGGAGGGGTTCGCGAGGGTGCACAGGATCTTGATCGTGGTGGACTTGCCGGCCCCGTTCGGGCCGAGGAAACCGAAGGTCTCCCCGGCCGTCACGGCGAAATTGATGCCGCGCACCGCCTCGATCTCGCCGTACCGCTTGACCAGGTCGGTGACCTGGACGACGGGCTCGCTCACGCCCCGGACTCGGGCGTGTCGTCGACGGCCGGCGTGTCGGTGACGGTGTCGTCGGCCGTGTCGGTCGCGGCCGTGTCGGTCGCGGCCGTCCCGGTGGGGTCGTCCTCGGCCAGGATCCGGTACATCGAGCGCCGGGTCTGCGCGAGCACCGCGCGGGCCTGGCTGAGCTGCTCGGGCGAGCCGGCCCGGCGGACCTCCATCACCGCGATCATGACCTGGCGGATCAGGTCGCCGAGCTCGATCGCCTCGTCATCGGTCATCCCGGCGACGGCGTCCCAGGAGCCGCGCAGCTCGTCGGCGTGCTCGGCCGCGTAGGCCTGGCCCGCTTCGGTCAGCGCGTACATCCGGCGGCGGCCCTCGCCCTCGGGGGCGATCAGGCCCTCGTCCTCAAGCTGCTGCAGGGCCGGGTAGACCGACCCCGCGCTCGGCCGCCAGACGCCGCTGGTGCGCCCGGCGATCTCCTGGATCAGCTGGTAGCCGTTCCACTGGCCGCCCTCGTCGAGCAGGTCGAGGATGGCCGCGCGGACATCGCCCTTGCGCGCCCGCGGGCCCCGGCCGAAACCACGCCGGTCGAACATCGCCTGCCGGTCGAACATCGCCGCCAGCCCGGCCCCGGGTCCGCCAGGACCCATCGGGCCGAATCCGGGGCCGAAGGGCCCGCCCCGTCCTCCGTGGCGGCCGTAGCCGTGCTCGCCGTGCTCGCCGCGGTCCCCTCGCTCACCGCGGTCACCGCGGTCGCCACGGTCGCCACGGTCTCCGCGCTCGCCGCCTCGGCGACCCGGGCCGCGTCCTGATCCCGGACCCCACTCGGGGCGGCCCGGCCGCTGCGGTCCCCAGTCTCCGTCTCCTCGCATTCCGTGCCTGTGTTCCTCACGCATGGCACGTCACCTTCTTCCTATCGTCTTTGTACCTTCGTTGGTAGCTCAACGATATATCGCTGTAGTTCTCGATGCAACTGTGTGTGTCGATCGTGAACTATTAAGCGAGCCGTTAATGACTCAAGGGGCTTGGGTTCGCCGAGCACGATCGATCGCCGGACGGCACCCGGATGGGGAAGTCGATGCGTAAGCGCCGCGTCGTGACTGGCGAGTGCTGGAGCCTCCGGGCCTCAGGGCCTCCGGGCGTCATCGTGTGCTATTCGAGTCGGCGTAGAGGCCCCAAAATCGCGAGCGTGGGCAGTCCGGGTCACGGGGCGCCCCCAACTGCCCATGCTGGTGGCGCATGCCCGATGGGCTGCGAATCGCGCGTCTGAGGGGCCGCGTGGGGCCAGGTCGGGTCGGCAGGCCGAGTCGGAGACGGATCCGGAAAGGAGCCTGAGACGGACGCGGGAAAGACAGTGGACCGTTGTGTACATCCGGGTGTACGCAGCTGTCCATTATGAGGCGGCGCCGCACGCTTCTTGCTGTTATCAGAATGGGAGTCTCTGCGCCGAGCGAGGGAGACACTGGGGCCCGGTCAGCTGAATCTGGCGGACAGGCGGGCGAGCGCCGGGAGGAGGTGCGCTTACCGGGGGGAGGCGCGGGAGGGCCAGCGGACCGGGATGTTGTGCGGTTACCGGCGGGGGCGCGGGAGCGGCTAGCGGACCGGGAGGTCGTAGGTGCGGCGGACGCTTGAGCCGACGCGGGTGATGTCGGTGCCGTAGACGTGCATCGAGACGGCCACGGAGTCGCCGATGTTGGTGACCCGGTGGACGTCCCCGGGCGGGGCGAACCCGCTGACGGTGCCGACCGGGTTCGCGTTCCGCTGGACTACTTCGAGGTGGTCGCCGCGGAGCGCGTAGACCTCCTCGTACTCGGTTCCCTGCAGGACCGCGGTGCAGCACCAGGTCAGGTGGTCGTGGATCGGGGTCTGCTGGCCGGGCAGCCAGACCATGACCACGATGGAAAACGAGCCGTCGGGCTCGGCGTGCACCAGGTGCGTCTGGTAGCCGCTCGGATCACCGGCCAGCTTCGCGGCCGATAGCAGGCCGGGCCCGGGCATGCGGCCGCCGAAGGCCGCGACGACGCGGTCGGCGGTCTCCTGCCAGGAGCCGCCTGACCGCACGGCGCGACGGATCGCGGCGGTCAGCGAATCCGGACACGTGCCGGCAACCTTGGGCAGTTCGGCAACTGAACGGGACATCGCACCTCCTGGATCACTCTCCACCACGGTAACAACCGGGCTCACATCAGCACAAATACCATTTTCTTATGGATCCATAGCCCCCGTCTATGAATCCGCTGCGGGCATCCCCGGTTGGTACCCTGCCCGCGACCGCGGGGTCAACACCCCGGTGACCCTCAGGCTGCCACCGCGACGCTCGTCATGTCAATTATTACGATCTTTTTACTAGGCAATAGTCAGGTTGCCTTCAGGCGCGGGCGACGCGATGCCATCGTTGTCGGTAATGCGAGGCTGAAGGCAAGCTGAATGCCCGCTGCCTTCGAATACCGTTCGTGAGCACGCACCAGCGCGGGCGGCCCGGCCCTCCTCCCCCGACCGACGGGGACCTGGATTCGCTGCTTGCGGCCGTGGGTCGCGGACAGCACGGGGCCTTCGACCTGATTTACGAGCAGCTCCGCGAGCCGGTCTACCGGCAGGTGGCGACCGTGCTGCGCGATCTCGCGCAGTCCGAGGAGGTCACCCAGGAGGTATTCCTCGAGCTGTGGTCGACCGCCGAGCAGTACGACCCGGTCAAGGGCAGCGCGGCCGGATGGGCGATGATGATCGCGCGCCGCCGCGCCATCGACCGGGTCCGCAGTGCCGCCGCCTCCGCCGTCCGCGACCAGCAGGCCGCCCCGCCCGCCGAACTGTGGGACCAGACCCACGAGGCCGCGGCGGAGGCTCTCGACCGCGAGCGGCTGGCCCGCTCGCTCAGCAAGCTCACCGGGCCGCAGCGGGAGGTCATCACCCTGGCCTACTTCGGCGGCCACACCCATCGTCAGGTGGCGGCGATTCTGGGCGCACCGCTCGGCACCGTCAAGGGACGGATACGAGAGGCCCTGATCAAGCTCCGGCGCGCCATGACCAGCGACGATTAGGCTGCTCAGCCTCGGATCGCGCTGACGATGCTGATGGTGGCGAGCACCGCCATGATGCCCGCCGCGACGCGGGTGATCACGCTGATCGGGATGACCTTGAGCAGGCTGCGGCCGCCGGCGATCGCGAGCGCCGCCACCGCCCACAGCCCGAGGACCGCGCCGAGGCCGACCGTGAGCGGGTCGTGGTACTTGGCGGCCAGGTTCGCGGTCACCAGCTGGGTGAGATCGCCGAACTCCGCGACCAGGATGACCAGGAAGCTCGTGCTCGCAACGCGAAAGAACGTCGGGCGCTTGCCCTCGGCGATGGCGAGGTTCTCGTCCTCCTCGCCGTGCCGTCCGCGCAGCAGCAGCACCGCGCCGAGCAGGAACAGCGCCCCCACGACGGCCTGCAGGATCCGGTGCGGCAGCAGGGTCAGCAGGCTGCCGAGCGCCACCGCGAGCGACACGTGCACGACGAAGGCGGCCGCCGCCCCGGCGAACACGTACAGGGGCCGGTACCGGGTGCCGAGCACCAGGCTGGCGAGCGCGGTCTTGTCGGGCAGCTCCGCGAGGAAGATCAGGCCGAAGACGGTGCCGAGCACAGCGAAGTTCATGGAGAGTCCGGGATCCTTACGGTGGAGGCCGTGCCCAAGGCTCCGGGGGAGGCTTCGGCGCGGCAGCGGTCAGGCTGCGGCCGAAGGTCTCGCCCAGCGCCTCAACCAGGCGCCCTGGGGGCCGGGCCCGCCCCGATGAGGCTGGCCAGTATGTCGACATCCCAGCTGCGGGGCTACTCCCCTTCGCTGCCAACAGTGTATCAGCCAGATCACGGCCGCGCCTGATGGGGGTGGCGTGCCTGGTGGGGCCGCGGCGCCGGGCGGGGGCGGGGTGGCGGAGGCCGGGGCGGCCGGGGGAGGCGGGGCGGCGGCCGGGGGAGGCGGGGCGGCCGGCGGGGTGGCGAAGGCCGGGGCGGCCGGGGGAGGCGGGGGTGGCCGGCGGGGGTCAAGCCCCGGGCGCCAGGGCCGGGGCGGCCTGGCTAGGGTGGCAGGTAACAGACAGGAGCGAACATGACATCCACGCCTGAGCCAGAGCACCTGAGCGGCCGCCACCGCGACACGCTGGCGCAGATCTTCGCGCACCCGGTGAGCCACAACATCGAGTGGCACGCGGTGGTGTCGCTGCTCGAGGCCGTCGGCACCGTCACCACCCACCATGACCACAAGGTTGAGGTGACGGTCGGCGACGGGCAGGCCTTCATCGACCCGCCGTCGGGCAAGGACATCGACCCCCAGACCGTCGTTGACCTGCGGCACATGCTCGCCGAGGCGGGCTACCAGCCGAGTTGACGCCGGGTCGGCGCTAGGGAAGCGTCTCGTCGTCGGGTTCGGGGCCGGCGGGCTCAGTGCCCTCGGGTGCGTTGGGCACGTTTGCGTCCAGCAGGGTGGTGGCGCCCGCCGCCCGGGTCTGGGCGTCTTCGGTGCGCTCGCGCAGCCGCTCGAGCGACTCGGCGTCGCCGTAGGGAACGGCGGCCTCCACCCGGTCGCTCGCCTGCACCTCAGGCAGGTCCATGACCGCGTCGACCAGGCTCGCCCGGTAGCCGCGGGGTGCGTCGGCATCCGACTGCATTGACGTGCGGACGGTGCCCTCAGGTCCGAGCGCGGTCGTCACGTCGGCCTTGGCGACCGTGCGGTCGGTCTCGTCCTTGATCTCGAGGTGACGTGGTTCCTCTTGGTTGGTCACGGGTCTCTCCTGGTTCGGTCGTCCTGGCAAGACCACAGGCGCGGACCGGCCTGCACCGACTGGCCTGCCCACGATCGGCCGGCCAAACCGCTCGAGACCCGGTTAGCGCCGCCAATGAGAGACCATCGGCACCCCGCCCGCTCACGAGTGACGCGTGATGATTGACCGGGCGGGGGCTCTGACGTCAGTCGGCGAGGGTGGTGTAGGCGATGACGCCGCGGCGCATGGCGTCGATGGCGGCGCGGGCGGTGGCGGCGACGTCGCGGTCGCGAGGGGCGGGCTCGCGGCGGCGGGGCTCCTGGTCGGCCTCCGCGTCCTCGGGCGGCAGCTCAGAGCGGGGCGGCTGGACCGCCTCGACGTCCTCGGGCGGCTGGCCGGCGTCGGCGTCCCCGGGCGGCGGGGACGGGGAGGCGGCGCCTTCGGCCGCGGCGGGGCGTGCCTTGGCGCGGGGCGACTTTCTGCTCGAGTCGTAGGAGGCGGCGGCCGCGATCTGGTCGAGCAGGTCGATCAGCTGCTTGACCGAGCGGACGAAGTCGCCCGGGGTCAGGCCGGGGACCGAGTCGAGCACGTCCTCCAGCTTGGCCCCGCGCACCCAGCGGTAGGCCGCCCAGACGAACCCCGAGTCGGGCTCGCGCAGGAACGAGAGCCCGTTCCGCCGCTCCAGCTGGTCGAGTTCGGCCCAGGTCCGGCCCATCGCGGTGAGCACGTCGCGGACCGGGCCGCCGGGCAGCCGGGCGGGCTCGGCGTCATCCGACTGCTTGCGGGACTCGAACGACAGCACTGACACGCAGGCGGCCAGCTCGGCCGGGTTGAGGCCGTCCCAGACCTTCCGGCGGATGCACTCGGCCGCCACCAGATCGAGCTCGGAGTACAGCCGCGAGAGCCGCTGGCCGTCGGCGGTGACGGTGTCGCCGTCAAGGTAGCCGAGCTCGTCGAGGACCGCGCAGACCCGGTCGAAGGTCCGGGCGATCACGTGCGAGCGGCTGTTGATCTGCCGCTCGAGGTCGTCGACCTCCTTCTGCTGCCGGAAGTAGCGCTCGCCCGCCCGGGCGTGCTGCTCGCGGTCGGGGCAGCTATGGCAGGGGTGGCGGCGGATCAGGCGGCGCAGTTCGGCGACGTCGCCGTCGCCGAGCGGCCCATCCTGGAAGTCGGGGCCGCCACCGTCGGCGGAGTCGTGGCCGGCGGAGGCGGAGGACAGGGACCGTTCGGGATAATCCTCATCGGCACCAGCCGACGACCGGCGGCGGCGGGGCGGCAGGCCCAGATCGCGGCCCGCGATCTTGGAGCGCATCGAGGAGACGAGATCGCGGCGGTGCTTGGGTGAGCGCTCGCTGAACGAGTTCGGGATCCGCAGGTGCTCCACCGGCTCGGCCGGGACCGGGAAGTCGGCCGCGGACAGCTGCTTGAGCTGGCCGTGCTCGGTGAGCACGAGCGGGCCGTCGGCCCGGTTAGGTGAGAAGCCGCCCTCGGCCGGGGGCGGGTTGAGCACCACCGCGAAGCCGGCCCGGCGGCCGGACGGCACCCGGATGACGTCGCCCCGGCGGAGGGTGGCGAGGGCGCGGCGGGCCTGCGCGCGCTGGGCCGCGCCGCGGCTCCTGGACGCGCCGCGCTCCTCGTCGGTGAGCCGGCGCCGCAGCGCCGCGTACTCCAGGAAGTCGCCCCGGTCGCAGCTGACCTGGCGGGCGAGCTCGTCGGCGGCCTCCTTGACCCGGCGCAGCCTGCGGGCCAGCCCGACCACGCCCCGGTCGGCCTGGAACTGGGCGAAGCTCGACTCCAGGAGGGCGGCCGCGCGCCGGCGGCCGGCCCGGCCGGTCAGGTTGACGGCCATGTTGTAGGACGGGCGGAAGCTGGAATTGAGCGGGTAGGTACGGGTGCTCGCGAGGCCCGCCACCGCGCCCGGGTCAAGGCCGGGCTGCCAGAGGACCACCGCGTGCCCTTCGACGTCGATGCCGCGGCGGCCCGCGCGGCCGGTGAGCTGGGTGTACTCCCCCGGGGTAAGCGCGACGTGGGCCTCGCCGTTCCACTTGTCGAGCTTCTCGAGCACGACCGTGCGGGCGGGCATGTTGATGCCGAGGGCCAGGGTCTCGGTCGCGAAGACGGCCCGGACCAGGCCCTGGGTGAACAGCTCCTCGACGACCTCCTTGAAGACCGGGAGCATGCCCGCGTGGTGGGCGGCGATGCCTCGCCGCAGCGCCAGGACCCAGTCGTGGTAGCCGAGGACGGTGAGGTCCTCATCGGGGATGTCGCTGGTCCGCCGGGAGGCGACCGCCTCGATCTGCTCCGCCTCGGCCGGCGTGGTCAGCCGCAGGCCCGCCTGCAGGCACTGCTGGACGGCGGCGTCGCAGCCGGCCCGGCTGAAGATGAACGTGATCGCGGGCAGCAGCCCGGCCCCGTCGAGCCGGTCGATGATCTCCGGCCGGTACGGCGGCGCGTTCCGCTTGGGCCGGTGGCCGCCGCGGCCGGGACGGCTGGCGGGCTGGCGGATCTCCTCGCGCCGGGCCAGCCGCACCAGGTCGGGGTTGACCTGACGGTGATCGTCGTCGGTGAACAGGTCGTACAGGCGGCGGCCGGCCAGCATGTGCTGCCACAGCGGCACCGGCCGGTGCTCGTCGACGATGACCTCGGTGCCGCCGCGGACCTGGGCGAGCCAGTCGCCGAACTCCTCCGCGTTGGAGACCGTGGCCGACAGCGCGACCACCCGGACCGACTCGGGGAGGTGGATGATCACCTCTTCCCAGACCGCGCCGCGGGACCGATCGGCCAGGTAGTGCACCTCGTCGAGGACGACGTAGCCGAGGTCCCTGAGCGTGGCCGAGCCCGCGTAGAGCATGTTCCGCAGCACCTCGGTCGTCATCACCACGATCGGGGCGCCGCCGTTAACGGCGTTGTCGCCGGTGAGCAGGCCCACCGTGTCGCTGTCGTAGCGTTTGACGAGGTCGTTGTACTTCTGGTTCGACAGCGCCTTGATCGGCGTGGTGTAGAAGCACTTGCGGCCTTGCTCGAGGGCCAGGTGCACCGCGTACTCGCCCACCACGGTCTTGCCCGATCCCGTTGGCGCCGCCACCAGCACCCCGTCACCCTTGGTGAGGGCGGTGCAGGCGGCGATCTGGAACGGATCGAAGTCGAAGCCGTAGAGATCGCGGAACGAGGCGAGCTCAGGGGCGGCCTGCCGCTCGCGGAACCTCGCGTAGCCTTCGGCCGGGCCCACCGGGGTGCTCATAGCTCCAGCGTATGGGACTTCGGTCCCGCGTGATACGCGTGAGGCGCCGCGATACTTAGTTGAGGGAACTATCGACGTCGACCGGCTCGGGCGCGTCAACCGGCGCCAGCTCGTCGTCGGCGAGGTCCGCGTACGGGTTGGGGTTGCGCTTGGCCCGGCGCTTGTCGTTGAAGTAGACGAAGACCTCGGCGATCTCGACCAGCGCGACCGCGATCCCGCCGAGGATGAGCATCGTGGTCGGGTCGGGGCTCGGGTTCACCACCCCGGAGATCAGGAAGACGCCGAAGATCAGCAGACGTCGCCACTTGCGGAACCGTTCGTGGGTGAGGATGCCGGCCAGGTTGAGCATGACGATCACTAGCGGGAGCTCGAACACGATCCCGAACCCGACGATCATGCCGGTGAAGTAGCTCAGGTACGTGTCGAAGCTCGGCAGGTTCGCCACCCCGGCCGGGACCAGGCCGAGCAGGTAGTGCAGGCCGCGGCCCATCACCAGGTAGGCGAGGGCCGCGCCGCCGACGAAGAGCGGGACCGCGGTGCCGGTGAACAGGTACGCCCACTTCTTCTCGCGGGAGTACAGGCCCGGGGCGATGAACGCCCACAGCTGGTAGAGCCAGACCGGGCAGGTGAGGACGAGCGCGATGTAGAACGCGAGCTTGATGCGCAGAGAGAGCGGGTCGAAGATGCCGGTCGTGACCAACTGGTCGCCGAATCCCCGGCATCCGGTCATGCCGTGGATCGTGGCCTCGCAGAACGGCCGCTGGATCCAGGCGATGGTCTGGTCGGAGAAGACGAGCGCAATGATCATGCCGACGATGATGGCGAGGGCCGCCTTGACCACCCGGTTGCGCAGCTCGCGCAGGTGGTCCATCAGGGGCATCCGCCCGTCCGGGTTGGCCTGCTGCTTGGAGCGCACATAACGCTCGCCGACGATGCGGGCACCCCTGATGGCGGAAGGCTTCGATGCCATGATCGTTTACGACCGTCTTCCCGGAGGGGGATCTACTGGGGCTTGCAGCGTGCTGGTCTTACTGCGCCTGAACGTTGTCGGTCGCCTTGTTGCCGACGACGTTCTGCTGCAGGTCGGCGAGCTGCGCGCTGAGCGCGTCAATCTGGGCCTGGTGGTCCACCGGCGCGGCCGTCGGCTGGATCTGAGCGGGGGTCGGGACCGGCGCGCTGTGCGTCGTCTGCGCCTCGTCGTCCGCGTGCAGGCCCTGCACCTCGGTCTTGAGGATGCGCATCGACTGGCCGAGCGAGCGAGCTGCAGCCGGCAGCTTGCGCGACCCGAACAGCACGATGATCACGATCGCGACGATCAGGATCTTCCACGGGCTGTCGAACAGGTCAGCAAACATTATTTGCGTCCTTAAAGTCACAGGGGATGAGTCCCGTGCACGGGGACTCGCCTTGTCGTCGAGTCTACACGGCAGCGCTGAAACGACTAGAGACCGGCCGTCGAACGGTCGGTGAACCGGCCATATGCGGATAAATACGCACAAACTGGCTAATTTTGGCCGCTCACCTGGTGCTTATGCTACCGGTGTGATGCTGGTTACTGCCGCAAGACGAGCAGGTTTCCTGTCCGGCGGCGCCGAGCAGGATCATGATCACGTATCCGTGGCATCCGCAAACCGGGGGTGATTCACTCAATGTAGTCGATAGCCTACCTAAGGCCACGATAATATCTCTCGCCCGCGAGGGCGCGCTGTACACCGCACGCGATTCGCGAGCCCAAGGGAAGTTGGGTAGAAATATACAGAATCCTCTGAATTGCCAATCAAACGTCGGTACGGTCACTGGCATGGCAGCCCAAGCCCTGCAGGTCCCGTCCGCGCCTACGCGACCGGAGCTCGGCATCAATTACGAGCGTTTGTACGAGTACCGATTCCGCGATGTCGAGCAGGCCGGGAAGCTAGCGGTCTGGGAAGAGATCGCCCAGTACGTGCACGCCCGGATGGGTGCGCCGAAGCGCATGCTCGACCCGGCGGCCGGCCGCGGCGAGTTCATCCGCGCCGTCCCGTCCGAGGAACGCTGGGCCGTCGACATGGTCAAGCAGGCCGACCTCGAGGCCGACGGCGTGAAGATGATCATCTCCGAGATCATGGACGCGGACCTGCCCGAGGACTACTTCGACGGCGTCTGGGTGTCCAACTTCCTCGAGCACCTGCCCGACCAGAACGCGGTCGCGGCGCTGCTCGGCCGGCTGCACGCCTCGATGACGGTGGGCGGCCGGATCGCGATCATGGGCCCCAACTTCAAGTACTGCCCACGGGAGTACTTCGACTGCGCCGATCACACGGTGATCCTGACCCACGTCGCGGTGACCGAGCACCTGTACGCGGCCGGGTTCGAGGTCGAGTCGGTGGCGCCGAGGTTCCTGCCGTTCTCCTTCCGCGGGCTGCTGCCGCCGTCGGCCCGGCTGACCCGGACCTACCTGCACACACCGGCCATGTGGCCGCTGCTCGGCAAGCAGTTCTTCCTGATCGCGCGGAAGGTCCCGCTGACCACGGGCGGTTCCGAGACGGCGTAGACCGTCGAGCGGGCCGCCGCTGGCGGGCCGCGGTCGGCGGGCCGCTGCTGGCGGGCGCCGCGAGCTAGCGGAGCCGGGCGAGCAGGTTGTCCCCGCGCGGCCAGAGCAGGATCACGTACTCGTCGTGCCGGTAGGTCCTGGCCGGGCGGCCGAACGTCGCCGTTGCCTCGGCTACGGTCATCCCCTCGCCGCCCGCCGAGGCGGGCGCGCCCGGGGCGGTGAGCACCAGGAAGGTCGCGGTCCGGCTGGCCGGGTCGAACCAGGCAGCGGACGCATTCCAGGTGTACGCGCCGATCAGGCCGACTCTTGTCCGGGTGACCGGGCGCAGGGTGACCGCGCCGCCGCTCTCCAGGGTCACGATGTTGGCCTGGTGGTAGCCGCTGAGCCCTTCGGTCAGGTGCTCGGCCGAGAGCCAGGCGGCTAGGTTCGCGTACTGCGGCGGCGACGGGGACTGGGCCGCGTTGTAGCCGAGCATGGCGGCGTAGCAGGCGAGCAGCGCCGACAGGGCGCAGTCGAGCGGTCGCACGCGGCGGCGGTGCGCGGCGGGGTGGTCGGGGTCAGCGGGGAGGCGGTCGCCGAGGAGGCGGTCGCCGAGCTGGCGGGCGGCCAGGGCGGCCGCGAACGGGAGGACCGGCGCGATCTCCCTGGTCGAGGTGATGTTCACTGCCTGCACGCCGGCCACGTAGGCGGCCAGGTTGAGAACCAGGCCGGTCAGCAGGACCGCGTCGATGAGGCCGAGCCGCCGGCGGGCCGCCGCCGCAGCCGCCCCGATCACCCCGGCGGCGGCGAGCGCGACGCCGGCCAGGTGGGCGATCGCGAACGCGACGGCCAGGGCCGAGCCGGTGGACGCGGCCGCGAACACGTCCGCGCCGAACAGCCCGAGCACGCCCTCGCCGGTGAGCCGCGCGTTCCCGGCCAGCTGGCCGGCCGCTGCCAGCGCGGTCGGGAGCCCGTTCACCTGCCAGCCGCCCAGCGCCCGGATCAACGCGGTGGCGGCGAGCGCGGTCGGGGTCGCGAGGACCGCGGCCGCCAGCAGCGCCAGCTCGTACCCGTGCTCGCGGGGCGACCCGGAGTTCCTGAGCACGCCCCGCGCCGCCCGGAGCGCGCAGACCAGCGCGAGCGGCAGGACCGCGACGAAGAGGGTCAGGGTGTCCGCGACCGAGACCCACGCGAGGGCGAGCCAGACCAGCACCGGAACGTACCAGCGGGCGGCCGAACGGTCGATCAGCAGCCAGGCCAGCAGCACCGGGACGGCGGTGCCGGTGTGATCCGGGGAGAGCACGAGCGTCTCCGTCCCCGGGCCGAGCTGCGGCGCGAGCATGATCCCGGCCGCGACCAGCGCCCGGGTCAGCCCGGCCCGGCCGCGGGCGCGGCCCCGGGCGAGGAACGCGGCCGCGAGCACGAGCAGGGTGTAGGTCATCGCGCCGCCCACGTGCATGACGTCGGGGGTCAGCCCGCGCACGAGCTCGAGCAGCGCGTACTGCGGGAGCTCGGTGGTGTAGAAGGACACGTCGGTGACCCACCAGCCGCGCAGCAGCGGGTTCCCGTGCAGCATGTCCCAGGCCTGCAGCGCCTGCGAGGCGCCGTCCGAGCCGACCGAGACGGTCCGCGACTGGCCCAGGTAACCCGCGAGCAGCGCCGCCGCGGCGAGGGCGGTGGCGGCCGCCCAGAGCGCCGCCCGGCGCCGTGAGCCGGGCGATCGGGCCGGCGCCGCGAGCCTGGTCGACTCCCCGGTTATCACGACGGGCCCGGGAACGTCCGGCCCTGCAGGCGGGTGAGCAGGTTGTACCGGTAGATCATGACGACGTCGGCGCCCACGTGGTACTCGGCCGCGGGCCGGCCGAAGCGAGCCCGGGCGGACGCGACCGTGATCGAGTCCTCGGCGAAAGCCGGGTGGGGCTCGGCGATGACGAACGTCGCCCGGTACCGGCTCGGCTGATACCAGGCCGACGATGCCTCCCAGTGCTTGACCGCGTTCCCCGAGGCGGTGACCGGCGCCACCAGGACCCGGCCGCCGCTGGCGACCGTGGTCTGGGTGCCCTGCCAGTAGGCGGCCAGGCCGACGCGCTGGTGATGGGCGACGAGCCAGTCGGCTACGATCTGGACCGGCACCGGGGAGGGCTGCCAGGTCGCGGCGTAGCCGGCCTCGGCCACGCCGACCGCCAGCCATCCGCCGAGCGCCACCGTCGCCGCGGTGACCACGGTCGCGACGTTGGTCACGTTCGCCGCGGTCGCCAGCCGGGTCCGGACCAGCCGCTCGGCCAGCGGCCGGGCGGCCGACGGCAGCGTCCGGCCGGCCAGCGCCGCCCCCAGCGGCAGCAGCACCGCGACCTCGTGCGCGCTGGTGAGCGACTGCAGCACGGTGCTGAACAGGCCGGCCGCGATGGTGACGACGATGGCCACCACCAGGATCTGGTCGACGCGGTCGCGGTCGGCCACGTCCATGTCCGCCCGGCCGGATCGGCTGGGCAGGCCGAGACGGCCGGGCCGCGCGAAGAAGCCGGCCGCGATGCCCGCGATCAACCCGGCCCCCGCCACCACCAGGCCGATGACGTGCAGGTCGGCGCTGAGGACGAGCGGGACGTGCTGCGAGATCGTGAGCGCCCGGCTGGGCTTGCCCGGGTTGTTGGCGCCGAACAGCAGCAGGACCGACTGATAGAGCACCCGCGCATTGCCGGGGAGCTGGCCGAGCGAGGCCAGCCGGGTGCCGGGGACCGGCCGCTGGTCGAACCCGCCGTTCGCCCGCAGGGTCCGCTCGGCGACGTTGGCGATCGCGACCGAGATCAGCGCGGCCGCCGCCAGCAGCCCGTCCCAGCGCAGACCGTCCCCGCGTAGCGCGGCCCGCGGGCGACGGCGGATGAGGGTGATCGCGAGGCGGAGCGCACAGACCGCCGCGATCGGAGCCGTGGCCGCCACTAGCGACAGTTCGTCGCCGACCTGGGTCCAGGCCAGCACCGCGCAGACCGCGACCGGGACGTACCAGCGCGGCGCGGTCACCTCGTCGCGCCCCTCCCCCCAGTCAAGCAGCAGCAGCGCGAGCAGGATCGGGGCCGAGGTGCCGAAGTGGTCGGGGTTCTCGAGGAAGACCTCGGTGCCGCCGAGGATGGAGGGCGCGAGCATGATGGCGACCGCGATCGCGGCCCGGCGCAGCCCGGCCGCGCCGGTCGCGCGGCCGCGGGCGAGCAGTCCGGCCAGCGCCACCGTGAGCGTGTAGGTCAGCGCGCCGCAGATGTGCACCACGTCGGGCGATAGCCCCCGGGCGGCGACCACGAGCGCGTACTCGGGCAGTTCGGTCGTGTAGAACGAGACGTCCGAGGTCCACCAGCCGCGCAGCAGCGGGTTCCCGTGCAGCATCGCCTGCGCCTGGAGGATGTTCGACGCCCCGTCGGAGCTGAGCGCGGTGGTCAGCGACTGGCTCAGCGAGAGCGCGAACAGCGCCGTCAGGGCGACCGCGAGCGCGACCGCCCACGCCAGCCTGCGCGGCCACCGTGACCGCGTCCCACGTCTCCCGCGCACCCCACGTGGCGCACGTGTCACACGCACTGAACGCAGCACTGTGCGCCCGGCCACCCCCGTCAGCATGAGCGGCAGCCTAGCGTAGCCAGTTGGTTACTCAGAGGTAAAACGAGTGATCGGCCGGAGTCCCCGGCCCGGACCACCTCCCCCGCCAGCGGTTGGACCGAGTGCTACTTGGCCGGCGGCCCGTAGAGATAGGCCGGGGTCGGCTGGATGACGCTGGTCAGCAGGTTGCGGTCGTAGACCAGGACCACGGTCTTGCCGAGGTGGTACTCCTTGGCGGGCTGGCCGAAGTGCGCGGTCGCCACGCCCACGGTGAGGTAACCGGCGCCAAGCTGCTGAACGTGCGCGATGACGAAGTTGGCCGAGGAGACCTTCGGGTCGAACCAGGCGACCTTCGATTCCCAGGGGTAGCCGTACTTGCCCACGTCGACCAGCGGCGCGACCGTGACCTTGCCGCCGCTGCCGAGCGCGGTGACGTCCGCGTCCCAGTAGCCGCCGAGACCGCTGGTCAGGTCGTGCGCGACCAACCAGTCGGCCAGCGCCTGGTTGACCGAGGGCCGGGACGGCTGGGCGGCGTTGTAGCCGACATCGCTCAGGTAGCCGATCCCGGCCGCGACGAGCACGCACGCCACCGCCATCCGGGCCGACGGCGCCCGCCATCCGAGCGGGCCGCGACGCGCTTCCCGCGACGCCGGCCGGCCGTCGGCCGCCAGGGCGTCAGCCTGGTGGTCGGCCCCGGCCCGCCGGCCCGCCAGCCACGGCCCGATCACGCGGCCGGCCAGCGCCGCGCTGAGCGGGAGCATGATCGCGATCTCGTGCGCGCCCGAGATCGGCTGCATCAGCGGGCTGACCGCGCCCGCCGCGAACACGGCGAAGACCGCGACCACCAGCGTCCGCGTCACCCGGTCCGCCCTCGGCCACGCCCAGATGGCGATGAGCAGGCCGATCAGCGCGACCGCGACGCCGATCAGGTGCAGGTAGGCGTAGTCGGTCAGCGGCTGCGGCTTGGTCCAGAAGTTCGCGCCGAACAGGTACATCAGGTTCTGCCCGAGCGTGCGCACCTGCGAGGGAACCGTCGACCAGTGCGAGATCTGCGACTTGGCCGGGATCGCGTGCAGGTAGAAGCCGCCGATGCGGTAGATCGCCCGGTTCGCGAGCTGGGTCAGGCCGAACGCGGCGACCGCGGCCACCAGCAGCGCGAGGTCGTAGCCGTGCAGCTCCGCCTCGCGGCGCCAGGGCAGCGGCGCGGTCGCGGGGCGGCCGCGCCGGGCTCGGATCGGGTTCGCCAGCCGCCGGCCCGCGGCCGCCGCCAGCGGCGTGGCGCAGGCCAGGGCGAGCGGGAGGGCGCAGCTGAACTCGGCCACCGGGTCGTCGAGCTGCGCCCAGATCAGCAGCAGGCAGACCAGCAGCGCGGTCCCGAGCACCGGCAGCAGCCGACTGGGCCGCAGCCGGTCCACGACCAGCAGTGTGATCAGCACCGGGACGCCGATGCCGGTGTGGTCGGGCGCCAGCAGCAGCACGTGCGCGCCCGGGTTGGTGCCCGGGGCGACCATGATCCCGGCCGCGATCAGCCCGCGGACCCACGCTTCGCGACCGCCGTGCAGCCGGTCGCCGGTCGCGCCCGCCGCCACCAGCGCGGCGAACAGCACCAGGAGCGCGTACTCGGCCGCCGCGGCCACGTGGATCACGTCCGACTGCAGCCCGTAGACGACGCTGATCAGGCCGTCAAGCGGCACCTCGAAGGTGTAGAACGACACGTCGGACAGGAACCAGCCCCGCAGCAGGAGGTTGCCGTGGGCCATGTCCCAGCCCTGCAGCACCATCGCGGCCGCGTCCGAGTTGGCCGCCTGCGCCCTCGACTGGAGCAGGTAGGCCCAGAACAGCCCGATGGTCACGGCCGCGATCGCGGCGACCGCGGACAGCCTCAGAACGGCGGTCCGCCGACGGGTCGGCCGCGTCTGCTCTTCGCCCACCGGGGCGGTAACTGCCAGCTGTCTCTGCCCGCTCTCATGCACTCTTAGAAAATAGCGGGCACCCAGCGTCGAACTGCCTCGAACGAGACATAACGTAGCTCCGGCTCCCTGCTCACCCCGAGGTATGACCACTGCAGTCCGCGCTTGGCGCGGGTCCAATCAACTCGCCGGCGCGCTTGACAGCTCGCTGAGCAGGTTCTTGTGCCACACCATGATCGTGTCGCCCTGATAGTAGTACCGTCGGTAGGGCTGGCCGAAGGCGGCGACCGCCTGAGCCTGAGTCACCGCCGAGGGCGCGCCCGGAGCGGTGGCGACGAGGAAGTTCGGGTCGTTGTCGCTGGGGTCGAACAGCCGTGGCTCGACCTCCCACGGGAGCGCCGCCAGCCCGCGCCCCCGGTCGTATTTGACCGGCACCATGACGATCGCGCCCCGGCTGTCCAGCGTCGTGCTGTCGGCGTTCCAGTAGCCGGCCAGCCCGTCGGTCAGGTCATGGCCGGCCAGGAACCGGGCCAGGCCGGCCGCGGCGGGCGGCTTCGGCTTGGCGATCAGCAGCGGCGGCACCGCCACGACGACGGCCGCGACCGCGACGAGGGCGATCAGCGGTTCCAGCCGCCGCCGGAGCAGCGGCCCGCCCAGCACGCGGCCGGCCAGCGCGCCGCCGAGCCCGAAGACCGGGGCGATCTCCCGCACCGTGGAGCCGCCCCCGGGGTAGAGCATGACGTAGGCGAGGAGGTTGATCACGATCGCGGCCGCGAGCAGCTGCGCGATCAGGTCGCCGTGCAGGAAGTCCCGGCCGGACGCGCGCAGCGCGAGGAACAGCGCGACCGCGACCAGGCCGGCGAAGACCGCGTGGACGGCGGCCACCGCCAGCCAGTCGTTCAGCCGGGCGCTGAACACGTCGCCGCTGAACAGGCCGAGAAAGTCGTTCACGGTCGCCGACAGATTGGCCGGGAGCTCGCTGAAGGGCACCGTGGACTGCGTCGCCGACGCGGTGACCACGAAGCCGCCGTCCGCCTTGATCAGGGCGCTCAGCGCGGCCCCGCCGATCGCGGCGGCTATCCCGGCCCCGGCCAGCGCGAGGTCGTACCACGCGACCGCGAGCGGCTGCCGGCGCAGCGCGAGCAGGCCGAAAGACCGGGCCCCGCACACGATCACCAGCGGCGCCACCCCGATCAGCAGCACCAGCGAGTCGCCGACCAGGGCCCAGCCGAGCACCGCCGCCACCAGCACCGGCACCCACCAGCGGCGCCGGGCGCGGTCCAGCACGAGCAGGGTCAACAGGATGGGGACGGCGGTGCCGGTGTGGTCGGGATTGTTGAGCAGCACGGTGGCGGCGAGCACGGTCGGGCCGATCATGACGGCGACGGTGATCGCGGCCCGGACTGCGGCCGCCCGGTGAGCGGCGTTGTCAGTGTCATCTGCGTTATCGGCGTTATCGGCCGACTTCGCTCCGTAGGCCACCGCCGCCGCCAGCACCACCAGCAGCGTGTAGGTGAGCGCGGCGCAGATCCGCACCACGTCCGGGTTGAGCCCGCGGACCAGCTCGACCAGCATGTACTCGGGCAGCTCGGTCGTGTAGAAGGACACGTCGGCCAGCTGCCAGCCGTGCAGCAGCAGGTTGCCGTGCAGCATCGCCCAGCTCTCGAGCACGACCGCGGCGCCGTCGGACGTCGTGCCGAGCTGGTGCGCCTCGCGCTGGGCGCAGTAGAACAGCAGCACGACCCCGGCCGCCACCGCCGCCCACCGCCAGCCCGGCCGGTCGCGCCAGGTCCGCGGTGGCGGTTGATCGAGTCCGTCGTCCGCGTCCGTCGCCTCGGCTCGGCCGCTCACTCCCGCAAACATGCCGGAAGCATAACGTAGCGAATACGACTCTTAAGAAACCATTCAGTAGAGCTTTACATAAACCATTGAGCGGAGAGAGCAGGGCTCGGGACTGGCTAGGAGCTGCGCAGCAGGCCGAGAAGATTCTGCTGCCACACCAGGATCGTGTATCCCTGGTAACGATAGCTCCGGTACGGCCGGCCGAAGGCCGCGACCGCCTCCGGCACGGTCACCGCCGACGGCGACCCCGGCCCGGTGGCGACGAGGAAGTTCGCGTCGTTGGCGCCGCTGTCGTAGAGCCGGGTGTCGATCTCCCACGGGTACGCCACCAGCCCCTGCCCGGCCCGGAACCTCACCGTCCTGACCACGACCCGGCCCGCGCTGTCGAGCGTCGAGCTGTCCGCGTCCCAGTAGCCCGCCAGCCCGCTGCTCAGGTCGTGGGCGGCCAGGAACCGCGCCAGGCCGGACGCCGCGGGCGCCGTCGGGGTGACGGTCAGCAGCGGCGGCAGCAGCACCGCGACCGCGGCGACCGCCCCGAGGGCGAGCAGCGGCTCCAGCCGCCGCCGGAGCAGCGGCTCGCCCAGCACGCGGCCGGCCAGCGCGCCGCCGAGCCCGAAGACCGGGGCGATCTCGCGCACGGTGGCGCTGGACGCCGGGTACAGCAGCAGGTAGCCGAGGAGGTTGATCACGAGCGCGGCCGCGAGCAGCTGCGCGATCAGGTCGCCGTGCAGGAAGTTGCGGCCGGACGCGCGCAGCGCGACAAACAGCCCGCCCGCGACCAGGCAGGCGAACGCCAGGTGGACCGCGGTCACCGCCAGCCAGGCGTTCAGCCGGGCGCCGAAGAAGTCCGCGCTGAACAGGCCCAGGAAGTTGCTCACCGTCGCGGCCGCGTTGGCCGGGACCGCGGCGGACTGCACCGCGTACTGCGTCGCCTGCGGGCTCAGCGTGAAGCCGCCGCTCGACTTGATCAGGGCGCTCAGCGCGGTCCCGCCGATCGCGCCGGCCAGGCCGGCCGCCGCCAGCGAGAGGTCGTACCGCGCGACCGCGAGCGGCTGGCCGCGCAGCGCGAGCAGGCCGAAGGAGCGGGCCCCGCACACGATCACCAGCGGCGCCACCCCGATCAGCAGCACCAGCGAGTCGCCCACCAGGGCCCAGCCGAGCAAGGCCGCCACCAGCAGCGGGACCCACCAGCGGCGCCGGCCGCGGTCGAGGACGAGCAGGGCGAGCAGGATCGGGACGGCGGTGCCGGTGTGGTCCGGGTCGTTCAGCAGCACGGTCGTCGCGGCCACGGTCGGGCCGATCATGACAGCGACGGTGATCCCGGCCCGGACCAGGGCCGTCCGCTTATCGGCCGGCCTCGCCCCGTAGGCCACGGCCGCCGCCAGCACCACCAGCAGCGTGTAGGTGAGGGCGGCGCAGATCCGCACCACGTCCGGGTTGAGCCCGCGGACCAGCTCGACCAGCATGTACTCGGGTAGCTCGGTCGTGTAGAAGGACACGTCGGACAGGTGCCAGCCGTGCAGCAGCAGGTTGCCGTGCAGCATCGCCCAGCTCTCGAGCACCATCCCGGCCCCGTCGGACTGCACGCCCATCTGGCGCGCCTCGCGCTGCGCGCAGTAGAACAGCAGCACGACCCCGGCCGCCACCGCCGCCACCCGCCAGCCCCGGCGGTCGCGCCAGGCCCGCCGGGACCGTCGGCCGAGTCCGCCGCCCGCCTGCGCCGCCCGCGTCGCCCCCGCCGGCCCGCTCACCCCCGTCAGCATGACGGGCAGCCTAACGTAATCATGCGGTAACAAAGAGCTATTCACCGGAGAAGGGCGGGGCGGCCGGATAGGGGACGGCGGCTAGCGGTGCGCCTTGTTCGGGGGGAGCGCGCCCTTCGGCGCGTAGAGCTGGCTCGGCACCGGCTGGATAACGTCCCTCAGTATGTTGCGGTCGTAGACCACGACCGTGTACTGGTCGACGACGTAGGTTTTCGCGGGCTTGCCGTACCAGGCCAGCACGTTCTTCAACGGCACGTCGCTGCCGCCCTGCTGCTTGGTGGTGGTGACGATGAAGTTCGCGTAGGAGACGTCCGGGTTGAACCACGCCTCCTTGGCCACCCACAGATAGCCGTAGGTGCCGCCGTTGGCCACCGGCACCAGGCGCACCTTGCCCCCGGTGATCAGCGTGGTGATGTTCGCGTTCCAGTAGCCGCTGAGGCCGCTGGTGAAGTGGTGCGCGAGCAGCCAGTCGGCGATCGGGGCGTCCCGCGACTGCATGGGCGGCTGCGCGGCGGCGTAGCCGAGGCAGCACAGCAGGCCGAGGGCGGCCGCGGCGAGCACCCCGGCCACCGTCGCCCGGGCCGCGCGCCCGGCCCGGGCGGCCTGCCCCGAGCTCGCGCGGGCGGCCAGCCAGGGGCCGACGACCCGGCCGCCGAGGACCGCCCCGAGCGGGAGGATGACCGCGATCTCGTGGGTGCCGCCGATGGGGATCATCAGCGGGCTGACGGCGCCCGCCGCCAGCATGACGAAGACCCCGACCACCAGCGCCCGCGAGACCCGGTCGGCCGTCCGCCAGCGGGCGATGGTGACCACCAGGCCGATCAGCGCCAGCGCGAGGCAGATCAGGTGCAGGTAGGCGAAGGCCGCCTGCGGCTGCGGGAGGCGCCAGAAGTTGGCCCCGAACAGGATCAGCAGGTTCTCCCCGAGCGCGTGCACCTGCTTCGGGACCGTCGCCCAGTGGGAGATCTGCGAGCCGGCCGGGATCGCGCGCGAATAGAAGCCGCCGACGTGGCTGATCGCCTTGATCAGCACCTCGGTCACGCCGAAGGACGCCGCCGCCAGCAGGGCCAGCGCCGCGTTGTAGGCCGGCGACCGCGCGCCGTCGCGGGCGAACCCGGGCGAGCCCGCCGCCCGCCGCCCGCCCAGCCGGCCGGCCCAGGCCGCGATCAGGAACGCCGCCGCCGACCCGCCGCAGACCAATGCCAGCGGAACCGCGCCGCTCAGGGTGGCCACCAGGTCATCCAGCTGCGCCCACACGAGCAGCACGAAGATCAGCGCCAGGGTGGCGGCGGCCGGCCGCCAGCGCCGGGGCGTCACCCGGTCCACGATCAGCAGCGTGATCAGCACCGGCACGCCCACCGCGGTGTGGTCCGGCCCGCCCAGCAGCACCGACGAGCCGGTCGAGGTGCCGGGCGCGACCATGATCCCGGCCGCGATCAGCCCGCGGGCGACCCTGCTCCCGGCCCCGCCGACGCGGCCGCCGCCGCGGCGGTCGGCCGAAGCCCCGGCCGCCACCAGCGCGGCGAACAGCACCAGGAGCACGTACTCCAGGGCGGCGGCCACGTTGATCACGTCGGTCCGCAGCCCGTAGACGGCCGAGACGAGGCCGTCGATCGGAATCTCGAACGTGTAGAAGGACACGTCGGCCATGACCCAGCCCCGCAGCAGCAGGTTGCCGTGCTGCACCATGTCCCAGCCCTGCAGCACCATGTCGGCCGAGTCGGAGTCGGCGTTCTGCGTCCTGGACTGCAGCAGATAGCACCAGAAGAGCCCGAACAGGAACGCCGCGATACCGGTCACGGTGAGAAGCCGACGCAGCACCGTCCGCCACCGATCCGGTGGCGGCGGCTCCCCGTCGGTCGGGGCGGTTACCTCGAGTCGTTCCTGGCGGCTCACATGCACCCTTAGAAAATAGCGACCGCCGTAAAGCAACACAGACGGTATGTCGTCTTAACTCGTTAACATCCCCGAAAAAACCGCCGATCGGGGCTCCGGACTCGCTCAGTCGTAGAGCGCCAGGGCCGCGGCGGCGGCCGCGCGGACCTGCTCGGCCAGCTCGGCCGGGGCGATCACCCGGCCTTCCTCACCAAGCCGGAGCGCCAGTCGCCGAACCCAGCTGGTATCGGGGGTGCGCAGCGCCACCCGCAGCCGCCCGTCCCCCAGCTCGGTCAGCGACTCGTACGGGTACTGCTCCGCCACCCAGCGCGCGCTGGCCGCCAGCTCGAGCTCGACCCGCACGTCCGCCTCGGACGGGCGGAACAGCCCCCCGACCCCGTCGAACGGCTCCTCTTCCGCATGCACCTCGGCCGGCAGGTCCAGCACCTCAAGGTCCAGCACCCGGTCCAGCCGGAAGTTCCGCACCCCCTCCGCCAGCCGGCACCAGCCCCGCAGGTAGGGCCGCCCCTGATCCACCACCAGCTTGATCGGATCTACGTCGCGCTCGGTCGCCTCATCGCGACCCGGCACGTGGTAGCGCAGGTGGACCCGTTTGCCGGCCGCCAGAGCAGCGTCGACGGCGGCGGGAACCCCGGGACCGTTCGGATGATCGATTTGGATTGTGAGCTGAGAACTCGGCGCCGCTGACGCGCCGGCCGCATCCTCGATCTTCGCGATCAGCCGGGTGACGGCTTCGCTGTCGCCGCCCGCCTCGGCCAGCATCCGCAGCGCGACCAGGAGCGCGCTCGCCTCGTCGGCCGCCAGCCGCAGCGGGCGCGCGATCGACTCGGCCTGGCTGATCGTGACCAGGCCGTCCTCGTAGGACAGGTCGATCGGGCAGTACGGCTCGGGGGACTTCAGCTCCACGCACCAGGCGAGGTTGAGGTCGTCGATCAGCTCCCGCTCGGTCATGCCGAAGGCGGCCGCGGTCTCGGCCAGCCCGACCGCCTGCCGGGTGACCACGTAGGGGACGAGCGCGAGGAGGCGGCGCAGGCGCTCGGCCGAGGTCACCATCCGCGGCCCGGCCGATTGGCCTTGCACGGTCACGCGAGCGCCCCCTTCAGCCGCCTGATGACCGACTCGCGCAGGTCCGGCGGGTCGAGTACCACGAGGTCGGGGCCGAACGAGGCGAGGTACTCGGGGTACCAGCCGGAATCGGGGAAGCTGAGCGTGACCCGGTCCCAGCCGGCCGCCGTCCCGGCCTCGGGGGTGATCTCGCGCCCCCAGCGGCGCAGCGCGACCCCGGCCCCGGAGCGGATCCGCAGCACCGCCGTGCGATCGCGCGGCGGCGTGCGGTCCCAGTCCTTGACCAGGTCGCGGACGTCCGCCCCGTCAGGGACCTTGACGCTGCCGGGCGGCCCGGCCATCTTGACCGGCCCGGTGACGCGGCTCATGCGGAAGACCCGCGGCGCGTTTCGCACTCGGTCGTGGCCCGCCACGTACCAGCGGCCCCGCCGGTTGACCACGCCCCACGGCTCGAGCTCGCGTTTGCTGGCGTCGGGGCGGCCGCTCGCCCGGTAGCTGAAGGTGACCGGGCGACGGTCGCGGACCGCCTCCCAGAGCGGGCCGAAGGACGGCTCCTGGGTGGTCAGCCGCGGCTCGATGGACCGGTTCAGCCGGGCGCCGTCCTCCTCGCCGTCGACCTCGCGGCTGGCCGCCTTCAGCTTGAGCAGCGCGCCCGCGGCGGCGCCGGCCAGCTCGGCCGACTGCCAGACCCGCGACGCGATGCCGAGCACGGCCGCCTCGTCCGCCGTTAGCTGGATCTCGGGCAGCTCGTAGTCCTGGCGGCGGATCCGGTAGCCGATCTCGTCGTCGAAGGCGCTGCTCTTGCCGGTCTCCAGCGGGATCCCGAGCTCGCGCAGCTCGTCCTTGTCGCGCTCGAACATCCGCTTGAACGACTCGCCCGCGTCCGGGTAGCCGCTGACCGAGGCGCGGATCTGCTCGGCGGTCAGGTACCGGCGCGAGGACAGCAGGAGAACCACGATCGACAGCAGGCGTTCGGTCCGTCGCTTAGACATCGCCTATGTCACTCCTTGCTGTGCTTGCCCCTGGAGCCGGGACTAATGTTCCACCGTGATCCGATGGCGTAGCGGGACTGTCACGGCGGTGCGGCGAGAGTGGGCCGGAGCTGCCGAATTCATGGTAACCGTGGACGGGGATTCGATTCGCGCGCTCGCGTATCCGGCCCTGGTCGGGTCGCCCCAGATCGGCGACCGGGTGCTGCTCAACGTGGGCGCGCTCGAGGCCGGGCTCGGCACCGGCGGCTACGCGCTGGTGGTGGCGATCCCGGACCGGCTGCCAGCCGACGTCGATACGCCCGGACATATCGTGAAATCTCGGTATACGCCGACGCAGGTGATGGTGGCAAGCGCCGATGAGCAGGGGTCCGCGCACCACGAACTGCTCCGGTCGGCCGATTCTCTCGATCAAATGCCGGTCGTCGTGGCCGATCTTCACTCGGCCCTGCCCGCGGTCCTGGCGGGAATCCAAGGCTCCTATCGAACGGACCGTGGCTCAGGCCCCCGGGTCGCCTATGTCATGACCGACGGGGGCGCGCTCCCGGCGTGGTTCTCCCGGACCGTCGCCGGGCTCCGGGCGGCGGGCTGGCTGGCGGCGACGATCACCACCGGCCAGTCCTTCGGCGGCGACCTGGAGGCGGTCACCGTGCACTCCGGCCTGCTGACGGCGCGGCACGTCGTCAGGGCCGATATCGCGATCGTCGCCCAGGGTCCCGGCAACCTCGGCACCGGGACCAGGTGGGGCTTCTCCGGGGTGGCGGCGGGCGAAGCGGTCAACGCGGCCGCGGCCCTGGACGGCCGCCCGGTCGCGTCGCTGCGGCTGTCGTTCGCCGACCCGAGAGACCGCCACCAGGGCGTCTCTCACCACAGCCTGACCGCCTACGGACGGGTGGCCCTGGCCCCGGCCGACGTGGTGCTGCCCGCGCTGCCGGAGCCGCAGGCGACCCGGGTGGCGACCGACGCCGCCGTCCTGGCGGCCAGGCACCGCCTGGTGACGGTGTCGCTCGATGGCCTCGAGGAGGCCCTGCGCTCCTGCCCGGTCACGCTATCGACCATGGGCAGGAGCGTTGCTCAGGACCTCGAGTACTTCCTGGCGGCCGCGGCCGCCGGAAGGCACGCGGTTTCCCTGCTCGGCTGGGAAGCCTCGGGGTTAGGAAGCCTCGGGGTTAGGAAGCCTCGGGGTTAGGAAGCAGAGAGGATGTCGATCGCGAACACCAGCGTGTCGGTGCCCTTGATGCCGGCCGAGGACGACCCGGCCGAGCCGTAGCCGTCGGCCGGCGGGATGACGAGCAGCACCCGGCTGCCGACGGTCTGGCCGACCAGGCCGGTGTCCCAGCCCTTGATGACCTGGCCCTCGCCGATCTCGGTCGCCCATGGCTCGCTGCGCGACCAGGAGGAGTCGAAGACCTTCCCGGTCCGATAGTTCACACCGGTGTACTGGACGACGAGGTAGTTGCCCTTCTTCACGACCGGGCCGGTGCCCTTGACCAGCGTCTTGACCTGGAGGGTTTTCGGCGCGGCAGTCTTCGGGATGGTGATCGTCGGGCCCTTGCCAGCGGCGCCGGCCGTGACCGTCGGCAGCGTGCCGCCGCCGTTGGAGGTCTGGGTGCCCGACACGCCCTCGGTGTTGGCGAAGGTCTTGAGCAGGTCGACGACGAAGACCACGGTGTCCTTGGGTCCGACGCCGATCTGGGAGTTGCCGGCCGAGCCGAACGCGTCCGCGGGCGGGATCACCGCGATCACCCGGCTGCCGACCTGCTGACCCTCGAGCGCGGTCTCAAGACCGGGCAGCAGCGACCCGGTGAACAGGGTGGGCACGCCGTCGGAGTAGGTCGAGCCGATCAGCTTGTGGGTCTTGCCCGACCAGTCGTACAGCACGAAGTTGCCGAGCAGGCTGTCCGAGGTGGTCAGCTTGGCCCCGGTGCCCTGGATGAGCGTCTTGGTGTAGAGCGCGCCGGACCCGGCCGTGGCCGGGATCGTCACCGTCGGCGCCTTGCCGAACGCCCCGGTCGCGGTGACCGACGTGTAGGTGTCCGCGGCCGAGCTCGCCGAGGAGCTCGAGGATGCTGACGAGCTCGCCGCGGCGTGCGACGAGGACGAGGACGCGCAGCCGGCCGTGACGGCGGCTGCGAGCAGGGAGGTGATGGCAAGCGCGGCTACGCGTCGGCGTCGCATGGGAACCTCTCGGGTATGACGGGTTATGTCGGTGTGCCCAGGCCCGGCACCCAAATCTCTTTGCTTCTGGTAAAGCTCGATCAGGTTACCCGGACAGACCGGGCGGTTGACGGGCCTAGGCTACTGCCCGCAACCGACCGGGTGGGCCCCGCTTAGCAATGCACGATCATGTTGGTCGGGCTGACCGGCTCTCTCGGGTTGTCGGGCTTGCCGTTCAGCGCCCGGTAGATCGGGAGCAGCTCGGTGAGCAGGTTGCCCTGGTAGGTGCGGACGTTGTAGTCGTAAAACGGCAGCATCTTCCCGTTGACCTTGGTGAAGAACAGACTGCCGTCGTCGAGGACGTCCCGCTTGTCGGCCGGGATCTTCACATTGAGGAAGTTGAGCGCCGTGCCGCGCACGGCGAAGCTGGTGAAGTAGCCGGACTCGTTCGACAGCACCAGGAAGTTGGCCACGTTCTTGCTGGAGTCGTACCAGTCGAGCTTGTTTTCCCATTCGTAAGGCTGCATACAGGACGGGCTCACCGCGCGGATGGTGACCGCGCCGCCGGTGTCGACCGTGATCACCGACGCGTCCCAGTACCCGCCGAGGCCGTAGCTGAGGTTGTTGGCCTCGAGGAACTGCTCCAGCCCGGTGAACGGGTTGGCGGCGGCTGGGGTGTCCGCCTGCTGGAACAGGCCGAAGCTGTACCAGCCGAACAGCAGGACCAGGGGAATCACGATCAGCCTGAGCCCGAGCGGGCGGCTGATCCGCGGCAGCCGGACCCGGATCTTCGGGCCGAGCGCGAGCAGCCGGTCGCCGCACATCCGGGCGGCCAGGACCGCGCTGAATGGCAGCACCGGCGCGATCTCGCGCACGTTGAGGGCGGAGTGGTCGGCCAGCGTGGACGGAATGTAGGCCACCAGGTTGAGCACGATCCCGGCCAGCAGCAGCTGGCTGATGAAGTCGGCGTCGCGGCGGAAGAACCGGCGGGCGATCGCGCAGCAGCCCCAGAGGGCGAGCAGCACGCACAGCAGCCGGGAGATGGCGAAGGCCTGGTCGAGCCCGGACAACGGCGGCGCCAGGACGAGCTGCCCGGGCGACTTGTAGTTGATCGCGTTGCCGGGGACGAAGTACGCGCCGAACATCTCAAGCAGGCCGTGCACCACGACCCGGGCCTGCATGAACCAGCGGCCGACGCCGCCGTCGAGCTGGAACGGAACGGCCTGCTGCTTGTAGCCGCCGGCCCGGTCGAGCAGATGCCCGCCGACCCAGACGAGGAGATAGCCGATCCCGCCGGCGACGGCCAGCGACAGCTCGAGCCAGCGCGCGGCCAGCCCCTGGCGGAGACCGCTGAGCCCGCCGCCGTGCCGCGCCCCGCCGACGGACCCGGAGATCACCCGCACCAGGCAGACGACCACCAGCGGGTAGATCGCGACGACCAGCACCAGCGGGTCGGCCATCAGCGCCCAGCCGATCAGCAGGGCGATGATCACCGGGATGTACCAGCGCTGCCGCAGGGTCGGCACCAGCCCGGCCCGGGTGGTCAGCCCGAACCGGTCAAGGACCAGCCAGGTGAGCATGACCGGGGCGGCGGTGCCGATGTGGCCGACCGAGAAGACGAGGACGAAGACGCCGATGCCGGGCTGCGGCGCGAGCATGATCGCGAGCACCAGCGCCATCCGCATGATCGCCTGCGGCCCGCGGGCCCGGCCCTTGGCCAGCAGCATGGCGAGTGCGATCACGACCGTGTAGGTGAACGCGGCCGCGATGTGGGCCGTGTTCAGGTGCAGCCCGAACAGCCAGACCAGGACCGCGATCTCGGGCAGCTCGGTGGTGATGAACGGCACGTCGGAGGTATTCCAACCCGTCAAGTACACGTTGCCGTGCAGCATGTCGTTGGCCATCAGCAGGATGTTGGCCTCGTCGGAGTTCTCCATGTAAGTCTTCGACAGGTGCAAGTAGGCGTCGAAGAGCACGACTAGGACAAGCAGGAAGACGGACGCGCCCGCCCACCACCAAGCCCGGCTGACACCCGGGCGCGCAGAACTCACGGGCGCCGTGTCATCCTCGACACCGCCCGCCAGCTGATCCGCTCCTGGCGCGGGACTCGGCATCAGAGCCGGCCGCCGTTCAGGAACGTCAGCGTGATCATCTTCGGCATATAGCTTTTACACTCTTACTCGATCAGTCCCGCACGGGACGCAACCCGGGCCTAACGTGTCACAGAGTAGCCTGAACCGGCGCTCTGGTAGGCTGCGGCGCAGTCTTTGGTGTCCGTCCTGCTACCTCGGGGCGGCAGTTTTAGCCCACAGGACGGACGAACACGGTGCAGGTCACTTCAACATCGGAACCCGCCGCGTCAGATCGTTCCGCTGGCGGCGGGACGTTGTTGGACCGATTGAACAATCCTATCCCGGTCGGTTTGATTGGGTTTGCCGGATGGCTGATTTACGTCATCCTCCGGTGGCAGGTGTGGGCCAAGGGCCACATCTCGATGTTCATCATGTCCGGGTCGAACAACCGGTACAGCCACCCGGCGCAGATGTTTCCCAAGATCAGCCACGTGTCGAGCACCGGCTACGACGGGCAGTTCTACTATCGGTTCGCGTTCGACCCGTTCGACTGGGCCAGGACCGCCTACGGGATCACCGTTGACTACAACTACCGGTACACCCGGATCGGGTACTCGGTGGTCGCGTGGATCATCTCGCTCGGCGGGCACGGGCGGCTGCTGCCCACCGTCCTCGTGGTCATCAACCTCATCTGCGTCGGCGTCATGGGCTACCTGGGCGCGAAGTTCGCCCGCGAGGGCAATCGGCACGCGCTGTGGGGGCTGCTGTTCGTCGCCTACTTCGGCCTGACGATCAGTGTCGGCCGCGACACCGCCGAGCCGTTGTCCGACGCCTGCATGCTCGGCGGGCTGCTGGCCTACCGGCACTCCCGCTATATCCTCGCGGCGCTGCTGGTCGCCTACGCCGTCTTCACCAACGAGCCGGTCCTGGTGCTGCCGGTCGCGCTCGCGCTGGTGCGGCTCTACCAGTTCTGGAAGAAGCAGGCCAAGCCCGGGCTGCCCGATCTCGTCTGGGTGATCCCCGGTCTCGTGTACGTCCTCCTCGAGGGCATCGAGAAGGTGGTGGTCAAGGGCAAGGCGAGCGGCGCGGCCGACGCCACCCAGAACCTCACCCTGCCGTTCAAGGCCCTCGTCCCCGGCGTCTACCGGGACATCAGGTTCAGCATCGACAGCTGGACCCAGCCGAACTTCTTCGACGGCTGGGACTACAACCTGATCATCTTCATCGCGCTGCTGGTGATCGTCGTGGCGGCGTTCGGGGTGATCAGGTCGTCGGCTGCGCCGCTGCACGAGAAGGCCGCGTTCGTCGGCTTCGTGCTGGTGGAGATGGTGATCGCGTCCGGCCAGTTCTGGGACGCCACCTTCGGCGACGGCCGGACGTTCATCGAGGTGTACCTGACGGCCGTGATCCTGCTGCTCGCCACCCCGGCCGCCGCGGTCTCCGGCGCCGCCCGCTCCGCGCATGCGTCGCTGGCGGACAAGCTCTTCGCGCCCGACCGGACCATGTCGGGCAAGCGGCTGGCCCTGGTGGCCGCGCCGACGATCGTCGTTCTCGTCTTCCTGCTCCGCCGCCACATCCTGCACCAGTAGCGGTACGTTCCCCCGGCCACGGGTTATATCCGGCTCCCTCCGGGAACCGGCGCGGGTGGGGCTGCGTCTCATTGTCAGCGGTCGGCGAGACGCGACCGCCCGCGCGACCGATGAGGTGCCAGCCTGTCCTGTTCGGGTGCCCGCTACTCCTTGTCCGCCCTCCTGGGCTCTCGGCGAGCCAGGCCCGCCGCGCGTCCGGTGGTC
>Ga0302325_10005123_pt1 | contig 29977 bp, 23 predicted proteins | sample Palsa_T0_2_FD_201948 | JGI IMG/M metagenome (GOLD analysis project Ga0302325, IMG submission 201948) | Peat permafrost microbial communities from Stordalen Mire near Abisko, Sweden - Palsa_T0_2 | ecosystem: Environmental > Terrestrial > Soil > Palsa > Peat permafrost | place: Sweden: Abisko...
GGCGGTGAGGGACGAGGTGGAACTATCTACACGCTAGATCAAAGCAATTTTAACGATTGCCAGAGCAAGGTCAATAACTACCTCAACGTCTACGATACCGCCCAGGGACTTTTAACCTCTATGGCAAACGACTGCAAGAGCATCGTAAAGAATTCCAACCAATGGAACACCTGCCAAAATTCTTACCAAGACCCTTTGACAGCCTTGGGCTGCAGCGGCAATATGTTCGACAGCGGCGGAGAGGCACGCGGCGGGACTGTCTACACGTTAGACCAAAGCAATTTTAATGCTTGCCAGAATATAGTTAATGGCATATTGAGCGATGCCGCGGCGGCAGCTTGTCAGGGCGTGGGCGGCTCATTAATTGCCTGTGAAGCTGGGTACATCGGCCAGATACTAGGCAAAAGTCAAAATGATGCCTGTCAAGGAATAAGTGACAGTAGTGCCTGCGCTAAAGGGTACGGTTATGCGGCGGCGGCGTCTGCTGCGTTGTCTGGTGGGCCTGTAGGTGGTGGGCCCACAGCCCCCACTGTAACGTGTGACACTTCGGGCAATCCGCTGACTTGGATTATCTGCCCGATTATCAGCGGCCTGCAGGATCTTGTGAGCGGACTTGATACTGAAATTGACTCGCTGCTGGCAGTCGGTACTACGGGTACCAGTACCGACCAGCCGACCAAGGTTTTTTGTCCAGGCGCCGAGACGGGGACATGCGGCGACTACTACACAGCTTGGGGTGACTTCCGCGATATTGCTTTAGGGCTGATGGTAGTCGCCGGCCTCCTCATAGTCATTGCGCAGGCTCTGGGGATGGAGGTATTAGACGCCTATACTATCCGCCGGGCTTTGCCGAGGCTCTTGGTGGCCGCCATAGCCATTACGCTTTCGTGGCCGTTGATGGAATTTTTCGTCGTTTTGTCCAATGACCTGGGCTATGGTATAAGCGCTTTGATCAGTCATCCGTTTAGCGGCGTAGTGGGAAGTTTCAGCTTAAACGGTACCAATGGCTTATTCACCAGCTTGGCCGGTGCCGTGGCTCTGGGAACCCTTGGTGTCTTCGGCCTGCTTAGCTTTATCGGGACGGCCGCGATAGCGGTCATAATTGCTTTTCTGGTGCTAGTCGTCCGCCAGCTGGTTATTATCATGCTGGTGCTCATCGCGCCGATCGCGATTGTGGCCTATATATTGCCCAATACTCAGCGGGTCTACCATCTATGGCGTGACATATTCACCAAAACCCTCTTGATGTTCCCCATGATCGCAGCGCTCATCGCGGTCGGCCGGGACTTCGCGGCCGTGGCTCTACAGGCAGCCCCTGGTAGCGGAACCCTGTCCGACTTCATCCAGCAGATTATTGCCCTAATAGCCTATTTTGGTCCGTACTTTGCCATCCCGCTGACTTTCCAGTTTGCCGGCGGCATCATGAGTACGGTCGGCAATGCCGTTAATTCCCGCGGCGAAGGCGCCCGCAATGCTATACGCGGCTACCGCGGCAACGTGGCCAAGAAAAATTTGGAAAAACTCAAGACTGGCCACCGTCTTAATGAGGATATAAATACCCTGGGCTACAACAGATTTGCAGAACGCTTTAACAGAGCCACGAGAGGCACCGCCAACTTGAAGAATGCTGGATTCAATCCTGGGCGGGTGCGTTCGCGTATGCAGGCCGGAGCTGCTGGACGTGATCTAGCGTTGGCACAGGAGGGTCTGGAGAAGAATCCTGAGGCAAAAACCATGACGGACGATCTATACGAATCAATGTTTACTAGCATGGAGAGTAGGCCAGGTTCCGGAATACATGGTGGCGACAGTGATGCTGCCAGGCGGGCGTTCTTAGCTGATAGAGGCTTCCAAGGACGTGACCTTGAAGAAGGCGTGGCAACAACCCGCGCGTTCGCCAGGTCAATGGGCAATACACAGGCAGCTAAGGTTGCCGCGGTAATTGGTAACAGTAGGACCGGCACTGGCTTCCAAAGAAATGTAGGCGGTGCAGCTGCCATGAATGCCGCGATTATTGAAGCTGGTGGTGGTAGCCGCTGGTTAATGGACCAAACATTGGTTGCAGCGCGGACAGGGATGAACCAGGAACGCCGGCTCGATGCTGCGGGTGGCAGCTTCACCAGGCATGAGGCATTGCTAATGCGGCAGGCTCGCCAGGGCCTTCAGCCCGACCAAGTCAATGAGCAACTTGCCCGTAATGCCCTGGAAGGCCAGTCCGGCGGAGCAATTCTGTCTTCACGTAGACAATCTCAAGAAGCCTTGATCCCATTTAAGCGCACACTTCTCGAGCAATCCTTTGCAAGTGGCGATAACAGGCGCATCACACAAGAGTTAGCAACCGCGGCCGGTTTTCAAGATGCTGCATCACAAGTATCACCGGAAGCTGCAAAACTCAATGCAGACGAGGTCCTGAGTCAAACCGTCGACATTGCTACATTGACGCCCGAACAAACGACTATGTTCTCCGGGGCAATAAATGCACCCTTGCCTAGAGGGCAGATTGGTCCTAGGAACACTATAACCTATCAGGAAGCAATTGAATCAATGCGCGGTGATCGTGAGTTTAATGAAATGCGTCGGGAGTACGCCAATCGTAACATAGCTGAAGCTGCTGCTGCCAACGCGACAGCAGCCGGAGCGGGTGGTGGGCCAGGTGGCCCGGCTGGACCAGCGGGTGGTGGGCCGTGATTACCGATGCCAGGTTTTTAAGGAGAGGCGGTGAGTGTGGGTAGTAGCGTTAGTGCCGTATGGCTTCCAAGGCTGCAGCAATCTCGTCAAGTTCGCCGACACGAGCCTGGACAAATTGCTCTGACGCTTGTGGGCTCACGGCTGATCTTCCTTCAATGGCTTGACTACCCCAACGCGCAAAGTTATTGTCTACAACCCCGATTATCTTAGGCGGCTCTACGTCGGCAGGTCCCGTATAGTGTGGACGTACGCCACCGGCCCATGACCTGTGGTCGGATACGACTATCAAGGCTCCGGGTTCATCTTGGTCTGGGTTGGTTGTAATCCTGGATGACACATCTGGCTTTTGAATAATATCCGGCAGCAGCCAGCCTCTTAGCAGTTCAGCTACTCTAACTCTCTGCGGATTGTGTGCAAACTCCGGTCGGCCGTAAGAATACTCAAATACGGTCCTAGTTTCGTGGTCAGGTTGAATGCCTGACCTAGCTTCTCTCGCAATTCTGGACAACCAGCCTTGCGACTGAGCAACTGGTTGAAATCGGGCTGGCACCAAGCGCTCAACGACGTACTCATCATCTCCCGGAGGTAAAGCAGTCAGCTGGTCGATTTCTCTATGAACGTTCTGTAAAGCAGCATCCCTAGCACTGCGCCTGGCAGCGGCGATGCTTTGGGCTGTGCGTTGTGCAGCATGAGCACGTTGTATTGCAAACCTATTAGAGTTATGGGCTCTGCTGATATTGATATCTCGTCGGCCGATGCGTGCCATGCCTACGACTATACTACATTTCAGGAAAAAGCGCAAGCGTTTTTGTAAAATCCTTTCGCGGTAGTTAGGCCGGTTACTCCTATAGTTATGCTTTTGTTATACTATAAGCGGAATGGCAACATACAAACTGATCCAAGATATTGAGGCTGAGGACAAGATCCTGGGGCCGTTGACGCTGCGGCAGTTCATCTTCGCGATGATTTCCGTGTTTATGCTCTACCTCTGTTTCATATCCGTGGTCAAGCACGTGTTTTTCCTGCTGGTGTTTGTGTTGCCGCCGGCGGTGTTTTTTGGCTTTTTCGCGCTGCCGTTCGGGCGGGACCAGCCGACCGAAGTCTGGTTCCTGGCCAAGTTGCGGTTCTGGTTCAAGCCGCGCCGCAGGGTATGGAACCAGAGCGGCATCAAGGAGTTGGTGACCATAACGGTGCCGAAAAAAATCGAGCGCGTCCTGACCAACGGGCTTAGCCAGACGGAGGTTAATAGCCGGCTCCAAGCCCTGGCCCAAACTCTCGACACCCGCGGCTGGGCGGTTAAACACGTCGAGTCGGGCATTTACACACCTCAGGCGGTGCCCGCCAGCGGCGGCTCAGACCGTTTGCTGGGTTTCGATAGCCTGCCCCAAGAAGTACCGAACGTCGATACCATTCATGCCGACGATATGCTGGACGAGACAACCAATCCGATTGCCCGGCAGTTTGACACAATGATCAATCAGTCCAGCCAGGTCCGCCGGCAGGAATTAATGGACCAGTTAAGCGGTGCAGTTGGTGCTCCGGCCGATGTATCCCAAGCTACTATCCAAGCCACCAGCAGCCCCTGGTTTATGGGTCAGCCCCATGTTGATCCGCCGGGACCGCCGTTCGAACCGACGGTAACCGGTAACGTGCAAAGCGCGCCTGATGATAGCAACCTATCGGCACAATTAGCCTCCCGGGCTACTTCACGCCGGGTGTCGCTTGGCAACCTACGGACAGTCCAGCCAGGCGGTGCCCAGGCACCGCCAAGTCCGGCGGCAGACAGCGGCTCTTATGATCCGGCCGGTAGCGCCGGTCCGCCCGTGGCCGCACCGATGACAGTACCAGATGACCCTGCTATACTATCCTTGGCCAGGAACGACGATCTCGACGTAGCGACGTTAGCCCGCCAAGCGAAGAAAAACAGGCCTAATACCGGGCAGTTGCTGGACGAGGTCGTGATTCCGTTGCACTGATTCGCGTGGCCGGAACATTGCTGCTTTATGATACATAAAAAGGTGGGCCCATAAATGGATCCGTCGATACCGACGACACCAAACCAACAAACTCCTCCGGGGGTGCCTCAGACCGGAGCCTTGCGGGCTGCGGCCGGCACTATTCCTACGCCTTCGCCGTTGATACCAGGCCAGTCAGTTGCACCGGTTATCACGCCTCAGGGCGCCAACGCTGCGGCACCGCTTAACATGCCCACCGGACCCGTCAAGCCAGCAGCTAAGCCGGCGGCGCACCCGAACAGCACCCAAAATTCATTGCAGATTGCCGAAGTCCGGGACGGTATCGTGATCATGAATGACGGCTCTTTCCGCTCGGTCGTAATGGTCAAAAGCATTAACTTCGACCTTATGAGCCAACAGGAGCAAGAGGCTGTTGAGAACAGTTACCAGGGTTTTCTGAACTCCTTATACTTTCCAATCCAGATTTTTATGCGCTCGCAAAAAGTTGACCTGGGCCCCTATCTCGAAAAGCTCGATAAAATCCGGACCGAGCACGACAACATGCTATTGGCGCTGCTGATGGAGGACTACATTGCCTACATAAGCGACCTCAGCCAGAAAACTAATATTATGGATAAAAAATTCTATGTGGTAATCCCATTCTTTCCGGTCATTAATACACAGAAGGCGCTAACGCAAAGCAAGAACTTCCTTGGCGGTATTGGCGGTTTGTTCAACAAAAAGGAGCAGCACGTCGTCATTAATGAGCCGGACCTGGAAAACGCCAAGACTGAGCTGCGTAACCGAGTGCAGGCCGTGCTGGCGGGTTTGTCGCAGTGCGGCGTCCAGGGTTTGCCGCTGGACACGCAGGAGCTCATAGAGCTTTACTATGACACCTACAATCCGGACACCGCTACCCGCCAACAACTTAAACAAATGGATGGCATGACGGCCGATGTCGTCACTAAAGGCGCCGGCGCAGCGCCGCAAGCCCATTTGCAAGGGGAACTGAACTAATGGCTTTCGGTAGGAAGAAAAAACAGCCTCCGGCGGATCCGGTCGCCATTGCCCAGGCACAGCGGACCCGCGAAGAGCAAGAAGTCCAGGCCGCTTTCCAAAAAGGCATTACAGCGTTGCGGGACTTCCTGGCGCCTAGTTCGCTGGAGTTCAGCAACACGCATTTCCAGATTGGCACCCGCTATGCCCGGACATACTACGTCTACGGCTATCCGCGGCAAGTTTACACGGGTTGGTTGAGCGGCATGGTCAACCTGGACGAAGTCGTTGACATCAGCATGTATATCTACCCTGTCGAGAGCCAGGTAGTACTGGAAAACCTCCGCAAGAAAGTAACCCAACTGCAAGCCGGTATCCAAATCGAATCTGAGAAAGGCCGGGTGCGCGACCCCGGTAAAGAAGCTGCTATCACGGACGCCGAGGAAATGCGCGACAAGCTGCAGGTCGGCGAGGAACGTTTTTTCCGCTTCGGCCTTTACTTCACGCTCTACGCCGGCAGCATGGAGGAGTTGGAGTTTGTTTCGCACAAGGTCGAGTCGCTATTGGGACAACAGCTGGTCTACAGTAAGGCAGCGACTTCGCAACAGGAGCAAGGGCTTAATAGTACCGTGCCGCAGCTGGTTGACCAACTGCAGATCCGCCGCAATATGAGCACCGGTGCGCTCTCCACCAGCTTCCCGTTCACCAGCGCCGACCTGAGCCAGGACAGCGGTATTCTGTATGGCATCAACATGCATAACTCCGGGTTGGTTATCTTCGACCGCTTTTCGCTGGAAAATGGCAATGCGGTGGTGTTTGCCAAGTCGGGGGCAGGCAAGAGCTTTAGCGTCAAGTTGGAAGCCCTGCGCAGTATGATGTTCGGTACCGAAATTCTAATTATCGACCCGGAAAACGAGTACCAGCGGATGTGCGAAGCCGTCGACGGCGCCTATGTGCGCCTGAGCCTGAATTCGGCCACCCGCATTAACCCGTTCGACCTGCCGAAAGTCGTCGATACCGAAGAAGCCGACAATGCCTTGCGCAGCAACCTGATTACCTTGCATGGCTTGTTGCGCCTGATGATGGGCGGGGCGCAAATCGAAATGGCCGGAGGCAGCTCGGCAGTCATGCCGGCGCTGGCACCTTCAGAAGAGGCGGACCTGGATGCCGCCCTGATTGAGACTTATGCCAAGGCCGGCATTACCAATGACCCGTTAACGCACAACGGCGTACCGCCGACTATCGTGGAATTGTATGACACCTTGCTGCACATGGGCGGTACCGGTCCGCAGCTGGCGCAGCGGCTGCGCAAATACACCAGTGGCACCTTCGCCGGGATTTTCTCCCAGCAGAGCAACGTCGACATCAATAATCCGCTAGTGGTTTTCAACCTGCGCGACTTGGAGGATGAACTGCGGCCGGTCGCCATGTACATCGTGCTGAACTACATTTGGAACAAGACCAAAACCGATGAGAAACGGCGCATGCTCGTCGTTGACGAAGCCTGGCAGTTGATGAAGTATGAGGATTCGGCCAGCTTCCTGTTCTCACTGGCCAAACGGGCCCGCAAGTATAACCTGGGCATCACCACCATTACACAGGACGTTGAGGACTTCATGGGGTCGCGCATGGGCCGGGCTATTGTTGCCAACGCGTCCATGCAGTTTTTGCTTAAGCAGTCGCCATCGGCTGTTGATGTCTTGACCGACGTGTTCAAGCTAACAAACGAGGAGCGCAAGCGCCTGAGCCAATTTCCGGTTGGGCAAGGTTTGTTCTTTGCCGGCCAGAGCCATGTCCACATCCAGGTCGTGGCCAGCCCAACTGAAACCGGCCTAATCACGACTAACCCCGAAGAAGTCCAGGCTATCGAAGAAGCGGCCGAATCTGAAGCGTCTGCGACAGCCGCCGGCGAATTCAGCCAACCGCAAGGCACCATCGACCTCGGCAACCGCCTGACGCCCGGCAGTGCCGGCAACAGCGCTCGTAGGGTATAATATATCGGTAATGCTTTTAGAGGTAGGGCAACATAAACATGGCTGAGCCTGCCAAGCGCAGAGATCCTGTTTACGGTGACGAAGATTCCCGGCCGGTCACCCGGCCGGATTTGCGCGCCCAAGAGGGTATTGGACAGAACGCGACATCCGCCAAACCCGGCGGTGCTACCAGCGGCGCGACGTCCGGCACGTCCGGTTCCAGCTCCAGTTCCAGTGCCGGCAGCGGCGGCGGTGGTGGCGGCTCTTATAATTCAACCGGCAACAGCCCGGCTCGGATAAAAAATGCCGAGGAATCGCCGGGCAAAAGCAATGACGACCGCATCGGCGAAGGCTATAACTATGGCAACTCCAGTTCCACCGGCAAAAGCCAGAGCCAGTTTAGAGTTACCAAGAAACGGGCACTTATCGCCGGCGGCGTGCTGGGCGGCGGAGCGGGCGGTTTTGCACTGCTAACTTTCTTGCTTCTGCCGCTAAAAATCGAAAATTTAGTCCAAAATGTTGAGAACCGTTTCTTTTCTTCATCCAATGAGGCTGTCGGTGACGAGACAGACAACATGCTCGAGAACTTTATGAAAAGCCAGCTCGGTCCAGCTATGAAAAGAGGCGACTGTGCCAAGGATGGCAGGTATATCCTCAGCAAGGATTGCAGTATAAACGTTACCGGCAGCAGCACAAACCCTGTGGTTAATCTCTACAAAACCTGGTCGCAGGCCAAGTTAGAGGACACGTTGGCAGACAAATACGGCATAGAACTGCGTTATGACACCAGCGGTAGCGGCACCTACTACCTGAAAGCACCCGGTATATCGGGCGAGGATAAAGTTGGCGATGGCGTGTCCGGCATAGATAGCGATTTTGACAGAGTCGACCGCGGCACGGTAAGGACGGCCTTCAAAAGCGCCGAGTCAGATGCCACGTCTTGGGGCAAGGTCATGATCCGTTACAAGTACGGTGGGCTGATGGAAGAAAAGTACGGCATCAAACGCTGCATAGTCTATTGCGGCAAGCGTGACGCGCTGGCGAACAGCGTCTCTAACAAAAAATACGCTGCCAAACTATTCCTGGTGGAGCGGGTAATAACACCCCGCAGCGCGGCCGTCGGCTCTGTAGTTGGCTGCCTTATTAACCAGAGCTGCGACCAAAAACAGTCAACTACCACTTGTACCGAATCAACTTGCAATGAAATGGCCGGTGCGCCCCAGACAGAAGCCGATGCCGGCGCCGAGCAAGCCGTCGGCACAGTATCTGCAGGTTTTGGTTCAGAAACAGCCAGTAAACTAGTCGGTACAATATCCGATATCCGGGATGCAGGCGGCACACAAAACTACGTCGTCAGTAAAGTTCTGGAGAGCGTCGGCCTGGACGATATAGCGGATAATGCCGGCGGCGTTGTTGGCTGGCTTAACGGCGCAGCAGGAATTATCTCCAGCCTGAAGCACATTGGCCCGGATTCCAAGAAACTTTCATACATCGTTAATTCCGGAGCAGCGGTAAGTCTCTTCATGATGTACCGCACCTATGCCGACGAGATCCATACCGGCCACGTTGACGCCACTGAGGTCGGATCGTTTACAAATGCCCTCGGCCCGGGCAGCCAGTGCGCTTCGGCATTAGAGGGAAGTTGCGGTACTCAGGTGGGTGGTACCGCCAGTGCTGAGCAAACCCCCCTGTATAATAGCGTTATCGGCGGAAACCCAAGCTCATCAAGCGCGACGGTTTCCCTACTCAATGACATTCTGCCGTCCACAGCCTATGCTGCTAGCGGCAGCAATTCCAACGCTTACAAGTGCGACAATGGCAAGCCTGTGCCTTCGGGGTCACTTGTCTGCCCAGAAGAAAAGCTTGGGGCTGGCAATCCGACGGCGATCAGTATCAGCAATTTCTTGAACGGTGGCGTGGTGGGATTGATGACAACTGCTATTGCCGCCTTCCACAATATCGTCAGTGTTTTTGGCAGTGCCTTTAGCGGCTTGGTTGGAGCCCTAATGAGCGCTCTCGGGGTTGGCCTGCCAAGTTTTGTTAGCAACACCATCAGCCCCTTCTTCCATTCACTAATTAATGACGTTATCCCGAACCCGTTTGCCAACGAGGACCAGAGCGGCGGGCGGACTGGGGATGGGATTATAGCCGGCGGTGACGTGGCGGGTAATGACTACGCGCATACCGGGCTGGGCGGGCAGATGATGACTCCGGCAGAGACAGCCTCTATAGTTAACCAGCAGCAAACAGCCGCCCAGCAACAGTTCGCACACGAATCGTTCTTCGCCCGCATGTTCAGTACTGACAGTCAGTATTCGCTGATTTCAAGGTTGGCTCTGGATATACCGAGCAGCCCGCAATATTCTTTTGAGACCTCTTTTGCCAGTTTTGTGAGCAGCCCCTTCAGCGCGCTGACCCAGAGTTTTGGCTCGATCTTTTCAAGCAAGGCCAGTGCCGCCACACCGGCACAGCCCGACCCGTTCGGCATTACCCAGTACGGCTACCCGAACGGCGTTCCCTCCGATCCGCAAACATATTGGAAAGACCACTGTTCCGATGATCCTGCCCAAGCCTACCAGAACAATGCAGACTACAACAGCTCCGGCGGCGGCCAAGGCTGGAACGGCGAAGCCGCGTCAACCACCGACCCCAACACCGGCATGCCGGAAAACACCACTGTCAACGCTTGCCTGCTGATTGAAGCCACTGTCGGTAGTGCCGGCGGTACTTTTAACAGTGGCCTGCTGACTTCGGATGATGTGGCCGACCTAAACAGCTCTGGCAGCGGTGCCGCTGGCAGCAGCACTAACTGCACCACGGCTACAGGCGACGCCAAAATACTCTGTGAAGCCGAACAATACAACGGCATCTACTATTTGGGTGGTGGTGGCCATGGCTTCACCGCGTTCCAGCAGGCTTGTTCCGACAGCGTGCTGGCAAGTGCCGCCTCGACCAGTACGGCCGCCGACCCGGGGCCATGCGCAACCGATTGTAGCGGTTTGGTCAGCGTTGCTGCCAGCGAGGCTTTCGGACAAAACTTCGATTGGAACGTCGCCGCCATAGAAAACGACACAACAGATTGGCAAAAGATAGTCATAAGCTCCGTTCAGCCCGGCGACGTAGTAACGCAAGGCGCCAACACGCACGTTGAGATTGTTGACCACTATGATGGGTCGGGCAGCACGATATACACCTTCGGTTCGCACACGACGGGACAACAAACCAGCCAGCTGTCATGGCCGGTTTCGAGTTGGACAGGCGCCTACCACTACATTGGTCCGGGGGCTTCATCATGATGAAGCTACGGATTATGAAATACGGTTTGCTTCTGATCGTCGGCTTGTATGTAGTAGGTACGCAATTGGCCCCAACGATGGTACTGGCAGACCCGCTGCCAGCCAGTGAGCAGCAAGCCTTGGACGAATATCCAAACTGGGTGGCAGCGGGCTGTCCGGCCAGCGGCGCTACGGTAAGTTTTGGCGCCGGTACGCTACCCTCATCGGTGCCCGCTCCCTATAACGGTATCTTTACGGCGGCGGCTAATCAATTTCAGATAGATCCGGCTTTTCTCGCAGCCATATTCTACGGCGGCGAGCACGATAATAGCTTCCCTGATCCGCCGCCGCCATACGGGCATGGCGGGCCTTGGCCAACTTCATCTGCACCAGCTTACGGACCTTTTCAATTTGAACTACCTACTTGGCAGACATACCAACAAGATGGCAACGGTGACGGGATAAAAGATGTTGAGGACCTGGCCGACGCGTCTTACGGTGCGGCGGATTATTTAGCGGCTCTGGGGGCAAAGGATACTACCGACGAAACGACATTAAGGTTAACGGCAGCTCACTATAATGGCGGTCCGGGAGATAGTGACATTAATGGATCGTATGCAAACAACGTCTGGGCGGCCTACCAGAAGTTCAGTAGCGGAGGCGGGCCAACCGGCTCTGCACCAACCGGCCCGACAACTGTCGGTGGCTGCCCCTCGGCCGCGCCCAGCAGCGCTAGCGGCTACTACAATCCCTTGCGCGATGTCATGAAAAACGGCAGTCTGGTCGCCCACCGGATTGACGAGGGGGTAGACTATGGCGGTCACGGTAATATTTACGCCATAGGCAACGGTACGGTTTCGTTTACGGGCAGCGGCGATTGGTTCTCCGCTTACGGACAATCCATAGTTTATACGCTCTCGGACGGACCGGCCAAGGGCTGGAGTGTGTACTTTTCGGAGGCCTGTACCCCGAATCCGGAGCTTAGTGTCGGCAGTACGGTTATGGCTAATGGCACCTCTTCGGACACAGTCATATGCTCTATGCATGGCGACAGCGATCCCTGGATCGAAACCGGTTGGGCCATCGGCGGCAGCTCACAAGACCAACCTTGCGCCGGTTATGACTATACTGGCGCCGGCAACCCGGATGGCTCGAAGATGGCCTACGGCGTGAATTTTTCCCAACTGCTGGCCTCATTAGGTGCCCCGGCGGGCAATAGTGTCGCAGGTTATGTATCAACTAACCCTGGGACGACTGTCGGCAGCATAACCGCGGGACCTTGTAGCACTAAAGGTTTGGCGGCCCTGCCAAACTGGAATTAATTAAAGGCAGGTATTGTGACAAGACCAGAACTGCGAGAGAATTAAACCATGGAGCCGGAGACTAGTCTTAGCGTTAGGAAAGTCGTATTCGGTTTTTTTGGGAGCTGTATACTGCTCCTCCTGATTGTAGAGCTGTTGCACTACCTGCACACAGGGACGATCATTATTACCACCAATAGTCCAAACAGCATCATTCTCACCAAACTCAGCGACGAAGACAACGCCAATGGCCAAGCCCCGCAGACCTTTACGGCACATCATAAACTGTCCGTTAGGGTCGGCCTTGGCCAGTATATTGCCTCGGTACAGGGTAATTCGATTGGGGCTACACAACTTATTAAGCTTAGTTCTCATGAGACGCTCAGATACACTATTAATCCTATTAATACCACCGGTATGGCTCCCGTGGCTTACCAAGCCGCTCAGAACCTGGCAGTGGGTAACAACTCATTGGTTTACCTTAATAGCAACTCTAGGCAGCTTTACCAGATAGATAGCCAAAATAACGTCACCGCCATAGGCCAGAGCTATATCTTTCAGAGCGTGAAATGGGCTGATGCTTCCTTCGGTGTAGGCCAAGACAATAACCAGCACCTCTACGTTATTAACAATGGGCTGGTCAGCCCGCTCCAGGTGCCTCAAGCGTATGCGTCAAACATGACGGTCAACTATGACGTGGCACCGGATAAGCAAATTTATGTTTCTTTTGGGGCAAATGTTTATAAAGGTACCGCAAGTGAAGGCTTTAAAAAAATATATACGTCGTCAGCTTCATCACAGCTCGGGCTTATAGCCGGTCCCAACCAAGTTTTGGTTCTTCATGATATATCGGAGGGAAAGCAAGTTGTCGTGGAGGTAAACGCCGCGGGCAAAGCAACCGGCAAAGATTTCGACCTAGGCACAGTGGCCTGGTCGCCAGATGGCCGGTATATTGCGAGCGCCGACGAGGGCGGCGGCACAATATACGACAACCTGCACGGCGGGGAGGTTACCATCCCGAATAACTCACAGCTTTCATTCATCGGCAGCCTAGCCTGGCTGGACGATACAACGCTGTTCTACACCTCCGGTACCCAAGTCTGGGTCTATAACGTCAATACTCGGCAGTCCCGGCTCTTGGCAAATACGCCCCTGGGCGCTTCGGCTACCGAACTAGCCGTCAGCGAGGACCATTCATACTTGTATGTACTAACCGGCGACAGCTCCGGCAATACCGCTATACGCCGGATTGGGCTGCGCGGCCAAACAGTGCCGAAGTACGTATACCAATTACAGGACATTTTCCCTGACCGACTGGATAATTATTCGCTCAGTCTCGTCAATTTCACGCAACCCCCCGTCATATTGGTGCAGCCGTATCCGGACGCGCCGACAGCTAACTACATACAGACGGCCACGTCAGAATTACAAAGCGACGGGTTTGATACCAGCCAGCTGCGGTTTCAACTAACTTCGGCAATCCCGGGACAGTAGCATTCCTCTTGCCTAACTGAGCGCAATCATGTTGCACTTCTTAGTGAAGTGTTTGAGGACGATGTCGGCGTCGGTGGTAGTGATGAAGGTTTGGTACGGTGTCAGGTGGTCGGTGAGAGCGTGCCGGCGTTTGCCGTCGAGCTCGGAGAAGACGTCGTCCAGCAGCAAAAGGGGAGTCTGGCCGTCGCGGGCTGCTTCCACTAGCTTAAGCTCGATGATCTTGAGTGCCAAGATGGCAGTGCGGGTCTCGCCGCGCGAGGCCGTCCCTTGAGCCGGACGGTTATTAAAACTAACCAGCAGGTCTTCGCGGTGCGGGCCGTTGGCCGTGAAGCCGCGCTGCAGGTCGTCGTCACGGCCAGCCTCTAGGCGTTTGAGCAGCTGGCTCTCGTAACTCTCTACCGGCCAGCTGTGGCCATAGGCGGCTGCAACGCTGGTTTTGGCCAGAGACAGTTGTTTGTAGAGCGTGGTTATTTGCTTATTAATCTCCGAGGCGAGTTGGCTGCGGGCCCGGACAACCTGTCCGGCCAGTTGGCTAAGGCGGACATCCCACGGGAAGAGCTGGGCGGACGTAGCCGTCGCGGGCCGCTTGAGCAGATTGTTACGCTGGGCCAAGGTCCGCTTGTACTGGCGCCGGACACTGCCGTAGCCGGCGCTGGTCTGCTCCAGTAAGTCGTCCATGTAGTCGCGGCGGCGTTCCGGGCCACCGGTCAGCAGCTGCAGATGGTTCGGCTCAAACAACACGGTTGGCAAGGTCTGTTTGTGGCTGAGCCGCTGGAATGGCTTACCGTCAATTTCGTATTGTTTGCCGGGCTGCGGTTCGCGGAACAATTTGACCGTCCGGCGGCCGCTGGTTTCGCTGTGGCCGTCCAGTCGCGCCCACGGCCGTTTAAATTGTATGAGCTCAGGGTCGCGCGCCCGGTAGGAGCTTCCGCGGGCCAGTACCAGGATCGCCTCCAGAAGATTGGTCTTACCGCTGGCGTTCGGTCCGACTACGATATTGACGCCCGGGCTCAGCTCAAACGACGCATCTCCGAACGAACGGAAGTGCTGCAGCCGGAGGTCTGTTATCATATTAGCTCTTCAGGGGCATGACGATGTGGCGGTAGTCCGGAGCCTGGGGATCGGATAGCATAGTCGGTTCCAGCTTGCCGTTGAAGCCAAACATCACGTCTTCGCCGCCCAGCGCCCCAAGCGCATCCAGTAAGTAGCGCGAATTAACTGTCACGCTGCCGTTGCCGGAGACTTTGGCCGGGGCTGTGGCGGTATTTTCGCCGAGCTGGGAAGCCACGGAGCGGATGCTGAGCTGCTTGGCTTTTTCGTCCAGGTCGATCGTCACGCTGCCGGCACTCTCACGGGCAAACAGGCTTGAGACTTTTGTGACGTTAGCCAGGTCGGCGCGCTTAAGCGTAGTCTGGGTGGTAAACTTTTCCGGGATAAGTTTGCGGTAATCGGGATATTGGCCGTCGACCAGGCGGGTTACAAGTTCGATATCGCCGAGTTTGAACAGGATTTGTTGGTCGTCATGGGTGACTTGGATTTCCTGGTCATCCTCACCCATCACCCTGAGCAAGTCTTGCATAGCCGAGGCCGGCACAAGCAGGTTAACATCTTGTTTGTTGGCGCCGAGTTGTTTTTCGGCCAGACGGTAGCTATCTGTTGCGGCCATGTACAATTTGCCTTCTAAAGTTTGTAGGAGGACACCGGTCAGTACCGGCCGCGTCTCGTCGTTGGAGGCGGCAAATACCACTTGGCCGAGAGCTTTTTTAAAGCCGCTAGCTTTGGTAGACCAGGTTTTACCGCTGGTAATTGCCGGCATGACCGGGAAGTCATCAGCCACGATGCCGTTGACGACCGATTGATATTGGTCGGTGGTAACGTGAAGTTTAGTTTCCTGTAGGTCAAGCTCAATAACACCCTCCGGCAAACTGCTGACAAAATCCTGCATCAACCTGGCCGGTACGGTAATCGAGCCTTCGTCTTTCACTTTGGCGCCGATGTAGTGGGTAATAGCAATATCGAGATTGGTAGCTGAGATACTTAGGCGGTTGTGGCTGGTTTTGATGAGGACGTTAGCGAGGATTGGTAAAGTACCGCGGCTGTTGGCAACCCTGGCGACTGAGCTTAGGGCACGGTTCAGGTTTTCCTGGGTGACTTGTAATTTCATGAAAACAACCTCCTATTATAATTAATATTAAATTAATAACTTATTGTTATAGGTCCTGTGAATAATTGGTATAAGTGACCAACTAACAAGGATAAATTACACATAATGACTGTGTAGAAAGTTATTAAAACTAATTGTAAACTACGCGGCTTTTCAACATACTGCCCAAAACCAACCAACCTCAATGTGTACAAACCAAAAGTTTTACCAAGCCCACTCCACAGTCGGCACACAGGCTTTCCCCAAACATCAGGCATATAAATGCTCCCGGATTTCACTAATAGCCATACGCAAAGACGTATCAGAACGGGCTTCCCGATCGATCTTATCGACCGAGTGGATGGCAGTTGTGTGGTCTTTTCGACCCAACTCCCTGGCAATTTTTGGGAAACTTAATTTAAGCTCGTTGCGCAGTATATACATAGCTACTTGGCGAGGCACAACGATGTCTTTATCACGTTTCGGCCCGACGATATCCTCAAATGGTATCTGAAAATGCCTCGCCGTACGCTCAATAATTTGTTTGGCGCTTAAGTGTTTGGGACGGGTGCGGTTGACGTCGAGCAGGCTGCCGGCAATGCTGAGGCTTGGCTCCAGGCCGCGCATTTCACACCAGGCCAGTAGCTGGTTAAGCGCACCCTCTAACTCCCGGATGTTAGTCTGAATATTATTGGCCAAATACTCGACAACTTCGTTATCAAGCTCGGTGCCGTGGCTCTGGGCTTTGGCTTGGACAATGGCGCAGCGCGTCTCAAAGTCGGGGATTTGCATGTCGATACTCATGCCGCCGGCAAAACGCGACTTGAGCCGGTCTTCCAAGCCGACGATGTCGCGCGGCGGCTTATCGGAACTCATAATCAACTGCTTGTTGGCTTGGTGCAGGGTGTTAAAGGTGTGGAAAAATTCCTCTTGGATCTTATCCTTGTTGGCCAAAAATTGGACGTCGTCAACAATCAACACATCGGCCGAACGGTAGTAGCGGGCAAAATCCGGCGCAGTCCGGTTGCGGAGCGCTGCCACAAATTCCTGCACGAACTGCTCTGTGGCAATGTACAAGACCTTAGCCTGCGGATGGCTGGCTTGCAGGGCGTTACCCACAGCCTGGATAAGGTGTGTTTTGCCGATCCCTACACCACCATAGACGTAGAAGGGGTTATAACGCATGCCCGGTTGCTGCACGATGGCCTGGCAGGCGGCAAAGGCCAGCTCGTTGCTGTCGCCGACGACGAAATTGTCTAGGTTGTAGCGTTCGTTTAAGCCCTGGCGGTAAGAGGCAGCCGGGCTGCCGTTCGAGTGCCGTTGGGCAGTTTGTGTCGTCACCGGATTACCCAGCTGGGGTGGATGGGTTGAATGTTCGGACGCCCCAGCGGTTGTACCCCGGCCTTTAGCGGCCCGGGAAGCAATAATTTTATAATCAATGTGTTTGGCTACAAGGCCGTTTTTGGCTAAGATTTTGGCTATCAGGTCGCCGTATTTGTGTTCCAGCTGTTGTTTGATAAACACGTTGGTAACACCGATAACAATGGTTTCGTCGGATTGTTTTATGAGGGAGCTGCCCTTAAACCACGTCACAAAATTGCCGTGTGAAACAGACAGTTCAATCTCGCCTAAAACCGCCTGCCACAGAGCATCCTGCTGCATTCCATTCCTCCCATGTAGCTTCTCACTATACGTGACTTAGTGTTGGTTTTCCACATACTTCCGGACTTTCTTAATAATAGCTGGAGAAAATCCGACACCGAGGTTTACTTATACACACCATTTAGCCCGATCTGTTAATCTGTGGACAATAACCTCCACATGGTGGATAACCAATCGCAATCAGCGACTAAGCATTGTTAAAAGCACAAACCCAGACCCGGCACCCGCTTTCCTTTACAAACAGAGGTACTGGCGCTATAGTTATCTGGAAGCTACTACCAAACAGCACTCTTTAGAAGGAGAGACCGGCATGCCAAAACGAACCTACCAGCCTAAGAAACGCTCCCGGGCCCGGGAGCACGGCTTTATGAAGCGCATGGCGAACGCCAGCGGCCGCAACGTGCTCAAACGCCGCCGCCTCAAAGGCCGCGCCAAATTATCGGCCTAGAGCGATGATCGCCGTCTTACACCGTTTTCACGGCTATGGCAGCTTGCGCGGCGTCTACCAGCGCGGGCAAACAGTGCGGGGGCCGATGCTCGGTCTCAGATTCAGCCACCGTGACCCCAGGCGGCCCTACCGTGCCGCGGTCGTCGTTAGCCGCAAGGTTAGCAAGTCGGCTGTTGTACGTAACCGTATCAGGCGTCGCCTTTACGAGATAATTCGCCGCCAAGCTGCCGCAGTACCGCTCGGCACCGACCTGGTGTTCACGGTCTTTGACGAAAAAGTTGGCGAGCTGCCGGCCCCGAAACTGGAAAAAATAATAAGCGATCTGTTGGCCAAGACCAGCCAGCCACTTCTCTAGCATGCTATAGTAATAGTCAAAGTCACACGAAGGGAAGTCGCCGGATTCGCCTATGTTTACGACGCTTATAGTTCAACCCATTTTCAACCTGCTGGTCTTGATCTACGCCCTTTTGCCAGGGCATAATTTTGGCCTTAGCCTGATCATATTCACTGTAGTGATCCGTCTGCTGCTGTGGCCGTTGGTCAAAAAGCAGCTGCACCAGGCCAAAGCCATGCGCGACCTGCAGCCGGACATCAAGCGGATTAAGCAGCTTTCCAAAGGAGACCGCCAAAAGGAATCCCAGCTGCTGATGGAGCTGTACAAGGAACGCGGCATCAATCCTTTTGCGACGTTCCCAATACTAATCATCCAACTGGTCATTTTGATTGGCTTGTACAGTGGCCTTAGACGGGTGATCACCAACCCGCATAACCTTGTTAATTTCGCCTACCCCAGTTTGCAGCACCTCAGCTGGATGCAGACTCTGGCTCATAACATCCACCGGTTCGATAACACCCTGTTCGGGCTGGTTAACCTGGGGCGCAGCGCGGCCGGCAATGGCCACGGTATTTATTTGCCGGCACTGTTAATTGTGCTCGGCAGTGCCATCGCCCAGTACTTCCAGACCAAGCAGTTGATGCCGACTGGCAAGGAAAAGCGTGGCCTGAGGAGCATTCTCAAAGACGCCAGCGGTGGCCAGCCGGCTGACCAGTCCGAAGTCAACGCCGCCGTCATGAGCAGCACGCGCTACTTCCTGCCGGTCATGATTTTCCTATTCACCGTTAACTTGGCCTCGGCGCTTAGCCTGTATTGGCTGGTTGGCGGCATCGTGGCCTACATCCAACAGAGCTTTATCCTCAATAAAGATGAAACCGAGATGGAAGCCATCGCCGATAAGCCAAGCAAAGATCTTGCAGCTATACCGGAAGCCGAAATTGTCAGCAAGCCCGACAGTAGTGAAACCGTCTCAAAACCCAAAAAACACGCCAACGCTGCCAAAAAGGCAGCTAAACGGAGGAAAAAGCGGTGAACGATTCGATGGAAGAGGCCATCCAATACGCCAAGAAGTACCTAGAAGACCTCTTGTCATTTTTTGGCCTCAACACCGATGTCTATGCTACCCGCGATGATGAGGTTATCCAGCTCAATGTGCCGAGCACGCACCTCAATGGTTTCCTGATCGGTCAGCGCGGCGAAAACATGCGCTCCCTCCAATACCTGACCAGCACTGCCCTTAAGAATAACGACTACGCCAATAATCGGGTCAATGTTGACATTGCCGACTACAAGAAACAGCGCGCCGACCGGCTGCGCGAGCGCGCCGAAGCCTGGGTCAAAGAGGTCCGTGATTCCAGCCAGCCGAAAGACCTGGAGCCGATGAACGCCGCCGACCGGCGGGTTATCCACCAACTAGCCGCCGAGTATAGCCTGAGCAGCGAGTCCGCCGGCGAAGGGCGCGACCGCCACATTGTTCTTAAACCGGACCAGGCTTCATAAGTTTCTGATACTGCCCAACGGTTTTTTGGCCAGAATCAAAGGCTTGACCACGTGCTGGGCGGCACGGTTTGCATCGATAACTGTCCGGTTCGGCCAGTACCAGGTGTCATTACTGACAGCAATGTACGTAAGCGCACCGCCACCCTGTGAAAAGATTATTAACAATAGGACCAACAGTGCCAATTTCAGCGGGTTGCCGCGGGCCAAAAGCCACTGGCGATAGGCCAAGGCTATGATCACTAGGGCGAGCGGCAGTACCGGCAAAACATAGCGCCCGTTAATGGCGACCTTTTCTCCGAGGTGCAGGTAATCATGATAATTACGCAACCATAATGCTAACAGGTAGGCAATGGTGACAAAGACCAGAAAGCTTAAACGGTCATAAGTTTTCAACAATGTCCGGCTATAGATTATGGTCAGTACCAGGCCGACCCCGAGCAACAGTAGCACACCACCAAACAGCAGGGGCAGTGGATTGATACTCAAATAGCGCGCCTGCGGACTGGCACCACCGCTTGATGTATAGAATAGACTGACCATTAGCCGGTAGGCCCAGCCGGCGGTGAAGCGCAGCGGATTGATATCAACGGCATGCTTGTGGGCCAACGCCTGCTCAGTGCGCACCCAATTAGCATCGGTCGCGCACTGCCGATCGGTCAAAACTTGGTTACAGATAGGTGTTGGCGTGTGATAACGCCAGACGTTAACACCGTACATCTGCCAAAACAACCCAAAAGCCACGATCAGCGGCAAGGTGAGCGCCAATTTACGCTGCCACGACGTTATCCGCCAGCCCTTGGCCAACGCTGTACGTAATCGTTGCCCTTTGCCTCGTACGACCGCCCGGCGCAGCCGCCAAACCAACCAGAGACTGACGACTGCAAAAATGGGCAGAAACTCAATTTGTACCAAGCTGCCGAGCAAACCGGCAGTCAACAGCCACAAACTGCGCGCTATCGGCCAACGACGCTGCCGCAGCCGGTCATCAATCGACAGAGCTAATAGCAAAATACCGGCCGTTACCGGTTGCACCAGGTTATCGTAATTGATCTGAGCAGCCAGGAGCGGCACTACAGGTATTAGGATAAAGACTAACGCGCTCAGGTTGACGGCTGCCGGCGGCATTTTAAGTTTGAGCAATAAGCGGCGGAACAACACCAATGACCAGCCAAATAGCAAGATGTTAATGAGGCGCAAACAGATGATTTGTATGGTTTGGTCGCCGGTTACAGCCGAAATTAGGCGGTAAGGGAAGCTCATCAGGTAGCGGTAAAGGAAAGACGGGTCACGTACCAGTGCTCCGAAAGGTTCGGTATAGGTAGCGTGCGCCGGGAAGAAAGGGCTCCATTGGTGGGCGTAAAGCCGGATAACGCTAAAATGGACGTTTTCGTCAAACACCATCGGGTAAGCTGCTGACAGGGCCAGCCACACGGACTCTAACCCGAACAATACCAGCACCGCCGTAAAACAGCGCGGCGATCGCAAGACCCTCAGGATTTTTGTCGAGAACTCAGTCACGTAACGTTATTTATTTTACTAAATCTACGCGACAAACCTGAGAATTGGCTGATTGAAGTTTTAACCACCGAGGGCAGCTTTATAGACTGCCAAGGTTTGCTCGGCCAGGCGCTGCCAAGAGTATTGGGCGGCTTGCGCGCGGCCGCGCTTGATGAGCTCGGCACGCAGCGACCGGTCAGTCAAAACTTCGTCAATCGCACTGGCCATGGATGAAACGTCCAATGGGTCAAAGTAGTGGGCGGCCTGGCCGTAGACTTCGGGCAGGCAAGTGGCGCTTGAGCTGACCACCGGTGCGCCGTGCAGCATGGCTTCCAAGCCGGGCAGGCCAAAGCCTTCGCTTAACGACGGAAAGGCGTAGGCCGCACAGTTTTCGTACAGCCATCTGAGCTGGCCCTCGCTGACGAAACCGGTGAAAACCACATCCTTTAGGCCGCGTTTTTGAACGCTCTTTTCGATCCGCCGGTAATTAGCGTCTTGGCGGCCAGCCAGCACCAACAAGAGCCCCGGGTGCTGCGGCTGGAGACGTGCGTAGGCCTCAATCAGCCGTTCCAGATTCTTATGCGGTGTCGGCCGCCCGACGTACATCAGGAACTGCTGCCCGTCCAGAGAAGGCAGCGCTTCCGGCGCGGCCTTGATGGGATCAGCCGCCTCGGGCGTGACCGTGACCTTGTCCGGCTTGACGCCGCTGAATTTGACCAAGTCGTCCTTGACGTACTGCGAGCCGGTCAGGATGGCCGCCGATTGCCGGGCTACGTGCCTGACCACCCGCCGATAGACTAGCTGTTTGAACTTAAAAATAGGCCAAGGCTTGGCCGGGTTATTGAAGCGGAGGGTAGTCAGGTCGTGTACGGTAGTTACGACCCGGCCGCGGTATCGGATGGGCTGCTGCGTCATGCCGAAATGCACTAGGTCGGGCTGAAGGCCACGTAATTGCCGGGCGAACCCCAACTGTTCGCCAAACGTGAACTCCTTATACGGACACGCCAGCTTTGTGAAACGGGAGTTTTCCAAGCGGCAAGCGTCCATGTCTTGCGGCTTGAGCAGTATTAGGTAATCATGATTTGAATCAAGCTTCTCGAGATATTGGACCAGCCGGAATACATAGCGCCCGGTGCTGCTGGTATATTCGCGGGCATCGATGACGATTTTACTCATGCTTTCTTGCCCCATAGTCGCCACCAGCCGGCACGCAGCTTATGCAGCGTTCGCGCGTTGGGCGGTAAGTCATGCGTCATTATCGACCAGATGTACTCGTCAGGCACTTTTCTGGAGCGTTGGATTCGCCGCCGCTCGCCGGATTTTTTAAAAAGTAAATAAGTTCCTTTCAAATCGCCTTTGAGAGCTGGCCAACCTTGGCCGCGGCTGATGGCCCGCAAGAAAAATAAGGTGTGGGCCAGCGTGAACCGCCAGCCGACCCGCCACAAGTAACGCCGGGGTACGTTCTTGAACAGCAGCAACGGCTGGTTCTTCATGGTTTGGTAAACGGCAAAGCCTTTGATCGTGCGGCTGGTAGCGCCGATATGATGATAAACAACAGCTGCCGGCACGTAAGCGACTTTCCAGCTGGCCAGCTGGGCCCGGAAGCTCAGGTCGACATCTTCGTAATAGGCGAAAAAATCTTCGTCCAGCAACCCTATCTCGCTCAACATCGAAACACGGTATAGGCTGGCCGCGCCGCTGGCGCCGAAGATCTCGGTCTTGGAGTCATATTTATCGATGTCGGTCTCGCCGCGGCCGCGCGGATAGGGCAAGCCCCAAACGCTGTACTGGTCGCCGGTACTGTCGATACGCTTGCCGTCGGCGGACAACACCTTGCAGGCGGCTATGCCGGCTTTCGGGTGCTTGTCCAAATAGCCAGCCAGGTGTTTGAGCCAGTCTTTATCGGCCGCGGCGTCATTATTAAAGGCAGCTACATAGTCGGCGCCCGTCTCGATAGCCCGCCGGAAGCCGGGATTTACGCCGCCGGCGTAGCCTTTATTGTCGGCATGTTTGACCAATTCCACGTCGGGATAGTTTTTTTCTACTAAGGCCACCGAGCCATCAGCCGAACCATTATCGACAACAATGACATGAGCCTGAAGCGACTGCGCCCGCAACGAAACCAAACAGTCTCTCAAACTGTCTTTGCCGTTCCAATTAGGGACCACGACAACGGGCATTTCCATCTAGGCAGTATAGCTTAAAATAAGCCGGTACAGATACCGAGTGTTATACTAGGCGGTATCAATGTCAATCTTAGGCGGAGGAGGCGCATCGAATGGCAAAACAGGTACTAATTACCGGTATCACTGGCCAGGACGGTTACTACCTCGCGGAATTGCTAAACAAGAAAGGCTACAAGATATATGGCCTAATACGGGGACAGCAGAATCCGAAGCGGCCTCGTATCGAGCGTGAACAACCGTATATCAAGCTGATTGAGGGTGACCTGACCGACACGTCGTCACTCATCAGGGCTATTGAAATATCCAAACCCGACGAAGTCTATAATCTAGCCGCTATCAGCCATGTCGGTTTCTCGTTCAAGGTTCCACAACTGGTGATTGACGTGACTGCCAAAGGCGTGCTAAATATGCTGGAAGCGATTCGCCAAACGGGCGGCGTTAAAACAATTCGTTTCTACCAGGCTTCAACCTCCGAAATGTTCGGCGGCCTTGATTACAACCGACCCGGTAAAGGCTACGATGAGAATGCCTTATTTCACCCTCGCAGTCCTTATGGCGTTGCTAAATTATACGGCCACTGGATTACCAAAAATTACCGTGAAAGCTACGGTATGCATGCTAGCAGCGGCATCGTGTTTAATCACGAAGGCGAGCGCCGCGGTTTGGAATTTGTGACACGCAAGATTAGCAACGCCGTCGCGCGTATCCATCTGGGCAAACAAGACTACATAGAATTAGGAAATCTGGAAGCCAAGCGCGACTGGGGCTATGCCGGCGACTATGTCGAAGGTATGTGGCGCATGTTACAGCAAGACAAACCGGACGACTACGTGTTAGCGACTGGTGAAAGTCATTATGTCAGGGATTTTTTAACGCTCGCCTTTAAGGAAATAGGCATTGATGACTGGAAACCATACGTTAAGCATAACCCTGTTTTTATGCGGCCTAGTGAGGTGGATATATTGCTCGGCAATCCGGCTAAGGCGGAGAAAAAACTTGGCTGGAAACGCCAGGTCGACTTTCCGGGTCTTGTCAAGCTAATGGTTAAGTACGACATTGGCCTGGAGTCGGCTCCTGACAGGATAGATTAAGCCTGAGCTTGCCGGTCGGCTACGACGTCGGCCAGGGTTGTCTCAAGAGTTATTTCAGGGTTCCAGCCCGTATCGTCGGTAATTTTTTGACGGCTGCCAGCTACGGCCGAGATATCAGATGGCCGCATTTTGGCTGGGTCTTGTTTGATGACTGGTTGGCAGTGGGCTGCTTGGATGATACCATTCAGGATGTCATGGCCGCTATGTAGCGTGCCCGAACAGACATTGTAAATCTCACCCTCCCGACCTTTTTCGAGTAATAGGCGGTAAGCCCGAGCGATGTCACGCACATCAGTATAATCCCTCTGGGCGTCGAGGTTCCCCACCAGCACGTCTTTACGTTTGCCTTGCGCTACAGCCATGACTTGTTCCGTCAGATCCGGCACGATAAAGCCCAAACCTTGTCCCGGACCGATGTGATTAAAGGGCCGGGCAATAATGCATTCAAAACCACGAGAACGGTAATATTGGGCCATTTGTTCCTGCCCTAGCTTACTGACAGAATATGGTGAATTCGCTATGGTCGGTGAAGTCTCGGTCAATGGCCCAGGTGCTTTCGTGTCATACAGCGTACCGCTGCTTATGATCAGGAACCGCGGCCGGACGCCTTGGGCCAACGCCGCCTCAAACAGGTTGGTTTCGATGCCGATATTGGTAGTGATGTAATCCATCGGCCGGTCAAAGGAAGGAGTGAAGGCAGCCAGGCCAGCCAGGTGTATGACGCCCTTCACATCGCTAAAATCGATTTTCTTTGCCTCGGCAGCTTTGGCGAGGTCAAGCGTAACATACTCTTTGATAAATTCGGAAGGAGAGGCAGCTACCAAGGGCCCGCCGACGGCCAGTACGCTAGCCCCATGCTTAGCCAACTCCTTTACCAGGTGCTGTCCGACAAAACCATTCGCTCCGGTGACTAAAGTTTTAGACATAATATTAGCGTACACCATTCCAATTAGGCACCACCACACAAGGCTTTTGCATCGACTTACCAGCTTTCATCTTCTATAATACCTTAATTGATGAGGCGATTTTTCACAAAGCAAAACCGGGCACTACTAAGCGAATTAGTACGTACAGATTTTAAGCTGCGTTATCAAGGTTCCGTGCTTGGTTACGCCTGGTCCCTACTAAGGCCTTTGTTAATATTTGTAATTTTGTACGTTGTCTTTGTAAAGTTCCTAAAAGTCGGTACCGGCATACCCCACTACCCAGTATATTTACTATTTGGCATTGTGATCTGGAACTTTTTTGTGGAGATGACAATGCAGAGCCTTGGCTCAATTGTGGGCAGGGGAGAATTAATACGCAAAATACGGATTCCCCGCTGGATTATAGTACTCAGCAGCAGTTTTTCAGCTCTAATTAATCTCTTTTTAAACCTCATTATAATCTGTGTTTTTATGATAGTTGGTCATGTCGGTATAACCGGCAGTATTATTTTTCTGCCGCTATTTTTTGTAGAAGTTTACATTCTTGCTCTTGGCGTGTCGTTCTTCCTGGCTGCAGCTTTTGTCAAGTACCGTGATATTAACTATATTTGGGAAGTAATACTACAGGCCGGATTTTACTTAACGCCGATCCTCTACCCACTGTCCCGTATCACAAACCTAACATTCCAAAAACTTATATTACTAAACCCCATGGCACAAGCATTACAAGATGCTCGTTACGTTACTGTCACCAAGCAGACGACCATACCCAGCCATGTCTTTAATGGTGGCTGGTATCAGTTCATTCCCGTCATACTTGTTTTTGTGATGTTTATCGTCGGAGCGGCATATTTTAAAAAGGAATCTAAATTTTTCGCGGAGAATATATAGCCATGGATGATGAGATTGCAATTAAGGCTAGCAACCTAATAAAAAGCTTTAAATTACCGCTTGAGAAAACCACATCTCTAAAAAGTGCTTTCGTTAACTTTTATAAGCGAGACAGAAGCTTTGAAAAACAAATAGCTCTCAACGACATCTCTTTTGAAATTAAAAAAGGTGAATTTTTCGGCATCGTTGGTAAAAATGGTAGTGGTAAGAGCACGCTCCTAAAGCTACTAGCCGGTATCTATAGCCCGGATACCGGTTCGGTTCAAGTTAATGGCAAACTGACCCCATTTATTGAGCTAGGAGTAGGCTTTAGTCCTGAGCTTTCTGGGAGAGAAAACGTATTTCTCAACGGTGCCTTACTTGGATTTAACCGAAAAGAGATGAGCGATATGTATGATGACATAGTAGACTTTTCAGAGTTAAAACGTTTTATGGATCAAAAACTTAAAAACTATTCATCTGGTATGCAGGTTCGGCTAGCTTTTTCAATAGCTGTTCGTGCTCGAAGCGACATCCTTTTAGTAGATGAGGTTCTTGCGGTTGGAGACGTTAATTTTCAACAAAAATGCTATGACTATTTTTATAAATTAAAGCGTGAAAAACACACTATAATTTTTGTGTCGCACGATATGGAATCTGTCCAAAAATTCTGTGATAGGGCACTTGTTTTAGATAGCGGTGAAGTAAAATTCATTGGTCGGCCCACAGAAGCAGCAACTCTGTATAAAGAACTGAATTTCCCTGAGGACACAGACAATACCACTCGGGGAAAAAACGACTCAGAAGAGAAACAGCTAAAAATTCATTTAACGGACATCAATAACAAGCCCAAAAAAACCTTCACGTATGGCGACACCATGATAGTGAACCTGGAGTGGGGCGTTGACCCAAGGGCTCAATTTTTGGGGGTTGCTATACATAGAGATGACGGTATGTATATATTTGGCCCAAATAATATTGGCCCAAAACGCGCTATATCAGAAAATCAGCACAAAGCCGAATACGTGGTTGATCTTAACCTTGGTAATGGCAAATACTACGTTGAGGTGGCGGTTTTTGGAAGAGATGAAGGCGACAGAGTATATTATGTTGCTAGCGGCCCATCATTCATTATGCATAACCCAAATGATTGGCAAGGGATAACAGAGCTATCTCATAAGTGGGTTATCAAGTGAAACGATTTATTCGGATATTCTTACCTCCAAACAGCTATAGGCGAGCAATAGTAAAGAAATTCCTGCAAGTTACGCATTTACGCAAGTTTAATTTAGCAACCTACTATGACACCTGGTTTTATCAAAACAACGAAACGGCAGCATTACGGCCAGTACGTGAGGAACCAAACAACGGCCCCCTAATTTCAATAATAGTTCCTGCGTACAATACTCAGCAACGTGTGCTATTAGACCTAGTCTATTCAATCACGTCGCAATCGTATACGAATTGGGAGCTAGTGCTTGTTAACGCGTCTAACGCTAAGAAGGCCATTGAGCGAATAGATGAAGTTGCCCAGATTGATACACGTATTCGACTCGTCAAGACTAAAAACTTAGGTATATCGGCGAATACGAATAAGGGCATAGCCGTTGCCAAAGGAGAGTATCTAGCATTTGTCGATCATGACGATATACTTGATCCATTTGCGCTGTATGAAGTTGCTAAAGCAATACGTGATGATGGAGGCGAGCTGATTTATACCGATGAAGACAAAATTTCCGATGATGGCCAAACATATTTTGATCCTCTTTTTAAGCCAGACTGGTCACCAGATTTATTTACGCACGTTAATTATATTAACCATTTAACGGTTATTAAGAAAAGCCTTGTGATTGACGTTGGCTTACTTGATCCTAAGAAAGACGGGGCACAGGATTACGACCTATTACTCAAGGTAGTTGACGCAGACCCGGTTATTTGTCATATACCCAAGGTCCTGTATCATTGGCGCGCCGCACAAAGTTCAACTGCCAATGACTTTACTTCAAAACCTAACATTACCGTCGCAGCAGCAGATTCGTTGTTACAGCATTTTGTACGAAAAGGTATGAACAGGGATTCTATAAAAGTTTTGCCAAAAGAAAAGCGACCTGGATTTTACAGCATCAAACTTAAACCTTACGATCAAATAAGTCTTATTATTACACCGTTTGCGTCTGACGCTCTTTTACGGCTTTATATTGAGATCCTGCTAGTGAAGACATCTCTGAACCAAGCAAAGATCGAGCTTATTATACCAATTGGGACGGCTCCAAGGTCAACACACGAAAATATCAGCGTAAAAACCCTGCCTGCAGATGAGCTATTCCTTCGCGAAGCCGTAAGCACCGCATCCTACAAACAAATCACCATTGTTAGTCAGATAGTATTCCCTCGTAGAAAAAACTGGCTAAACCAGCTCAGCGGATTCTTACGCCTAAATCATATCGGAGCTCTAGCACCGCTGATTTTACGTAACGATAAGATGATAGAAGATGCGGGTTTGGTACACGAGTCAGATGGTTTTGGTCTGGCGTATCTATTTAGGAATCTGCCGCTAAAACATCAGACTTTTTTGGGAAGCACGGATTGGATAAGGGACGTGGACGCCCTAACAGGCAGCTGTCTTATAGCCAGAAAGCAAGAACTGGCTACATTTTTAGATAAAGATAAACCATCAGTCGATTTCAGGGGCTCCCTTAGAAGATTTACAATCAGTCAGAGACAACTTGGTAAGTATAATATGATTGACAGCTCAACGCTCATGAATAACTATTCTATCCGCCTGCAGCCACATGCTAATACGGATAAAAAATATTTCCCTCCAGGCATTATTCATATAGGCGATACACACGAATTATATACGCCAGAAACCGGTGCTATATACACACTGCTACGCTTACAGGAGATTGGGTTAAAAGATGGGAAATAACGTATCTAAAATCCGTGGAAGTATGAAAAAAGCTACATACATTATCGTCGCTTGGAACAATAAAGATATTCTTGACGACTGCATTGGATCTATAAATCAACAAGACTATCCTACGAAAGAAATCATACTTGTTGACAATGCTTCAAAAGATAACACCGTAGATTACGTAAGAGAAAAATACCCAAACGTTACTGTTCTTCCACAAGACGCTAATTATGGGTTTGCAAAAGGCAATAACATCGGTATTAGAAAAGCCCTTGAAGATCCTGACTGTGAATATGTAGTCCTTCTCAACTCGGATGCCAGAATAAAGGAAAATTGGACTTCCACATTAGTGAATGAGGCCGCTAAGCGACCGAAGGCGGCGATGCTACAGAGCATAACACTAGATTTTTACGACCCAGGCATCATTGATTCGACCCATGTTTATATATCTCGTATCGGTCAGGGAACTCAAGGTTCATGGCGCCATCCGATTCCATTTGGCTATGACGTTGCTCCCCAGAAAGTATTTGGATGTAACGCAGCTGCAATGATGATCACAAGGAAATTTATAGAAGCACAGCCATTTAGAGATTTTTTTGACGAAACTATGTTCATGTACTTAGAAGATGTTGACGTTGCTGCCCGAGCAACAGTTATGGGGTGGGATAATTTTGTCATTCCCGGCACGCGCGCATACCACATGGGATCATTTAGTTCAGCCAAA
>Ga0302325_10005124_pt1 | contig 29975 bp, 16 predicted proteins | sample Palsa_T0_2_FD_201948 | JGI IMG/M metagenome (GOLD analysis project Ga0302325, IMG submission 201948) | Peat permafrost microbial communities from Stordalen Mire near Abisko, Sweden - Palsa_T0_2 | ecosystem: Environmental > Terrestrial > Soil > Palsa > Peat permafrost | place: Sweden: Abisko...
ATGAGGCCACCGATGATCTGTTGTCCGGTACGCGGGTTCTTTGGACCTGCATAGATCCTGCGCGCGGCCTCAACTTCCTGCGGAGTTAAACATTCAGCGCTCGCCGAGGCTTTGCACGCGATCACACCGGGATCGAAGCGGCAGGACAGGGGATCTTCGAGGATGCCGTCCTTCACGCCGTCAGCCGCATCGCATGCCTTGATCGCAGCATCATGTAGTAGCTGCAGCTTGCTTTCGGGAAGAACCAGTTTGTCTCCATCGTGTGCTGCGGCGAAACTCCAGAGAAAACCGACGTTGAGATGAACACGATCGTTGCCTGCATCACCGGCGATAATGCCGTCATAGTCTTCGGGAAAGCGCTGCGCTTCCGACAGCGCCTGGCCACCGCCGGTGGAGCAGCCGTTGAAGTAGGCGTGGGTCGCGGCTGTTCCGTAGTAAGCCGCTACGATTGGCTTGGTAGCTCGAGCCATCTCGTGGACAGCACGATATCCCCAGTCGATAATGCGTTCGGGATGATCAACTACGAATTTGAGATCGCTTCCATTGTGACCGGTGTCAGTGCTTGAAACGGCGTAACCGAGTGCGATGGCGTCCTCGAGAGGTCCGTAGCTGATGCGGCCGTTGTAGGCACCGTCGCCTACGCCTTCAATGCGGTGGTTCCATACCGCAGGGAGCGGCAACCAAACCTCAAAACCGATGGTCGATTCGGGGACCGGGTGGACTACGCCAATCACACGGCAGAATGCCGGCAAAGTTGCAGAATAAATTTTCGCTGGAGCCTTGTCGTAGGTGGGCGTGAAGGTGCCTGCGGGCACGTCGACGGCCGAGATGATGGTCGTCGAAGGGACCTTGACGTCGCGGAGCTCGGCGCAAGTGGTAGCGAACGCTCTGCTCGACAAAACGAACAGGCAAGCAGAAGCGCTCAGCCAACAAAAACGGCGGACGACACAATGCATAGGCCAGCCTCCAGGTTCACGCGATTACTTACGCGCGAGTTCTTTTTCAACCACAGACAATAAAACAGACTCCATCCGCTTGTAGCCTTCACCGTTGGGATGAAGACCATCGATGGTAAGGTCGGCTCGCAGGCGGTCGTGACTATCGCTCACGACGGCATAAAAGTCGACGTAAGGAAGATGCTTCTCGGCTGCGTAGCTCTTCAGCCACACATTCAAATTCAGGATGTCTTGCGGATTGCGCTCAGTGGTCTGGGGACGAATGGCATCGGTCACAGGGAGCACGGAGCAGAGGACGATGCGCTCATGATTGGCTTCGGCAATTTCGACGATGGAACTGATGGATTGCTCGATAAAGCTGACGATGTCCGGCAGTTTGAAAGCCGCGAGATCGTTGGTGCCACCTAGAAGGACAACGACCTTCGGGTGCAGTGCAAGCACATCGCTGCGATAGCGCAACAGCATCTGTGCCACGTTGTTTCCGTTGATACCGCGATCAATGAAGTTGGTGTGGTCTTGGAAGAGGCTGGTGTACTTGGCGTCCTGCCAGTGGAAGGTGATGGAGTCGCCGAGAAAAACCACGCGGTTGCCGAAGTTGGTCTGCTGGGCGAGCCGCTGGTTGTCAGCGGCATACATACCCAGCCGGGCCCAGTCCTCTTGGGGAGGATGAAGGTTACTGTGCGCTGTCGTTTCAGTGCCGGCGGCAGGCGGTGGTGTCGTGTTCTGAGCGAAGCAGGGTGCAACGAGAAAGGCGTACGCAAACAAAAAGCGCTTCATACTGCTTCCTTCCTAAATCAAGACCGACTGTTCCAGTGGCCGGTGGGCCATGAGCTGGCGAAACACGTAAGGCAAAAGGCCGCCGTGGCGCAGATATGTCACTTCCATCGCGGTTTCCGCACGCAGTTTGAGCTGTATCTCTTCTGCTGAGCCATTGCTGCGATGGATACGCAAGGATACTCGGCGCGTGGATGAAAGAGCCTTGCTGAGGCCGAGGAGATCGAAGGTCTCCGATCCATCGAGTGTCAGGTTCTTGCGGGTCATGCCATTGGTGAATTGCAAGGGGAGCACGCCCATGCCGATGAGGTTCGACCGATGGATGCGCTCGAAGCTTTCGGCGATGACGGCGCGCACACCAAGCAGCGCGGGCCCTTTGGCTGCCCAGTCGCGGCTTGAACCACCGCCGTAGTCTTTGCCTGCGATCACGATCAACGGCGTCTTTTGCTGCTTATAGCGAAGAGCTTTCTCGTAGACCGAGATGTTGTCTCCGGAGGCTTGCAGTTCGTTCTTGAGGCGAGGGTTGCTAAAGAGGCCACGCAGCATGACCTCATGATTGCCGCGACGTGTAGAGTACTGATTGAATTCAACCGGCAGCACACCGCGGTCCGTCAGGTATTTCGCAGCTAGGCTTGTTTCGGGAATCATGCCAGCCGGCGAGATGTGGTCTGTGGTGATGGAGTCACCGAGCAAGAGCAACAGTTTAGCGTCGCGAATCTCCGCGAGGGGCGCGGCTGTTTCGCTGATCTCGTTGAAGTAGATCGGCCGGCGCAGATAGGTGGAGGTCTCGCGCCAGGGATAGTTCACACTTTCTGCGCTGGCGATTGTCCGCCACTTGTCTGGTCCCTTGAATACATCCTCGGCATGCTTGCGGAAGATGGCGGGCGTCACGAATTGCGAGACAACCTGCTCGATCTCTTCGTCACTGGGCCAGAGGTCCTTCAGGAAGACGGGCGAACCATCTGGAGCGTATCCAACCGGATCTATGCTCAAATCTTTGAGGATCGAGCCTACAAGTGCATATGCGACCACCAGCGCAGGTGAAGCGAGATACGCAGCACGTACCGAGGGATTGACGCGATCTTCGAAATTGCGGTTTCCGGAGAGGACAGCTGCGCCCACGAGTTTGTTCTCACGGGTCAGTTCGGCGAGCTCTTCCTCGATCTGCCCGGAGTTGCCGATGCAGGTCATGCAGCCGTAGCCGACGAGTTGGAAGCCAAGCTCGTCCAATGGTTGCTGCAGCCCACTTGCCTGGAGGTACTCCGACACGACATGGGAGCCCGGCGAGAGCGACGTCTTCACCCAAGGCGGCACGGTGAGGCCTAGCTTGCGCGCGTTTCTTGCCAGTAGACCGGCGCCGATCATCAGCGCGGGGTTTGAGGTGTTAGTGCAGGAGGTGATGGCTGCGATGAGCACGGCGCCGTCTTGAACGGGATAGCAGCCGGCTTTGTTCTCGATTGTGCGTGGCTCTTTGACCGAGATCGGCTGCTGGCGAAGCAGAGACAGAAAACTGGATGGGGCTTGCGAAAGCGGGACGCGGTCCTGGGGGCGCTTTGGCCCCGAGAGACTCGGCTCAACCGAAGCCAGGTCGAACTCAATAGTTTCGGTGAACAGGGGCGCTTCAGGTTCGTGCCAGAGCCTCTGCGCGCGAGCGTAGCCCTCCACCAGACATACCTGTTCTTCAGTTTTTCCAATGAGATGCAGATACTGCAGGGTGCGTTCGTCAATGGGAAAGAAAGAGCATGTGGCGCCATACTCAGGAGCCATATTGGCCACGGTGGCGCGGTCGGCAATGGTCAGGGTTGAGACACCCGGGCCACAGAACTCAACGATTTTTTCGATTACATTTTTGCGACGCAAAAGCTCGGTAATCGTGAGGGCGAGGTCTGTAGCGGTGACTCCGGGCCGCAGCCGGTTGGTCACGCGAATACCCACGACCTCCGGAATACGCAGCGTGATGGGTTGGCCCAATGCTGCTGCCTCTGCCTCGATTCCACCGACCCCCCAGGCGAGCACTCCGAGGGCATTCACCATAGGTGTATGGCTATCAGTACCGACGAGCGTGTCGGGGATAAGCAGTGGAGGGCCGTTTTGCTGAGGCACCATACGTACCACTTCGCTCAAGTGCTCCAGATTGACCTGATGAAGAATGCCCGTGGCCGGCGGAACCACGCGGAAGTTTGTCAGGCTATTCTGCGCCCAGCGGATGAAAGAGTAGCGTTCGGCATTGCGCTCAAAGTCGCGGTTGAGATTGAAGGCGAAGGCATCTGCCGAGCCAGCGCGGTCCACCATCACCGAGTGATCGATCACCAGGTCGACGGGGATGTGCGGGTTGACCAGCGAGGCGTCGCCGCCATGCTGCAGCACCGCATCGCGCAGAGCGGCGATATCTACGAGGGCCGGGACGCAGGTGGTGTCGTGCATGAGCAGACGCGTGGGATAGAACTCGATCTCCGCCTGAGTACGTCCTGCGCCTTCGAGCCACGATGCGAAGGCGCCAAGCAGGCCAGGTGCGCGACGGGCCACATTTTCGGCAAGAATCTGCAGCGAGCACGGCAGCCGCTGGGTGCCCCGCTCGGCAAAGAGCGGGCGGACTATCTGATACTTGACGCCGCCGATCTCGAGCTCGGTTATGATTGCATCGGTGCTTTCGGTCCACGGGCCTGTCATTGAAATTTGAATCCGCCATTCAACCCGTGGAGCACAGTTTTCGGGACATTTGTATCCATCGGACTATTCGTATTTTATACCAATAAAAAACAAAATATGCAAAGTACAATCGCCAAGGTCAAGGTAATGCAAGAACAAGATTGTTCTACACGGAAAGCGACCGGACAAATGTGATTCTGGAAAGAGGACTGGACTTTGAAGCGTAAGCGAAGCCAATCGGAAGCTGAACCATCGGCTTTGCCCGCGCAACTCGCGTCGCAGATTGTGGAGCTCCTACGGACCACGAAGAGGGTTTGTGGCGAGCACCTTTCAGAGCAAGAGTTTGCTGATGCGTTTCGAGTTTCGCGAACACCGGTGCGTGAGGCCTTCCGCCTGCTTGAAGAGATGAGCGTTCTGGAGAAGCGTCCCAACCGCGGCTATTTTCTGCTGCGCGATGCGGACGCTTTAGAGAACCAGCATCTGCAGGCCGGTGAATTCGAAGACCGCGTGTACTTCGACATAGCAGCTGACCGTCTCTCTGGAGCGCTGCCGGAGCGCTTCACCGAAAATCAGCTGATGCGCCGCTACGACGTGAGCCGTAGCCGGCTGGTGAAGTATCTGCTGCGCATGCAGCATGAGGGATGGCTGGAGCGCCTTCCCGGCCATGGATGGGAATTTCAGCCGACGTTGAACTCGCCCGAAGTCTATGAGCAGAGCTTCCGGTTTCGCCTGCTGATTGAGCCCGTCGCGCTGTTGGAGCCGGGCTACAGCATCTCGCTGGACACCATTACGCAGCTCCGCAGTCAGCAGAAGGCCATGCTCGACGGCGGGATCTTCAGCTATAGCCGCAGTCATACGTTTCAGATCGGCGCCACTTTTCATGAGACGATCGTGGCCGCCGCGCAGAACCCGTTTTTTCTGGATGCGATTCGCCGCGTCAATCGCCTGCGCCGATTGATGGAATACCGCCTTACCACGGGTCGTTCGCGCATGATACAGCAGTGCAAGGAGCATCTGGCTCTGCTGGACATACTCGAAACCGGCAACTATCGCGAGGGTTCGTCGTTCCTTCATAGGCACCTTGAAGGCGCGCAGACGCAGAAGCTTGGGCTGGCGAAGAAGACCGATACAGCGCCGTCGAAGACGATCACTCACGACCTGTAGCCAGTTGCGCCCTACACGTCCTGCAGTGCTTTTGCTCGATTGCTGCGGCCGATCAGCAACACGATGATGCCGCTCAGCGCGAGGAAGACTCCCAGCACAACGAGTGTCATTGCGTAGTTGCCAGTCGCTTCCCTTGCCCATCCTGTGATGGAGGGGCCAAAGAACCCGCCGAGATTGCCTACGGAGTTGATAAGCGCGAAGCCAGCCGCGGCCGATGCACCGGAGAGTACGGCAGCGGGCATCGTCCAAAAGATGGTGTTCGAGCACCAGATGCCCGTGGCCGCGATGCAGAGGCCAACCATGCCGAGGTAGGGGTTGTGGGAATATGCTGCCAGCACAAAGCCCAGTGCTCCGATGAATGCGGGGTATGCGATGTGCTTCGGCCGCTCGCCGCTTCGATCCGAACTGCGACCTACGAAGATGCTGCCCACTGCCGCGCAGATGTAAGGGATCGATGTGACAAAGCCAGTCTGGAATGTGGTGAGGTGCCCGATGGACTTCACGATCTGTGGCAGCCATAGAGCGATGCCATAAAACGCGAGCAGGACGCAGAACTTGGACGCAGCGAACGCCAGCGTTGGACCGTGCGTGAATACCTTGCCAACACTCACCGGCGAGGTCTTCGTTCTAGTCTTGGCCTCCGACTTCAGGATCGAGGCGAGCCATGAGCGTTCTTCCGGCTCAAGCCACTTGGCCTCTTCGGGGCGGTCAGTCAGCCACCAGATGGCGATGATGCCGAGGGCCACTGACGGAAGTCCTTCGAGAAGAAAGAGCCAGCGCCAGGAAGCGATGCCGAACATATTGCCCAGCGACAGGAGCGTGGTGGAGATGGGTGCGCCGAAGATGATGGCGATGGGGTTGCCGATCATGAAGATGGTGATGGCCGCGGCTCGTTCCTTGGCCGGGAACCAGCGCACGAGATAAAGCATGATGCCCGGGAAGAAGCCGGCTTCCGCAGCCCCGAGCAGAAGACGCATGACGTAGAGTGAGTTCTTATCGAAGATCAGCGCATTGGCCGCTGCGATGATTCCCCACGTAATCATGATGCGCGAGAGCCATATGCGGGCGCCGACACGCTGCAGGATCAGGTTGCTGGGGATTTCCAGACCGGTGTACGCCACAAAAAGAATGCCGGCGGCAAATCCGTAGATCTTCGGTGTCAGGTGCAGGTCGTGGTTCATCTGTAGCGCGGCGAAGCTGATGTTCACGCGGTCGAGGAAGTTCGCGCAGAACATGGCGACCATGAAGGGAATCAGGTGGACACCCACCTTCTTCATGGTCCGCTGCCGCAGGGCGTCTTCTTCGCTGAGGAGCAACGAAAGTGGGGTATCCAGACCGGTTGAAGGGTTTGCTTGGCTCAAATCAGTGACTCGCTTCGTGGTTCTTGGGATGAAGATGCCATCGCGGCAAAACGGACCGGGAGACTTGTGCGGATGCTAGGCCGTCATGAAACGGGTTGTCAATAAATTGTTTTTTATTGTACTAATAGTCAAAATGCAATGTCGGATTGAACCAGCTTCGGGAACATCTTTTCCCAACTCGGGTGATTGCTTCCGGTCAGTGTATCGAGGAAATCGAATGACATCTCAAGCCTTTCAAACCGCTGACCTCATCGACGACTTCGGCGACCGTTGCGTATCCTGCGACACGCAGTTTCGCCAGTTCGGTAACAAGACGCACTTTTACGGACGCATCCGCACAGTGAAGTGCTATGACGACAATGTGCTGGTGCGGCGAGCGCTGGAGACGGCATCGCAGGGCGAGGTCATGGTGGTGGATGGCGCCGGATATCTTGGCTCTGCGCTGGTCGGCGACCAGATAGCAGCACTGGCGCTGCAGAATGGCTGGGCCGGCATTGTGATCTTTGGCGCCCTGCGCGACAGCATTGTGATGAATGGGATGCCCCTGAGCGTGAAGGCACTGGGCACCAACCCGAAGAAGAGTGGGAAGGTCGGCATCGGCTCAAGCGACGTGGCGGTTTCTTTTGGCAACGTGACGTTTCGGCCGGGCGATTGGCTTTACAGCGATCCCGATGGGATTCTGGTGTCCAGCGAGAAGCTGGTAGCGGAGAAGTAGCTTCTCCGCATTGATTCAAGCCGCGCGAACGGCTGCGCCATACCAGTGGAGGTTCCATGCTTCAAACTGTAAGCGAGCCGGTTCGTATGGACGACCGTCGAGTTGTTCCCCCTTTCGCGAAGAAGCGGTCTCCGCTGGTCACGCTGCACCTGTGGCTGGGCTTGAGCCTGGGAGCGTTGCTGGTTCTCATTGGGCTTTCAGGCAGCGTGATGGTCTTCCGGTATGAGTTGGAACGCGCGTTCTTTCCGGCGCTCATGCACAGCACAGCGACTGGCGCTGGCGATATCGATGCTTGCATGGCCGCGGCGCAAGCCGTGAATCCGCAGAAGACAGTCCGCAGCTTGCGCTTGCCAGTGAACGGCGATGGCACGCTGGAGTGGCTCACCATTCCCATCGGTCAAACGACCAAGGAGCAGGCAACCCTGGTCTATACCGATCCGCACACTTGTGCCGTGCTCGGTACGCGGCGGCAGATGAGAGATGTGATGAGCTTCCTGGTGAACTTCCATCATGCGCTGCTCATGGGCAAGAGTGGCGCTTATCTGCAAACAGCCGTTGGTCTTGCCGCTATCTTTCTGGCGGTCAGCGGATTGATTCAGTGGTGGCCGAAGATCTGGACTTGGTCGCGCCTGCAGCCTCGTGCAAGAGCGCGACCGCTGCACTATGCGGTTGGGTTCTGGGCGATGTGGCCCCTACTGGTGATTTCTGTCACGGCGATTTATATGGCCTGGCATACGGACATCAATAAGGCACTCCTGGGTGAGGGGAATGCCATGGTTGCTGCTCCGGCAAAGTCCGTGGGTGAAGCTGCAAAGTCCAATCCAGACACTGCTGGCCCAGCGAAAAAGGCCGCAACTCCGCTCACGTTACATGCGGTGATGGACGCTGCGCATGCCGCCAAGCCGGATGCCGCATGGCGCATTCTGACCTTGCCGCAGAAGCCGAAAGACCCGTTCACCATCACGTATCAGCTGCCGGGCGAATACGGCCGCGCGGGCAACAATCAGATTTCGCTCAAAGGCAATGCAGATGGTACGGCCCGCGTGACTGCGGTAAGCGAACTTCATTCGAGCTCTGCGATGAAGCGTTTCCTCACCGAGCTCATGCAGATTCACTATGGAGAATTCGGCGGCATCGCAACCCGGCTCCTGTGGTGCCTCACTGGCTTCATGCCGGCTGTGCTCTTCTTCAGCGGGTTGCTCATATGGCGAAGGCGGGTGCATGCAGAGGCTGTAAGCCAGCGAAACCTCTCCGGACGGTACTCCCCGTAAACTCGCACAATCAAGCCACCTATGTATTCATAGCCCGAATAGTAAAACTCGGTCTGACTCAGATTCCGTTCGCTCCGGTTCTCCGAACTGAAGCTCCCTTCGGATCTTGACAGTACGATGGAAGAAAGTGCGCCGATGACTGTCGCGCGACAGAATTAGAGGTCCCCCTACCCATGATGTATCTCAATGAAGCTGACGTCCATGCTCTGCTCAAGCCTGCAAAACTGGTCGATGTGTTGCGCGAAGCCCTCATTGGCGACATCCAAAGCCCGCAGCGCACGCATCATCACATCCCGGGCTCTGATGCAGCGACCATGCTGTTGATGCCGGCATGGAATGCGCGGTCGTTCGGCGTGAAGATACTTACCCTGGATCCAGAACGCACTCAAAAGGGCTTTCCCTCGATTGACGGCCTTTACCTTCTGATGGACGGCGCTAGCGGTGCTCCTCTGGCGATCATCGAAGCGCGCGCACTGACAGCCACGCGCACCGCCGCTGTCTCCGCTCTTGCCGCCACATACTTGGCTCGCCCGGAAGCCTCCACGCTGCTGTTGGTTGGCACAGGAAATCTCGTACCTTTTATCATCGAGGCGCACTGTTCGGTGCGCGACTATCAGCGTGTCATCATCTGGGGACGGGACCAGCAAAAGGCCGAGGCAGTAGGTTATCAGATCAAAACACAAGCTGAGGTAGTGATCACCACTGACCTCAACACTGCGATCGCAAGCGCCGACGTGATCAGCTGCGCGACCTCGAGCACGCAGCCGCTAGTCCACAAGAAGGATGTGAGGCCTGGAACGCACGTTGACCTCATCGGCAGCTATACACCGAAGATGCGCGAAGCGGACGATGCTCTCTTCCTGGGAGCGCGCGTCATTGTCGACGCGAAGGGGGCTATCGTCGAAAGCGGTGACCTGCTCGATCCTTGTTTTACCGGCTCGCTCGACGCCACGACAATCCACGATCTTCCAGAACTCATCCGCGACCCGACGCTGGGCCGTAAAGATGAGAAAGAAATCACCATCTTCAAAGCAACCGGAACATCCACCGCAGATCTTGCAGTTGCCGATTACCTGGTCGCACGATGCTCGGCGTCACAATAACACTCAACATCGACTACGGACAACATACAAAGATGAAGAAGACGGATTGGGCGAGGCATTCCAAAGCGCGCTTCGATGCTCTCCTGGGCGAGCGCATCGACACCATCGACATGCACACAGCAGGCGAACCCCTGCGCATCGTCATCGGCGCACCTTTCCTTCCACAGGGTGCAGACATTCTCGCCAAACGCCGTTATGCGCAAACCTCCGGATGGGACCGGCTTCGTCGCGTGCTGATGTTTGAGCCGCGCGGGCACCAGGATATGTACGGCGCCATCATTGTGCCGCCCGTCACCAAAGAAGCTGCGTTCGGGGTGCTCTTCACACACAACGAAGGCTTCAGCACCATGTGCGGCCACGCCATTATCGCGCTCGGCAAGGCAGCGGTTGAGCTCGAGTGGGTCAAGGCGGTCGAACCCGAAACGACCGTCCTCATCGACACACCAGCTGGGCTTGTCACCGCTCACGCTCGCGTTGCAAATGGCCATGTTCAGTCCACGTGGTTTGAAAACGTTCCGTCCTTCGTAGTGGCCCTCGACAAGACTGCGACTGTGGCCGGAATCGGCACCGTTACCTACGACCTCTCCTACGGCGGTGCGTACTATGCCTTCGTTGATGCTGGCTCAATCGGCCTCGCACTCCAACCCGACAACGGACGACAGATTGCTGCTCTCGGCATGGCCATCAAGCAAGCCGTGATGGAAAGCCATCCCATCCGTCACCCGGAGTCAGATGACCTCAGCTTTCTTTACGGCACCATCTTCACCGGTCCAGCCACTGGCAAGGATGCTCACAGCCGCCATGCATGCGTGTTTGCGGACGGCGCGGTTGATCGAAGCCCAACAGGCACAGGTGTCTCTGCCCGCATGGCGCTTCTCTACGCACGCGATCCAGAAGCATGTGGCCGGTCATTTCAAATCGAGAGTCTTACCGCCGAGTCCTTCACTGGCCGAATCTCACGAACGCTTGACTACTACGGATTGCCGGCAGTGATTCCCGAAGTCGAAGGAACGGCCTACTTCACCGGTCGCCATACCTTCCTCCTCGATCATGGTGATGCTCTTGCTGATGGCTTCCTCATTCGTTAAAGAATGAGACTTGTGACATCCCTAATAAGTAGGGACTACCAGCCTGGGACCTCAACACGCACCTTATAGATCGCTGTGTGCGAGGCCATGTAAAGCGTCTTCTTGTCCGCATCGCCAAAAGCCAGGTTTATGCACCGCTGAGGTGGGGTAATTGTACCCACGTGTTTGCCCTCTGGCGAGACGATCCAGATTCCGCCAGGGCCAGTTTCGTAGATGTTGCCTTTGGTGTCCACACGCATGCCGTCAGCAACGCCCGGGTCTTTGTCGGCGCGCATATCGAAGAAGAGTTTTCCGTTTGTGATGGTGCCATCAGGACGGACTTCATAGCGGTTGACGTAGTTGTCGCCGCTTCCATTCAGGTAAAGATATTTTTCGTCAGGCGAGAACGCCAGTCCGTTCAGATTGGGCATTTCGTCTTTCAATAGCAAAGTGACCTTCCCTTGCTTCCATCTGTAGAGGCCGTTGTAAGGCAACTCCACCTTAGGGTCCTTGGCCCGCAGGCGCAAACCTCCGAAGGTGTCGGTGAAGTAGATCGATCCATCACTCTTCACCACCACGTCATTAGGACCACTGAACTTTTTCCCGTTGTAGTTGTCAGCGAGTACTGTGCGCTTGCCATTTTTCTCGATGCGAACGATGGACCGCCCCGCAAAAGTTGCGATAATCAGTCTGCCCTGTACATCGCGTGTCAAGCCGTCTGCGCCGATCATGGGGAATTCTTCGTAGCGAGGATCGCTCTTGTCATAGGCGTTGTCGTTCATCCCGCCATAGCGCCACATGTCAGGGCCGTTGTATCCCGCATGCAGCATATAGATGGAAGCCTTGCCATCCTGCAGTTTGTAGATCACGTTGCCGGGAATATCTGTGAAGAGGAGATAGCCGCCCTTCATCCAGACAGGCCCTTCGGTGAAGCCGAATCCTTCGGCAGCTGTCTCGATGGGGGCATTCGTCGACACGATCGAATCAAGCGCGTCGTCCAACTTATGGACGCCCACGGACTGTGCCGATGCGCTTGCAAACAGGGCTATGGCGAAGACTGTGACGATCAGCTTTGGCGTAGGTTGCGTTCGCATACTTTATCGACCCCCATCAGGAGCCGTGGCGAGCTGTCGCAGAACGTAGGGGAGAATTCCTCCATGCTGGTAGTAGAGGACCTCCTGCGGAGTATCCATTCGAACGGTCACGGGGAACTCAGTGAGCCCGCCATCACTCCTCTCAGCACGAACGTGAATCACCAATCCGCTGCGGTATGGGGCATCGAGCAAGGTACGAAGCTGACCCGGCGCAGTGCCTACCGTGTAGATTTCATGACCCGTCAAGCCAAGCGATTCGGCGCTCTGGCCGGGTAGGAACTGCAATGGCAGGATGCCCATTCCTATCAGGTTGGAGCGATGAATTCGCTCGTAGCTTTCCGCGATGACTAATTGAATTCCGAGCAGACGAGGCCCCTTGGCAGCCCAGTCTCTGGACGATCCCGAACCATACTCTTTACCTGCGAGGATGCCCAGCGCAGTCTTACGTCGCGCATAGGCGACCGATGCTTCATAGATGGTTGTGAGTTCGTCCACGGGCAGCAGCTTCGTCACGCCACCCTCGACACCGGGCACCAGCTTGTTGCGCAACCGCACATTTGCGAATGTCCCACGCACCATCACCTCATGATTGCCTCGCCGGCTGCCATAGGTATTGAACTCCTTAGGCTCGACTCCACTCTCGCTGAGATATCGTCCTGCCGGGCTGTCGAGTTTGATCGATCCAGCGGGGGAAATATGGTCCGTGGTGATCGAGTCTCCGAGATAAGCAAGTATGCGTGCGCCATTGATGTCCTGAACAGGAGCAGTCTCCATCGTCATGCCTTCGAAGTAAGGAGCCTTCTGGATGTAAGTCGAGTCAGACTCCCATCGGTAGGTTTGACCGACAGGAAACTGGAGCCGCTGCCAATTCTGATCGCCGTCCGTAATGGTTGCGTAGCGCTCACGATACATGGAGGGGTCGATGGAAGTAGCGATGACTTCGGAGACTTCGGCTTGCGTGGGCCAGATGTCGCGGAGGTATACAGGCGCTCCCTGCTGATCGAAGCCAAGTGGATCCGTCTCGAAGTTGTGACAGATGTGGCCGGCGAGCGCATAGGCGACGACCAATGGAGGGCTCATGAGGTAGTTGGCACGAACCTCTGGCGAGATTCGCCCTTCGAAGTTACGATTGCCTGAGAGTACTGAGACCGCAACCAGCCCATGCTGCTCGATTGCCTCTGAAACATCCGCGAGCAAGGCACCCGCATTGCCGATGCAGACCGTGCAGCCGTAGCCGACGACGTTGAAGCGCAGCCGGTCAAGATACTTCATGAGACCTGACTTCACGTAATAGTCGGTCACGACGCGCGAACCCGGGGCGAGCGATGTCTTCACCCACGGGGGAACGCTCAGCCCTCTTTCCACCGCTTTCTTAGCGACCAAGCCAGCGGCCATCATGACGTAGGGGTTCGACGTGCTGGTGCAACTAGTGATGGCAGCAATCACGATCGATCCATGGTCGAGATATGGTTCGGGATCTATGCCGAAACGACTGCGCACTGAAGTCTTCGGCGAGATCGCAATCAGCGGATCCCCGACGCTGCTGGTGACGTCTCCCTGCAAGCTAGCGTGACCACCTTCGCCCTCCCAACGCACGATCTGCCGAGTGCTTGATTTGTTGGAGTTAGGGCCTAGAAGGGCTGGAAGATGCTTTGCGAAGGAGTCCGCTGCTTCAGAGAGGGTGACTCGATCTTGCGGCCGCTTCGGGCCCGCGACGCTGGGCTTTACACTGGAGAGATCGAGCGCGATGCTGGCGCTATATTCTGCCTCGGGTGTTTCTCTCGTATGGAAGAGGCCCTGCTCACGGTAGTAACGCTCCACCAGGGCGATGTGGTTTTCATCGCGACCGGTGAGACGAAGATACTTCAGAGTTTGATCATCGACGGGAAAGATTCCGCAGGTCGCACCATACTCCGGGGCCATGTTCGCAATCGTGGCGCGATCTGCAACCGGCAGCTCAGCCACACTGGGGCCATAGAACTCCACGAACTTTCCAACGACGCCGTGCTTTCGGAGCATCTCGGTGACAGTGAGAACGAGATCCGTCGCTGTAGTGCCTTCCTTCAACTTGCCCGTCAGACGGAGGCCGACAACTTGAGGAATAAGCATGGACACAGGCTGGCCCAACATGGCAGCCTCGGCTTCGATGCCGCCGGCGCCCCAGCCCAAGACACCAAGCCCATTGATCATCGTGGTGTGCGAATCCGTTCCGATAAGGGTGTCGGGATAGCAGGTCACCGCACCATCCGCTGCAGGCTCGGTCATGAACACGATCCGAGCGAGATGTTCCAGATTGACCTGGTGGCATATCCCCATGCCGGACGGGATTACCGAGAAGTTATGAAACGCTGCCTGTCCCCATTTCAGGAAGGAGTAGCGCTCACGGTTCCGCTGAAAGTCTAGTTGAGCATTTAGGTCGTAGGCACCCTTTGTCCCATATTCATCGACCTGAACGGAGTGATCGATCACCAGCTCTGCAGGTTGCAACGGGTTGATTCGGTCCGGATCGCCACCCAGCTGAAGCATCGCGTCTCGCATGGCAGCGAGATCGACGATTGCTGGAATGCCGGTGAAGTCCTGCATCAGAACCCTCGATGGAACAAAAGCTATCTCGCGCGAGGGTTCGGCTACAGGGCTCCAGGAGCAAAGGAAGCGAATGTCTGATTCGGTCACGGTGCGGCCGTCCTCGCGACGGAGCAGGTTCTCGAGCAGGATGCGAATGCAAAAGGGCAATCGATGAAGATTGATTCCCCGCTCTGAAAGGGCCGGCAACCGGAAGAACTCTACTGTTGAGCCTGCATGAGTAAAGGTTGAACGTGTATTCAATGAGTCTGTACGCGGGGTCATGGCTGCTCCAGGCCGGACTCTGGTTACATCCCCAGTGCCCGCAACATGGTATTGTATTTTATTATTATAAAATACTACAAGGTGACGACTGCCATGAATAGGTTTTACCTCGTCCTACATGTCCTTCTGCTCACCGGATCTGCTTTCGCACAGGATTCGGATTTGAAGGAGCCCAATCGCACGCAGGCGCGGTCGATGGTAGTGACGAAATTTGGCATTGTGGCGACAAACCAGACGCTGGCTTCTGCGGCTGGCGTCAAAATTCTTGAGCAAGGCGGAAATGCCGTCGATGCTGCTATTGCGGCGAATGCCGTCATGGGCCTGGTGGAACCGAATGCCGATGGCATTGGTGGCGATCTCTTCGCCATCATTTATGAAGCTAAGACAGGAAAGCTCTACGGCCTGAACGCTAGCGGATGGGCACCAACTGGGCTTACGCCTGATCTGCTGCATTCAAAGCATCTCGACGCCGTGCCACACACCGGCATTTACTCCGTCACCGTCCCGGGAGCTGTTTCCGGTTGGGACATGATGCGCAAACGCTTTGGCACCATGAGCTTCGATTCTATCCTCGCGCCGGCGATCTACTATGCGCAAAACGGTTTCCCGGTGACGGAACTCATCTCGCATGACTGGAGCGATGAGTACAACAAGCTGATGACGGAGGCGGATTCACGGAAGCTCTACCTGCCTGGCGGCAAGGTTCCTAGCGTGGGCCAGATGTTTTACAACCCTGAGCTTGCACTGACGTATCACGAGATTGCACTGCACGGGCGCGATGGTTTTTACAAAGGGAGAGTTGCGGCCTCCATCCTCGCAAAATCCTCTTCTCTGGGTGGGACGATGACGGGCGACGACCTGTCTTCCTTCGAAGGCGACTGGGTGACGCCAATATCCACGACCTACCGCGGATGGAAGGTGAGTGAGCTGCCGCCAAACAGTCAGGGGATTGCCGCGCTAGAAATGCTCAACATCATGGAACGATTTCCTATGGAAGAGTACGGTCACAACACGACCAAGTCTCTGCACATCGAGATCGAAGCAAAGAAGCACGCCTACGCCGATCTGCTCAAGTACGTTGGCGATCCAAAGTTCTCAAAGATACCTGTAGAGCAACTGATCTCAAAAGAGCTTGGAGAGCAACACAGCAAAGAGATTGACCTAGAACACGCGGCATGCCACATTGTGCCCGCCGATTTGCAGGCGATTGCCAAACTTCCCGTCTCCGGAACAACGTACCTCACGACGATCGACAAAGACGGCAACATCGTTTCTCTCATACAGAGCGTGTTCCAAGGCTTCGGGTCGAATGTTGTTGTGCCTGGTGCGGGATTCGTGCTCCAAAACCGCGGAGCGCTGTTCACGCTGGAACCCGGGCAGCCAAATACACTGGCGCCGCGAAAGCGGCCTATTCACACCATCATCCCTGCATTCATGGAGAAAGATGACGTGAAGATCGGCTTCGGCATCATGAATGGCTGGAACCAGGCGCAAGCTCATGCGCAATTTGTTGCAAACATCGTGGATTACCACATGAACATTCAGGACGCGATGGAAGCGGCGCGTTTCGTGAAGGTCACTTTTGACGGCTGTGATCTTTTTATGGAGTCTCGCATTCCCGCTGACGTCCGTGAAGAACTAACCTCCATGGGACATAAGATCAAGACGGTCGCTCCCTACTCCCAAGAGATGGGTGGAGGGCAAGCGGTGATGGTGAATGGTCAAGGCGTGAAATTTGGCGCTTCGGATGCGCGCAAGGACGGAGCCGCTATTCCTCAGTCCCCAGCGTTTGCTATCGGAGTGCCTTAGACCGCATGGCATGAGTAGCCACGTATGAATTTGGCTCAATGGCTCAAGAGTCGTATCGAGGTCTATTCCATTAGCCGTCCTGCTCTCACACGGGAAAGAGGTGCTCTAAATGTTTTTGCTGTTTGAACCCATTGCACCACCGATTCGACACATGGCTCCACCCCTTTACAACCACTCCATCCCAATCTGAAGAGGACCAGCGCCCTGCCTTCCCCCAGCCAGCCCCGCCAAATCTTCGCCACTAAGTCTATCGACAAGCTCATCTCAGATTCTGAGCTACCGCAGCACGCGCTCAAAAAGATCCTCGGCCCCGTCTCACTCACCGCGCTCGGCATCGGCATCGTCATCGGCTCCGGCATCTTCACCGTCGTCGGCACCGCCATCGGAGGCAACCCCGCCAAGCTCGCTGATTGGAAGGGCTCGCCCATCATCGACCTCATCCTGCAGCACGGAGCCGTCGCCGGCCGCCCCGGTGCCGGCCCCGCACTCGCCATCTCGCTCGTGCTCGTCTGCATCGTCTGCGTCTTCACCGGCCTCTGCTACGCCGAGCTCGCCAGCATGATCCCCATCGCGGGCTCCGCTTACACCTACACCTACGCCACGCTCGGCGAGCTTATCGCCTGGGTCATTGGCTGGGACCTCATCCTCGAGTACGCCTTCGCCAACATGAGCGTCTCCGTGGGGTTTGCCGCCCACATAGTGGATTTATTGGATTGGCTCAACATCAAGATCGATCCCAAGTGGCTCTCGCCCGCCTATCTCCCCCTCGGCCTGCAAGACCTTGCCGGCAATGACATTTTCCACGCCGGCTGGCACGCCGGCTTCGACATCCCCGCCTTCCTAGTCGTCTTCATCCTCACCGTCGTCCTTGTACTCGGCATCCGCGAATCCGCCCGCGCCAACAACATCATGGTGCTGGTCAAAACAGCAGCCATCCTCGTCTTCATCTTCTTCGGTATCGCCTTCATCCACCCCGGCAACTACCATCCCTTCGCGCCCAACGGCTTCTCAGGAATCCTCGCCGGCAGCTCCATCATCTTCTTCACCTACATCGGCTTCGACGCCGTCTCCACCGCAAGCGAAGAATGCCGCAACCCCCAGCGCGACGTGCCCATTGGAATCCTCGCCACGCTCGTCGTCTGCACCATCCTCTATCTCGGAGTCGCGCTGGTCCTCACCGGCATCGTTCCCTGGCAGTCCGTCGCCAACGATGGCGCGCCCATCGTCAACGCCCTCAAGCGCCTCTCGCTCGAACCCGGCGGCCACCGTCTGCATTACGTCCGTCTGTTTGTCCTCATCGGAGCCTTCACAGGCATGGTCTCTACCATCCTCGTTGGCCAATACGGCCAGGCGCGCATTTGGTTCGCCATGTCGCGCGACAAACTCCTGCCCGACGCCTTCGCCAAACTCCACCCCCGCTTTCGCACACCGGCCTTCGCCACCATCATCGCCGGCATCCTCGTCTCCATACCCGGCGGCTTGTTCGACGTCGGCACCCTCGCCGAGATGACCAACATTGGCACGCTCTTCGCCTTCATCCTCGTCTCTATCGGCGTCCTCGTCCTCCGCTCCAAACAACCCGAGCGCCACCGCGGCTTCCGCCTTCCGCTCGGCCCAGTCTTCCCTGTCCTCAGCATCCTCTGCTGCCTGCTGCTAATGGCCGGCCTTCCCGCCATCACCTGGCTGCGCTTCTTCGGATGGCTTGCAATCGGCTTGGTCGTCTATGTCTTCTACAGCCGTAAGCGGAGCGAGTTCTACAAGGCCTGAGTGGGTCGCTCTCTCTACCCGCGATTGGGTTTTCAAGGGGGTGTTGTGGTGTGATCGGTCTCCTAGCGTGAGTGATGCTTCGGGATCCTCTTTCAGAGATTGGCGAGCCGGTGCCCGATCCAGTTCTGCCAACTCAGTAGGCAATCGAATTCCCTGTTAATTCCCTGTTATTCCCTGTTCCAAAAAACTCAGAAGTCAACGGAACCAGCATAAACATTGGGTTTTGCTGCGATTGATGCCCTGAATAATCCGAAATTCCCTGTTAAATTCCCTGTTAACGGGAATGTATGATGTAGAGCGGTTCGGTGCAGACTACGTCCACCGCCACTACATTTCAGGGTGTTGATCGAAGCGTGGCAATTCTGACAAAAAGTGCAGAATCTGCGGGCAAGTCTCGAAGTGCGGCAGCGAAATATGTCGCCGAGAGAACGGATGGAATTTTAATAGATCTGCATTTTGCATGGATTCTCCAGATGGGAAAAACGGAGAATCAGGACTTTACACGAAAGTACTTCATTTGTTCGCCGTCCTTCTCGACTCGCTTCTCATTCGCGACCGAGGTAATGATATTCGATCTATTGAAAAGACACTGCTCTTGGAAGCGAACGGGACCGTCACGGGCATGTGAACCGAGTCACCGGTGACTGACAGGCCACCCGGAAGTCTCTTCAACGTTAGGCTTGCCGACAAACTAGAAGTCAAATGAAGAGAAGTGCGTATTTCATTTAATCGGTTTTTGTCACACAAATTATTCTGGGATTTAATATTCGGCTTCCTGCTTAGTGTGTGCCGGTCTTAAAGCCGCACGACGAATCGCTGAGTTTGGTGGGCGGAATGGTCAACTGCTGCAGACCGTTTTTGGCCAGCACCGCGTTAAAGTCGGCGATCTGTTTCTGCGCTGCCTTCCATTCGCCGAGGGTGCGGTTGTACTTGGGGCACTCACTTTCCCAAGAGTCGATCTGGGTGGGCGTGGGCGCGACGTCGAGGCCCACCTGCATCATGCTGACCATGGTGTTGTATTCGTTGTTGATGGCGAGGAACGATTGTAGCGCCTTGGGATCGGCAACCGCGCGGCGGAAGGGCGCACCGGCAGCGGGAACTACACCACCGATTTTTACCAGGCTTTCGTCGAGCGTCTTGGCCTGCGCGGCAACATCCGGGGGAAGGTTGGCGTGCGTCAATTCGGCAAGCTGGCTTCTGACAGCAGCTACTTCCTCCTGGCCTGCGAAGCTCTGCTGCATGCCGTGATATGCGAGCATGGTGAGCTGGTTCTGGACGCGCAGTGCGGCCATCAGCGTGGGACTCTGGCCGACGCGCGGGTCGTTCATAACGGTAACTTTGCGAGTGTAGACTTGGCCATCAACAGTGAGCTTGAGCGTGTAAACGCCTGGAATCACCTGGGGGCCGTGCGGGCCGGGAGTGGTTTCACCGGGTGTCGCATTCATCTCGTTTTCGAGATCGTGGCGCAGTGCAGGCGGATCGTCATAGTACAAATCCCAGTGGGCGCGATTCATACCCTCGTGATTGGGTAGGGCGCGCGATTCAGGCGAGGCCAGCCAGTAGCGGGGATAGGCTTCGCCGTCAATGGGCGGCGGCAAGATGCTGTTAATGGTGCGCACGAGGTTGTCGTGCGAATCGAAGACCTGGAGCTGAATTATCCCAGTGGACGCATGGCTAAGATAGTAATCCACGATCACGCCATAGGGCGGATTTTGAGCGTGCGGCACTTCGATGGAGAAAGGTTGATCCCAGTTGGCGTTGACGCGAGCGCGAATGCCTTCCTCCGGCTCGAAGAGATAGGCAGAGGATGAGCTGATGGTCTGCGCCTTGGCTGCGATCTCCCGCAGCGGCGTGATGTCGTCGAGGATCCAGAAGCCGCGGCCATAAGTTCCGATAATTAGATCGTTCATGTGGTTCGTGATGTGAACCGTGAGATCGCGAATGGAAGTGCTAGGCAGGTTTTGACGAAGCGACTGCCAGTGATTGCCGTTGTCGAAGCTAACGAAAACAGTGGTTTCAGTTCCGAGGAAGAGCAGGCCGGGCTGTTTGGAATCGACACGAAGACTGTTGACCCAGCTTCCGGTGCGCTCATCGCGCGGTAGGCCTTCAATGATGCTGGTCCACGATTTGCCGCCGTCGGTGGTGCGCCAAATGAGTGGCACGTCGGTGTCCTGCGTGGCAGGCGCGGGATCGGCGCCGCGAGTACCGCCGATGACTCCGGTGACATAGGCGGTATTGACATCATCGCCGGCCGAGATGGAGTTGAAATTAGTGTGGGGTGGGGCGTCTGTAATGTTGCTGACGTTGGTCCAGACAAGGCCGTGATTCATAGTGTTGTAGATCTGGCCGTTGCTGCTGACGGTCCAAACTATGCCGGGCCTGACGGTAGAGATAGAAAAGTCGTTGATGGAGTTTTCCGGTGGAGCTGGGCCGCGTTGTTGCGTCTGATCGGGTGGCGGCGGCAGAGGCGTACCGCAAGGAATCGAAGGCTTGTCTTTAGCAACCGTTAGATCAGGGCTGAAAGATTTCCAGGAACGGGCGCCATCGCGTGAGACCAGCAGGCACTGATAGGCGACATACAAGGCGCCGGGTTCAAAGGAGGTATCGAACTTCTTCTGGAAGTCGCGCCCGGCGCGATACTTGGGAGCATCCGAACCATAGTTGGGCGCGACGTTTTCCCACTGGCCGGTCGACATATCAATCTTGATGAGACCGCTGCCGCCGCCCCCTGGGCCATAGCCAACGCCATAAATGATGTGTGGATTCTTGGGGTCGGGTGTGACGACGCCAAATTCGGAGGATGGAAGCGGGCTCCAGTCAGTGAAGTTAATTTGCCCCCAGGTGCCGCGGCTGCTGATCATGACAGCGCCGGTATCCTGCTGTGCAGCCATGATCCAGTAGGGATATTGATCGTCAGTTGCTACGTGGTAGACCTGCGAAATGGTCTGGCTGTACCAGAGGCTCCAGGTCTCTCCGTTATCAAGCGTGACGCTCGCACCCTGATCGGAGCCGACCAGCATGCGCTTGCCGTTGGTGGGATCGATCCAAAGCTTGTGGTAGTCCTCGCCGCCGGGCGCGCCTTTGAAGGCATGGAAGGTGACGCCGCCGTCGGTGGAGCGGTACATGGCGGTGCTCATTGTGTAAAGGACATCGGGGTTCTGGGAATCGACAAAGACGCCACTGCTATATGCGCCCTGACCATTACTGATGCGGGTGTCCTTGCCGGCCATGTGCTTCCAAGTGGCGCCGCCATCGTCAGAGCGGTACAGACCTGAGCCATTTTCGATGTTGTTGCCAACGATATAGAAGCGCTTGCCCTTGGTTTGCATGGCGAGCGCCACAGATACGCGACCCTCGAAGGGAGGAATCTTGATCTGGTTCCAGGTCTTACCCTTATCCGTGGATTTGAAGGCAAGGGCCGGCTTGGTCTGAGCGCCGCGCGCGCCGCCGGGCGCGCCGCCGCCGATGACTGCACCGGAGCCTTGCGTGACGGCGAGCATCACATTGGGATCGTCATAGGCGCGTTGCAGATCGCGTGCGCCATCATAGCCATCAGTCTTGAGGACGAGAGTCCAGGTGTGGCCGCCATCGGTGGAGCGGTAGACGCCGCCGCCGTGGTGCGTGGCATCGCCGAGAGCGGCGACGAGCACGAGATTGGGATCGGCGGGGTCGATGACGATGCTGGCGATCTTGACGGTGTCTTCGAGACCGATGTGCTGCCAGGTGGCGCCTGCGTCAGTGGACTTCCACATGCCATTGCCGAGGCTGCCACGGATGGCATCGCCTGCACCGGCATAAACGATATCGGGATTGGAGGGAGCGACCTCAATGGCGCCGATGCTGTCGACGCTGGTCTCCTGGTCAAAAACCGGGAACCATGTAGTGCCGGCACTTGTGGTCTTCCAGATGCCGCCCTGGGGGGTGCCCATATAGAAGACGCCGTTCTGGCCGATAGCGCCGCTGACGGCGGAGATTCGTCCACCGTGAAACGGACCTACATTACGCCAAGAGAGGCCGGCATAGAGGTTCGGATTAACTTGCGCTCCCGCGGCCATCATCAATGTCAGCACGCCGGCGAGTGCCACGCCCCAATACGCATTACGCAAAATTCGCATCATAATTTAAGCAACCCTCGCAAGAATCCAAAGCGCTAATCAGGGAAGTATATAGGGGCCTCAAAGGCTACTACGAACGATCGTGTGTGCCTGCGTTGGCATGGTCCTCGGTGGATCCACGGGGGTCGGGCTTGACTTTGACTGGTTGGGTGTAGGTCTTGCCGTCGACCGTGAGTTTCACCGTGTAATCGCCAGGCGCGAGTATTTCTACGCGTCGCTGTCCCGGGCCACCTTGTCCTGCGGCGGCCTGGCCGCGCGTTGGCCGCGTTGGCGTGGCTTCGCTGCCGGCAGGCGGTGAGCAGGCATCATGCGGAGGCGGAGCCGCAGGGCGCCCGAAGCCTCCACCACCACCGCGCTGGGCTGCAATGTTCAATACGGCGCGGTGCATGCCGGGCGCAGCCGAGGGAGGCAGTACGGGCTCTTCCCAGATGGCCTGCACGTTTATGGCTTCTGTATCTACCGGCTTCACAGGCGTATCGCTGGCTACGCAGGCACGCACGCTGCCTTTGCTGTCCACAAGCTCAAGTTTGACCGGTGTGCCCGGCGCGGATTTGAGCCAGTAGTCGACGAGAACGCCACCGGGCGGGTTGAGCTCCTGCGGCTCCTCATGCGGCAACGGTGTACCGTTCTGGCCGCCCTGTTGGAGTGAGAGCGCATCGCCGGGCTTGAAAAGATAAGCCTGCTCCGAGACGATCCGCGTTCCATTCGTCGCCAGCTGACGCAGGGAGGTCATCTGGTCCATCACCCAGAAACCGCGGCCGTGCGTTGCAATGTCCAGGTCATCACCGTGGATGGCGATATCGCGTACAGAAGTGACGGGCATGTTGAGCTGCAGCGGCTGCCATTGGTCGCCATCATTGAAGGAGGCATAGACGCGCAGCTCAGTGGCGGCATAGAGCAGGCCCTTGATCTTCGGATCTTCCTTGACGGAATTCACATACGCGCCTTCGGGGATGCCCGCGACAATATTCACCCAGCTCTTGCCGCCATCATGCGTGCGGTAAATGTAGGGCTTCATGTCGGCGAGCCGATGGCGATCGACCGAGGCATAGACCGTTCCGAGATCGAAGTGGCCGGCTTCCACCTGCGAGACCTTGCTCCACGCCGTCATCACCGCAGGCGTGACGTTATTCCAGGTCTTGCCGTCGTCACGCGTGACGTGGATGAGACCATCATCGGTGCCGACCCAGACCGTGGTCGCGCTCAGAGGGGATGGGCTGATGGTGTAGACCACGCCAAATCGAGTCGTCATCTGCTCATCAATATCCTTGGCCGTTAACGAGTCAAGACTCTTCGGCACTTCAGGATTAAGTCGTGTGAGGTCGGGGCTGATCTTCTCCCAGCTCTTGCCGCGATCGCGAGTGCGGAAGACAAACTGGTTGGAGTAGTAGAGAGCTTCGTCGGCCTCGGAGAAAACTTCGGGCAGTGTCCAGGTCTTGCGGTTTGGATCGTCAGGATCTGGCGGAGGCAGCTGGCCGCCAAGAGAGACCGGGACGTTGAGGTGCTGGTCGCAACGGCCCGCACCGCCTCCATAAAGGATGTTGCCGTCTTTAGGATCAGGCACAACCGTGTTGCTTTCGCCGGCGAGGCACGTCGGCTCCCAGTTGCGGAAGTCAAGCACGCTCATGCGCGACCACGTGGCCACGCCCACGCCGCCGGAATCCTGCTGCGCGCCGTAGAGCCAATAGGGAAAGCGGTTGTCTGCGGCGACGTGGTAAATCTCCGCGGTCGGCTGGTTGTACCAGGTGCTCCAGGACTTTGCGCCGTCTACGCTGACCACCGTGCCCTGATCGCTGGAGAGCACCATGCGGTTGGGATCCTTGGGGTTGACCCAAATCTGGTGGTAGTCGTCGCCGCCGGGAGCGCCTTTGACCGGAATAAACGACTTGCCGGCATCCGAGGTCATGTACGTTGCTGTGTTGATCACGTACGCCTTATCAGGATTAGTTGGATCGACCGTAACGGACTCGAAGTACCATCCACGGCCCCAGAGACGCTGCTCGGAGTTGACCAGGCGCCACGTTGCGCCGGCATCGTCCGAGAGATAAACGCCACCCTTTGGCTTGGGCGTATTGGGATCTGGCGGGCCGGGAGGGCCGGCAGCGGCACGAGCGACGGCCTCACCGATGTCGTCCACTACAGCCCAGAGGCGCTTGGGATTGCTCGGCGCGACGGCAATACCGATCTTGCCGACGAACAGATCGTCGGGCAGGCCGCCCGAGAGCTTCTTCCAGTCGTCACCGCCATCGGTTGATTTATAGAGACCGCTGCCGGGCATGTAAGACGGTGCATACACTGACCACGGCGGACGCCTCGTGGCCCATAGCGAAGCGTAGAGCGTGTGCGGGGACTTGGGATCAATCGCAAGTTCGATCGCTCCAACATCGTTAGGATCGTCGGTCTTGTAGAGAATCTTCTTCCATGTCGCACCGCCATCCAGTGAGCGGAAGACGCCGCGCTCCGGGTTGGCGTCATAAGCATGCCCCAGCACAGCGACATAAACGCGATTGGGATTGGTTGGATCGACTACGATGCGTCCAATGTGCTCGCTGTCCTTCAGCCCAATCGCCTTCCATGTCTTGCCCGCGTCGGTCGACTTGAACATCCCAATGCCATAGGAATGTTGGGCGCGGATATCGGGCTCGCCGGTGCCGACATAAACGACATTCGGGTCCGAAGGCGCTACGGCGATAGCGCCGATAGATCCAATCGGGATACCTTCATCGGCAATAGGGAACCATGTGTGGCCTGCATTTTCAGTCTTCCAGACTCCGCCGCCCACCGAGCCGAAATAGAATGTATCTGGCTGATCCGCATTTCCGGCAACCGCGTAGGAGCGACCACCGCGCATGGGGCCGACGTCCCGCCAGTGCAGGCCCGCGAGAGCCATCTCTGGAACCGTTCCAGTTTGTGCCTGCAGCGCGATAGTAGAGAGAGCGGCCACACCAATGGCCGCAAGGAGAATAGCCCGGCGGATCGTGCGAATCATCAAGAGGCTCCTCGGATCATTGTGGAGGGTCAGGAAAAGGCGATAAATGCAGGTTAACACTATGGACGAAGCTGTGGAACAAAATGCCGCAAGGGAAAAGAGACAGGCGTGACGATTTTGGACCTGTGCGCCTATCTGGGGTTGGGTGCGGCGGGAGGAGCGACGCTCACCCTATGGCTGGGTCTGCTGCTGGCCATGCGCTACAGCCCGGTTCGCCTATGGCCGCACCGACATTTCAATGTCTTCGCCATGCACCAGTGGACTGCCTACGCCACCGTGACGCTGACGCTGGCGCATCCCGTGGTGCTGCTGTGGCTGCACGCTCCGCATTTCCGGATAATCGACCTGCTTTGGCCCCTGCATTCGCCGCTCCAGCCGTGGATTAACCTAGCCGGGGCTGTGGCGCTGTATCTGCTGGTATTACTGCTGACAACTTCACTGTTGCGCCACCGTTTAGGCCGTCCGGTCTGGCGGCGCCTGCACTATTTGGCATTTCCAGCGGTGGTTCTGGTATTTGTCCACAGTATCCTGACTGACCCGCTGCTCAAGGACGGCCACCCGGATCTGCTCGATGGCGGCAAAATCTTCGTCGAAGCGTGCTGTTTGCTGAGCACTGCTGCAATTGTTGCGCGCATCGTTCTGCGCCACAAAGGATTCCGGCCAAAGACCGGCGAGCAAGCTGCACAGGCCTGATAGCCGTGCTTGGCAGCTGGCTGCATCTTTTATAGAGCACAATCCGTCTCATCAGCACTACACCAAAAGTGCGTCTGTCCGTCGATTTGTAATACCCTTTTGAACACGCACACTATTTTCCCTATCAGGAGACGCTAATGCGCTTTTCCGGCCGACCTCTCATTGCTTCCGCTCTTCTCAGCCTCGGTTGTGCCGGTCTGTGCATGGGTCAGAGCTCCGTTCCTTCACCCAAGCTCTTTTCAGAGATGCGCTGGCGGGAGATTGGCCCGATGCGCGCCGGTCGAACACGCGCGCTGGCGGGAGTACCCAGCCAGCCTGCCACGTTTTATATCGGCGCGGTCGACGGCGGCGTTTGGAAGACGACAGATGCGGGCCGTACTTGGGTCAGCCTGTGGGACAACCAGCCGACCGGATCGATTGGCTCAATCGCTGTGGCTGACTCGAACCCGAACGTGGTCTATGTAGCCAGCGGCGAAGGTCTTGCCCGGCCCGATCTTTCTGTCGGCGATGGTGTCTACAAATCAACTGACGCCGGCAAGACCTGGACGTACCTTGGCCTGAAGGATGGCCAGCAGATCGGCCAGATTGCCGTTGACCCCAAGGATGCCGACCGAGTTTATGTCGCCGTCACCGGGCATCCCTACGGCCCGAACACCGAGCGCGGCCTGTATCGCTCTACCGATGGCGGCAAGACCTGGAAAAAGGTGTTCTTCATCGACGACAAGACAGGAGCGTCGGAGGTCCAGATCGATCCTCAAAATCCGCAGATCGTCTATGCCGGCATGTGGCAGCGGCAGGAGGGTCCCTGGGAGAACGGATCGTGGTCAGGGCCGAACGGCGGTCTGTTCCGCTCTACCGATGGTGGCGACACCTGGAAAAAAGTGACCGGCGGTGGCCTTCCCGATGATGTTATCCAGGTGAACCTTACCATCTCTCCCAGCAATCCAAAACGCATCTATGGCGCGTTTGCATCTGGCCGCGGAGTTGGCCTGTATCGGTCTGACGACGGTGGCCAGAACTGGGTGCATACTCCAGCCAATGACACCCGCCCAGAGGCCCGCATCGGCGGCGGCGACCTGCCCGTGCCGCGCGTCGATTCCAAAGACCCCGACACCCTCTATGTCGCGAGCACGGTGACTTGGAAGTCGACTGACGCCGGCAAGACCTGGACTGGGCTGCGTGGCTCGCCCGGCGGCGACGACTATCAAAATGTCTGGGTCAATCCCAACAACACTGACATCATCGCACTGGCCAGCGACCAGGGCGTCGTCATCTCGCAGAATCACGGCGAGACCTGGAGTTCCTGGTACAACCAGGCAACTGCGCAGATGTATCACGTAACCGCCGACAACGCATTCCCTTACCGCGTCTGCGGCGGACAGCAGGATAGCGGCAGTGCCTGCGTCGACAGTCGTAGCAACGATGGACGCATCACCTTCCACGACTGGCATCCCGTCGGCATTGAAGAGTACGGCTATGCCGCTCCCGATCCGCTCGATCCCGACATCGTCTACGGTGGCAAGGTGACGCGTTACGACCGCCGTACCGGCCAGATTCAGGATGTCGAGCCCAAGACGCTCCGCACCTATCGCACATTGCGCACCGAGCCACTGCAGTTTTCGCCGGCCGATCCCCACCGGCTCTACTTCGCCACCAATACTCTGTGGCTGACCAGCAATGGCGGCAAGGATTGGAAAGAAATCAGCCCCGATCTTAGCCGCGAGACCTACGATCTGCCGCCATCGCTCGACGCATACAAGGACACACCCACGGCCAAACCTACCCGGCGTGGAGTGATTTATGCGCTCGGCCTCTCTCCGTTGGACGTCAACCGCATCTGGGCCGGCACCGATGATGGACTTATCTGGACTACCACCGACGGCGGAGCACACTGGAGTAACGTCACACCTCCGGAGCTGAAGCCCTTCTGGAAGGTCTTCAACATGGACGCAGGACACTTCGACGCTCAGACAGCTTATGCAGCAATCAATACCCTGCGGCTCGATGACATGCGGCCGCACCTCTTCCGCACCCACGACGGCGGCAAGACCTGGAAAGAGATTAACAACGGCATTCCCGATGGCGCCGCGACCAGTACCATCCGCGAAGACCCGATGCGCAAGGGGCTGCTCTACGCCGGCACCGAGACTCAGGTTTATGTCTCGTTCGATGACGGCGACCACTGGCAATCGCTGCGGCTGAACATGCCGCCCAGTTCTGTTCGCGACCTGCAGGTGAAGGGCGACGATCTCATCGCCGGCACGCACGGTCGCGGCTTTCTCATTCTCGATGACCTGACGCCGCTGCGCCAGATCTCGGCGAAGATGGCCGACGATAAAGCCCATCTGTATGCGCCGGAAACTGCTATCCGCGTTCGCAACGATATGAATCCGCCCACGCCGTGGCCCACCGATATGTCTACCGGAGAGAATCCCCCTCCCGGCGCCATCCTCGATTACTACCTCGGCCCTAAAATTTCCGGCGTGGTCACGCTGGAAGTGCTCGACAGCAAAGGTGAAATCGCCGCCCGTTACAACAGCGACGACCCCATTCCGCCGCTCGATCCACGCTATCCCGATCCCATAGTGTGGGCGCGACCGCCGCAGGTTCTGTCAGCAGCGCCAGGACATCATCGCTTCGTGTGGGACTTGCGTTATCCCGCCGTGCCGGGAATGGCGAGTGGCCCCGATGCCAGCCAGGCTGTCCCCTACAACACGCCTTCGTCTTCATCATCCCCATGGGTGATGCCCGGAACCTATACCGTGCGTCTTATAGCCGGCGGTGAAACGCTGACCCAGAAATTCACCGTGGTGATGGATCCGCGCGTGAAGACTTCGCCGGCCGAGTGGCAACAGCAGTTCGACGTTTCGAAGGCGATGTATGACGAGATGATGCACGCGACCAAGGCCATCCATGAAGCCACGGTATTGCGCGACCAGATGAACTCCGGCAAGTCGAATGTTCCTTCGGATGCTGCAGCGGCATTGGAGTCCAAGCTGGAGCAGATTATTGGCCGTGAACGCGGCGAAGGCGGCGGCGGCGGCCGGCGCGGTGGGCCTGCCGGGCCTCCGACTATCGGGACAGTGCGCGCCACGCTGTCACGCATCGAACACTCCATCCAGAATGCCGATGCCGCACCAACCACCGCGCAGATCGAGGCCTGGAAAGAAACTGAAAAACCGCTCGACGATCTGCTCAAGCAGTGGGAGGCCGTCAAGCAAACCAACGTGAAGGCCATCAACGACCAGCTGCTCAAGAAAAAACTCCCTCTACTGTCGATGGACACTCATAAAATCGATCACGATATTGAAGACCAGATAGAAACCGGCGATGAGGACGAGCCATAATGAGTCGCAAACGTCACGATAGTCTGGCAAAGTTATTCACCCTCGGTTCGCTCGAGAGTGAAGTGCTGGCTATCGTGTGTGAAGATGGCGGCGGGTCCGTCGGCGAGGTGCGCGGCAGGCTGAGCAGGAATTTTGCTTACACTACAGTGATGACCACGCTGGACCGGCTCTACAAAAAGGACCTGCTGGAGCGCCGCAAGGCAGGCAGGCGCTTTCTGTATGCGCCAAAGATATTCTGCCGCACAGAGGAAGAT
>Ga0302325_10005125_pt1 | contig 29973 bp, 17 predicted proteins | sample Palsa_T0_2_FD_201948 | JGI IMG/M metagenome (GOLD analysis project Ga0302325, IMG submission 201948) | Peat permafrost microbial communities from Stordalen Mire near Abisko, Sweden - Palsa_T0_2 | ecosystem: Environmental > Terrestrial > Soil > Palsa > Peat permafrost | place: Sweden: Abisko...
TAGAAGAGCAGTTGACCGCTAACGGATTCGGCAACGACTTTACGAAATCGCTCCGCGCGTTACATTTCTTCAATAATGGGTGCGCCTGATGGCGCAGCCGGAACAGGAGGAGTTCTAGGTTCCGGTGGCATGATAGTATAGAGTATTTATTGAATTCGGATGTTCTAGCCGCTCCTTCTATGGAGCAGATATCGACTGAGTGTTTTGCGAGCAACTTCCGGTCCAAAGGCGGCGTTCACGTATATTTACGTAAAATGATTTGCGATGGTCGGCAGCCCCAAGAGCCCTTGTAATTCATACATAATGCCTTTGTTCCACACTCGCGTCCGGGTTTTGGTCGAAATTGGCCGGTCTTGGCCGGAGTCGAGATCGAGGTCTGGGGGTGATTTTCCCTCTGGGCGACGCCGGACATCATTGACCGATGAATACAATATCGACCTCAGAATCTAATACCTTAACAGCACGCGAGTTCGAATCTCGCCCCGGGCCCCCGTATTTACTTTCGTAGGTGGCTAGCGCCCGCAAGACGTAATCGCCTTTCCGGAAATCGTAAAAAACTGGCGTGGTTTCCGGCTCATGGTTCAACCTCTCGACGGCGATGCCCACCTCCTCCCGAGCACCTGACACCTCTTCGGCCGCGGGCGCCGTCTTCCTGAGCTACGCAAGCGAGGATGCACTTGCAGCGCAAGGCATTGCCGACGCGCTGGCCCGCCAGGGGATCGAGGTCTGGTTCGATCAGCGAGAGTTGCGCGGCGGAGATGCCTGGGACCGGAAGATCCGCGACCGGATCAAGGCCTGCGCGCTTTTTCTGCCCGTGGTCTCGGCGCGCACCCAGGTGCGGAAAGAAGGATATTTCCGCTTGGAATGGAAGCTGGCAGTTGACCGCACGCACCAGATGGCGGAGGGCGTGGCTTTCTTGGCCCCGGTCGTGTTGGACGAGACACCCGAGGGTGCGGCGCTCGTGCCGGCGGAGTTTCTGCGGGTGCAATGGATGCGCCTGCCCGGGGCGCGGCCGACGCCCGAATTCGTCAGCGAAATTAAGCGGCTTCTTGAGTCACCCGTAGTGCCGGAGGCGCACGCGGCCCGGCCCCTCCCGCTCCATGGACGGACCGCCTCGGGCGGCCGCCGCTGGGCGATCGGCGCCGCAGCGGCTGCGGCGGTGGTGATCCTCCTTACGTTGCTGATTCTGTGCCGCTCCCCGACGCCGTCAGGATCCGCCCCGGTAGTAGTCACACCGACCGCGGTCGTCGACGGCAAGTCCGTCGCCGTCCTGCCGTTCGAGAACATGAGCGTGGACAAGGACAACGGGTTCTTCAGCGATGGCGTCCATGAGGATGTGCTGACGGACCTCTCCGTCATCCCCGACCTGCATGTCACCTCCCGCGCCTCCGTCCTGCAGTATCGCGGGACCACGAAGCCGATCAAGGAGATCGGCCGGGAGCTGGGTGTCGCTTTCGTGCTGGAGGGCAGCGTGCGGCGCGAGAACAACATGGTCCGCGTCACCGGCCAGCTGATCGACGCCCGTACGGACCTGCAGGTTTGGGCCAAGGCGTTCGACCGGAACCTGAACGACATTTTCGCGATCCAGAGCGAGCTCGCCCAGGCGATCGCGAGCGCATTGCAGGCGGCGATCTCCCCCACCAGCCGAGAGCTCATCGAGCGGCACCCGACCGAGAACCTCGCCTCCTACGACCTTTGGCTCAAGGCGCGCCAGATCCAGAACGACGGAGGGCAGACGCCGACGTCCCAAAAGCGCCAGGAGGAGCTCCTGCGCGGCGCGGTCGACCTCGACCCCAACTTTGCGCAGGCCTGGGGCGATCTCGCGGTATGCCTGGCCTACAATGTGTTCGCCAACTACGACCACAGCGCCGCGCGCGTGGCTGAGGCCCAGGTGGCCATCGACCGGGCGGTCCGGCTCGCGCCCGAACTGCCGGATGTGATCAAGGACCTGGGTAATTTCTACTACTACGCTCGCCTCGACTACCGCCGAGCCCGGGAGGAATTCCAGCGCCTCGCGGTTCTGAGGCCGAACGACGCCTCGGTCTACTCCTCCCTCGGGCTTATCGAGCGGCGCCAGGGCGACTGGGGGACGTCCATCGCCAGCCTGCGCAAGGCCACCGAGCTCGATCCGGCCAACGGTTCCTACAGCGACGATCTTTTCGACAGCCTTTTCCGGATCCGCCGCTACGACGAGGCGGCGCTGGAGAAGCGGCGTCAGCTCGACCGCGACCGCGACGATCTCCAGAAGGCCTACGACCTGGTGACGCTGGGTTTCTACGCGCACGGGTCGACCCGCGAGACGGATGAGTTCTTTGCGGCCCTGCCGGCGTCCAAGGCCAACTCGCCACGGGGCCTCAACCTGCGCCGGAGCTGGGCCCGGACCAAGGGGGACTTTGCCGAGGCGGTTCGGCTCGACAAGGTCCAGCCGTTCTTCGACGACGACGGGGCGCCGCATTTCGTGCAGGCCGTGGATCTGGCGATGGACCTCATTGCGCTCAACGGGGACCGTCAGGCGGCGCGCGAGCAGATTGCCCCGTTTGCGGCCGAGCTGCGCTCGAAATCCGCCCTCGAGCCGGACAACGCGATTTACCTCATGTTCCTGGGGGTGATGGAATCAATCCTCGGGCATTCCGACGCGGCCGTCCAGGCGGCGCAGAGGGCGGTACAGCTGACGCCGATGGCCCAGGACCAGATCGGGAGCGAGATGTTCAGCATCGTTCTCGCCGCCGTCAGAGGCTGGAACGGCCAAGAGGACGAGGGCCTGCGCGACCTGTCGCGGCTGATCGGGGTGCCCAATGACCAGCTGAACGTCTACGCGCTGCGGTTCGACCCGCTCTACCTTCCTTTTCAGGGTGATCCTCGCTTTCAGGCGCTCCTGCGCAACCCCGCCAACCAAGGCCCCCTCTTCTAGGAGGACCCTCCAAAGCCCCGATACCGGGCCGCTGGGTGGATTTGGAGTTCCCTCGCTCTGCGAGCGCGTCTATCACTCGGCCCGATGAAAACGAAAGCCCATCGGAAGCAGCCGGCATCGTCCCCGAAGGCACGCAAGCTGGCGGCCGGCCCGAAGCGGAGCCGTTCACCCAGGACTCTCCGGATCCCGATTACTAACATCCATAGCGGGAGCGACTACACCGCCCGGATCCTGGTCGGCAGCCAGCAAGTCGCCGCCAACGTGATCCTCGATACCGGCAGCAGCACGCTTGCCGTGGTGCCGTCCGTCTACAAGGCGTCCGAGGACACCCACATGGGGCCAAGTTCGCTCGCGCAGCGGGTCAAGTACGGGACAGGCGAATGGCTCGGACCCGTCGTCAAGACGAGCCTGGTACTCGGCGACCCGGCCGGCGAAACGGCGATCCTCAGGAGCGCGCCGATCGCCATCACCGTGTCCCAGTCCAAGGGCGACTTTACCGGTGTGGACGGCATCCTGGGCCTGGCCTACCGCAGCCTGAACGACGCCGTCGACCTGCGGCATCACCTGACGAAGCAGAAGGTGAGCCCGCCTGTCACGTATCCCTGGCCTTTCGAGGCGGGGGATTTCGCCACACGTTGGAATCACTTCGCGGAGCTCGTCGCCGCCCGGGATGCGTACCACGCCAGCGTGGAACCCTATTTCACCGAGCTGGCATCCCATGGACTCGCAGCTAACAAATTCGCCTTTTACACCCTTCGTTCCTGGGTGCGGGTGGCCAGCCGGAAACCCGCCGCAATCGCCCGCGATCCGCAGAACCACGGCTACTTCGTCCTGGGCGGGGGCGAGGAGCAAAAGGGCCTATACTCCGGCAGCTTCAAGAAGGTGGCGGTCGTGCACGACGTCTATTACAACACCGACCTCCTGGCGGTGCAGGTCGACGGTTGCCCGCCCGTCAGGGCCGGCCGCCTGCAGGCCCAGTTTCGCGCGGACTCGGTGTCCAACTCCATCGTCGATTCCGGCACCAACGCTCTCGTCCTGGCCAACGACGTCTGCCAAGGGATGATCAATTCCCTCTCAAAGCTGAACCCCCAGTTCATTCGCCTCATCCAGCAGGCGGGGCAGGGGAGCGTGCCCTCGTCCGCGGTCAAGCTGACGGAATGGCCCCGCCTCCACCTCTTCCTCAAGGGCCCCGACGGGAAGCCGGTCAAGCTCACATGTCTGCCCGAGAACTACTGGCAGGATCAGCATCCCGCACCGGGCCGCAGCGTTTTCCAGATCCGGCCAGCGGGCAATCCGGTCAACCAGTCAGTCCTCGGGCTGCCGCTGATGAACAACTATTACACGGTGTTTGACCGTTCGCTGGGCGCCGGCAGGGGAATGATCAAGTTTGCCACCATCAAGCGGCACTGAAGGGACCAGTGAGATTTGAGGACACGGCGATCTGGCTTGGCCTACGCCATTCTTTAGCAGCCCGCTCCCATGTCCGTTCAGAATTGTGAGCTCCTTTAGAACAAAAAGGTCGAAAGGCTAACAACCAACCCAGCGCAGCTATCGTGCGGGCGCAACCGCGCAGTACCTGTCCTATAGAGCTCGAGGGGTTATCTGATTCAGCTCCATCGCATCGCCTCTCTCTGGGCTGAACATCCAGCGCCTCATTGCCTTGAAAGGAAGTATTCGATAAGCCCCAGGCCGCCCGATCCTCCAAATGGGATGAGAAGTGCGCTGACAAACGGCTGCTGATGCCAAGGCACAAACGCGCCCTCCATATTTTTCTCCATGAGCTCCTTTAGCGTGTCCAGTGCATCGGCCCGTTTCGCGTTTTTCGCGGCTCGCTCCTCTGATGCCGCCCGCGAAATCTGCCGGATCGCACGCTCCTTGGCGTCGACAGCGTTCAATCTCAATTTGACCGCGCAATAGATGCAGATCGCGCTGTCGATCCCAAATACTGCCAGGACTAGCAGCTCCCAATGCCAGTTAGCAAAGAAGCCCCACCGGGCGATGATCAAGAGGGTCAGGACGATGAATGGCAAAATGATCAACGGGACAGCCTCGCGGCTCAGTTTGCCGATGAAGCAGACGTCGAGGTACGAGCTCGCGGCGTTTTCGCTGATGCCTAGCGCAGAGAGCTGCGGAGTAAGCGAGGGAATGAGCCTGTAGGCTTCCTGCGGCCAAATTGTGGGCTCCTTGCGCCCAAGTTTCTTGATGAACCGAAGGCAGATATGGGTCTCGTCGACGACCCAGAACATGAGATAAACCAGCATGAGCGAGGCGAGAAAGACGACGATCACGTCGCAGCGATGGCTGAAATCATCCCGGTAGGGAATCGCTACCGGGTGGTCCATCGCAAAGAAAAGACAAAAGAGGGCTGCAATAAAGAGCAGGGTTAGAGTGGCAGTTCGGGCATTGCGCCCAAACGCACTCGACCGTTCGCAGGCGTCTGCCCAAAGAGCTTCAAGAATGACGAACTTCTCCGGCTCCGGAGTCTTTGGGGGAGGTAGGCCAGCCGGAAGCCATTTGTACCTCCTTGCCGCGGTCGCGACTGAGAGAACATACTGCGTTTCCGGCTGCGGCGGCATGCTGATGGCGCGCCAATATCTTCTCAATAGTCCTTTTTTCCTGTGACGATAGTCCCGCGGCCGGCGTACCCCAAATTCCTTCGCCAGCCGCTCGCGGGCCTTTCGAACCCTCGAGTGACAATAAAGCAACCCCACGAAGCCCACCACGAATGCAAGCGTCCTCACGAATTCGGATGGCCAAAGGCTCACCCCCTGTATCCAGGTTGCAGGCTCAACGCCGTCGTAGAAGCAGCTGACCTCGATTATCAACTCCAGAAACGCGATCGACGCCAAGGCGATCGCCCAGGTGCGGCGCTCCTTCCAAGCGGACAGCGGGATGTGACCGCCGTCAACGAACCTTACGGCCCCAAAAAGGAGCAGAATACAAATCACGGAGAGGAGGACTGAATTCAGGTACAGGGCCTTGATGCGGGACCAGTCTGGGAAATAATCTTCCTGTGGCGGATGAAGCAGCCCGTTGAACTTATCGACGAATCCCGTGAGGTCAGATTTATCGTCCCATGGTCGGGAGACGCCCGGGATGTCCAAGGACACGGGATAGGTCCTGCCGATCTCGAAGCGGAGCGGCTTGAGTTGCCGGGTGAGGTGGCCGAAGTAGACCTCCTCCTTGGGCGCGGCCGCAGCGGCCTGGACGGCAAGGAAGGCGCCCGTCTGCTCGGTGCTCCTGAAAGGCGACACCCCAACCTGGAAATTTCGGAAAAGGTCGAAGCCGTAGGAGGAGGATATCACCAGATTTCGCGTGTAGGGAATAGACTTCACGGGATCCATGAAGCGAGCGTCGAGCGTGTCGGTGAAGAAGATGGCATCCTTGAAGATGGGACGCAGGGCCTGGATAAGCAGGAGCTTGTCGTAGACGTCAGCTCCCAGCACGCCTATCGCATCCAGCCGCCCGTGCTCGCCGACCCCTACGTTTCGCTCGTCGATCCGCTGGGACAGAATTTTTCCAAGGCGGGAGATATAGTCGATCTGGTGCTCGCCTTCGGCGCGCTGCAGGACAACCACGCTGGAATTGCTGCCTGGCGCGGTCTTGGACTCGTCGGAGGGCTTCTCCCCCTGATTGTCATCCGATTTGAGGGTCCCCTCGACCCCCGACAGGTAAAACGACTTGAGGATCTGGGGAGGCCAGCTGTGGGCATCGTCCACATTCAGTTGCTTGTACGCCGAAGCAGGCAGCCTGCCAGGAGCCTTTCCACCTGCGATCAAGGAGTCGGCCACTTGTCGATATTTCGCGGCGAACGTGAGGGGAAGCACTCTTCCGTATTCGGTGTCCCAATCCGAGATAATCGCGATTCTGGAATTGGGGTCGCCGGGAGCGACGCCGCGCAGCTTGAGTTCACCTATCATCGATTCCGACAGCTCCTCGTCTGTGCACGTCAGATTTATGAGACGGGGACCGGCTTTGCTGTCCCTGAGCCTCTCCCTGCCTGTAGGTCCTCCCTTGGCCTTTTTCGGGGCAAAAAGGTCCAAGAGGCCATCGGCCATCGTCGCCGAGGATGAATATAAGGTCATTCCGCGTCCTGCGGTCAGGTCGTCATTGAGAATATCGATTAGGGTCCCGGACCAATAGGGTCCAATCACCTTGAAAGCGGGGCAATGGATCTCGGTGAGGCATAGGTCGGCCATCTGGTCTTCCAGTTGTGTGCGAATTCCCTTAAGCTGCTCCAGGGGATACAAATTGAGAACGCTGTCGCGAAGCCAGACCACCAGGATAGCTCCATAAAACGGCGAACGTCGCCGCGACAGGCCTCCACGCAGGTACCATTCCACGGGCACAAGCTCCGGTTTACTGCCAAGTACATTGATCCTGACCCACATGAGATGACTGGGGTCGTCAGCTGTGTAGCCGTCCGCTCCCAATCCGCTGACCACGGCGATCCGGAAGCGTGTCCTCATCTCATGCGCCTCTGCGGAGTTGGCATCCCCGCGCACGACCACGGGCATGATACAGATTTGCTGCGAAGCGAGGTCGTCCAAATCGCTCTCCGGAACCTCCGGCTTGCCAAGAGTCAGATTCCCTCCACTGGAGCTCGACGAGGTATCTCCTTTTGCTGAAGTCGAATCCGAAAGGGCGTTATCATAGGGATCGGCCCACAATCGGGAATCCGTCACGGTCGGCAGGTCCGCGCCTTCCTTCCCCCCATCCTTTGTGGGAGCAAGGGGAAGCGTGCCAGGGTGGTTCATAAAGACTCCCAGGATCGCGGCAATCAGGACGAGAAACTGCCACGAGAAGACGGGTGAGGGCTGGGAATCCGATGCCACGGGTCAAATTTCTTGGCGGCTCGATTCGGCGCTGAGTCGCTCCTGAGCGAGGGGGCCTAGACCGCAGCTAACCGGCGACATCGTTTCGAATTCGTCGCCGACGCAGGATTTCTTCTCGAAGCGTGGTTGCGCAACCATGCCGATCTCCGGCGCGGAAATAAATGAGGAAACCTGGAATCTCGTCTCACGGCCCTTCTTAGACGTCGAGCATTGCGCGACCGTGCCAAATTTTGGATGGGCGGAGTCACGACATCGCAGCGTCCTTGGACGCATATCGGCCTCAACGCATAAAATCGCGTAAAATTGCGTATGATCGTTTTACCGCCCTCGAAGCGGAAGATCGCCCCAAACCGGCGCCGCATTATCTCCAATCCCTTCGACGCATCGGATTCATTCCTTTCCGAGGGACTGCGAACTCCTACGAGAGAGCCAGATTTCTAGACTTCAATGGAAGATCGCTTGCTGGGTCGTGCTCGGCTTCAACTTTGTCCGGTTTCCCCAGCCACGACGACGCGTCCCCAAAGCTTTGGACAAGTAGCGAGCCGCTAGTTTATGGGACGGAGAGGCCTGATTTAGGCCTCCTCGGAACGGGGCGATTCCCACACAGGTTCCTCTAACGGATTTTGAGATATCCCATGGCCACGATTCCGTCTAATAATTGTGTTGGGATCAAACTCACAAGACGCGGCTTGGCATATGGAATACGCGACTCATCCGCTGGACGCATTGGATTTCTCCGGGAACTTGAACCCCAGATATGTTCCTGCGCTGATGCCGAGCAGGCCGAGCATCGTAGCGCTGAATTCGGGCATGCCCAACTCGTTGTACACCTTGAACACGAAGATGACCCCGAGCACTATGGTCCACACAAAGACCTGAAACCGATGGAACGCGATCGCGTTATCATCGGCAAGGAGATCATAAAAAATCACTTTCCATGGTGGCCGCTTGAAGAAATCAATGTAGCGCCGGATCGTTTCCTGGGCGCCCTTCGAGACATTCTGGGCTGCCTCATTTGCGGCGATCCCTTCGGTATCCGTGGGCGCCAGAGCGGAGCGGAGTTGCCTGAGCGCCTGCAGGTTCGCCTGTTCGTTCTTCAACCTTGCTGCTAGGTCTGCGATAATATCCGAACGTCGCCTGTTGGCATCAAAGTCCGGGATCGTCTTGATCCCGCCGTCGCTGTTGCCCTTGCCGGCGTCAATGATTGCGGCGCTCAAGGCGGTGCCGGCGCTGATTCCTATCAGGGCAAGCGTTGAGGTGTTGATCGTGTCGGTGTCCCCGGTGATGACCCAGAGCAGGAAGAAGGCGGTGACGACAAGAAAGAACCAGAACGCCATTTGGACGCGTCCCAGGCTATAGGGATTCCGGCCGTCGGGCCTCCTTAGGGCTGTTGTGTCCCGGATGATGTCCGTCTTGCTGGCCAGCAGGGCGAAGGCAATCAGGGCGCCGCCTATCACGATTGCGCCAAATGCCAGGGGCAGGGTGGGCACGACGACCAGGAAAAACTGATACTCGGTTCGCTTGTCCGAATTATCCATCCATGTGGGCATCACTATCCCATTCTCGAAGCCCACGGTGACGGCCACCCGTCGCAGATGTACCGGCTGGTTGAGGAGCCTGGACCAGGCGCTCCGGGATTCGTCCGTATTGAACCGGGATAGTGTAAAACGCAGGTGGATCGCCGTGTGTCCCGGGAACGGCGCGTCTTTTTCCGCTGTCGCGAGGGGATTTTCAGGGTGAACGCCGGACAACGCTATCCCGTTGAAAAAGGGCACCAGGTCCGCGACCGTCTGGTCCTTGATCTTTCCTTTTGCCTTCAGGTCGTCGAACCATTCCTGGAAATCCTCGACGTCAACGATGATTGAATCATTGAGCTTGGCATAAGCGGCGGGGGTCTTGTCGTCCCAGTTAAAATCCCTCCATATGTTTCGGGCCTGGACGACGGTCGAGTCCGGTGTGATAGGTGTGTCGGCCGCGGCGCCCGAAAGCGAATGGAAGGCGAAGACAATCAGAAGGAGCGGACGCCACGGACCCCGGCGCATCCTGCAGCTCATGTGTGGGGGACCCATATCAATGTTTCGGTGAGCCGTATTGCGGGTCTTGGGGAGAACTGCAGGGAATCGCCGTTCGGCTCAGAGCTCTTGAATCAAATTGAACTTGTCGCCTCAAGGGAATTCATTCGACAGCGCTCAATTCCGGCCTCCAATAATCCATCCATGGGACCCATTGAATTCGACCTCCAGGTGTTCGAAACCTATCAGACAAGGGATCCAGCGGCTCCGATCACCGGCACCGAGATCCAGGGAACGGTCACCGTGACCATCAACTGGAACCCGAAGGGAACGGAACTGACCGACAAGGATGTGGTGTTTTCGGATGCCGTCTGGACTGGAGCGGGCAGCGGGCCCTTGACGGTGTACGATGAGGCGCTGGGCGGCGGCCTTCAGCCCATCGGCAAGGTCCAATGGAAGGCCCTTCCGCGCACGCTGAAAGTGGTGGAGACGGACACTCCCAATAAGCAGATTCGGTGGGCCGTCACTCCTCTCGTCGATTTGGTGCGCACCTTCAAGTCATCGACCGGAGATCCCGATGACACGCAGACCACCTATACGGCATCCGACACGGTCCACGGGGGGTGGATGCCGCAGCCTGCGCCCTAGTCTACGGCGGTGCGCCTGTGGACGGGCTCAAAGTGGGATGTCTTTGGGGACGCTGGAACAATTCACTTGTCTCTAGGCGGCGGAGCGGGGCGCTTGTAGTTTGAGCGAAGGGTCACGGTGGCGGCCGTGAATGCATCATAGCGGGTCGTCATTTCCTCCAGAATCTCGCTGGCGCCGGGAAGGCCGGGCTTGTTCCTTATGACCTTCGCCAGATCGTCTATTCCATCCGTCTTCAGCGTCGGGGCGTCCGCCTTTTCCATGGCTTCGCGATAGGCGATCCGGCCGCGCTCAAGGTCCCCGGAGCAAAGATACGCTAGGCCGAGGTTGAATCGGACGGGGCTGAGTTCGGGATTCAGCTCCTGTGACTTCTTGCTCGCCTCGATAGATTTTTCAAATTCGCCCAATTCGAAGTACGCCCATCCGATATCCCAATACGCATTGGCCATTCCCTGGCGGTTTGCCGTCCTTTCATAGACGGAGAGGGATTTTTGGGCCGCCTCAAGGTAATCATTGTACCGTCCGGATATCTTGAGCAGGTCCGCAAGGCCCAGCCACGCCTCGCCATTGTTCGGATCCAGGATGGTCGCCGACTGAAATCGCTCCAGGGCACCGTTGATGTCTCCGATCGCTTTCAGCGCATAACCGAGGAGACGATTCGTTTCCGCGTCATTGGGATATAGGCTCAAGGCCGTGCGAAAGCCCTCTATCGCGGGTTCGATCTGCCCGATTGCCAGCCGGATCTGCCCCAACGTCTTCAGGACGCGGGCGTCCGATGGGGCGACGGCAAGGGCCTTTTGGGCATAGCTTATCGCCTCCTCATAGTTGGCCATGGAGTATAGCGCCGAGGTCAAATTCAGGTAGACATCGATGTCGCGGTCGTTCCCCTGGAGAAACTTGAGGAAGAAATAGACCGCCTCCTCCAGCATCCCCTTGCGTACAAGGATGTAGCCCAGCCCCCTAAGCGCATCGGGATCGCTGGGCTTGATCTCGAGCACCCTGCGGAAGCAAGGCTCCGACTGGTCCAGCTCCCCCAATTCGAAGTAGACCTGGGCCAGGTCATTGAGGGCATCCGTGTTGTGGGGATCGAAGTCTATCGCCTTCAGGAAAAGTTCCACCGCGTCCTTCTTGTCGCCCTTCTTATAGGAGGCCAGGCCCTCGGCGAGCCGCTTGCCCGCCACATGGCTCTTCCAGAACAATATGTTGGGCGTCGCACGGATAATGCGCCGGACTTTTTCATCCGGTGGGACGGCATCCCCTGGAACCGAGTTTCCGTTCATTTTAGGCGGCCGAGGGCATCCGGGGCGGCGGGCGCACCCAGGGTGCGCCGTTCCAACGCCTTCCAAGCCAGGGGAAAGCTGACCGCGCCCATGTTTCCGCGGGCGAGCGATTCTATCAGCTTGAACTTCCTCGCCTCGATCTCGGTGAGCTCGTGGCTCTTCGCGTGCTCAATGAGGAGAATCGAGGTGTTGAGCCAGACATCGTCCAGCGTGCCATCGGCGTACTTGTCAGCCATGATATCCGCCAGGTCGTCGTATTTGGTGTCGACGCGCTGGCGCCGGGATTCGCTGAAGAAAATGGCCAGGTCGGCCTTGTCCGCGGGTTCAACGATCGCGTAGGGCAGCTGCGCCGGCTTGTCGTGCTTTCGATTGACGAGCGGCACCTCCTTCCGGAGAAACTGATTGATCTCGGCGACGGTGTTGCATTCCCCCTTCGCGATGGCGTCCAGGATGCAGTAGGTGAACGAGCCGTGGCCGAGGGCCTGTATCTCGTAGGACTTTTCCTTGGGATCGCATGAAAAGAAGCTGACAATGCCCGCCCGGCCGGCGGCAGCCTTGCTGTCGTCGCCAATGGAGTAGACACCCTTGCTGCCGTCGACGACCTCGCGGCAGGCGTCGATGAACATCACGATGTTCTTGCAGCCCGTCTCCTTCAGGTCGGAGACCACATCCTCAACCCTGATCCCTGTCAGGCTCAGGTTGAACTTGGCGGCGTCGACCGGCAGCAGGTAATCCTTGTTGTTCTTTGTGTCGATCATGCCGTGGCCGGAGAAATAGAAGATGAGGAGTTCATCCTCCCCCACGCCCTCGGATTTCAGGCGGCCCAGTTCGCCCAGTATCTTGCTTCGTTCCGGCTTTACCGCGGACGTCGTCGTGAACTCAAAGATGTCCTCCTTCTTGAACTGGAGCGACTTTCGAAAGGAGCTGGCGACCTCGCGCGCGTCGTCCCCGCAGAAGCTCAGGGGCGTGATGTCGGTGTACCGGTCGACCCCCACAATGATCGCCCTCTTTCGTGGGAAGTCCGCCATGGGCTTAGGGCGAGCGCTTCAGTCTCACCGTGAGTCCGCCCTTCGCTCCGAGCTTCGCTCCCCCGATGAGCTGGAAGCTTCCCTCGGCGTTCACCTCGACCGTGAATTCGATCTCATCGACGCAGAAGGGGCCATTCGCCTTGGGCACCTCGGACATGACGTCGCCGACGGCGCCCAGAAACCCCTTCAGGTTAACCTTCAGGAGCTCGACATCCAGGCTGACGGGTCCGGGTGCGCCGCCCAGAAGCCCTTTCAGCCCCTTCTCGCCTTCGACGGGCTTCCTGTACTCCGACGGCACGACGAGAATCTCAAATCCCGCCGGCTTGGCTTCAGCAACGGCTCGCGGCGCGGAATGTTCGGGTACCTTGGGCATCGATGTGACCGGTCAGTTCCTGTCTAGTTAGTCGGGCGTTGCCTGCGCAATCACAATAGGGGTTAGGTCGACGGGGGATTGAGCTTGTTCTTGACCGCCGTGTTGGCGCTGCCCGCCTCTCCGCTGATCGCCTCGCCCAGCTTTTCAAGTATCCCGACCCATTGGGACGGATCGGCCTCGGCGACCCCGAACTTGACGCCGATCGTCGCCGTTCGCTCGGGCATGGCGAAAAAGTGGGAGGCATCCGACAGTTTGATTTCCGCCGGTCCCTTGGAATCCTTGGGGACCGGAGCCTCCGTCGCCGCAATGAGGACGGGCTGTCCCACTTCGTATGTGCTGATCGTCTCGGAGTAGGTGGCAAGGACCTCACTCGTCGGCGCACCCGTGTCAGCGGTCCAGCTGCATTCCAGGGTCACCGAGAGGACGGCCCCCATGGTTTTTCCGAAATCCTCCGCTGCCGGCTTTGTCTCCAGGAGATAGGCGGGCACAAGCTGGAATGCGGCGAGCCTCGGGTGATCGGGCGGCAGGGTGCTGAACACGGGCCGGATCAGGACGATGGCATCGAATGTTGTCTCTGCGGTTTCCCCTTCTCCGACCGTCCGGGTGAGCTCGACTGCGGCCACGTCCGGCTGGCCGTCGGTCCACCAATCCGGCTGCTGGACGTAGGCCGCGAATGCAGCCGAATGCTTCTTTGCCTCGGCCTCGAGGGTCTTGCCAAGAAAATCGAGGATTTCCTGGGCCGCGAGGCCGGCGGCGCCCGCCACGAGCGGGATGACGTCCGCCTTGGCCCGTCCCTCATGGTAGGCCATCGTCGGCGCGAGTGTCTTCAGGCGGTCGTTGAGCGCGGGATGTTTCTCCGCAAAATCCTGAATATCCCTGTACGTGAGAAACTTTGCGGTGACATGGGCGACCGGCTTCGGGGCCTCGACGGGCTTGTCCGTTGTCGCGCATCCCGCGAGAATGAGGGCTGCGAACGCTGCGCTGAAATTCAGGAGAGGATATTTCACGGGGAGGGATCTGGGTTTGGAATCGGCAGGGGAGGGAGGGGCGCGGCTACGAAAGAATCTTCAGGATCGACGTCCCCAGCGGTGCGCCGAGGCCCGTGCAAGCATCCCAACCGCTTTGTGCGGAGTAAACCCCAAAGCTGCCGTCGATGTCATTGTTGCCGTCCACGATGTCCCGGAAAGCCTCGGGGTGGGAATAGAGCTGCGGATTGATGAATCCCACGGGCCCTTGGCCCGCGGCGGCGCGCGACTGGTTGATGCAGGTCAGGAGTCCCGCGATGAGAGGAGCGACCGCGCTGGTCCCTCCGAGGACCCGCGGTTCGCCGTTGACGATGATCCTGTAGCCGGACGCCTGGTCGGCGTGTGCGGCAAGGTCCGGGATTCCCCGGCCGGCCCATTTTTTCTGGGCGGACGCCGGCACCCGGCAGGATTTCTGCCAGGGGGGCAGCGCAAAAGTCTCGCTGACGCCCCCCCCTCCCGCGCCCGTGGCGAACGTGCCGTTCCAGACCCTCTCGCTCACGACGGCGCCGGATTGAGACGCGAGGGTGGTCCCCCCGCAGGCAAGGACGGAAGGGGACGAGGCTGGAAAATGCGCATGAGGTATCCCGTCTGCCGCTCCTTGGTCCTTTCCTGACGATCCGAAGTCGCCCGCGGAAGCGCAGATCGTCACTCCTAGCGTGGCCGCTTCCTGGAACAACTGGTCCATCTCCGCCATGAATGATGCGCCGTATTCGGCTTCGGCCAGCCCCCAGCTCGTGGAGATCACCCTGGGATTGCGAACGGTGTCGTGAATCGCCGAGGCCATGGCGTCGTGGTAGCCCTGCTCGCAGTTCAATCCAAAATAGACGGCGATCGCGGCGCCGGGCGCGGCAGCAGCTCCCATCTGTATATCAAGCGCGGCCTCGGCGTCGGCATGGTCGCTGACCCCGGGGAAATTGCCGGCGCCATTGGCGCCCGGGATCGGAGTCACGACCGGCGGCTTCAGCCCAGTCCCATTGAAGAATTGCGCCAGATCCGTGTCGCGGTAGCCAGTGTCCAGGCCCCCCAGAAATGCATTTGGCGTATTGACCTCGATGATCGCGAGGCATCGGCCCGACCCGTCGAGGCCCGGCGGGAATTGGTAGAGGCTGCGGACGTCCCGGGGGGATATCCCCGGCCCCCCGCCCGCCCCGGCATCGGGAGACGCATGCAGGACATGGGATTTCATGATCGGCCGGGTATCCAGGCCGAAGACAGCGCGGACCGCCCGGGAGATTTCCCGAGGCAGCGAGACCGCCTCGCGATGGGAGTGATACCGGGCCTTTTTTTCCCGGAGGCTTCGCAGGCGGACGCCGAACGCCCGCTGAACCTGCGCCACGCTTCCGCGCAGCCTCACGGTGCGCTTTGCCGCGTGCGACTCCAGGAGGGCCAGGCCGTTGCGGCGGGCGAACGCCTCGACCTTGGCCAGGTCCCCGGGCCGCAGGCCAAAGGCCTGCTCATGCTCGGCGCGCGAAAGATATTTTCTCCTGTTGGGGGGCGCCTGAAGGAGCGACTGGATCCGCTTTTTCATCGCCGGGCTTTGGGCGCACGGCCTGAGCTTGAGCGTCACCTCAATCTTCGCGCCAGGCGCGCGAAGGGTGAGGGAACCGGGGACGACTTGCGGCCGCCGGTTACCTTTCAGGACGAGGCGACGAGCGGGCATTCGGGTGGGAGGGCGTGAGTGGAAGGGAAGGGCAGCCGCGATCGATTGGGGTCCCAAAGGCTGAAAGGGCCGGCGCCTGCCTTCGAGAAATAAAGGGGGCACCTGTGCAAATGGCGCGTTGCATGGGCCAAAGCTGGAAGGGGTTATCCCTGCGACAGCCGTTTGCAAGAATGGGCTGGCAGTTCGGGCATCCGACTGAAAATACCCGAAAAAATGACCTGCTAATTGCCGCCGATGGTGTACGAAATCAGCCCGTTGATAAGGATCCTGGATCCGCGAACCCTATTCGTCGAGGTACCCCAATGAAAATCATTTCCGGATTCAGGAATATTCTCTCGTCCACGGTGGTGCTGGGCCTCGCCATCGTGTCCGTGGGCATCCTGGTCAAGCGCCACGCGGAGCCCTCCCCGGTGCCCTTCTCCGAATTCGATGTGCACGTCGTGCTCAACGTGCTCGGCGGCCTTTTCGTCGTGGCGCTCATGACCGAGCGCGCCGTCGAGGTGATCATATCCGTGCTGCGGGATGCCGATGCCCAGGTGCTGTCGAGCGCGATCAATGCGACCACGGCCAACCTGACGGCCGCGAAGCTCGAGGTCCCGCCGGTGCAGGTGGAAATCAACGGCCTCGAGGCCCTGCTGGCGCAGCAGCAGAAGACCCTTGACGACTACCGCATCGACACGAGGGAAACCACCTACTGCATCAGCTTCACGCTGGGCGTCGCCATGGCGCTGGTCGGCGTGAGGGGACTGCACGGACTCCTCGGGAGCGCCCCCGTCAGCGGCTGGTTTTCGCTGGTCGACATCCTGGTGACGGGAGCCGTGATCGCCGGCGGAAGCGACGGGATTCACCAGATGGTGACCGCGGTCCTGGATTTCTTCAATATGCTGTCGAGCACGTCCGCAAAGAAGACGGCCGACGCAAACGCATCGTAACCCTCGGAGAGCGTGGCGATCCACTTCCATTCACTGCGTCCCGTTGAACCGGGATTCCCTCGGGCGGACGCCATCGGCATCGTGTACGCTGGCCGCCATCCATCCTCCTTTCGCCGGTAACCCCCCTCAAAAATGATCAACCGCCTTTCCGCCCCCATCCAGACGCTGAAGCCCCACTACGAGGTGATCGTCATCGGTTCCGGCTACGGCGGCGGCATCGCGGCGTCGCGGCTCGCGAGGGCAGGTCGGGAGGTCTGCCTCCTTGAGCGGGGCAGGGAATTCCAGCCGGGCGAATACCCCAACACGCCCGAGAAGGCGCTGGAGGAGATGCAGGCCAGCCTTCCCGACGGGCCGCCCATCGGGTCGCGCACGGGCCTCTACGACTTCAGCGTGCACCAGGATATCAGTGTCTTCGTCGGCTGCGGTCTCGGCGGCACATCGCTCGTGAACGCCAACGTGGCCCTGGAGGCCGAGACGCGCGTCTGGCAGGAGGCCGTCTGGCCGGCGGAGCTGCGCGCCGCGGCGCTCGCCCCCCTGTCCGACCCCTTCGGCCTGGCCGCGGGCTACGCGCGCGCCCGGGACATGCTCAAGTCCCAGCCCCTGCCGGACACCTGTCCCACTCCGGCCAAGCTCGAGGCCCTGGAGGCCTCGGCCAAGGCGATGGGCGGCAATTTTTACCGGCCCCCGATCAACGTGAACTTCAAGGACGGCGTGAACCACGTCGGCGTGGACCAGACCGCCTGCAACGGCTGCGGCGACTGCGTCTCCGGCTGCAACGTGGGGGCGAAGAACACGACGCTGATGAATTACCTTCCCGACGCCTACAACCACGGCGCGAAGATTTTCACCGAGGTCTCCGTCCGGTACCTGGGGCGGCGCGACGGGCGCTGGGTGGTCTACTACCAGTGGCTCGGCTCGGGCCCTGTCGAAACTTCGGCCACCCCCCAGTTCATCACGGCCGACATCGTCGTGGTGAGCGCGGGCACGCTGGGCTCGACCGAAATCCTGCTGCGGTCGAAGGCGAACGGACTTGAGCTGTCCGCGGCGCTGGGCGACCGGTTCACGGGCAACGGCGACGTGCTCGGATTCGGCTACAACACCGACCGGACCATCAACGGGGTCGGATTCGGCAACAAGCCCGCGGGCGCGATTCCCTTTGTCGGACCCTGCATCACGGGAATCATCGACCTGAGGAAGCAGGACGTCCTCAGGAGGGGCATGGTCATCGAGGAGGGTTCGATCCCGGGGGCCCTGCACCCCATCGTGGGCGGCACGTTGCGGGACGCGGCGGGTTTGATCGGCCGGCAGACCGACTCCGGCGTGGTGGCGAAGGTCCGGCAGGACCTGCGCGAGGCGACCACCGCCGTGGAGGGCGCCTATTCGGGCGCCATGAAAAACACGCAGACCTACCTCATCATGTCGTACGACGACGACCATGGCCGGATGGTCCTCGACAACGACCGGCTGAGCATCGTCTGGCCGGGTGTCGGCTCCGAGCAGAACTTCATCCACGCCAACGACAATCTTTTCAAGGCCACGCAGGCGACCGGCGGCATATTCGTGGAAAACCCGATGTGGTCCAAGGCCTTCCACCGCGCCCTGGTGACCGTGCACCCGCTCGGCGGCTGCGCCATGGCGGAGTCGGCCGCGGGGGGTGTCATCAACGCGCGGGGACAGGTCTATTCGTCCACCGACGGGACTGCGGTCCACGAGGGCCTCTACGTGGCGGACGGATCGGTCATTCCCGCGCCGCTCGCCGTGAATCCGCTGCTGACGATTTCGGCTCTCGCCGAGCGCACGGTGGCGCTCCTGGCCGCCAGCCGCGGCTGGAGCATCGACTACAGCCTGCCCTCGGCGCCCCCGGCGGCCACCGCGGCTTCCGGGCTGGGAATCGAATTCACCGAAACAATGAGCGGCTTCTTTTCCGTCGGCGAGAAGGATGACTTCGCCCGAGGCGAGGCGGCCGGCCGGGGGATCGGCTCCTCGCTGTCCTTCACGCTCACGATAAAGTCCGACGACCTGGACGGCATGCTGGCATCGCCCGAGCACAAGGCGTCCCTGATCGGGCTCGTCCACGCCCCCGTCCTCTCCGGCCAGCCGCTCACGGTGAACGGGGGGGAATTCCAGCTCTTCGTCCGGAGCCCGGACCAGCCCGACCTGAAGCTCATGAATTACCGCCTGGGCATGAACTCCGTGGAGGGAAAACAGTACCTCATGTACGGCTACAAGACGATCCACGACAACCCGGCCGACAAACTCTGGGCGGAGACGACGACGCTCTATACCACCGTCTCCAATCCGGACGGCAGCGTGCTGGGCAAGGGCATCCTGCACATCCTGGCCGCGGATTTCATGAAGATGATCACGACCCTGCGGGTGACGGGCGCCACGGGGAAGACCCAGGAGCTCGAGGGCGTGGCCCGCTTCGGAAAATACTTCGCCGGCCAGCTCTGGGCGAGCTATGGCACCGTTTTTGCGGGACCCAGCATTTTCGACCCGAACGCCCCGCCGAGGGCCAAGCGTCCCCTCAGGGTGGGGCCGCCCGAGGTCTATCCCTTCAAGGCGGCGGACGGGGTCGAGCTGCGCCTCACGCGCTATCGGGGAGGGCCGAAGGGCCCGGTGATGCTCTCGCACGGCCTCGGCGTCTCGAGCCTCATCTTCTCGATCGACACGATTGAGACCAACCTGCTCGAGTACCTCTACGCCGGCGGCTATGACGTCTGGCTGCTGGACTACCGGGCCAGCATTGCGCTCCCGGCCTCCGCGCTCCAGTCCAACGGCGACCAGGTGGCCAAGCTCGACTATCCCGCCGCCGTCGCCGAAATCCGCCGGGTGACCGGAGCGGCCTCGATCCAGGCCGTCGTGCACTGCTACGGCGCGAGCACGTTCACCATGGCGATGCTCGCGGGCCTGGAGGGCGTGCGCTCCATCGTCATCTCCCAGATCTCCGCCAACGTCACCAGCAGCACGCTGGTCAGCCTCAAGACCGGCCTCCACCTGCCGTCGGTGCTCGACCGCATCGGCATCAAGTCCCTCACCGCGGATGCCGACAGGGGGGAGCGCTGGTGGCAGTATCTCGGCGACCGCGCGGAGGCCGACTTTGCCCTCATTGCCGCGGAGGGCCTCTGCGAGAGCGCGGTCTGCCACCGGATCACGTTCATGTACGCGTCGCTCTACGAACACGCCCAGCTCAACCAGGCCACCCACGACGCGCTGCACGAGCTTTTCGGCGCCGCCAATATCCAGGCGTTCGAGCACATCGCCGTCATGGGAAGGAAGGGCCAGGTCGTCTCGGCCAGCGGGGCGGACGACTACATGCCGCACCTGGAGCGCCTGAACGTCCCCATCTGCTTCATCCACGGCGCCGAGAACGTGTGCTTCCTTCCGAAGAGCACGGCCGACACGTATGACCTCCTGAGGGCGCGCTACGGCGACGACCGCTACTCCCGTCATGTGATCCCGGGCTACGGCCACATCGACTGCATCTTCGGCCGGGACGCGCATGTGGACGTCTATCCCCACATGCTCGCCCATCTCGAGAAGACGGCGACGGCCTGAATCCCTTCCCCTCGGCCCATGAACACGTCGCTTCGCTGGTTCCGACGGATCGGGTTTCTCGGCATCGCCCTCAATTTCAGCTTCATCGTCCCCGCCCTCGCCATGCCGGACATGTACGCCACGGCGCTGGGGCTGAGTTCCTCCGTTTATTCGGACCTGTGGCTGCGGAACGCCGGGGCGCTGCTCTTGGCGCTGACCCTTTTCTATTTGCCCGGAACGCTGCACCCGGGCCGCTGGCCGTGGCTTGCGTGGATGAACGTGGGATCCCGCCTGCTGTCCGCCGGGTTCTGGTTCTGGCTCGTCCGGACTTCCCCACTGGGACCCAACCTCAAGCCGATGCTGGCCATGGACGGCTCGCTCGGGGTGCTGCTGGGGATCTGCCTGCAATGCGGGCTTCCCTCGGAACACCGGGCCTCATTTGCGTGGTTCGCCAGGGGCTTTCACGCGCTGGGCGCGGGGATTCGAGCCGGGTGGGGCCACCCTGGGACCAAGGTCACGCTCGTGGCGCTCATTCTTGCCGTCGGGGTCCTGGGCTACCGGACCTGGTATGATCTGCTGAAGACCTATCCCGAGGTGGCGTACGCCTCGGATGAGGACCACTTCAAGTACGGGGCCATCGGCCTCAGCCAGGACTCGAGGGTCCCCTATTATCTCTGGGAAATCCTGCCCGAGGTTTTCAAGGACAAGCTGCCGGCGGGTCGGCCCTCCGGCTGGGCGGCCTTCGGCCTGATCCAGGAGCCCCAGAAGCCGGTGGCCGCGGACCTCTACGGCCCGCTCGGGATAAAGGCGACCCAGGGTCCGATCCTGCCGGTCGGATTCGCGCTGCGGCGCATCGGGTTTCCCAGCGTCGAGCCCAACTGCGCGATGTGCCACACGGGCACCTACCGAGCCGCCGCCGAAAACGACCCGGTTGTCGTTGTCGGCGGTCCCGCCCACGCGCTCGGGCTGCAGGCGTTCCAGCAGTTCCTCTTCAGCTGCGCGGCGGACCCGCGCTTCAACTCGGTCACGCTCCTCGCGGCCATCGGCGCCAAGGAGAAACTGGGATGGTATGAAAAGCTCCTTTACCGAGTCATCATTATACCGGCCGCCAGGTCGGGGCTCCTCACGCAGCAGGCGGCGTTCACCTGGCAGCAGTCGCGTCCGCCGCAGGGATGGGGCCGAACGGACACCTTCAACCCGACAAAGATCAACGTGTTTCACCTGCCCGACGACGGCACGATCGGCACGACCAACCTTCCCGCGATCTGGAACCAGCGCGCGCGGGAGAACCTCTGGCTGCACTGGGATGGCAACAATGACCAGATCACGCAGCGCAACTATGCCGCGGCGATGGCCGTGGGGGCCACGCCGGAGTCGGTCCTGCCGGCGAGCTTCAAGCGCGTGACGGACTATGTGCTGGACCTGCCCCCGCCCAAGTACCCCTTCGACATCGACGCGGCGAAGGCCGACCGGGGAAAGGTGCTCTACCAGCAGAACTGCGCCGAGTGCCACGCCTTTGGGGAGAAGAAGGTGGGCCAGGTGACCGACATATCCGAGATCGGCACGGATCGGCACCGCCTCGACTCGTTCACCCAGGCGCTGGTCGACCGCTTTCACACGTTCACGACCGCGCCCTTCATCTTCACGGCGTACCGGAAGACCAACGGCTACAGCGATGTTCCCATCGACGGCTGCTGGTACCGCGCGCCCTACCTTCACCACGGCGCGGTGCCGACCCTGTGGGATCTCCTCCAGCCTCCCGCCAGCCGCCCCGCCGTGTTCTACACGGGCTACGACGTGTACGATCCCGTGAAGGCCGGATTCGTCCACGACGGCCCCGCCCGGACGGGCGGCTTCCGCTTCGATGTGGCCGTCGCCGGAAACGGCAACTCGGGCCACACGTTCGGGACGACGCTTCCCGACGCCGACAAATGGGACCTCATTGAGTACCTCAAGACGCTCTAAGCCCGTGGCGATCACCGCCTCCACCACGTTCCGCGGGCCGAACCTCTCGCTCGTGCAGTCGGCCTTTCGGTCGGTCCTCGCAAAGCGGGGAATCGCCGCGACGCCCGCGGACCCCGGGACGGCGGCCGTCCCTCCCAGCCCGGCCACGCCCGGCACGCCGGCCGCACCCGCCACCCTGGGGACCACCGCGGCCACGCACATCGGGGGCCCCCACCCGCAGACGGAGGATTTCAACACCGCGCTCGACGCGCTCTCCAACGGGCAACCCGTGCCCGCGACGGTGTCCGACGGCAGCCCGCTCGACACCTGCGCCAAGCTCGGGGCCGAGCTCGCCTGGGCGAAGATCACGGGTAACGACGCCAGGGTCGCGCAGCTCGAGGGCGACCTCAAGTTCGGCGCCTGCGACCCCTTCTGGGCCGAGGTCACCGCCGAATACGCCGCCTTCACGCTGAGCAAGAAGGCCATCCCCTACCGGAGCTGCAACGGGGACATGACCGCGTTCATGCTGCCGCTGCCGGACCCCGATGCGGGCGGCCTTCGCATTGCCGTCATTGCCGACTGGGGCACGGGCACCGCGGATGCGGCCCGCCTCCTTGCGGCCGCCCTGGCCGAGTCGCCCCATGCCATCATCCATCTCGGCGACATCTACTATTCGGGAACCCAGGATGAGATGAACGGAAACTTTCTCCAGGTCATGAAGAGCGCCGGCGTCACCGTCCCGGTATACACGCTCGCGGGCAACCACGACATGTATTCCGGGGGCGCGGGCTATTACTGGCTGCTCGACCAGCTGGCCCAGCCGGCGAGCTTTTTTTGCCTGCGCAACGACTCGTGGCAATTCCTCGCCATGGACACCGGCTATCACGACAGCGATCCCGACACCGTGGACACGAACATCACCTCCCTCGAGCCGTCCGAGGCGCTCTGGCACCAGGACAAGATCGCCAATGCCGGCGGCCGAAAGACCGTCCTTTTCTCCCACCACCAGCTCTTCACGTTCGCGGAGACCTGCGGGTCGCTCAACGGGGTGGAGCAGGCGGTGAATCCCCGCCTGCAGGCGACCTTCGGTCCCGCCATCGCCAACGGCCAGATCGCGTGCTGGCTGTGGGGCCATGAGCACAACTTCATCGTCTATCAGCCGTTTCTCGGGCTGAACATCAGCGCCTGCGTCGGTGCCGGGGCGCTGCCGGTCCTAGTCGGGGACAATCCCTACGGCGTCAATCCGAAGCTGCAGAACACGCCCCCCTTCATCCCGACGGCCATCCTGCAGAACGACGGCACCACCTACTGCCATTCCTTCGCGCTGGTCACGCTGAACGGCGCCGCGGGACGGGTCGACTACATCCAGATCGACGGCTCCGGCAAGCGGGTCCCCGGAACGTACTCGCAGACCTTCTGATAGGGACGGTGGGGGCCGTAGGGGAGGGTCCGTTGCCCCAGCCGGGATGGACATTCACCGTCGGCCAATTCAGCGTCGAGGGGTCCAACCCAAAAGCGGGATTCCATTGACGCAACAAATTGAGGCACGGCCGCGTGGAGCCCCCGCAAGGACAGCGCGTCCCGGGATTTTCCGGCTGCCGCGGCTCCTGGCACTGGGTCTGGCCTTCGGCCTCGCGGTTTCCGGATACACCGGCTGCAGGGCGCGCCTCTCGGCCGTGAGCACGGTCAGGAGCGACACGTCGCCGCCCTACAGCTTTCCCGACCGATCGAGCCCGCTTTTTTCGGTCACCCTTCTGGCCGACGGGATCCACGGCTGGGCGGTGGGCTCCGGCGGCACGATCCTGCGCAGCGGCGATGGCGGGAAGAGCTGGCGGAGGGTGGAAGGACTTCCCACGTCCTCGGAGCTGCACGCGATCGCTTTCTCGGCCGATGGCCGGCGGGGCTGCGCGGTCGGCCATTTCGGGACCATCCTGCGCACCGGCGACGGCGGCCAGACCTGGCAGACGGCGGACGCCGTCCCCGGGACGTCCTCGCTGCACTCCGTCGCTATGGCGGCCGACGGACAGCGAGCCTGGATCGTCGGTGCGGCCGGCGCGATTCTGCGCAGCAGCGACGGCGGCCAGGCGTGGCAGAAGGTCGACGGCATCCCCGCTGAGTATGTCCTGGAAACCGTCGCCTTTGCTTCGGACGGCCAGCACGGGTGGGCTGCGGGCGACGACGGCGTCCTCTTGCTCAGCGGCGACGGCGGGACGACCTGGCAGAGGGCGGTCGGCATCGCCAAGTCCGAATACCTGATGTCGGTCGCCTTTGCCGCAGACGGCCTGCGCGGCTGGACGGTCGGCGACTACGGGGCGATGTATCACAGCGCCGACGGGGGCCGCACGTGGCAGAAATATTCCGACACCCTCACCGATGGATACCTGAACACGGTGGGCCTTTCACCCGACGGCCAGCGGGGCTGGGTGGCCGGGGACAATGGAACCCTTTTCCTCACTGCCGACGGGGGCCAGAGCTGGCAGAAGGTTGCCGGCGTTCCGACCACTGAGGACATTTACTCGGTGGCCTTTGCGCCGGACGGCAAGCTGGGAGGGGCGGCGGGGGACTTCGGCACCCTCCTGCGCACCATCGATGGGGGGCAGGTGTGGGGTGCCGTCAGCGGGCCTCCCACCGAACAATCGCTGGACTCGATTTTCATGGCGGCCGATGGACAGCACGGGTGGGTCGCCGGCGCCCTGGGCTCGATCCTGCGCACGGGCGACGGCGGACTGACCTGGCTCGACTGCGCCGGCGCCAACCAGGGTGCGGCATTGAACGCGATCACCTTTGCCGCGGACGGCCGGCGTGGCTGGGCGGTGGGCGGCGGCGGCCTCATCCTGCTCAGCGCCGACGGCGGCGAGAACTGGCAGAAGGTCGCGGGCTCATTCACGGGACAAGCGCTCCGCTCCGTGGCCTTTGCGGCGGACGGCCAGCGGGGCTGGGCCGTCGGAGTCTCGGGCACGATCCTCGACAGCACGGACGGCGGCCGGACCTGGCAGAGGCATCCCGGTGTTCTCACGGGAAGCGACCTGAATGCGGTGGCCTTCACGGCGGACGGCGTGCGCGGCTGGGCGGCGGGCGCGGGCGGCACAATCCTCCTCACGACCGACGGAGGGCAGAAGTGGCGGAAGGTTGCGGGCGTCCTCACGCAGCGCAGCCTTCGCTCGGTGGCCTTTGCGCCAGACGGCCTGCACGGCTGTGTGGTCGGCGAATCCTCCACCGCCCTGCGCACCACGGACGGCGGGGAGAGCTGGCAGATCATCGCGGGCGGCGCCTCCACGCTGGGGGCGAACTCGGTCGCGTTTGCGGCCGACGGCCGGCACGGCTGGGCCGTCGGCGACGAAGGCAGCGTGTACCGAACCGCCGACGGGGGCGAGGTCTGGTGGACGGTCTCCCAGGACGCGAAGGAAGGGGCGCTCAACTCGGTGGTGATCTCGGCCGACGGCCAGCGGGGCTGGGCGGTGGGCGCGATCGGCACCGTGCTGCGCACCTCGGCGGCCGAGGCCGATCGCAGGCCCTTCGACGGGGAGGTGTCCTCGCGGCTGGAGAGCCGCGACGGGATGATCCGGCCCGTCGTGAGCTTCCCGGGGCGCGTCTCGCCCTCGAGCGTGGGCGTGCGCCTGAGCCTTTCCGGGCCGAACGCGACGGGGGACCTGGCCAAGGGGTTCGTCAGGATATTCAACTACGGGCAGCCCTTCGAGGGCTGGAAGACGGGGGAGCTGGGTCCCGGCGTCTACACCTGCCACGTCGAGGTGTTCGACGGATGGAACATCGTCATTCAGGATTTCCAGTTCGGCAACGGGCCGTGGGCCCGGTTTGCGGGATTCATGGGCTGGGACATCGCCTTCTCCCAGCCGCTGGAATTCGCAAAGGGCCATGCCACGCAGAACCTGGTCCTGCTTCTCGCCATCTACTGCCTCGCCATCCTCGCCCTCTTTGCGATCAGGCCGTACGGTTTTGTGTGGTGGCACGAGAAAGCGGCCCCGGTCATCGCCGCGCTCCCCTTTCCCACAAAGGCCACGGACAAGGTGACCCAGCTGGCGGGACTCTTCCTGCTCGGCCAGTCCCGCTCCCTAGACGCGGTGGTCCGCCGCTATGCGCCGATGGCGCTGGCAGAGCTGCAGAAGATTCCCGAGGCCGCCGCGCGGCCCATCTGGGTGGCCGCCCCGCTCCAGATCGAGGACGAGCTCTTTGGCACGTCCCTTCGCCCCTTTGAGAGGCCCGCCTCCCTGGCGGAGGACAAGGTGTACATCCGGGGACTGGTCGAACTGGAGAAGCATCTCGGAAAGAACCGGTGGTGGATTTCAATCGAGGGCCCCGGGGGCGTGGGAAAATCGGCCCTGGCCTTCCAGCTGGCCCGGTGGTTCGCGGCGCCCGAGCCGCAGGGACGCTTCGGGCTCCCCCAGGCCATTCCCCTCTTCATCCGCTCGCCGAAGGGCGGACTGGACGAGGAAGTCCTGGCGGAGCTGAAGCGCATCCTCGAACTGCCAAAAATGTCCCCCCAATTGTCAGGCGCCCTGCTGAGCCGGCGGCGGGTGATGGCGCTGATCGACGGCGTCTCGGAGAAGGCGGCGGATATCGAGGGCCTTGAGCTCGGGCAGCTCAACCCGGCAAAGGGCGCCGCGCTGACGCATTTTGCGGTGATGACGAGCCGGCGCCGCATGCAGATCGCGGAGGTCGTCAAGGTGCTCCCGAGCCCCGTCGACCTGGGCAGCATGGACGCGGTCCTCGACCGGTACCTCGACGATGTCGTGGGTGCAGGCCGCTTCAATCCCTCGCAGCGCGAATCCATCCGGGAGGCGCTGAAGGGCATCATGGGGGAACTGTCGGGCGAGGGCGGCCGGCAGCCCCAGATCCCGATGGTGTTCGTGAAGCTGATCATCCAGCGCGCGGACAATGTCCTGGCGAAGGACGAGGCGCCCGGCGTCCGGGACCAAGCCGAGGCGTCCCTGCCGAAGGACCTTGCCGAACTTGTCGACGCCTACCTGGCGAGCCTGCTGGAAGCGCGCCCCGACCGCGTGGCGGAGGCCGCTCAGGCCCGGCGGGCGGCGCTTGCGTGCGTCGGCCCGGAGGGGCTGCCGAGGTGGCGCCCCCTGGCCGCCTACGCCTCGAAATCACTGGCGCTCGAACACATCGAGGCGCTCGTGACCACGGGACTCATGGTCAGGGATGGCGCCGATGTCGGGGATCCCCGCTACAAGTTCGCCCTCGACCCCATTGCGGACTACCTCGCGGCCAAGGAGCTGGTCATCGCGGTTCGCGACGGCAATATGACGCCGGACGAGCTCAAGGCCCTTTCGTCCCACTTTGTTTCCGGGTCCGACGTCCCTGCGAAGATCGTCCAGATCGCGCGGGCCCTGGACGTGGGCCTCGGCTGAGCGGGACCCCTCTCTTGGGGTCAGCTCGACGCAGGGGACGATCCCGCCGCGCCGGCCCCCGGGGTGTGCTTGAAGATCTGCAGCAGGCCCTCGAGGAAGGTGAAGAAGACGTCCGCGGCATAGCCGACGAGGAACGCGAGGGCAAAGGGCGAGAATGTGATGCCCTGCGTCGTGAAATTGTTGAACAGGCCGACGACCAGCCCGCCGATCCCGGCTATCAGGAAGCGGGCGATGTGGCGGTCGCCGGCGATCAGCGTGCGATTCTTGATCTGGTCCTCAAACATGCGGATCAGGTAGGCCCCCGCGCCGAGCAGGGAATACAGGACGGGCAGGATGCAAGTGGCGATGGCGCCATAGTAGACGGTCACCTTTTCCTCGACGCTGTTGCCGAGGTTCCTGACATGCTGGTACTCCTTGACCCTCTTCGTGAGCTCCTCGGAGAGGCGAATATCCAGGCCCGCCTCCAGCTCCAGGGATCCCTTCGGCCGGGCATACTTGGCATCGTCGAAGTCGAACACGAAGAACCTCAGCTGCCGGACGTACCCGTCGATCTCGCGCATGGAGGCCGCGAACTGCTGGAGGTCGCTGATGATGTCCCGGTCGGACAACCCCGGCGGGGTGTTCGCGGTTCCGTACCAGACTTTGTCCGCCTGCGCCAGGTCGGGGACGGGCGCGCCCGCAGGCGGGGGAACGACCTCGCTCGCCGACGGCCCGAGCTCGGACCGCAGCTTCGAGGCCAGGCCATTGGCGACGTCGATGTCCGCCTTTATCTTGTCCGAGACGCTGCTGCTGAAATAGGTCATCATCGAAATCACGATGATGAGGCAGGCGACGATGCAGGCGATGATCCCGTACAGCCGCAGCGTCGCGCGCGCGCCCGCGATGTTCGCGGAGGCCCTGAGGCTTTCCGCCGAGACGGGCCTGACGCTCGCAGCGAGGGCGGTGAGCGACGTCAGGAGATTCCCCGCAATCTTCTCGGTGACGCACCCGCTGTCGGTCGCAATCCTCGCGTCGAGGACGCCGTCGCGGACGTCGTCATCGACCTCGATCCCGCTGACGGCGGCATAGCCGAGGAGCAGCTCCGCCTCGGCGAGCTTGTCCGCCAGGTACTGGGCATTCAGGAAGGCGGTGGGAGGAATCGATCCGCCGGCCGGAACGTTCGGCTGGGGTCCCTTCGGGGTTGGTTCATCCATGCTCTCGCCCTTCCTTAGGGGAGTGGGTCCCGGTCATGATTGCGATTTCAGCCTGCGGCAAAGCCGATGCGTGTCCGTTGGGGTGACGCCCAGCGGGGACGCCGTCAGCTCCCCTTGAGGGCCTTCATCTGCTCCTCGAGCTGGGCCTGGGTGAGGCCGCCGGGCGACGTGCCCTTTGCGGTGAACCATTCGGTGTCGGCGATGGCGTAGACCTCGTCCACGAAATGGGCGAAGAATTCCCATGTCATCGTGTAATACGTCCCCCAGGAGATCACCCGGGCGCCGGCGGCGTCGTAGCCGGCCAGCACGACGGCGTGGCCGCCGACCGACTTCGCCAACTTCGGGTCGTAGACCCACACCGAAGGGGGCGGCTTGGTCGAGGGATCGATGCTCTGGGGGACATTAAATCCGATATAGGCGACGCCGCAGTTGTGAATGGCTCGCTTCACGTCGTCGACCTCGCGTGGATCCACTTCGACGAACGCGGTGATCTTCTGGCGCCCGGCGCCCGTGGGCCCGATGGGCGCGCCCGTCTTCAGGATGTAGGTCAGCACGGACTGCTCGTTTCCGCCGGGACCCTCGCCGCCCGCCTTGGGATTGTAGCCGCAGGCGTCGATATAGAGCGCCTCGACGTCGGGGTCGGGCTGGGTGACCAGGGTGCCGCTGGCATTGAAGCTCCACACCTGGATGGCGTGGTAAAAGGCCGCGCAGGTGCAGTCGCCAAGCTTGTTGTTCAGCATCATGCCGAGATTTGCCGGCATCCCCTTTGTCCAGTCCACGCTGGGCGGAGGCGGGGGAAGCGTCTTGCCCGCCAGGAGGGAGCTCATGTGGGGCACGCGGGAATCAAAGCCTCGGGCAAGGCGCCCCAGCTTCTTGTCCTGGGGCGTCGGGGGGGTCGTACTCATAGTATGGGATGTCGGTTCACGGGGGGATTGCAGGGGAAAAGGGGTAAGGATGGCGCGCATGTTGCGCCGCCCCAAGGGGAAAGGTGCCCTCCTGCCGCGGGCAAGGGAAGGCGGAAATGCGGCCGCTGGGCATGTCCTTATGAATGGCTCTGGACGAAGTCCAAAGGCAGAAACCGCATAAATCCACGTAAGGGTCGGTGGCGCCTGGCAAGGTTCAGGACTTCAAAAATATTGGGCCCCTTTAACAAGCTTGTTTTCGCCGTCCGGATCAGGTTTCCGCAAAGTTGTGGCGATATTCGCAAGGATTTGTCGCCGCCG